>Ga0187892_10000182_pt1 | contig 162637 bp, 244 predicted proteins | sample MA1701073metaG_FD_139345 | JGI IMG/M metagenome (GOLD analysis project Ga0187892, IMG submission 139345) | Bio-ooze microbial communities from a basaltic lava cave in the Kipuka Kanohina Cave System on the Island of Hawaii, USA - MA170107-3 metaG ...
GCGCAAGTTGAGTCCGCTCCAGATTCTGGTGCGTTCGAGTATCTCGACACTATTACCACCACAAGTGATGTAACTACTGTAACGTTTTCGTCAACCGGAGACGGTGTGCGGCTCGCACCTCTAGATGGCAACACTGATGAAGAATATTATTGCCGATACCACATAGTCCAGAACGATGCTACAGGACCTGGCTACAACGTAAGACCGAACGGCATCACTACCAATCAGGACTATGAGAATGTATTTAGTTCAAACGGAGCCGCGAGCGCAACTACGGGCACTGATTTACGCATAGCGGGCGCTACGAACAATGCCGAAGGTCATGCGGGTTGGTTTTCTCTTGTCGCGAAGACAGGGTTGCCGCGTTATATGGAGAGCCATTCTGCTACTTATGATACCACTCCGTCATTTACTGCTAACAGTTTTTCAAATCGTGGTGCTCTTTGGAATGACACTACTACAAATATCACCAGTTTAGCCATTGTAGCCACTTCTGCCAGTGGTATTCGTTCCGGCAGTAGATTCGAACTCTTTAGAAGAAAGTCTATGCGCAGTGCTGCAACTTCAGCAGCTACGTATGAACGACAAGTGACTGCTGCAGTCGATCCCAGCGCATTAGTAACGACAGAACAAACTACTGGTGGTGTAACATTTACTGGTTCATTAATTGGTTTTTCTGCGCGACTAGAGGAAGCAGTTACTGCTGGTACGATTACTGTCAACATTAAGGTCGGTGGTGTAACTAAGCTCACTGGAGTATTAAATACTACTAACACAACTTTTATTAGAGCAAGTGCTGGTTTGGGCGTGTATGCAGTGGTGCCTGGTGACAACGTTTCTGTAGAAATAGTTCCATCGGGATACACTAATACCGGCGCAGTGGTTTCGGGAATCACCGTCAATACTACACTAGTCAACAGTGGCATATTCCAACCTGTTGATAATAGACGCAATGTAACAGCGGTTAAGACTGCTGCATATACTGCGATTATAAACGATTATATTCCGTGTGATCCGACAGCGGGTACGTTTAGCGTAACCTTGCCGTCTGCTTCTTCTAGCGGAAGCGGTGCTGTGATTCGTGTCAAACATGATTCAACTACAGGTAACAGCTTCTCTGTAGTGAGATCTGGAACTGACACACTTGATAATCTCACTACACTCGTAGTGAATACTCAAGAACAATATGAGTTCACTAGTGATGGTGTCTCTAAATGGAGGATTGGATAATGAGTTATTCTCCTAAACGTAATAACTTACCGTGGTGGTTTCCAGCAAAGAACACGCACGCACTCACAGATTATTTCGAAACTAACACATTGGCTGATTACACACTATCATCTACGGTGTCTGGTTCTGCCATAGATCCTGATGCTACTTTCTCAAGTGGCGGGCCTCGTGTGTCCTTTACAGGTGCCGGACTTCAAGTTCAACCAGAGATTGACGTTACCTGGACTATAACCAAGCCAACTACATTTGCAACAAATGTATTTGTAATGGTGTTATTCACAGCGGGTGGACGTGAAACTCAAAATATCCAAAATCATCAGGCTGGTTTGAGTGCAATTGTGTTTAGCGAAAATGCAACACAGACCGGTCATTATGCGCACACTACAACGCAAGTTGTCACGGCCGCCACCTACTATATGCCAACGATGATCATCAATCATACAGCTGGTACGGTAAAGAAAGAGGCTGATGATAACGGCTTTACAGATTGTCGTGAGTTTGCCGCTACTCAATACGCAGCGGTGGCGATGCAAAAAATTAGCAATAACTACCATGGTTATGCGATTACCCACGCCGGCAACTGGTTCAATATGGGAGTAACAGCATATTCAGGAAATACTTTAGATAATTTTATCATTCCATTTTATTCCGTTGACGACGTTGCGGCATTCCGTCGTGGCAATCCAATACACACCATTCGAGCCATCTACACTGTAGATGCCATCGTAGTTCCAGGATCTATGAAGTAACTTATATGCATTATGTAATTTGCCTAAATAATCCAGATTTTAACGGCTCTTACGATACGCAAGAGGATGCCGAAATTGCTGCTATTGCCGCATTGGGAAAACTAGGTCCACCGATGTTGGTATCCACTTCTGAAGAACCAATGGATTGGATCGTTAGATTTGTTGCCTGTCCGTGGGATATGGAAAACAGTCCGAACAGGTTCGAAAGAGGAGAAAATGCAGAACGGGACGCTCGTATAGCTGAAAAAATAGCGGAGTTCAACGAATAACATGAAACTCTCACATCAAATAGGGCCGCCTCCATCAGGAACACTAGATGTCACTACACAGAAGTTTGTTACGGATACCGTTTCAACTCCTCTGTCTAGCGGCATGGAGCTGGTGGACAAAATTACACTGACAGCTAATGCACAGAATGTTACGTTTTCAGCCACAGGCGATGGTCAGTTTAAGCACGATGTTAATGGCAATACTGATGAAAGATACATTCTGATTTGCAGGATTTTGAATAACAGTGGAGGCGGTCCCACCTATACCTTGAAACCGAATAATCTCACCACCAATCAGCAAACGGAAAGCGTAGCCGTTAGCGGTGGCGTTGTTACAGGAACTGTAACCTCTGATATCCTATTTATTTCTACAGCATCAACTAGTTTGTTTATTAATTCAGATATTCAGGCCAAAACAGGGTTTGAGCGCCTCATACATTCTAGAACTGTAGCTTCTGCGGCAGGTGATGATTTACAAAGGATGTCCGGATCGGTCTGGAACGATACTTCTACAAATATCACTAGTTTAGTAATTAGTTCTTCATTGGCCAACGGTCTTGGTACCAACTCTGTTTTTGAACTCTATAGAATTAGAGCTTTACGACCTGTTGTTTTGACTAAAGCAATCGGTAGCCTAGAATTTTTAGACAGGATTGAAGTAACTGCAAATACCACTTCAGTAACTTTTGGCGCAACTGGGAATGGTCAATTACTGCGGGCACTAGACGGTGACGTAGATGAAGAGTATGTTTGTCGATACCGTTTTGTCAAAAATGGCAATCCTGTTTACAGTCTGCAACCGAATGGTATAGCTACCGGTCAGTCTTTTGAAGCTGTTGTAAGTGCTGGAGGTGTTGCATCAGCATCAGCTCTGACTGAGTTAAGAATTACTGGCGCGTCTGTTGGTGCAGAAGAATACCACGGTGAATTTAGATTACATGCAAAAACTGGTCGTCCACGTAGATTCAAAACAGCTGACACTGGTATAGATACTAGTTCGTTTGATGTTTCATTTTATGTAAATGGGGGTGGCGCCTGGTCTGATACTTCTACTAATGTTACGTCACTTGTTATTGCTTCAAGCCTTGCAAGTGGTATTGGTATTGGTTCTACTTTTGAATTGTATCGCGTTACCTCAAAAACTGTGCGAGCAGACTCTGCTGCGTCTTACGAGAGGTTGGTAACTGCCCTTGTTGATCCAGGAGCACTCGCCACTACAGAGCAAACTACAGGTGCTATTGCCTTTGGAGGATCTCTTCTAGGCTTTTCTGCTCGTTTAGAGGACGCAGTTACGGCAGGAACCATTGCTGTAAATGTCAAGGTGAACGGAGTAACTAAACTCACTGATACTTTGAGCACTACGCAGACTACTTTCATCCGTGCCGCAGCTGGCGTTGGAACATACCCGGTAGTGGCTGGTGACAATGTTTCCGTAGAAATTGTACCAACTAGTTATACCAACAGTGGATCAGTGGTTTCTGGCATAACTGTTAATGTAATGTTTATTAACAGTTCTCTAACCCAACCTCCTGTAATACAAACTGTTACGGCAGTCAAAACTTCTGCTTATACAGCAAATTTCTGGGAGACGGTGTTGGTGAACCCATCCGCTGGTTCGTTTGTTGTAACACTTCCAAATGTCAATCCTCATGACATTGGCTCGGCGGTTGAAGTCCATATTGATGCCAATACGTCGAACCAGATTACAGTAGATGGTGATGGCTCCGATACCATTGCTGGCGTGAGCGATTTCTCCTTTGCTGGACCATACACTACTGCTGTGTTTCGCGCGATTACAACTTCAAAATGGATAGTAATATAATATGAGTTACTTTGGCAGACCTGATAAGCCATTTACGGCCAGTAGTCACATTGGCATCTATACCATCGCTCCACTAGATGCGAGTGGTTTATATGGAACCTTTACCGCTGCGCCGACCTTAATACCACTTAATAAAGCCCTTCAACCTTGTGCGGGTGTTGCGATCAATAATGGGGGTTTACTGTTGGACAATGGCTCATACTTAATTACCACTCCAATTGGGGCCCGCTCTGTCGCTGGCGTAGCAGCCTCTATTGAAACCACTTGGGTTATCAATAGTAACTTTGCAAACTTTACACAACACACTGCATCATTTTTTGCAAATTCGGCTAATACAAATACAGTCGGCTCTTGTCGTCAAGGGGGGGTAGGTCCGACAGCTTTTGTCACCACTACGGCACAAGTCACGCTATTCTTCGTGGTTACAGCAGTTTCAGGACAGACTTGGAATATCGAGACATATTCCACACCTATCATTGTTATGAGGACAAGTTAATGGATGCAGGACTATTCAAACTTTCCGCTAATCAAACAGCCCTAGACACAAACGGTGAATTGATTGTTTTCAACAGCACGTTGAAATCTTGCAGTGGTGTATCCCTATCAGCAGGTGCGTTCACTCTCTCTGCTGGCGGTCCATATCTAGTGCTTGGAAATTTTGATTTTACACGAACTGCTGGTTCTGTAGGTTTTACTTGGGTCAATTGGTACCGTAATCCATTAAGCACGCCTGAACTATATGGCGGTCAATTTTCATGTCTGCATCCATCGCAGGACGCATCAAATGGGTATGCTGGTGGCCTTGGCCCATCTACTGTATTTGTACAAACTGGGCAAGATCTTACGCTTGGACCATGTGTGAATCCAGCCTCCGGGCTTACATATACGGCCAATTCAGCCTATACCTCATGCTGTATCATCAATTTTGATCGTCAACTTGCAAGTTCCGGGCTTTACGATCTAAGTGCGACCCAAACCAATGTCGATACAGTCGGGGAACAAATCATATGGAATCGCACTCTTCGCGCGTGTAGCGGCGTGACCCTTTCGAGTGGTGCTTTTACTTTCGCTAGTGGCGGCCTCTATATTGCCATTGCGAATTTTGGATATAATCGTACAAGCGGAACTGGTAACTCCATTGGTACTCAATGGACAACGGATTCCACCGGAGCTGGGACAACGGCCTACGCAACTGCTGTTGCTTCACGATGTTCTACCGGAGATGGAACGGCAAATACCGGAAGTAACAGCGGACCGATTGCCGTTGTGGATACAACGGGTGGGGCGGTCACCATTGGCACCAATGTGGAATCCGTTCCTGCAAGTACGGTCTTTCAAGCAAATACGGGTAATGGTAATGGCGTCATGATCATGAGGCTTACCTAGAGGTCTGTGGAGTTTTGCCATAGTGGAGGTTTTTAAATGAGAGTAGCTAATCAAATACCACCAATATCCGGCGTATTCATACAAACAAGTACCAAGACTACGACATACACTGCTCAAGTTGGTGAGTTAGTGCCTGTGGACCCTTCTGGTGCTGGGTTCACAGTGAACCTTGCTGCAATTACTGCGGCAAATAAAGATGGTATGATCTGTATAAAAAACATCACAAGTAGCACAAATGTCGTAACACTAGACGGTAACGGAGCCCAAACTATTGATGGTTCAGCGACGTTTTCTATGAACATCGGTTTCCAATCTATTTGGCTAGTGTCTGACGGTTCGTCAAACTGGATGGTCATCTAATATGTCATATGCTCCAGCAGATAGTAGAAGTTTGATCATTATCAGCAATAGTGCGCCTGAGACTTACACCTCAGAAACAGATATTACATTCGATACGACTGATCGACAGCGGGGCGATCTCACGCGTTCTGGAAGCCAGATTTTAGGGTTGAAGGCAAACAAGACTTATTTGGTGATGGGCGTTCTTTCCGGCAGTGGTTCATTGGCTGATGATGCACTTTCTGCCCAAATTTATGATGTAACAGGTACTGCGTACCTTGGTTCGTTAATCGCAACCAGTGTGTACTTAGTCGCTGCGACTACTACCAACACCATTCAACCGCTTTCCTACTTCCTGTTCACACCCACCGTCAACACTACAGTGTCATTTCGCATGAAAGCAGGAGGCAGCGGCACAGCGACAGTAAAAGCTAAAACCAGCCTCATGGTAATTGAGCTGTAAATCCGAGCGTTTAGACCAAGACAGGAACCCTTTTGAATTGGAACTCCGTGATACTAACCTAATATTGCTATAATGTACGATAAATGATTACTTCTCTGACTACACCGGACCTGGACCTGTAAACAACATACTGGTGCATAAACGATACGGCTTTACCAACAACTAAAAACAATTTAACTTTTCATGAGTACAATATTACGAAGAACAGGGACTAAACTAGGCATCTTTAAAGAAAGAAGCGCCAGTCCGTCACCCGTTGCAGGCTCTGCGCAAATTTACGCAAAACTATTTTCTGGTAATACCAATTTCTTCGTAATGGATTCAGTTGGCAATGAATACGCATTGTTAGTTGGAAGTGTAGTTACAGCTGTTAAAATTGCTAATTATTCCGCTAATGTAGGTGAAACTGTGAGGGTAAACCCCACCGCAGGCGGTTTCACTATAACTTTACCTGCTATTTCAGCAGGTAATGCAGGCGGTAAAATTACTATTAAAAATCAAAGTAATAGTATAAATTCTGTAATTATTGACGCTACAGGCGCGGACACAATAGACAGTGTAGGATCGTTTACAATGAATTCAGCCAGAGAAACACTGTCTCTACAAAATGATGGAATCTCTGACTGGATGATTGTCTAGTGACCTACAAAAGACAAATAACTCCAGAAGCTTTTGGAGCTGTGGGTGACGGCATAGCTGATGACGGTGTAGCGTTACAAGCGTGGTTGGATTCTACAGAGGGCGCGACTGTCAATTCAGCCAGACATTTAGTAGCTCGCGGACAGTACAAATTTACTAATGAGCTACTACTGGCACCTACAGGCAGTACTCGCGTAACTATGGATTTTCAAGGAGCGCGTTTTAATTATGCCGGAGTTAGCGGCATTCGTGTAGAAGGTCTTACTCTTACTTTCGACGCGGCGGGAAAGACTATCACAAGATCAGCTGGAAGTTTCATTACGGACGGGTTCACAGCTGGTCGCAAAGTGTTCATTTACGGATCTTCCCTGAATGACAAGCTATTCAAGGTGTCTAGCGTCACTGCATTGGTACTAACCTTGGACCCATTAGACATTCTTCAAGATGAAGGGCCAGTATCAGACTGTCGTGTGGAAGATTATAGAAACCTTTTTACTTTAGGAGATCCATATAACAGTAGAAAACTGTTTTGGAGTCGAATCGAAGGTTTGTTTTTGGGCGCATCCACTGGAACGAACACAAACGCCTTACTAGTCCATCACGCGGATTTCCTTACGGTAGTGAGCGGATCTATAGGTGCACATGGTCGTGCTTTGTTCTTGTGTGGTGGAGGTGGGGGGCCAGTGGCATCTTCTGCAAACTCAGCAGCATTTCATCAAGTTACCATGACAGGAGGATATTACGAAACAGCCCTAATGATGGGTAATGTTTGGTCTATAACAGGCAACAGAAATCAACAATCACAACACGCAACAGCTGGATTTGGAATTCACGCATACAAATGTTCTGTATTTGAAATATCTAATGTTGATTTCAGCTTGCACAAAGGTGGTGCAGTAAAAATAAACAAAGCAGGTAATGGTAAAGTTCACTTCTACTCAGAGTCAATAGGAACGGGGGTTCCAGACAATGACACTAAAGTTATTCACGCCATTCTCAGTAATAATGTACAGATCAATGCAACTAGTTTGAACTGTGCACAAGGCGGAACGAGTTCAGGCAATCACACTGATTACGGTATGTATTTGGAAAGTTGTTATGGATTTCAAATGCACGCTAACGGGCTGCTGCCGATGAAAGCCTTCTTGTTTTTGGACTCAGCTTGTGGTCCCAATGAGCTTATGTTTGCGTCTAACTGTGATCACAAAGGCGATGATGATCAAACATATCCCGGACCTATTATTGATAATGGTAAGTTGTTAAAAAATAGTGCTAAGGGCAAGTTCCTTACTCCAGTCTCCCCAAGTGCTGTAAATCATCTTGATCCTGATCTGTCTAACTGGACGTATGCTAATGGTGCTGTTTATTCAGGTAGTACTGTTCCATCCGATGATTTGAGTGGAACTGTCAATATTATCGAGCTGGATAAAGCTAATATTGGTGATTATTCTTCTTTAACATTCCTGAGTTCTGCTACTACTGGCGCGCCTACTAAAGGTATACGAATTCGTCTAAAGAGCCGTTTTGTGGCTTTTAGGGATCCGCCTACTAAAAGGATGGCCATCCTGGAAATATTGATTCGTAATTCGGCAAACTACGCACAAGTAGTGAGAAGAGACTTTAGGATTGGTGACAATTGGGATTGGCATGAACTTACGTGGTTCCCTCCAGCAGACAGCACTTTTGACGTATTCATAAATCCTAGAGAATCTTGGGAACCAGTAGATATTGCCATTGAATCAATTGGCATGATCGTGGAATAATAAATGACAAGGCAGTTACTAGGAGTATTTTAAATGGCAGGCGGGTGGGGATCAGGGCCATGGGGATCAAGCCCATGGGGTAGTGGAGAAGATGAAACACCAGCGTTTACTGATGTAAACGTTGCTGTTGTAAAAATAGTGGCATTGGACATGGTTCAAATCATTTTTAGTGAACCTATGAAAAATAATGCTGTATTGCAAGACGCAGCGTCGTACACAGTCACGGCATTTAATCCTGGTGTGGGTGTACCTGTTACTGTAAGAGAAGTTAGGACAGGAAAAGGGATTTCTGCTTTAAGTGTTTTGTTGGTTATTTCTCAACCTACAGTAGGGGCTGTATATGATGTAACTGTGGTTGGAAATATAGTGTCACTCAATAACGTGGCACTAACCATCAACACCAAAAGAGGAAAATACAGAAAAACAAAAAACGACAGTTTGTTTACCACTAGGCCCTCGATGTATGATCTTAGACCACAGTCTGTGTATAGAAATGTTCTCACGGCTATTGGTCTTGAAGATGATCTAATCGGCGGCTCTGAAAATGAGGGTGAAGACATTTTTAGGTGACACATGGATAATGAGACTAAGAAGACGTTAGACAAAGTAGTAGATTGGATTAAATCCAATAAAGAAACACATGGAGGCAGTAAATCTCCTTGGAGCCTAGTTGTAGGTTTAATGACTGCTGCGGTAGCTCTTTTGGCTACAGGATTCATGTATTATCGCGCCTGGAAGCAAGGTAAAGTTATCGCAAAACTAAAGCATGAGAAAGACTTAGCTGAGCAGGTTAAATTAACTGGAGAAGTCGCCAGACAAGTTTCCAAAAATAAGGTTCAAGCTGCTATACTTCGCAAAAAGGGTAAACTTGCTGAAGAGAAAATTAAGGAGCTTGATACTCAACTAAAGGAGCTTGATGATGTTAGGACTAAGACCACAAATGATATCAAGGCTATCAATTCTTGGAGTGATGTTGATAGCTTTTTGTCTAAACGCAAAAACGGCGAAAGCTGAGTTACCAAAAGGGGATAGAAGGGGTTCCGGTAGTTCTGAGGTCATGTGCTATGACCTTGAAAACTTTACACTTCTATTGCAAATGGACTCCGATTTGACAATATGTCACGCGGAAGTCACTATTAGAACACACTTAGCAGATGACCTAAAACTTCAGGTTAAAACACTTAAAGAACTGGTAGCTGTTACAGAAGACAATAACACTATTCTGAAGACCGAGAATACCAGGCTATTCGAACTATGGAAGGAAGAGAATAAACGGCGCCACGAGGCGGAGAATGCGCCTAAATGGGGTTCTTGGATGGGTTGGATAGTGGCAGGGGTAGCGACTGCTGTAGCTGGTGGGGCAATTACATACGCAGTGGTGAAATGAATGAAGGTAACGAACCTTGTCTGGTCCTTAAAGTAACTGGACAAAAATCAGGTAAAGTCGCGCTTTTTATGAAGTTAGACGCACTTTTTCCCGAGTGCTCCTACCTCATAAAAGGCGCAGATCAGCTGTATCCACTCTTTTGTCTTAAAAATAACGTATGTCCTAGAAACGCTAACTGTATGGAAAGATTAGCAAAAAGAACAAAATACGTGTTTGACACGTTTCCAGACGCGGATCTACTACTACTATACTTCAGGTATGCAGATATGCCCAACTCTCACAGAGCTGGAGTGTTTTGGAGAGATATGAGAGAGCCCAGATACGTGACTTTTAATAGAGCAGTATGGGAAAAGATGAAGAAAGTAGGAATTGTATATGAATGGGTCCTGCCTGATAACCTATTCTTATCTTGACGCGTAAACAGCCATTATTTTATAATAGAAAGCAACCATATGTCGGTAGATCTGCAAAAAATTTCTGCGGTGTGCAATGCTCTAAAGAACGGAGATTTGGACTATACGAAGGGCACCGTCTATTGCTTGGAGCGTTGCGCTTTGAAAAAATCGTGGAGCAAACAACCAAGTTATTGGATTGATTTATTGTTTTGTTCTGAGACTGGGTATTATCAAGTATTCAAATACTGGAGTTGGATTGGAAAAGACAAGCTAGTTAAAGAAGGCAGAGTACCGCATAAAGGTTCTACAAAAGACAACCACACAGCGGTTTGTAATTATTTTTGTGCAATTGAGGCTAAAATGATCAGCGGTGGTTGGGGTGTTAGTGAGCGGCAACACTCTGCGGCAACGCCAGTACGCGATTTTGATAAGAAAATCGCTAGCATCAAAAATAATATACCTGCAATCAGCACTCCAATCATTGAAGTGAAACCTGTACAAGATAAAAAAGAACCTAAAAAGCTACTTTCCAGAAAACCGGTGAAAGATTGGTTTTAGCTTCGTCATGTACTATTTTAGTTGGTGAAGTTAACTCCGTAATATCCGGTACTTTTCCAATAGATGCTGTAAGAGAAATAACCTCATACAGAGTTGAAGGATATCAATTCACACCAAGATTTCGAGACGGCCACTGGGATGGAAGGAAACACTTATTCAACAAGAGATTAAGTGCCTTTCCTACTGGGTTGCTCGACGATGTTATTGACTATATTAAAACAGCATATCCTACAATTGACCTAGAAGTTAAGTGGGCGGGAAAGCCTATTCCAGAACCTAAAAACTTGGGTTTCGATCTTCAAAGTATTGAATTTGGTAAAGGCAAGTATGATTATCAATTAGGTGCTGCTATTGCGATGATAGAAAAACGTAGGGGTATCATAAAGATAGCTACCAACGGTGGTAAAAGTGAAATAGCATGTGCAGTTACAAAACATATAGGACATCCAACACTGTTTTTAGTGGAAAGAAAGGAACTATTATACCAAACGAGGAGACGCTTCTCAGAAAGACTCGGCATTGCAGAAGCTGAAATTGGTATTGTAGGAGATGGAAACTGCGTGGTGAAAGATATAACCATTGCCTCCCCACAAAGCTACTTAAACAGGCTGGAAGAGGGAAAAGTTCCTACAGACTGGACTGTGTTGTTCGGCGATGAATGTCAACACTTGCCTGGGGATACTTACTATTCGGTAGTGTCACAAATAACTGCCCCTTATAGGTATGCATTATCTGGAACACCGCTGAACCGTGCTGATGGAGCAGACCTGAAACTTATAGCACAAACCGGTCCAGTGATTTTTGAGGTCAGAAACAAGTTGTTGGTAGAACGTGGCATTTCTGTAATGCCGAGCGTGGAGATGCTTCCTATTAAAGAACCCAGTATTCTTAAAAAAATGAGCTACGCTCAAGTGGAAAAACTGGGGATTCGAGAAAATAAGCAATTAAATGACTTAGTAGTTGACAATGCAATTAAACACGCTAAAAACAAAAAACAAGTTCTAATACTAGTGGACAAAACCAGTCATGGAGAGACTATAAAAAAATTATTGGACGGTAAAAAAACATCTCCTATGTTTCTCTTTATCCACGGCAAAGAAAATACTGAAACCAGACTTCAAGCACTGGAAGACTATAAAAGCGGTAAAATTAGAATTTTGATCGCCACTCCGATATTGGACGAAGGCATTAACTTGCCGTGCATTGATGTACTCATCCTAGCGGCCGGAGGAAAGAGTAAAATTAAACTACTGCAACGTGTTGGAAGAGGTCTCCGATCTGGAAAAGGTAAAGAAAATCTTCTGGTTATAGATTTTGCGAACTTTACACACAAATACCTACTGAAACACTCCTTGACACGTCTACAGACGTATGAAGATGAAGATTGTTTTGTAATATCAGGTTAGTAGAGCATATCCTGCAAGTGGCGTATAATAAATCAACGAAAGTAATTTGTTGATTGCAGAATCCAATTTTTTAGACTGTAATATACTGAACTACTTGTCATAGGATTCCCCACTACCGATGGCCAAAAAACAAAACGATATTTTTTATAATTTTAAAGGGCTTATCCCAGATGAGTTGTTGCTTGCACTAAAGGGAGAAGTTCGAAGAAAGGATGAAATTGTACATTCTATTGAATATGAGACTTCAATTGAACGACTAAGTGATTTAGATTTCACGACAGACGATATTGGAACAGTTGTAAAACAAAAAAGTCCTTTAAGTTGGTGGCTTTTAACGTCTGTCTCCCCTCCTGTGTGGGTAGAGTTGACTGCGACCGGTGGACCTACAGGTCCAGCAGTAAATACTGTATTTGTATGGGGTAATCAAACTGTAGGAGCTTCTGCTACTACTAGATTTTTGATTCCTGGTTGGGGAGATGTAGTAGCACCAACATCTGCAATCCAATTTCGATCTCCTACAGCAGGTACTATAAAAAACTTATACATACGACATAATACACCAGGTGTAGGAAGTACGATTACCTATACAGTTAGAATAAACAATGTAGCTACTTCACTCTCTGTAGGTCTGGCTGCTTCAGGCACTGATGCTAATAATACTGCTAATTCAGCGGCCGTATCTGTTGGAGATCTTATAGATATTCAAATAACAAAAGCAGCTATCACTACCTCACCACAAAATGTTACAGCTGCTGTCCAGGTAGAGCAATGAGCGTTTTCCGTTACAGATTGACCGGTCCTAAAGCCGAAGATATTGACGATTTTCTTACGTCTACACCTACCGTAGCCGATCCTGCTCCTCCAATTTTTGTTGATGTTACTTATTCAGGATTGCAATCAGATCTTGATGATGTGATGAGGGGGCTCGGATATACATATGATTCTACAGATCCGACGACGCCTCCAATAGAAGACTCTGGCGTTGAGTTGGTTGTAAATAAAGGTGCACCTGATGGTTACGCACCACTAGACAGCACAAGTAAAGTTCCTGCGGTGTATTTACCTTCTTACGTAGATGACGTGTTGGAGTACGCAGATTTCTCATCGTTTCCAGGAACAGGAGAAACAGGAAAGATTTATATAGCTATAGATACCGGAGACATTTACCGATGGTCCGGATCTGTTTATGTCAATATTTCCAGTGATTCAGGAATAACCCAACTTACGGGTGATGTTACTGCGGGCCCTGGAAGTGGCTCTCAAACAGCTACAATTGCCAATAACGCTGTCACAAATGCAAAGGCCGCAGATATGGCGGCAAACACTGTAAAAGTTAATGATACGGCAGGCACAGGAGACCCAGTTGACCTTCCAATGGGGTCCAGTACTATACTCTCTCGTCTGGCTGCTGGAAACATTGTTGCGGCCACTCCTTCACAAATCAATTCGTTGTTAGGCACAGGAGCGCTAACTAGCACTGCTCCAGCAGATGTTACTAAAGCGTCCGCTGCAGTGGGAGTTTCTACAGAATCTGCACGATCAGATCACAAACATGATGTTTCTACCGCTGCGGCGATAGATCTTACCGATGCTACCAATGCGGAGGGCACGGCTACTAGTCTGGCTAGAAGTGATCATACACACGCGCACGGGTCCAGAGGAGGTGGCACACTCCACGCAGACGCCACTACATCAGTGTCTGGATTCATGTCGGCCGCTGATAAAACTAAACTAGATGGGGTGGCTTCAGGAGCTGCTGCATTAACTAGCACTGCGCCAGTAAATGTAACAAAAGCAGCAGCAGCAGTGGGCGTAGGAACCACCGCAGCCAGGCATGATCATAAACACGACATAGATACGGCTGCTCCTGCGGACATAGGAACAGCTAATGCTGAAGGAGCGTCTACATCTCTCGCTAGGGCAGATCATGTTCACAATCTACCTTTTACCCCAGTACAAACTGCACTAGCAGCAGCTACCGGTTCTATATCAGTTAACAACAATTTCATTACTGATGTTCTTGATCCGGTTAATCCTCAAGACGCAGCTACTAAGACTTACGTAGACGGCTCTTACGGAGTTGCTAACTGGTCTGGTATTCGTTACTTTGCAGTGGACTATGATTTCGGCAGTGATTCCAATCTTGGATACTCAGATGTATCTATGGCCGCCGCAGGGGCTGTTGCTATTAAAACTCTAGAACACCTAAAATTCATCTTTCCAGTAGCGGGCGGTGGAAATACAGCTGTAATTGCAATCGCGGCCAGAGCTGGCGGTGCAATGTATCGCAATATAGCAAACACTGCTGATGACGAATTAAGACTTCTTGGCATACATGGGTATGCGTATGTTCTAGTGCGAGGAACTGGAACTGTTGCTACCGCTGGTGCCGTAAAATTTGCTAATGACACAGCTGATAAGATTGCCTGCGGATCTCAGATTTTTGCAGGTACAAATGCAGGTGGGTACAACCCTGCGGGTACCATTTCGGCAGCTACTTTTGACTGCACTTTAGCAGGAGGAGGAGCGCCGGGATTAGCTGCGGAGCCGACTCTTATAGGCAAGCGTATACGATTCGATTCAACCACCACAACCGTAGCTCTTAGAAATATCTGCAGAATGATTCATGCAAATGATACAGACACTATCACAGTAGATAATAATCTACCTGCAACACCAGTTAGAACTGATGTATTTTATATCGAAGAACCGTCTGTTTCAGTTGACCGTATTCAAGTACACGGTTTTAGTGGGTCTACTCAAGCACTGCTTCCTTCTTTTGCAGCAAGTGGATTAAATATTGCAGGCATTAGAATGCCAAACACTACCGCAGGATTTGTCCCCTTTGCAGCTCGATCAATTCAGGCCGGATTTCGTGTATCTTTTTGTGATTCTTATTCGCCGGGTTTCACTAATTGTACCTGGGGAAATATTTCTGCTGTTACAGTAAACAATGCATACATAGACGAAACATTTGCGACAATTACTACTGGAGTTGGGTATGCTTGTAATGGTTGGGGCGGAACTATATCTGGAGTAGGATCATTAGTTTTAAGCTCTTCTGCAAATCGTCTTGGACGTTGGCAAATTTTAGGAGTTGGTCCTGGGGCCTTTGGTGTAGGCAGCGCAGGAGGGTGCTATTTTGGAAACGGACTTTTGTTTCAAAATTGCAAATCTTCTGGAGGTACACAGAATACAACTGGTGGAAATCTTTTAGGAAGTAACGCATCCGCAACTGTCAGGAGGACTAGACTATTGGTTGGTTTTGCTGGCTCTGTACTTTCAATGCAACACACTCCAATAATGATTCGTGGAGTAGATATACAAAGCGCTGGCGCTTTGTCACTGATGAGCATAACCGGTCTTGGAATAGATGCAGTTATTAATGACGTAGTTGGATCTACTGGAAATACTGGTAACGGACTAGATTTAACTCTTACGCGCAACAGCAACATACTTCTTGGGCAGCTTAATGCAAATACTTTTACAGGAGCTGCTGGGCAGGATATTGCGTGTTCAAGTGGAATTTTTTATGTCCACGCAGACTATGCTAGGACGGACTTAGTAGATTCTTTTAATAATCTAGTGCAAGGCACTGCAGGAACACAATTAGGCACTGCTTCACTAGCGATCAACGATGCAACTGCTAATATAGGACAATACCAAATATGTAGGGCTACCGCCATAGGAGTAGTAAGAGCAGCACGAGCAGATACCGCAGCGAACGCTGCTGGAGTGGTTGGAGTTTCTCAATCAGCGTTTACTACAGGCGGAGCAACAAATAAAGCGATGTTAGCTTTTTCTGGCGGTTCTTGGGTGCAATTTGATGCCGCACCGACCGCTGGAAGCATTGCATATCTATCAACCGCTACGGCTGGAAACGCACAAGTAGCAGTACCTACATTTTCTTTTACCAATCAAAAACTTCGTCTTGGACGGGTCTTGGCTGTTTCCGGTACACTTGGTTATGTAAACTTTGAACCTGATAATCTGCCAGTTACCGCAGATGGTGCAGCGTAAAATGGAAAGGATAAGTTATGTATAATTGGGTATTTTAGACATATGAAGGAGTTCAATATTACGTTACAAGCAATGAAGAACTATATGACGACGCTTGCGAAGATCTTAGAATCTATACTGGACTAGCACCTGAACAATTTGTAGAGTTTAAAGGGCTGTTAAACCCAAACAAATCTTATAAAGAACCAGCAAGTGTCTCCCATATAGGAGATGTTTTAAATAGAAGTACCAAAGCACTCATATTAGATGTCGATTTAGCTGATTTTCCAGAGGAATTTTGGGTACATAACCCAGACCTTACTGGTTTAGAAAATGTTCCCGACTATTACTGGAAAGTTGAAGATGACACTCTTTCGGAAATGAACCAGAGCGAAAAGGATGCTGTTGATGCATCAAGATTGGATAATCGTAAAAAAGAAAGATACACAGAAATAGACAGTCGCACTGACGCATTAATTGCACAGGGTTTTATGTTCGCCGGCAAAAATTTCAGTCTTAGTGCTAATGCTCAAATGAAAATGATGGGCATTAATCAAATACGTGATGATGTAGCTGTTACTTATCCAATAGTTTGGAATACTAAAAATGATACAGATTCGTACGATATTCCAAACTCAGCAACGGTTCGTGGTTTCTATTTAACCGCAGTGGGCACGTACAGGGCGCACGTAGACACAGGGTCTGCCCTTAAAGCAGCAGTGCGCGCGGCGACCTCTATTGAAGCCGTGGACGCTATAGTTGACAATCGATAGGAGAATATAAATGAGTCCAACTACAATATCAGTACTGGTAGGTATTCTATTCCTAGTAATAGTAGGTTTTGATATCTATCTAGCTACTGATTCCATTAAAGGTAATACATACAGTGCAAGAATCAGACAGTGGGGCCGGAAATGGAAATGGTTTCCATACGTAATTTCACTGGGGTTTGGAGCACTTACAGGACACTTCTTTCTATGAAAAACAAAATTATAAAAGGTGCATTTCTAGTCACTGTATTTGTCATTGGAATGATTGGCGGTTCTTTGTGGTGGTAGGTGGATTCAATCCACATTACTGAAATAGTGCCAGGCGATGTTTTACGCATCGCTATGAAGCCAGGAAGACATTTAGAGCCTGTTTTATCTCCTAGAGGTAGTCAACATAGACTTCTTCCAGGCAGGGCGTCTGCTAATGGCAGATCGCTACAGGCAAAAAGCTTCTCACGAACTGTATATCTTGGATATGTAACACAAAACGACACTATAAACGGGGTCTTAGCTCTTCAAATTGAAAATCGAGGACAACGACGAGAGCATCTAGCAGCCACTGTTCCGTACAAAGACATTAAAATTATTCAGAAATTCATTACCCCAACCAAACACATGGGCGCTAAAATAGTACCATTAAGTGGTGCTAAAAATGCAATTAGAAGACCTGGTGCAATTGCGAAAGGAGTGTTAGATCCTAAAGGATTCATGAACTTAGTTAGAGTATATTTCTGATGTTTATCACAATGGTAAAAGAAGATCCATGTTGGGTTCAATTACAAGGAGCTTCCAGACAGCTGATTGCGAACATAAAAGCAACAGTCCGTCCTTCTAATAGAAGGAAATATGACGTTGATTCAAATATGTGGTCTGTGCACTGGCACTGGTTGTCTGTTGTAGCGACATTAGCTAAGAACCTTGGGCACACAATAGACTGGAGCGCTTTACCAGAGCGTTGGCAAATGGTAGCTGCAGGGGCTTGTACAGCAGCAGATGCGCAAGTTATGGATCAGGTTTCAAATGATCCTTTTGATGTACTATATATAACTACAGACGCACCTCAAGTAGTTATCAAGGCTGCGTACAAAGCTCTTGTCAGTGTTCACCATCCTGATGTTGGAGGAAATGTAAAAGATTTCCAAAAAATAGACGACGCCTACAAGAGAATTCTGAAACTTAAAGATAAAGGATAAATTTTTTACAGTCTTCATTTGACAACTTTTGATCATTGATGGTAGTGTAAAACTTCGTCTCATAAAGATTTTAGGTAAGTCTTAGATTTCTGAGACGATTGAGGAGTACTGCGCTTGGAATACCTATTTGTTAAAAATCTTCTTTTAGAACTTTTAAAACTCCTCTCATTACGTAATTGGGAAACCAAATTTACGCACAATGATGTAAAAGAAATTCTAAAATGTGAAGAACCTACATGTGGTCTTGTTGTATCCTTAGGTGTGGAAAAAGGGTACTTTGAATTACAATTTCAAGACTACGTAATAACAAAAAATGGTAAGAGTGTAGGCGCTCAAATGAGCATGTGTATGACACCTTTACCTACATGTAAAAGTGACGTAAGTGTTGAAAAAGACTCAAAAGATTTTTTGGGTCCTACCCTCAAAGCGACAGCTTTCTCAATTTCTAGTGTTCTAAACAATGATCTCAAGGATCAAATAGATCTTAGAGATCTAGGTATTTCTACAATTACTAGTAATACGGTGTCGCGTGCGCGTGCGCGCGTGAACGTAAATAACCTTAAAATAGCTAAAAAAGAAGAAGAAGTGAAATCCATTCTCTCAGGAGAGACTGCATCAGGAGATGATGAAACTGCGAAGTGTTGGTTAATGGCAAAAGTTTATGAACAACAACTTCGTGAGTATAGAAACAAACCGTATATGGTGTTCTTTAAGAAATCTGAGTTGTCCCGTCAGACAAAAACAGTGCTTAAACGAGCCTGTGCCTTTGCAGATGAACTTGGTGTAGATTTCACGACATATGTTCGAGCGCAGTTTTGGTGGTTTGATACCAACTTCTCACAGGCTCCTGAACTTCATTACCTTGCCTCCAGTAGGTCCAAGTTCAATGCCAAGGAGCGCGTGAAGGTATTCTTGCAGGAAGCCTCTACAACGCAGCTAATGAAGCCTGTGAGGAGCAGAGAGATGGTTCCTCCAAAATGGAATAACTCAGCTAAATTTGATCAGTGTGATGTGGTGTTGAAGCGTATGATGACTAACTATAAACTAACCGAAGAAGAAGTGTTTAAAGCTTTTAAGGGGCACAGTATTGATTTGTTCTTTGATTCTGCGTGGTTAAAGCAGAATGAAACATATAAACGACTTAGAGCAGCGGGCGAGGTTTAAATCTATGTCAGATAATAAGTCGGGCGGTCTATTCGCGTCCGGTGTGGATTACGTTCGTGAAGGTTCGGCTGTTTATGTAGGTGAGCCTTCTCCATTGTCTGATGATTTTGTTCCTAGCGGAGAGAATCCTAAACTAAAGATTAATGAAAACTTTACTTTAGGACAATCTGACCCATTCAAAAGTGTTGAATGGGAATTTCGAGACGTAGTTCTCACCAACCCACAGACAGGGGAAGAGGTTTTTAGTGGAAAGAATCTGGAATTTCCCAAAACTTGGTCACAGAACGCGGCCACGATTGTAGCTGAAAAGTATTTCAGATTCGTTCTGCAGGATGACGGTACGAAGGTTAAAGAGATATCTGTAAAGCAGATGATTTCAAGGGTCGCTAGTACTATTGCACGTTGGGGGCAAATTGGCGGCTACCTCAGTGAGATTGGCGCTCGAAAGTTTTATAATGAATTGTCTTATATTCTTGTGAACCAAATAGCTGCGTTCAACAGTCCGGTTTGGTTCAATATTGGAACTAATAAAGGGCTGCCTCAAACAGAAGCAGCTTCAGCATGTTTTATTGTTTCTTTGCAAGATACTATGGAATCGATTCTTGAGCTGGCTAAGACTGAAGGTACTCTTTACAAAGGCGGATCAGGCTCTGGGGTGAATTACTCAAATCTTAGATCATCTCGTGAGAAATTGAGTGTTGGAGGAACTTCCTCTGGTCCTGTTCCTTTTATGTTGAAAGATGATTTCAATGCAGGTGCTGTGCGCAGTGGAGGTACGTGCCTAGCTCCCTACCAGAGGGTATATACCGCTGAAGGGCCCGTGGCTGTAGAAGAACTTGCTAAACTGGAAAGCTTTATTGTTTTGAGTTTTGATCCTCCTGCAGGTCGTTACAAAGCCAAGAAGGCGCGTGCGTGGAAAGCTGGTAGAAAGAATGTAGTTAAGATTGTTACTGATAAGGGTGAATTTCACGTAACTGATGACCATCCTATTAAACTGTCGTCAGCAAACTTTGTGAAAGCGGGCGACCTAACACCAGGTTTGTCTTTATTTGCTTGTTGTATTGACGACCGGGCCGGTTATGTTCGTGTTAATTTGCGAAATGGTCGAAAAGGTAAGGAGTTTTTCCATAGATTGATAGCTTCCGATGTTGGTGGGTATGATATAGACAATCTTGTTGTGCATCACAAGGACCACAACAAAATCAACAACGCACTTTCAAATCTTGAGGTGATGACACAATCTTCGCACGCCTTTCAACACAATAAAGAACTAGTAGATGTGGGAGACCATGTATTCCAGCGTAGATCATTTCCAAAGGCTGGTCGTGCAAATGGTATGCACAGCAGTTCTGCGTTCTGGGACTCTCCGGAAAAATTAACTGCCTATCGATCACGTTTAGCCGCTGCTATTAAGCCTCACGCACGAGAAATGCAAAAAGCAGCTGGTCAACAACGCATGATGAACACCGCGTATACACTACTTAATGCTGGGTGTGCAATTGATACATTTGAGCAATATGTGGTGAGTAGAAAGCAGATTTTAGGACGTATTAGTAGTGTTTCCAAATTAAGGAAAATGCTTAACCATAGATTTGATAATTACGATAATTTTCTCAAAGAAGTAAATGCTAACAATCACCGTGTAATCAGTGTTGTTCGTGTAGGAGAGATGGACGTTTATGACGTTGAGGTTGAGTGCCCCACGCTAGATGACAAAAGCCCAATGACCGGGCACAATTTCGTTATCTGGTGTGACGATTCCAATTTTGGCTCTGGTGTTGTTGTAGCAAACACACGCAGAGCGGCAAAAATGACAATTCTAAATATAGACCATGGAGATATTTTAGAATTCATTCAATGCAAAGCTAAAGGGGAGGAAGTAGCACATGCTCTGATTGATTCCGGTAAATTTTCTGGAGACTTCAGAGACCGCTGGGGTGCTTATGCTATTGCTCCATTTCAAAACGCCAATCACTCAGTACGTGTGACTGATGAATTCATGAAGGCTGTTGAGAATGACGATACTTGGAATCTACTAGCCAGGGACGGCACTGCGTTGCAGATTGTTAAAGCACGCACTCTGTGGGATGAGATTTGTAAGGCTGCTTGGTTTTGCGGTGATCCTGGTTTGCAGTTTGATACTACAATTAATAAATGGCACACCAGTCCAGCTAGTGGACGAATTAGCGGATCAAACCCGTGTTGTCTGACTGGTGATACGCTAGTTGAGACTTCTGAGGGGCGGATTCGAATTGATAAGCTGGTTGATATGTATAATGCGGGTGAGAAACTACCGCAAGCATTTGCTTGGGATGAGTCTGCAAACCTTCCCGTGCTGCGTCCCATAACCAAGGCGTGGAAAGCTGGGGACACTACTTCGCTTGTTATTGTCACAACCGACAAGGGCGCGACAATCAAGTGTACACCCGAACACAAGTTTTTGTTGCGTAACGGTTCGTGGGTTCAAGCTTGTGATTTGAATCCTGGAATGCGGCTACGTAAAATAGGACGTTGGGCCAATGAACAGCGGTCTGATCGTTGGCACATCAATCACAAAACAACCATGTCCGCCCCAAATGGAACTTCTATCCAAGCCCGATGGATGTGGGAACAAGCTAACGGACCAATACCTCCGGGCTATGCCATCCATCATTTAAACGGTGACCCCACTGATGATCGACTTTCAAATCTAGAGATGATAACGCGTTTTGAGCACGCAAGTGGCCACGCAAGCGGTGCTGAAAATTCTCGCTTCATGGAAGTGCGCCCAGAAGTGTTGGTAGAAATTTACGAGGAGATTGAAGCTACTCCAAAACGGACCCATAAAAATGGTATTGCGGTTACGCCGGCCCGATGGAATAGCTTCATAAAGAGAAGAGGGCTTATTGGAAAGGTGCCAATGGCACAGAGTCCGTCCACAGGTGGACGTATACAAGGTATGGCTTGGAGCCAATTTGTTGAGTTCATTGAAGACCACCGTGGCGATGTTAATGACTGTGTAGTGTCTGTATCTAGAGACGACCGCACAGACTCTACATGTTGGGCTGTGTATGATTTAGAGATTGAAGGTGTTCATAATTTTTCCGTCGGTACGCAAGGCGTGGACCACGGGATTATTGTTCACAACTCAGAATACATGTTTCTGGATGATTCAAGCTGCAACTTAGCGTCGATCAACTTGCTCAAGTTTTTGCGTTCCGATGGGATGTTTGATGTTGATGGTTACCTTCACACGATTGACGTATTGATTACGGCAATGGAAATTCTTGTTGGATATGCAAAATATCCGACTAAGAAAATTGAGGAGAATAGCCACAATTTCCGCCCTCTAGGTCTGGGCTACACTAACCTCGGGGCTTTGCTGATGTCTCAAGGAATGGCTTACGACAGTGTTGAAGGTCGTACACAAGCGGCATTGTTAGCTTCAATCCTTACTGGTCGCGCGTATCGCCGTAGTGCTGAAATAGCCTCAGTAGTTGGTCCTTTCGAAGATTATGATGTCAATCGTGCTTCCATGTTGAATGTTATGAATATGCATCTCAATTCTATGAATGCAGTATCTGCCCGGACGGACCAAGAGTCTTTGTTGGAAAATACTGCTAAAAACGCTTGGAAAGAGTGTATTTCTCTGGGCAACAAATATGGTTATAGAAATGCACAAGCAAGTGTGATGGCACCTACTGGAACTATTGCTTTTTTAATGGACTGCGACACCACTGGCATTGAACCTGATTTATCGTTAAATAAAACGAAAAAACTCGTTGGTGGTGGGACAATGAAGATTGTAAATAAACAAGTTGAACCAGCTTTGAAGGCTTTTCGCTATTCAGACTCTGATATTACAAGTATTTTGACCAAGATTAGGGAAACCGGGTCCGCCGCTAATTCTCCTTTATTGGAGTGTCACCAAAATGTGTTTGCGACAAGTTTTCCAGATCCGGTGAGTGGTAGATTCATTAGACCTGAAGCGCATGTTCTCATGATGGCGGCTATCCAACCATTCGTCAGTGGCGCTCTATCCAAGACAGTCAATATGTCAAACACAGCTACTGTGGAAGACATTGGCAAAGTATATATGGAGGCTTGGAAGCTTGGCCTCAAAGCTATTGCTTTATACAGAGATGGCTGCAAGCGCACACAACCGTTGTCTGTTGAGAACGCTGTTGTAGAGTCTGAAACAGCGCCAGAACCTTTGCAAGTTCGTAGGAAATTACCCAACGACTGTGTAGCGCACAGGCACCATTTTAAAATCAGTCAACACGCAGGATATCTGCATATCGGGCTGTATCCAGATGGAAAACCTGGAGAACTTTTTATTCAAATGGCCAAAGAAGGTTCCACCGTGTCTGGTTTGATGGATGCAATTGGGGTTCTTACGTCTATTGCGCTGCAGTATGGAGTTCCTCTTGACGTATTGGTGGAAAAATTCTCTTACACTCAATTTGAGCCGGCCGGCATGACTAGTAATGAGGATATAAAGTTCGCGCAAAGTCCTCTAGACTATATTTTCAGATTCCTTGGCTCTCAGTTTTCAGTTGAAGAAAATCCAACTGTTGAAGTAAAAGACTTGTCAAAAAGTGACGATACACGTATAAAAAGTGTGCTTAACGGCGCTTATGGTCAAGTATGTACTAATTGCGGCAATGGAATGCAGCGCGCCGGATCTTGCCTAACGTGTTCAACCTGTGGTAATACATCAGGATGTGGTTAAATGAATTTTCTATCCAGCGTCTTAGGGGGTAAATAATGTCCGGTAAAATAAATCTAACAGTGGGTGAGATGCAAGGAAACTTGCGCCAGCTGTTGGAATCTGATATTAATCTTAGTCCAGAGCAGCGTTACAGTTTAGTAGCTGCTATAGAGACTATTGATTTTCTGAAAAAGATTTCACCAGGACTTAGAAAGGCTTTAGGTGAGCATGGTAGTGGGAAAGGTGCAAAGCAAAAACGTAAATAGTACTTTTTTTGTTTTTATTAATTTATGAACGCACAGAAGTTCTCTTTTGGTAGAGACTTCCAGATAGGGATCTTAGCGCTGATGATGCAGCGCTTTGAATTTCTATTAATGGCAGTTGAACTCGTACCAGCAGACTCATTTGAGGACAAGATTCTCATTTGGTTTTTTAATACGACGAAAGAATATTATACACAACATAAAGAAGCTCCCTCTAGATCTGTAATTGAAAATGAATTACTTAAGGCGTGTAAAACAAAAATTTTTAAGGAAAATGAGATTGATGAGTATTTCAAAGTCTCCGAGAAGTTGTGGGAAACTGTTCAATCTCAAAACTATGTAGTGAATGAAGTTATTAGGTTTTGCAGGAGACAAGCCTGCCGTAAAGCATACCTTGAGACTGCTCCTCTTATGGACTCTGCTGGTGAGGATGAGTGGGATCAGATTGTAGACAAAATAACTGACGCCAGAAATATAGGATTAAATTATCTAGAGGACGGGCACTGGTACTTCAAAGAAGTTAGAGCAAGGTGTAACAGAAGATTGAATAACATGGCAGTAAAGCAATCCCACACAGGAATATCAGGATATAACCCTACTTTCAAAGTAAAGGTAAATTTGGATGATATTTTAGGCGGTGGGCTAAACCAAGGACAATTAGGTATTTGGATGGGTAAGAGCGGCGGAGGTAAATCCATTGCTCTTTGTCATATTGGGAAACGTGCAGTTATTCAGGGGCAAAAGGTCATCCATTACACTCTAGAATTGGATGAGGATCAAATTGCCAGCAGGTACGATGCTAATTGGGCGGATGTAGACCATAGGAAACTAGTAAAAAACACCGCTAAAGTAGTTTCTGAGATCGAGAGGCTTGGAACACTTCAAGGTTATGAGGACCGTTTAATTATCCAATTCTTTCCAACCGGATCTGTGACTGTTAATGCAATTAGAAGCCATTTACGTCAACTCGCCAGTGTAGGATGGCTCCCAGATGTTATTATTGTTGACTATATAGACCTACTTAAACCGACAACTAACTACAAAGATCAATATCAAGACCTTGGTGTTATTTCTCAAGATCTTAGAGGACTTGCTGGTGAGTTGGAAGTACCAATGTGGACGGCTTCTCAAGTTAATCGTCCCGGTTACAATCTAGAAGTTGTGGATTTAGACCATATGGGTGATAGTATGCAGAAGGCATATATAGCCGATGTGGTTCTGGCCATTTGTGCTGATAGAGATGAGAAGCAGAAGGGAATTATGCGGATCAACGTAGCAAAAAATCGCAATGGTCCAGATAAGATTCAGGTGGGTATTCGTACTGATTTTCCTAAAATGTCTTTGTATAAAGAATCTGCTGATGCGACGGACTGGCCAAGCCCTTCAGCAAAGAAGAAGGCCAATACCAATATTCCTGAAGAAGATCAAGCACCTGGGTTGCCTGATAAAAACGTGCATGAGGAGGATAAGTGAGTTCAACTAACAGAGGGTCTGTAAGAAAATTAGATGATTTGTACGAGACACCAGAGTGGCTTACAGAGTCTATAATTCCAGAATTATTGAGTAGAATTGTAAGACCTCAAGATTGTAAGGTTTTAGAACCTGCTTGTGGAAAAGGACTAATGGTGAGGGTTCTTAATAAGTATTTTCACAACATTACTGCTACTGATATTAACAGCTCGCCATCCGTAAACTTTTTGAATTCCAATATGCCACCAAAACCTACATTCGATTTGATCATCACCAACCCACCTTATATACATGCAATGGAGTTTATTAAAAAGGCTCTAGAATGGCGTAGGACGCCTGAATCAGTGGTAGCTATGTTGCTTAGGCTTAACTTCTTAGGAAGCCGTAGAAGGGCTGTATGGCTTCGTGAGCATATACCAGCCGTGTATGTCACACCGCACAGACCGTCTTTCATAAATGGTAAGACAGATTCTACAGAATATGCTTGGTTTATATGGCAACAACCCTTTGAAAAGACTAGTGAACTTGGAATATTGGAAACAGAAAACACCTGAATGTCATACTAGTATGTGAAACTATGTTCAGATCATATGATTTTTGTTGTGATGATTGTGTTTTGACATTTGATGCTCTTGTGGATAAAGAGGCAACGGAAGAGCCTTGTCCTGATTGTGGTAAGCCGGCGTACAAAATAATGAGCGCTCCGAGTATTATAACTGGCAACGATCCTGAGTCTAGAAAGCAAAAATTGTTGAAAAGATCCCAAGAACACACTAGGTCTGAACATAAAAAAAATCCGGAAAAATTGGCCGCGCAACTAGGTGGAACTCCTAAAGCTCAATCTCCTTGGAATATAAGATCTTCAAAGAAATGAATACTTTAGCTACAGAAGAGATTGTTCAAGTCAAGAAATTGGTCCCTAAGTTTTCTTCTAGAAGCTGGGAGGGTGTTAGGGGAGGTGTTTATTATCTTGTCGAAACTATGGAACAGTACCACGAGTTTTGGCAGGAGTGTAGAAAGCAAAAAATACTAGCAGTAGATACAGAGACTAGCGGTCTCAATTGGGTGCGTGCTCATGCTTGCGGTATTGTTATTGGTTGGGGTGTTGAATATAATTTTTACCTACCCATTGCGCACACCACAGGTGAAAAACAGTTAAATCTTGATGACATTAGAGAGTCATTAAAAGAAATTCTAGAAGACCCGACTGTGCAAAAGGTCTTTTGGAATGAAAAATTTGATCGTCACTTTTTGCGAAAGTGTGGGATTGATGTAAAAGGTGCCATACATGATGGTGTTGTGATTGTTCACCTTTTGGATGAAAACACAGATAAAGCCTTAAAAGATTTCAGTAAAGTACGAATACATCCACAAGCTGATAAGTGGGAAAAAGATATAGACAAGTGGAGAAAAGAAGAATCAAAAAAGAGGAAGAAAGCTTATAGCGATCTTGTAACGGCCTATGTACGAGACCACCGGCCAGAGGTTGAAGCTCAAGCACTTCCGTACGCCTCTTTTACGGGGCTGACTAAGCAGCAAATTCTCGCTAGATTAAAAAAATACGTACGAGAGAATATATTGAATGGCCATCCTTTGTCCTTTTGTAAAAAGGAGCATGTTTCTTACGATCAGGTACCTTTGGAGATAATGACTCCTTACGCCTGTGCGGACGTTCATTACACGCTGCTGCATTACAAGGATTTAATCTCAAAAGTATCACTGCATGATGATTTGAAACACTTGTACATTACGGAGATGGAATTGTCCGACACGCTATATCACACAGAGCGAATAGGACAAAAGATTGATGTTCCTTATTTAAGACGCATAGAACCTGATTATGTGAAAGAAGTTAAAGACTTCGCCGAAGAAATTTTTGCGGATGTAGGTTTCGAGTTTAAAATTGATTCTAATATTCAATTAATTGAAGCACTTACAAAAGTAGGCGTTAGACTTACTAAGCTCACAAAAGCAGGCAAGAAGCTTCAAAAAGCTGGTGGCAAAGTTGAACTTAAACACTTTAGTGTTGACGATGAAGCTTTAGAATATCTAGCTACCACGCATCCGTTCGCGGCGAAAATTCAAACATACAGAAAGAAACAAAAGGTTTTAAATACCTATATACGTAAAATTGCACAAATGGTAGATGATAACCATTTTCTACACTCCACGTTTAATGCAAATGTTTCTACAGGGCGCATGTCTTCACACGAGCCTAATACACAGAACATTGGAAGTAGAGATCTTTCCATTCGAAGAGCGTTTACTGTTCCTGAGGTAGTGGGTCGGGAAGGTTTGGATATTGAATCCAGTGAATTTGTTTACTTATTCGCAGATTATAGTCAGGTTGAATTGAGACTAACTGCCCATCACAGCCAGGACCCTACTTTAATTGCTGCTTACCCATGGGTTGGAAAAGAACTGGATGTTCATTCTATCACTTGTGCAGAAGTTGTGATGAATCGTCCCTTGGATGAAGTTTTACTGATAAATGGAGATGAAGATCACCCGGAATATTATGATGTGTCTTGGTATAGAAATATTGCGAAAAGAGTGAATTTTGGTATTATCTACGGGGCTGGCCCTGATGCTATTCAGCGACAGGTATCGACACCTGCCCGTCAAGTTTCACGAGAAGACTGCAGTGACTATATAGACAAGTATTTTGTTAAGTACGGTGGTGTTGAGTCTTGGATTGGAAACGTACAACGCGCATTGAAAAAATACGGGTACTTACAAAATACTTTTGGACGTTATAGGCGTCTTCCTGATAGTCAGGTAAGGGAGAAGTGGAAGCGTGAGCGAGCAGGGCGGCAAGGAGTTAACTTTTTAATTCAGGGTGATGCTGCTGATTTGTTTAAACAAGCCATTGTACGTATAAGAAATTTGTTGCGAAAAGAAAATGCAAAGACTAGGATTGTTAACTTCGTACACGATGACATTCAGTTTTATTTGCATAAAGATGAATTTCATTTATTAGAGCCGATTAAACAGACTATGGAAGACTTTCCACAATTTTCAGTTCCTATTCGGGTTTCAATGTCAGTTAGCAAAAGGGATTGGGCTTCTAAAAAAGCTCTTAAGTAGAAAGGGGAAATTTATGAATTTGCCAGAGATTGAATACAATAACTACAATACTAGAGAATTTGAAAAAGACGTATCGATTGACCGTACTAATTTAGATGAAGAGTTTGCCACTCATGCTGAAAAGTTTGCTTACTACGCATTCTGCGCAGCGGAGGCAAGGTATCTTTCTGATTTGAAAAAATCCGAATTTAAACACACAGAGTCTGTTGTTTATATGGAATTCAGGACCAATGCGATGTTGAGTTCTCTTAAGGTTACTGAAGCTATTTGTGAACATGAAGTTAGAAAAGATTCACGTTATAAGACTGCTCTTGAAGAGTCACAAAAAGCCGAACTCAAGGCTCAGCAGCTAGAGGGTGCGGTTAAAGCCATGTCACAGAAAAAAGATATGTTGATGCAGATGGGAGCTTCAGCTAGAGTAGCTGCGGTGCCTCCAAGGATATTGGCTGCACAAGAAGAACAGGTTAGAGATATTATTACTAGGAACAGAAATCAACAAGGAGAATGAAAATGGGTGTAGACCTTAATAAAGTAGATCAGCAAAGACTGGAACTAGAACAAAAGGAAGCAGCCCGTGCCGTCGGGCCAGTTAGGTGGTGGACACCTGAACAAGGTCAAAATAATATTAGATTGCTTCCTCCTTGGACAAAGGAAGGCAGGAATGCTAATTCTTTTGCGCGAGAAATTTACACGCATTGGAATATTGGTGATGGAGACGATACCACTGCCTTTACGTGTCCACTAAAGACTCCAGATCTTGGAGAGGCTTGCCCTATTTGTGAAGAAGTTGACCGTTTGCGGGCTACTGGCGATCCTGTAGACGCAGAGAAGGCTAGCGATCTCAGAGCTAAGCAAGGCTTCGTGTCTAATATCATTGATCTTGATGACCCAATTTTTACTAAGAAGGATTACGATACGGTTGTAGCTTCAGGTAAGGATCCAACTTTTTCTGTTGGTGATACTAAGGTTCAGGTATTCCGCTACGGACCTATGATTTATAAGGCTCTATTAGACAATTTCAGTCTGCTCAAAATGGATCTTACTGATCCAACGTCGGGGCGAGACTTGATTGTTAACAAAACTGGTAAGGGCAAGACTGGCACGAAGTATAGTGTTCTTGTGCAGCCTGCTGCCTCTCCTGTTGTGGTTCAAGGACAGGAGTCTCTTGATAAGAGGATGTATAATCTCGACTCTATTAACAAGCCGAGGTCGTCTGCTGAGATGTTCCAAGCATTGAACGGTGGTCCATTGCCAATGGCTTCTCTTCCTCCTATGGCCAAACCTCCAGTGCCTCAAATTACTGCTAACCCTGTGCCGACTGTTAACGCGGGTATAAGCGATCTACAACAAAAAATGATGGATGCTCTTAAAAATGGCTAAAATCAAACAAAATCCAGATGACTCTAATATTGAAGATGTTCTTGAGAACCTTCAAAGTGACCTGAATAAATACTTTGGAGCAGGCTCAGCTACAAGATTAAATGATCCTGGAGTTTTATCTAAAGTAGATTATTGGGTATCTACCCGAAGTATGGTTGTTGATTCCATACTTCGTGGTGGGCGCCCTCCTGGTGCCTCTTTGTTGCCTTTTGGCCGGCAAGTAGAAGTTAGTGGAAAATCCGGCAGCGGCAAAACTACCCTGTGCGCACAAATATCTGCTGAAGTACAAGCCAATGGCGGTCTGGTAGTTATTACTGACACAGAGGAGAGAGTAGATGATATTTATTGGACTTCTCTTGGTGTAGACGTTTCTAAGGTTATTAGAATTCAAGCAACTGATGTTAGTGAAGTCTTTAATAAGCAATATAGAGCACTGCAGTTTGCCAGGGAACACGCCGCAGATCGTCCTTTACTACTAATTTGGGATTCTTTAGGAGGCACTGCTGGCGCTGAAATGTTAGAAATGGGATCAGATGAATCCCCTATGGAGCAGGCTTCCAAATTCGGTATGCGTCAAGCTAAGGTTATCTCTGATGGAATGACTTTAATCAATACTATCGTAGGTCAGACCAGAGCTTGCTATTTGTATACTAACCATGTATATACTGATTTTAATGTGAAATACGGATCTCCAATCAAAACTCGTGGTGGAGACAAACCAATTTTTATGGCCACTGTCCGTTTGCAACTATCCTCTGCAGGCCAAATTAAGGAACTAGACTCCGCATCTGGAAATGAGACGGTAGTTGGTCAAAAGATTAGGGTAAAGGCATTAAAAAACTCCATGGCAGGACGATTGATGGAGCGCGAAGCTGTAATTATGGCAGGCCGTGGATTTGTAAATTCATATTCCTGTTTTGATATGGGTACTAATCTCGGAATAATTATAAAGTCGGGGTCATGGTATACATGGACGACGCCAACAGGTGAACAGATTAAGTTTCAGGGCTTCAGTGGTTTTGAGGACAAAGTGGTTACTCATCCTGAGTACGATTCTCTGTACGCTGCTGTTGAGGCGGAATTGTAAATGCGCGCGTTACAATTGACAGATAAGCAGTTCGGTCGATGGTTGGTCGTAGCACGCGGTGATAATTCGTTACAAGGCAAAACACAGTGGTTATGCCAATGTGTTTGTGGAGAGTTTTCACTTGTATTGGGAACAAGCTTGACTAGAGGGTTTTCTCAATCTTGTGGTTGTTTGTCAATTGAAAAGACTTCGAAAAGAAATGCTACTCATGGTGCTACTAAATCAAATAAAGACAAAAGTATTTATAATATTTGGTGTACTATGAAAGCTCGTTGTAGTAATCCCAATAGTCATAAATATAAATCCTATGGAGGTCGAGGCATAAGGGTCTGTGACCGTTGGCGAGATTCTTTTGAGAATTTTTTAAACGATATGGGTGAACGTCCTGGTAAAGGATATTCAATAGATCGTATTGACAATGATGGAAATTATGAACCCGGAAACTGCCATTGGGCCACCGCAAAAGAGCAAAGATTGAATCAAAGAAAAGTTGGAGTGTGACTATGAATGAACTTGTTAATAATCTGTTAACTAAGTTTAATGTAATTCCTCATCAGAATCCCGATAAGTTTTTACATGAATTTGCTAAAGATCAATTAGCTATTGGTAATGGAAGAACTATCATAGTAGATGGGAGCGAATACCTCACCAGAATTTATCTCAGACAAGGTCAACCTGATTTTGGTATGTTTTTACATTATTTTCATAAAGGTGATCAAGTTCGGGATTTGCATAGCCATCCGTGGGAATATGCATATAGTATAGTACTCACCAGTGGGTATGATGAGGAGAGATGTGAAGGTCCAACTGGAAAGATTGTACATGTTTCCCATAAACCAGGAGATGTTAATGTATTAACTAAAGATACATACCACAGAGTTGACTTACTAAATGGCGGTGCTTGGACTTTATTTATAAGGGGACCGCGAATCCAAGGATGGGGATTTCTTAATAGAGAGACTAGAGAATATACATCCATGGATGCGGATGATTCTACAAATGACTGATGATGACACTTTTTCTGATGATAACAGCTGGATAGTTAAGCCTACTTCTTTTCGCAAACTTGCAGAAGAGGAGATGGCGAGGCGATCAGCTCTTTTAACCGCATATTCATTTAGTGATGAATCTGTTCAAATCATTTGTGAGGACGGCTCTGTTTTCTTCATAAGAAATTCATTTTTTGAAGAATGGGGAGAAGCTGACAGAATTGGTGAATGGCTTTTTGTATATTGTGAGCATTATCCTGATATGTGTTTTGATACTGATGACCTTATTTACTGGGGGTCGTCAAAATGAACGCGTGCGGGGTATTGTGTCATTTGTGTAATAGTGCAGTGTCGTGGGTGCCGTCTTGTCATACTTATAAAAGATTTGATACGTGGATGTCTTGTGTATTGTGTGACAGTGCTGTTTTATGGTCTTGTGAATCATGTGATTGGAGCTATACAGAGGGATTGAATAAAAATAATCCCAGATCCGAGGATAATGAGAAAAAAAGACCGCCTTGGATTGATGATGAAGGATCACACATATACAAAGTCTTAGTGGCAGATCCCGTGGTCAACTTAACAACCAGGACCAGAAAAGCTGGAGTCGCTAGAAGGAAATAAAAATGAGATCAGAGCAAGACAAGGCTTTAGTATTGAAATATCCACTTACTTTTGCGCACAGATACAGGTCTATGCAAGAAACGTGCATGTGTTGGGGTCTTGAGGTTGGTGATGGTTGGGTTAAAATAATTGATGACGCAGCATCTAAGATAGAGCCTATTTTGGAGAAGTTGCGAGAAACAGCCACCGTATGTGATTGTTATCACGAAAACTCATCTCACGACGAAAACGGAAAATGTAAAGAAGTATCAACGTGGAGGGGTGAGACTACTCACTGTAGATGTGAAAAATTTGTTCCTTATCTTCCTACGTCTTCCCAACTCAAAGAGAAATACGGAACTTTACGATGGTATTGGACATCCTATACAAAAGAAATTGATGATATAGTTGACCAAGCAGAAGAACTATCTGCTAAAACCTGTGAAGAATGCGGTGAACCTGGAAAAATTCGAGACGAAAGTTATTGGGTCACCGTCAGGTGTGATAAGTGCTACGCAGAAGATTGTAAAAGGTGGGAAGGTTGAGAATAGTTCTCTTCAGTGACTTGCATTGTCATCCATTTCAGCCTTACGCGACTATATTAGCTAATGGTATGAATTCAAGGTTGGCTGATGCTATTAGTTGCATAGACCAGATAGTGGCGTACTGTGCTGATCCAAATAATCACGTAGATTTGGTTTTATTCGGCGGTGATTTGTTCCATGTTCGCAAGAACATTTCTGTAGCTGCGTTCAATGAAGTGTACGCTGCTCTGTCACAATTTGCTGCGAACGACATTCCACTGGTTTTGATACACGGTAATCATGATCAAGCCAGTAAGGACGGCAGTGTTAATAGTATAAAGACGTTTCACAGTATGGCTCACGTTATTGAACGTCCAGGATGGTTGGAATTACGAGGTCGGTGGGGAGACCCATATTCCATTCTCGGCGTTCCATACACGGAAAACATTGAACACCTAAAAGATATTGTAAACATTCCTAACCCAGAGCCACTAGCTCCTAGCATATTGCTAGCTCATTTAGGTGTGCAAGGCGCTAAGGTAGGGGCTGATTTTGTGTATGCCACTCCGTACGACGCCAAAGTAGAAGACCTGAACTGTGGAGCGTTTGACCGTGTTTATCTTGGTCATTATCACATGCACCAACAACTGGCGTCGAATGCTTGGTACATCGGAGCGCCACTGCAACACAACTGGGGTGACAAACATCAGTGGAGAGGTTTTTTGGTATATAATACTGACACCAAGAGTCATGAGAAAGTTGATTTGAAGTCACCAAAGTTTGTTGAAATTGATAATACCTCATTAAATATGGATACCTCACTGTATAGTGATGATTTCGTAAAAATTGTAGATTCTTCTACCGACAGTTGGTCAAAAACACGTATTGAGGAAGAAAGGATTAGGTTAGGCGCTAGATCACTAGAAATAGTGGTGAGGGAGAAAAACAGTGCACCTTTTGTCCCTAGATTAGATATTTCAACTAACACATCCTTTAAAGACGCCATGGAAAAATATGTTAGGTCTGGTTTGTCTTCCGTTGAAGGGTTGGACGAGTCATATTTGTTGCAAATTGGAAATGAGATCTTGGAAGAAGTAGAAAATGGAGAAAAATGATGGGCATCCGATTAAATTTGGAGAATCAAAAATTTGGATATCTTACTGTACTGCGTGATGCAGGGAGAGCTTCTTCTGGCGCCGTCAAGTGGATGTGTCAATGTGATTGTGGCAAGAAAAAAGTCGTCGCCTCTGATTCTTTGAGAAGCGGAAGAGTATACCATTGTGGCTGTCAGGGCCGACGTGCTTTGCATGATTTAGAGTTAATTGGAAAACAGTTTGGAAGACTGACGGTACGTTCGAAACAGGGTTACGAAAAGAAAAGCCAAGCGCTCTGGAACTGTGTTTGTAGTTGTGGTAAAGAGGTAGTCGTGCGTGGAGGAAATCTAGTTTCCAGTAACACGCGTAGTTGTGGTTGTGCTATAGCATTCAAACACGGAATGAGTCGTACGTCTGAGTATATGATCTGGTCTGGTATCAAAGCTCGCTGCTTTAATAAAAATAATTCGGCATATTCCTATTATGGCGGTCGTGGAATTACGATGCACGATCCTTGGATAAATGATTTCATGAAATTTTTTGAATATGTTGGAAAACGTCCTGGGCCTGAGTATTCTATAGATAGAATTAACTCAGACGGTAATTATGCACCAGGAAATGTTAGATGGGTGACAGACGGTGAGCAAATGATTAATAGAAAAGCCAGGGGAACGACATTTAATTACTATCAAAATAATACGAAAAAGACGGCTATTTATCCAAAAGAAGACCCGTTCGTTGCTATAGTTTATTGTGCGCTAGGTTTGTCCTCGGAAGCAGGTGAGATCGCGAGCAAGATAAAAAAATGCATGAGGGATAATGAGGGGATAATAGATCGAGAAGTCAAAAATTCGTTGATTGGTGAGATTGGTGATTGTTTTTGGTATTTAAGTGAATTGTCATCCAACTTGGGAGTGTCCTTAGACTACGCCGCTAAGAAAAATTTGAGCAAGTTGATGGGAAGAAAAGAGCGCGGTACATTGAAAGGTAGCGGCGATAATCGTTAGTTAGTCAATTTAAGGGGGTGGTACAGTGTCTTGGCAGGTTATTAAAAGTGACTGTTTATCAGCATTAAAAACGTTTAATGATGAGTCTGTTCATTCTATTATTACTGATCCTCCATACGGACTAGGCTCTGAGCCTACTCCTGAACAATTAATTGCGTTTATCAGCGGGGATGACGTTCGACTCAATGATAAAGATTTCATGGGCAAGGATTGGTCAATTCCTTCTGTGGCTGTTTGGAAGGAATGCTTTCGCGTATTGAAGCCAGGGGGACATTTGCTAGTATTCGGTGGAAGTCGCACGTTTGATCTCATGTCTCTTGGTATTCGTACGGCTGGATTTGAATACCGAGACACGGTTATGTGGATCTATGGTTGTTTGTCAGAAGACACAGAAATACTTGTAGATGGAGAATGGGTACCTTACTTCAAAGCAGTAAAAGGTAGGCACGCACTTTGTTATGATAGAGAATCTAATAGTTATTCGTGGGAAAAAATCAACAATTTGTACGTGTATGAATACAACGATATCGCGTACAAAATTACGTCAGATAGTACAGACCAACTCGTCACCAAAAACCATCGCTGCTTGGTTGAACAAAACGGAAACTTTGAATTCAAAGAAGCGTGGGAAGCTGCACTGGACGCAGAAACACGCGTACCCGTTTTGGAAGGTTTGTCAGAATTGCTTAACTGTATTCCCCTGCCGGACAAACGAGCAGGCTTTGAGGAAAAGGGCGTGCTCGACACTATGTGCGGGCCGCTTAATTTCAAAAGCAAGGAAAGGGAAATACAGAACCCTAGTAAGAGTTTGTGTAATTTGCAAGAAATCCTACCGTGCGTACATCAGCAAGAAACGAGCCTCGAACAGAAAATTCTGCAGCAACAGGTGCAGAATAATCTGGAGGAAAAAGAATCCACACTTATGGGATCACCTTTACAAGGTGGGGCATCTGGGCAGAAGCGGATGGACAGCGGAATCAATGGCGTCTTACAAATTAAAAATGAGTGGCAGCAAAAACCCTGCATGGAAGGGAGGGATTACGAAGTTGAAAGCCAGAGGCAATTACAAGAATGTTGTTTTGGTTCGGTGTCCGCCGGAGTTTCACAAGATGGCTCAACAGAACGGGTATGTATTGGAGCACAGGTTAATAGTAGCAAAACAGATCAAAAGAGTATTGACACAAAAAGAAGTTGTTCACCACATGGATCACAATCCGCAAAACAATGCAGCTACGAATTTAGCATTGTTCAAGACAAACAAAGATCACAAACTGTTCGAGCATCATGGAAGACCGCTGCCTCTCTGGCAAGGTTCGAAGAAATAGAATACTCAGGCATTGTTTGGTGCATATCAGTTCCTACGGGTGCTTTTGTAGCAAGACGAAATGGTAAGATATTTGTTACAGGTAATTCAGGATTCAATAAGGGAGGAGATATCTCGAAAAAGATTGATAAATCCCTCGGTGTAGAACCTACAGTTATCGGAGAAAATCCTAATCACAGGCCGCTGTCCGGCGTTAGTTATGAAGGAATTTATGCTGGTGGCAATACTGGAAGCAAGTATGTTACTGCGGCTACTAGTGATGAGGCAAAGGTGTGGGAAGGTTGGGGCGTATCGATTAAGCCAGCTCACGAGCCGATAGTCATGGCAAGAAAACCATTCAAGGGAGCATTATTTAAAAATGTGTTGAAGCACGGCACCGGTGCAGTGAACATTGATGCCTGTAGAATTCCAACAGAAGACAAACTGACAAGAAAACTGGGAAAAACGACAGAATCAGATGCCGGCTGGAAATCCGTCAATCGATCAGAAATTGCAGGAAAAGATGGTGGTAGAGTGCCTGCAAATGTAATCCTTGACGAAGAGGTTGGAGAGATTTTAGACTCTCAAGAATCTAAATCTAAGCCTGCCCGTTTTTTTTACTGCGCCAAAGCTTCAAAGTCTGAAAAGAATGAGGCTGGGCCTAATAATCATCCAACAGTGAAGCCGGTAGATTTGATGCAGTGGCTGGTTAGACTAGTTACTCCTCCTGGTGGTGTGATATTGGATCCGTACGCAGGTAGTGGCACTACTGGGGTAGCTGCGGTTTCCGAAGGTTTTTCCTTTATAGGAATAGAAAAGTGCCAAGAGTATGTTGACATTGCAAGACAGCGAATTGAGCATATTGAATTCGAGAATCGCGAATAGCAAATGAGATTCCTTTCGGTAGAAATTCAAAATTTCATGTCGTATGGAGAGCCAGCACAGACTCTCCGTTTGGAAGACTTGGGTTTGGTATCTATTGTAGGTATTAACAAGGACGCGTTGGGTGCTTGTTCAAATGGTTCCGGAAAGTCTTCTATCATGGAAGCGATTGTATGGACATTGTATGGACAGACAATGCGTGGTTACAAGGGGGACGAAGTAGTCAATAGAACAAACAAGGAGAACTGTTTTGTTAGACTGGCCTTGGAAGAAAATAACTCACTATATGAAATCAAGAGAACCAGAAAAGTTAATCAAAAACGTTCTAATGATTTGTGCTTGTTTATAGACGGTGTAGATGCTTCGCAAGGAACCGTAGCAGACACACAAGCAACTATTCAAACTATCATTGGTATGGATTTTTGTACATTTACGCAAAGTGTGATGATGTGGCACGGTACGCAACCCTTCAGTAAAATGACAGATAAAGAGCAAAAAGAGGTCCTGGAAGACATACTTCAAATAGACCAGCTCGCTAAGGCCAAAGATATTGTTAAGAATAAAATTTCTAAGGGACAAGAAAGTCTAAAAAATCTGACAAATAGAGTGTTGTTTTTAGACGCGACAATAGAAGATCTTTCCTTGTCTATTTCCAAACTGTCTTCACAAGACTCTCAATACGCTGAAACAATCAAACAAAGACGTATTGCGCTGTTAACTAAAAAAGTAGATACGGAACTAAAAATAAATGAATTATATAAAAACACCGGGCTCGACAAACTAATTAAAATTAGAGAAAATATAAGTAGTAAATTAGAGGTTATAGGCAATAGCCGAAGACATGTACAAACTGAAAAGCTTATTGTTGCCCGTTCGTTTGCTGAAAAAAAAGCTGCCTTATCAAAAAGAGAAGGCGTGGTCCAAGGAAGGATCATACAACTCCAAGAGGATATCAAAGCATTTAACACCCTCGCTGGGAAAGTATGTCCAACGTGCAAGCAAGAGTTCCACGTTGAGACAGCTTCATCCTGCATGGACATCTGGGCTAAAGAAGCCGAACGGCTACGATCACAAGAGATTGGCCCCATCGTCAACGCGCAAGAGGCTCTCCACGGAGACGAGCAATCTGAACTCAGTGCATTGGCGATTGAAGAAAGCCGTATCAATCAGGAAATTGGAACGGCCCAAGCCGAGCTGCAAAGCGCGGATGATAACGTCCGTAAAAGGAAGGCCACGCTTCAAGTTGTCTGTGAGTTGGAGCACCAGGCTCTTGGAATCCAAAAAGAACTCAACCAGCTTGACGAAGAGAAAAATCCGTATTCCGGCCTCATTGAGGAGAGTAGGAAAAAGCGAGACGACTGCGAAGGAGAGCGAAGATCCCTTACCTGCAAGATTGATTCTCTTTCTTTTGAATTAAGCCACCTAGAATACTGGAATCACGGTTTTGGTAATAGCGGATTAAAGTCTTACATACTCGATAATGTAGTTCCTTTTCTTACAGAAAAAGCGCAAGAATATGCTGATATAGTATCTGGAGGGGATATCAGGTTGGAGTTTTCTACGCAAACAAAGCTGAAATCTGGAGAGATGAAGGACAGCTTTCAAGTCAAGGCTGTTAATCTAAAAGGCGCAGATGTTTATCACGGAAATTCTGATGGAGAACGCAGACGTATAGATATTGCCGTTGGTTGGGCTTTGGCAGACCTAGCAGCGACAAGAGCTAAAAAACCTATATATTTTAGAGGTTTAGATGAGCCTTTTGAACACTTAGATACTGTTGGCGAAGATTTGGTAATAAAATTACTTCACAAAGTTTTGCCAAGGTATGAAACTGTAATGTGTGTCACACATAGTGCACACCTAAGAGATCAATTTCCGAAGGAGGTTGTGGTAACATTTAAGAATGGATTTTCGAAAATTTCGTAGGGACTCCTGGGTAGGGCAGCACAGACATGATCTGATGTACTCTGTTTCCCCCTTCCGAGTTCCCAGATCAAGCGCCTGAGTCTGTGTAGTGGTAGGCAGTGATTAGTTAATACTAATCCGGCAGTTAAAAATGGCGCGCGAGACAACCTGGGAGTCCCTACCTTTTTAAATGGGAATGTAATTATGAATGAAAATGTAAAAGAAGTGCAAAGTAGGTTATTTGCGGGTGTTGATCCCGATACCCCTGTAGACCAGATTCCACAAACCGTAAAGGACAGGTTGTTTGCCATTGTTTGGCAATTATTTCAAAGCCATAGAGTTTGTGAGTTGTTAAAAAATAATATTACTATCGTGGATCGAATAGATCCTGACAGTAAGACTATTGAAACTCTGGTGGTGGAAAACCCTGTTTCCGTTGGTCCCCCTCTTACCAGTGGCCAAGTAGTAGAGTTGCAGACTTTGCTCAAGATAGCCGGCTGCAAAAGTCCTGACAAAATCTTTCAAAGCGTCATGAAGATATTTGGACAGGAAGGTCCTACTGTTCATTTGGGAGGCTCTTAAACATGGCTAATCGCAATAAGCAACGCGGAAACGAACTGGAAAGAGCGCTAGTCCAGGAAGCCAAAGAGGCCGGCCTATCTGCAATTCGCGCTTGGGGCAGCAATGGAAGGGCTCTAGGCGAGGCGGAAACAGTAGATTGTATAGTTGATAACGTACGCATCCAGGCTAAAAGGCGGAAAAAGTTACCCGAATATTTACAAGTTCCTGAAGGAGCCGACATAGTGGTTTTTAGGCAAGACCGCTATGAGCCGCTGGCACTCATTCCCTACTCAGAGTGGCTGCGACTACGATTGCTAGTATCTAAATTAGAAGATCTGAAAAAGAATGATGATAATGACAAAAAAGAACCAACAACTACCAACAATCCCTAAATGTCCAGATTGCAAAGAGTCTATGCTTTATTGCAAATGCCTCAATAAAAGCTTGAAGAAATGAAAAAATATGTAGCTCACTGTGACGGTTCTATTTCTGGGGGTAATCCTGGAGGGTGGGCTGTAGGAGGGTGGGTGCTGCGTAATGATGAATCTTGTGAAGTTGTACAATACGGCTGTGTTGATTTAGGGAAAAATGAACACAACACTAACAATATGGCGGAATACGCGGCTGTTTATGGGGTAATGTGGTGGGCTTATTTACACACGCCACCAACATCTCGTATTGATGTATTTAGTGACAGTCGATTGGTTGTCATGCAACTGAAGCAGCTTTGGCAGTGCAACCGTGCGCAATTAATCCGATTCAGAGATAGTATTTGGAGTTTGACTAAAAAATTTGAAGTTTCGTATAACTGGCTTCCCAGAAACGAAAACAAAGACGCCGATGCTGTATCTAGACTACTTTATGGAGATAAGATTGTAGAACCTTGGACAGCGGAGGAAAGCTACACAATTCCGTTATGCGCGTGATGGAGCAACCAAACCTGAAACTTAAAATGCGGAGAGATGACCCGCAAAGTTGGCTTGCACGCATGGCGCCTTGCACTGTATTGCCTGGAGAGATTTTAGCCGGGGCAGGTGGGCTAGAGGAAAAAAGAAAGATTGTCGCTGCTTTTTTAGTGCAACTTCCTAAGGGAGGACGTTTAGCCACTGTAGCGAGATGTTGCAACTCCGGATATGAGTTGGTAGATAAAATTACCAAGACTGGTTTTGTATTACCGGAACTTCCACTCATACCCAATAATGAAATTATTGGATTAAAGCCAAGCAGTGCTGAATATATCTCTTACAGTAATATTTATAGAAACAGGTCAAAAGATATCGACGAAAAAGAGAAGAAAATCATAGAGTTTATTACGCACGTCTTAGGTGTTTCAATCACAGATAAGCTGGAAATGTCTTTACCAGATGTTTTTCCAGTTACTAGGATTGATGTTGGCATGATTTGGGAGAAATAAGTGCCTGATCAGATAAAACCTAAGAGAAAGGCTGCTGTCTTTGCTGGTGGCACTCCATCCGCTCCTGGTCAAGCTACTCCGTACCTTAAAGGCATTCAACCTCTAGATGTACAAAAGACTATTGCACAAGCTACTCCATCACAATTGTCCTTTTTAATGGGCAATAACTTTGCGCTATGGGCACAGTATGCAGGTATTGAAGTAGATCAAAGAGTATTTGATTTTGATCACCACAGATATTTGCTTCCAATTTATCTTTGTGACGCCAAGGAGATGGCGTGGATGAAGAGCGCTCAAATGGGGGCTACTATTTATGAAGTATTGAGGCTCTTGTGGTTTTGTAGGTATCACCAAGTTAAGGCGGCGTTATATTTCCCTACTTCCGACGGTGTAACCAAACTGGCTAAGGACCGGCTGAACCCTATCATTTCTTCCAACAAAGAGTTGTCTGATAATTTGAAAGATGGGGATGCGCTAGGACTCAAGCACATAAACAATATTCACGGAAAACAGTCCTCTTTGTATATGCTGTACCTCGGGGGAACCGCTTCTAAAGACTCAGTTCCCTTGGATATTTTAGGTTTCGACGAAGTTAGACTTTGTGATAATAACGATATAGACCAAGCCAGAGAGCGTGTGTCGCACTCTATGTGGAAGTACATGATGTACGTTTCTACTGCAGGGCATCCATACAACGACATTGACGCCAGATTCCAACGTGGTACGCAGAATTTTTGGCATGTGAAGTGTGGTGGCTGCCTTGATGGTTTTATCCCATCCGAGTGTTTTCCAGATTGTATAATTGAAACCAGGGATAAACAAGTTTTTCTTAGATGTCCGCGTTGCAAATCTATTATCAAGGATCCGCAGAACGGAAATTATGTTCCACACAACCCTGGTGCGGACTATCCTTCATTTCATATTAGTCAATTTATTTCCAAATTCATCTCTCCAAAAGAGATTTGGACACACTACAACACGTCCACAAATAAGAAAGAATTTTACAACGCTAAACTTGGCAAACCTTACGTGGATGAGGAGAACATGCCAATCAACGATGATGTGTTGGAAAGTTGCGTAAACACAGATTTGCGGTGGCTAGCAAAAAGTGCCAATAAAGCAGATAAAAAGAATTGCGCTATGGGCGTGGACCAACACGGTGGAAATGTCTACGTAACCATCATGAAAAGGGGTAAAGACAACAAAAAGCAAATTGTACATCTTGAAGTAGTAGATTGTGATAACCCAAATTATTGGGAAGCTGGCAAGCCTGTAAGTCCATTCAAAAGACTACATGAACTTATGAAGGAGTTTGATGTCAGTATGTGTGTTATTGACTGTATGCCCAACTACAACGAGGCTACACAGTTTGCTAGAGATTTTCCAGGACGCGTGTTCGTAGCTTGGTACGGAGGACCGGAACAGAAAGACATGGTTCTGTGGCACGATAAATTGCGTACAAAAGAAGCCATGAGGAAGGGGTCTAAGCAAATTAAGATCAAGTGGCAAGTCACTATAAACAGGTACACGGGCATTGATTTTGTTTTGAATGAGTTTGTAGATAGAAATATTGAAATGCCACACCCAGATGGCCTGGTTCAAGTTGCCCGCAGTCCACAGGGGCGATGGGAAGCTGAAAACATCTGTCGGGCTAGATACTGGCTTCATCTAAAGAGTATTGTTCGTCAAAAAACTTGGATTGATGAACAAACTGGTCGTTTCAAAATGGAATGGGTATACTTAGGTAGAGACCCGCATTTTGTACACTCTAGTTTATATTGTAGTATTGCTATTGAAAGAATGAAAAGACAAACCATATTCGTTTTTTAAGGAGATTGTTATTATGAAAATTGATGAGAAGAAGAATTTATTTCCCACTACTAACCCCAATGCCTACAAGGGGTCATTCTATGAAGAAATGAGGAAAACCGAGCCGTTTAAACAAGGTAGTAAGGAGTTTTGGGATCCGATTAAGGCAGAGTCGCCGCCTTTTGAAATAAAACTTGAAAAATTGGACGTAGATAAGTATTTAAATGAGAAAGCTACTGCTCTGTACAACACTAAGCTTGGTAGTACTGTTATTGAGTATTATCAGTGTCCTACGGATGGTGATCGTTTTGCACTGGCTATTGGCACCATTCCAGTTGCGAATTTAACAGATCCCGATGACCCAATTAAATATGTAAATAGTGAACCGACTTGGGAACTTAAGTGTTCCTTGATTCATTATTTAGGTGTTCGGTGTGTTGCTGATTCGCACGGTCGTCCTCCTGAAAAATCTGTAAAAAAGTGGGCTGAGGTTCTTAACAGGTTGGCTGATTCTGGTGTGTGGCAATTCGGCACATTAGCCTCTGCTTTTTGCTTTCCTTTGTTGGTAGATGCGAAAGGTGAACTTTTACTGGAAAGAAGTTTGGACAATCCTTTTGGAGATATTGACACATCCCAAAAAACTGTTCGTTCCAGAATCGGCAAACGAGGTCAGCAACTAATGCTTACTACTTACATAGGCGTTCATCCTGCTTACGCTGTAAAAGACTACGAAAAGGGAGTGGAGCTGCTGAACCAAAAATATGGAAATTTCTTTGTATTTGAAGGAGAGACCGGACGAGAGGTCTGGAATGACAATGAATAATGGCTGATGATCTCAAAGATCCTGCGGACAGAAGCAAGTGGACTGAAGCTTTAGAAGTCACTCACGCTTTTGACATAGAGGAACGCCGGCTTGAGGTGCAACGCCTCAAGTTTAAAGGCGGCACTGTGCGCGGCATTGCTGCTCAACTAGGTGTCAGTCCTAGTACTATTCAGTTGGACATCAAAGCAATAAAGGCGGCTAATGCCGCTGCTGAAGGAGAAATTACTAGTGAAGATCGGTTAGCTGAGGCTATGGTGCACTACAGAGAGTTAGAAGCACAGGCATGGAGGTCATACCACGCGGCGCAGGAAGGCTCCATGCAGGCTCTTAAGGCGTTGGATCTGTTGAGAGTTATACAATCTGATAAAATCAAAGCACTTAGAGATACTGGATTTATCAGAGATGCTCCTGCACAAGTGGAGGTCCAAGTCAGTCACAGATTGGAACAAATAGCTACGCCTGAGCTTATGGCTGAGCTTTCTATAGCTCTTATAGAAAAAGGACTGACTCCACAGCTAGCAGAGCCTGTTCCGGAGAATGAAATTTTAGATGCGGAGGTTGTTGAATATGACGAGGAAAATGACACCGGACAGGACTAGTAGAACTATGCGGAGTAGTTCTTGGGAATACGACACCCATCTTAAAATGGAAGATATCATCAGCTCATTTATAGATGATAGTGGTCATTTTGTGCTTAGGATGACGCCTGAGACGGCTTTGGCGTTGCACAGAAGCGCATTGTACCATACAGGTCAGCTTTCACTTACTCCAACTACAGGTTTTGTTGAATTAACTTATCAATGCCCGTCCGGGCCTATGAAAGTTATTCCCTGCGAAAAGGGTTGGAAGCCTTTCATTGGGTTTGACCCTCTGCCGGATGGGGTTGGCTTAGTGTATAGGAATATTAAAGGTTTACCTGCATATCTATTTGATTTCAGAGGGCCTTATGGGAAAATATGCAAAGATTTCAGTGCTATAAGAGAGGCGCTGGGATTTGCCCCGAAGCACTATATTAAAGTGCGAAAAGACGCTCTTTGGAATTTTTAATACCCCTGGGATGCTTAGATTATGTCTGAAGAATTAGAGAAAGTATGGCGCAAATGTTTGCAATGTGATTCTGATTTTTACATTAAAGAAGCTGATCAAGAGTTTTTTAAACTTAAAAACTTAGAACTGCCTAAACGTTGTTGGACTTGCCGTCAAAAAAATAGAAAGGAAGCTATGGAGGCTAGGATGCGACAAGCTGAGGCAGACAGAATCGCTCGCCTGAACGGTAAGTTGAGAACGGGACGTTCTCCAGTTGACAAGGAAATGTCTCCTGGTAAGATAGTGCGGAAGAGGTGAAAAATTTATGAAATTGAAGCCGGTGGTAATTGCATTTTTAGGACGGGCTGGATCAGGAAAATCAACTGCCGCCAAGTACGTAGAAGAGACTTACGGTGCTAAGAAAGTTGGGTTTGCTGGTCCTGTAAAAGAGCTAGCACGACTGGCGTATAATTTCACTGATGAGCAATTATATGGGTCGCAAGCGGTGAAAGAAGCTGTGGATCCTCGTTATGGATTTTCCTCTCGTGAAGGTATGCAGCGTATTGGTGAGGGCGCCAGGCAGATCATAGGTAGAGACGTATGGGTGACAGCTTGCTTCAAATATATTGAGAGCTGTGGTGAATCAATTTTTGTTATCGAAGATTGTCGATATGTTAATGAAGCCAAGGCCATTATTGAGGCGAGCGGTTTTCGTGGCATTGTAATTAAGCTTACATGTCCAGATTCTGTCTCTGTAGCCAATGCAGAACATCCTAGTGAGGCGGAGGTGGATAAGGTCCCTAAGGAGTACATTACCACACATATTGAAAGTCGCGTTTCTCCTGGATCCAAAGATTTACTGGAAAAAGTTCACGCTGCTCTTACTGAACTTATGTAGAATGACCTTACAGATATGACGCAGTATTATTTACTAGACGATAATGACATGCCAGTCACTTACACTGGTACTTTTGACGAATGGGTTGAAAAGTGGGAAGATATGAAAGGCAGCAGTAAACACCCATTTCAACAGGCAGTGTGTAAAAATGTATGGGTATCTACTACATTTGTAGGTTACAGCTCTTTGAAACTGTATGAAACCATGGTGTTTGGTGGGTCTCTTAGCGGAAAATGTGCGTATTCTTCTGATAAGGAACAAGCTAGGGCAATTCATGATGAATTTGTCTATAAGGTGAAGGAGTCTGAGGGCTTGAACGCACTGGACAATATAAAGAAACAACATCGCAATTCTAGGTGGGCATTTTAAAATGGCTAATTCTTCTGAAAAATTCAATATGGCTGAAATCGCGGCTGGTAGGTTGACTCCATCCATGATTACTGATCTTGTCACCACATATCAACAATTGCACAGTCTATCCCCGGTAGACGGAAAAGCTGGTGCAGCAACCAGGGCGCACTTGTCCTCTGCACTGAAAGTAGTCCCCACACCTGTTTCAGCGAAATGGTTGCCGTGGGATGGACCAGAGTCCAAACAACCCGTTACGCGCGCAGACATATATGAAATGTTTGGCAATCCAGGGGTGGGCAAAGCTGACTCTGCTTGGGTCAAAAATAATATTGTAGGTGCTGAAATTCCTGGCCTTCCTAAGAAAATTTGGGTTAACAAGCGCATAGAACCGTATCTACGTGAGGCCGTTCGCAGAGTCCTTCTGGCACGTCCTGATTTTAAGATTGTTTCTTGTGCTGCTCACGTGTTTCGACATACGCGGCACGATCCAAAACTGCCATTGTCTTATCATTCATGGGGTATTGCTGTAGATTTTAATCCTGATGAGAACTTCGGAAAGGAGTTTCCGAAAGGTAAAGCGCCTGAGCTATGGAGTTCCGCTTACAATTCTGTATGGCCTCCTGGTCCTAGAGTTGTGGATCAGGTTGTAATAGACGCGATGGCCTCTTGCGGCTTCGCGAGCGGTGTTGATTGGAATGAAGATGGTTCCTCTTTAGATACTTCTTACTTCGATGTGATGCATTTTGAATGGGTTGCCAGGGATGGCAAGGATAAAATGGTATGAGTAGTTCTGAAGAGGTTACTAAGTACTTAGATGAGCTAACTGAGAAGATGCAGACGCGAGAGGCTAAAGAGGGCGCGCAGAAGCTTTTCGACGCTTCCCCTGAAGAGTTGGGTCAAGCCGCTGTAGACGCAGCCAAGTCAGAAGAGGTTCCACGTCTTGAATTTATTCCTTCCAAGTATGCCCGTAGAACTTGCGGCAGCTGTCGTGGTTCGGGGGAGTTGCGCATTCATCAACCGTTCGAAAAGGGGAGTAAGAAGGTTGTACCCACGGCCAATAAAATTGCTGTTATTCCCTGCGGGTGTGCAATTAAACGGTATACGAAGGCCATGAAGGATCTTAGTGCCTGACACTTCCATAATTACCATTGACGAGATTGTAGTCGGTACGGTAGTGCGTGTTCTGCTCCCATCTTCCAGCAAAGGATTTAGACCGAGGAACACTGGGCTGTTTAGAGTATTAGATGGAGGTGAAAGAACTTCCATTAACCAGGTTGACTGGCGCAGGGTTGTTGGTTTGAACCGACGAAAATTCGTAGCCAGAGTCATAGAAAACGATGTTGATAACCGTGAAATAACCTTAGTTCTTGAAGATAGCCACACTACCAACAATAGGAAAATCCGGTACGAGGTCCAGCTTCCATATAGCTCGTTTTTACGCGTTTCCAGGTTGGTGCCTCAATCGAGAGTGTTCGATTCCAACGAAGAGGAACTTGCCTTTAGAAGGCAAAACCGGCAATCTGCTGTTAATAAAGGTTATTTTGATGCTAAAGACAGATTTATTGGTGTTGAACTTCTTGCAATTTTAGGAGATACGGAAATGGTCATTAATTTTACGTTTCAAGTAGGGGTAAGCGGTAGTAGTTTTACAGTACCACTTCCGGCTAATGCTGTAGATGATGCTGACTATACTGTAGTTTCTGGGTATAATACTGTAGTGGGTGCTGCGGCACCTATGTTGATGACTGCAGAATCGTCTAGAACAATTAATAACTTTTTGGTAGCGACTGCTGATGGGTCTTCTGTAATGGCAGGTACTACCATCGATTTTGTAGTAAAGGCAAGGTGACGTAAATGTATAAATATTTATTCAGTATTTCACTTCTACTAGGTTGTCAAGTTGGCGCCGACGATAACATGTCTAGTTTCACACCGGGTCCTGACTACATGGCTCCAACGTTAACTCACATAGAGGGCAGTTGGCGTAGTCAGGATAATGAGTTTGTGATCGAAACCGGTAAGATTAAATGCTCTGGTGCGGAAGAAACTATTACTGTGTATCAAAAACATGTGGAATTGGACCGCCCGGCCTGTAGTGTAGGCTACACTGCTCTGTATCAGTTGCCTCCTCCATACGACGCACTTAGAATTCAAGATTCATTTGGTATCAGTTCTTACTATAGAAATTAACTAAAAACTGAAGGGGTTGGTGCGATGTTGTCTATTGCGGTGATGTCTGTTGTCTGTAATGCTACTATATTTGGCTACGCCGGAGACAAGTGGGCAGGAGGAAATGCTTCCTACTTAAAACGTCCTGTAGCGTCTTATGACGTTGGTGTGGCGCACAGAACTTGGAAACTAGGGTCAACGGTATTGGTTAAAAATCCTCGTACTAAGCTCACTGCGTTGGCCTTGGTAGTGGATCGTGGACCTTATGGCGCTACAGACGACAGTGGTATGTGGGTTTTGAAGAGGAAGAGAGAAGATCCAGGGCAGTGGAGAGGATGTGTAGATTTGACGCCCGCGCTTGCTAAATCAATTAAACACAACGGCTACGAAAAGGTGTATATTAGGCGCGTCAAGCTGCAGGAACTTGTTAGCACGGTGATTAAGAAAATTGAAGAGCAAAGCGAAGTAAAGGACTTAATTATATTTGCATTAGCTACCAGAAACTAGTATGGAAACCTTTTTTACATCAGATACTCCGAATGGTTTTATACACGGCACGTTAGAAACTTCTTATTCTAATGTTTGTACTAAAGAGATGGTGACAAATGGGCCGCTATAACGTGCAATAATGGCTGGATTTAGATGGTCCGAGACAGAGGATTCTGTTTTAATTACGCATTGGCGCAATTTTAAAAAGTCTGAATTAATGGAACTTTTGCCTGGTCGCACTTGGGCTGCTGTCTTACTTCACGCTGCCAAGTTAGGATTAACAAGAGATACAACATCCACGACTGTTAATACTCACAAGGCAAAGAGCTATATAGACGGGACATCAAAGATCTCAGCGCTATTGGAAGAAACTCCAGAGGCTTATTACTGGGCGGGATTTATTGCAGCCGATGGTCATATTAGTAAAAGACGCAGATTGCGGATTACATTGGCTCAAAAAGACGAAGCACATTTACAATTATTTTGTAAATTTATTAATGCTAATCCACCTAAAAAACGACTTTCAAATACAGGATATGGCCAGTGCTACATTTCTCTGCAGGACTTAGGCTTCCTTCCTTTTACGGAAAAATTTAACATAACGTCTAGAAAAACCTATGATTTGCGCACACCGAACATTCCTGATGACTCCTTATTTTTATCATTTTTAGCCGGGTTTGTTGATGGGGATGGAGGTATACGAACGCTGGATGGTCGAAGCGATGTGAATTTGCATTTAGTGGGACATGTTAATTCTCTTTCAGTGTTTATGGAATGGGCCGATCGGTTTAATTCACTTATTCCTTCTTCGCAAACTAATAGTAGGATTACTGCAGGAAGTGTGCCAAGAATTGATTCCAGCGGTTATGTTCGTTGGTGCATCTCGAATAATGAAACCATTCGTGCTTTTAAACGATCGTTGCTGTCATTAAATTTGCCATTAATGGCTAGGAAATGGGATTTAGTTGACATTAATAAAAAATCTAAATACGTTTTATCTGATATACGAAAACAGTGGTATTTTGAACTTACAAAAGCTAATTTTTCACGAACCGAAATAGCAAAGGTTCTGGGGGTTGGTATGACTTATACGTATAGGTATACTGCTAATAGAGGCGAGATATGATATACTTTTCCTCCGACGGTCACCATGGTCACGCTAATATTATTAAGTTTTGCTCACGCCCATATAAAGATGTGAATGAAATGAATGAACTGCTAATTCACAATTGGAATTCGGTTGTGAGACCCGATGATGAAGTTTACTACTTAGGGGACTTTAGTCTAACTAGAGGTGTTGTGGAACGAACAGCACCTAGATTACTGGGAAAGAAGTATTTAATTCCAGGCAATCATGATCACTGTCATCCCGCACACAAAAAAGGCAGGAAGAATCTTCCAGAACAGGTTAAATTTTATGAAAACCACGGATTTACGGTACTGCCTATCCACTATCATATGGATATTCCTGAAATAGGGCAGGTAAACCTTTGTCATATGCCTTATAAAGGTGATTATACTGATGAAAGATATACAGAATATAGGATGGAGAATGACGGCAATTGGTTACTGTGTGGGCATGTTCATGAAAAGTGGTTTCATAAAGAACGAATGATCAATGTCGGCGTGGATGTTCATGATTTCAAGCCAGTAGCACTGGAGTGGTTGGTTGAATACATGAAGAAAAAAGCTAATGAAAAGCTCTGTGTCACTGGACTGTGCAAGAAATAGACGTGGACGGACACAAAGAACGCAATCAAACTTGACAATGTAACGAGGCTCTAATAGCCTTACAGGACTGTGTAACTATGACTAGACCCGATTGGCGATCATATTTTATGGACATGGCATACCTAGTTGCCACCAGGGCTACGTGCCCTCGTAAGCAAGTAGGTGCGGTATTGGTTGATCCTGATTTTAGGGTTGTGGCTACTGGTTACAATGGCAGCCCTGCTGGCACTCCGCACTGTACGGAATTTGGTTGTGAGATTGTAAATATTGATGGAAGAGACAGTTGTGTGCGTACGTTGCATAGTGAATCTAATTGTATAGACTACGCAGGTAAAAACGCACGAGGCTGCACTTTATATGTTACGTGCCATCCATGTTTGGAATGTGCTAAAAGAATTGTCAATGCAGGTATTCACGCAGTTGAGTATGACGAGTATTACGTAAGCCAAAAAACTGATTTAGCTAATGAGTTTCTTTGTAAGGAATTGTGTAACGAGTATTCAGATAGGCACGGTTACATTTCCTGCGTTCGCGACTATGGGTATGTGAGGAGCACAAAATGAAAACTCTAAGAATACTAGTGGACATGGATGAGATCACCGTCAATTTAATGAGTGATTGGCTGCGTATATACAACCAAGAGTGGAATGACAATCTAACTCATGACAAGATTCTCGATTGGGATGTTCATCAGTTTGTTAAACCTGAGTGTGGAAAAAAGATCTATCAAATTCTCAAACGTCCAGGTTTGTTTGACTATTTGCCTCCTATGCCGGGCGCTGTGGACAGCATCACAGAACTAGTCAAGGCTGGTCACGATGTCAGGTTTGCTACTGCACCTCCATCGTCAGATGCTGCTAGGGGTAAAATTGAGTGGGTTTTACGTAATTTTGGTCACCTTGATTTCAAGATTGATCATGTTATGCAACTCCACGATAAGGCGTGGATTAACGCTGATGTGCTAGTTGATGATAAGCCTGACACCATTAAGAAATGGCACATGTTGGATCGTGGTTTTGGTAACGACCCCGTAGTCATGGCCATTGCCCATCCGTGGAACACTAATTGTTCCGATATTGCAGACGTGTATGCAAAATCTTACAAGGAACCAGAAAAAGCTTGGAAAACTATAGTATCTGCAATTCACAAATTGAGTAAAAAAGGAGAAAAATAATGGGCGGATTACCAAGAAAAGCACCTGTCACCGAATCTACAGAAGCGATGCCTCCAATTGAGTGGACTATCAAGCCTGTTGCTCTGCTAACTCTAAAAGCGTCTTACAAAATGCGAAAACAAGGCTTTGTGGAGCGTTTTGGGATGGTTAGGGGTTTGGTAGCACATCAGGTGTGGTGGATTCTACACAATTGTCTGGTGCATCCATTGGCTGGGCTTCTGCCATTCAAGCCTATGTTCGCGTTGCACAACTTTACAGTTAAGCTGGCTACCGGCAGAAAGTAAATTTAGTGTAGAATGACCTTATATTAAGGGGGTCATTCTATGAAGAAGTCTTACAAAGTAGCTATCGGCGGTAGGTACAGTATAGTTAATGGAGAAGCGCAAGATACTGTTGAAGAATCTCTTCAGAAAGCAATTGACTACGCTTACAACACGGCGAATTTACATGAATACGTAGAAATATCTGATGATGCTGGTCTTTCCTTTTGGTTTGTAAAGAAGCAGTAACATGTCTGATATTGCAGTGTATGTAGAGGTTCTTGAACCGTCCGGTGCGTGGCGTTTCTACGAGTATCGGAGATTTGCAGAAGCCAATGAATCCAAATCCGTGTTTAGGGAATTGGCAGGCACTTCTGTTGGGTGGTTATACAGGGGTTTTCCGACGGATATGTCCTCAGACACTCGCGAGGAGATCGATTGTGATCCTGGAGTTAAAAATGGCCATTGGCTGTTTTTGCGTGAGCTGCTGGAAATGAATCTGCATAAGCTGCAGGAGGATGTGTACGGTTGGGCTGATTTGAAGGATTGGCTTGAGTTTAATTCGACCGGTTCTATAAGGAAGATCAAGAAAGTGGCCAACCCAATTTACTGTAAAGAAATTAGCTCCTTACAAATGTCTATGCATGTGCATGGAATTCTTAATTCCCCCCCAGAGATTACCCCTATTACCAACGTAGCTCTGAAAGTCACCTCCGTTGGTTCTTTCGTTAACTACTTCATTCCTGAGCTGTCTGCTCTGTCCGTCAACACTCCAGCAGGTGGAATGGGTATCAGGATTATCTACTATTTTGTATGAAATCACGTCCCTGTCAAATTTGTGGTTTTAAACCAATGGGCTGCGTTTGCCCGTGCCTTATATTCAGTGTAGTAGTGCTGCTTTTAACTGTAATATACAGTTATTGGTGGTAAGTTAATAACTATGGACGAGGAAAATTTTGTGGAAATAGACGGTGTTAAGGTAGTTATTGAAACCGAAAAAGCAATACTCTGCTTAATTCATGACGAAGAGGTCTGGGTCCCAAAAAGCCAAATAATGGAGCATAGTCAAGTACAAGGGGAGGGAGATGAGGGATTTCTTTCTATTACCAAGTGGTTTAGTGAGGAAACTGGCCTTGAATGATTGACCTGTAAACTTCTAAGATGCTAACATTATAGGAACTATGAAGTTAAAGAAAGAAACTTACATGCCGATCAGGTCTAATGCTCGTTATGCCGTCGGTCTACTGGCTTTGCTTGCTTTTGTGTTATTTTCGTATTCGTTTATGTTATCACTGGCTGTAGTGTCTGTGCTCGTTACAGATGGGCCAATCGGTGCTATAGTCATGTCCTTGTTCACGGTGGTTCTCTTCTTTTGCATAGCCTTGTTCCACCCCGGTGAGGGTAGTCTAAGGTCCAGGTTTGTTTTTTCTAAACGTGTAGAATGACCTTGTACGTATGAAACTGATTAAATCTGCTATTCAAGGTTTTGTGGTTTGCGGCGCTTCCGTCGTTTTTGGCGTTCCAGGTTTGATTGTAGGTGTATTGATCGCATGTGCTATTGAGTAAAGAAGGGTTACTAGGGGGATGATGACAAAGATAGACTGGTTTCAGTCCTCTAAATCTATTGAGGATTTGAAGGAAGAGGCGGAATGCGAAAACACACTCAAGCTTCTTTTCCAGATCTTGTCTGTGGTTAATAAGTGTCTAGGCCTCCGGCAGTACTTGCAGATTTAGATATTTTATTGAGGAAAATAGAACAAGACAATAAGCTTCATCCTACATCAATATTGAGCTATGGAGATACGTTTGACGCGTATTCTGGAACTTCCTACGCGAAAAAAGGTAACTGGAAGAATTCCATATCTAAAATTGCTGCTATTCTAAAACAAAAAGGAACGTAATTCATGAGCATTAGCAAAGATCGAAAGCTAGTATACCTTAAGGACGTTGTTTTTTCACTACGCCACCTTATAGGCGTTCAACCATACCAAAAAACAGAATACGTCCAGGGTAAGGTTGTTGTTTTGTGGGAAGGTACTTCCATTCACTTATTTAACCCACAAGATGGAAAAGCAGTCACTATGTATAGTAAGGTGGATACTGAAGTTGTCATAGCGGAAATCAGAAAGGTGTCCACTCTATGAAAACAATTATTGCAGGTTCTAGGGACATTATTGACTATGACTTCGTTAAGGATGTCATAAATTCTTGCCCGTGGGAAATCACTGAAGTAGTTTCAGGAGGAGCCACTGGTGTAGATACGCTGGGGGAAAAGTGGGCAGGGGAAAAAGGGATTGCCGTGAGAAAGTTTCCTGCTGAGTGGGACAAGTGGGGCCGGAGTGCAGGACCCCTGCGAAATACACAAATGGCAGACTACGCAGACGCGTTGGTACTGGTTTGGGATGGAATTAGCCAGGGATCTGGTCATATGTTAGAGATTGCCCTAAAGCGCGGACTCACTCTGCATTGCAGGAAATATCAAAAGTAAAAGATGTTGTTGCATAAACCTAAATATGATTGGTTTCGCCGACGAACTGAGGTTTCTCACGGTGGCGACGTTATCGAGGAAATGGATAATGTACTGAAGATCATGTATGACTTCCGGTACCTTGGACCTGTTATAGCTGGAGGTTGTTTATGGTCGTGGGCTGCGGGACAGAAGTCTCGTGACGTTGATATATTTTTTCAAGATAGTGGTGAGACGATGGATGCCCTTAGCAATTTTGACAAAGTATACAAAAATCCAGAAGAAGATTTCATGGGTATGGAGGTAACGCATGATGAGTACGGTGACATTGTCGGAGAACAGGAACGTGCGATTCGAGTATTTAATGGCAAGATAAAGTCTTCAGACACTGCTATTCAGCTTACTGTCACGCAAGAAGAGTCTGAATATATTACGAATTTTTTCGATTATGAGCACGTGCGCGTATCATGGTCACCCCATAATTTTGTGACAGATGGCGCAAAATTTTATGCTAAGGCAATCTTACAACTCGTGGACAATGTGCACGCCAGGGTGCCCGGCAACGCACGATCAGAAGAAAAGATTATGTCAAAAATTATTGCCAAAATGTGGGGCAATCCTCATGCCCATGCCGCACTTTCACAAGTGGGTAGATTTCTCAACAACGGCTACAATCAACTTGTGTCTGTTAAAAATTATGAGGATATTCCTTTTTGAAAGGAGAATTTGTGGAGAAAAAAACACTACAGGACTACGGTCAAGATTTGCTAGACAACATCAAGTTTAATATTGCAGCACTTGAAGAGCTAAAAATTAAAATAAGCGGGGAATGGCAAGAAGAAGATGCGGTGTACCGTTTTTACCACGGTAGTTTTAAGGTATATAGACTACAAGCACTTACCAAAGAAATTGTCCAATTCTTGGCTACGTTAGATCCTAAGGAATCTAAGTACTTGGCAACATACTTTAACGTTATTGTAGACCGAGGAACTAATCTTGAGTTTGACTTGAAGCACAACGGAGATTGGCTTGGATATGCCAGACCCATTTTGGAGGCGTTTTGGCACGCTAAGTATTTTTTAGAAATGTGTATAAAGTATGGGAAAGAGCTGGAGAAGGCGCCACGTACTCTTCCATCTGGCTGGTCCGCCGCGCTTTATCTGTATTGCATCAGGTGACTTACACACTTTATGCTAGACATGTCTAGTTAGGTGGTTTATAACCATTCAACCAAACTTTTTTGGGAGGAAATGAAACAAATGAAATCTATTATGACTGTTATTGTATGTCTACTAATGGCTTCGCCAGTCCTGGCAAGCTCTGTTACTTCCGTTCCTGAGGCTAAATTGGTCACAGGGAAGAAGGTTACTGCTGATGTGAAGACTAAGCCGGTTGTCAACAAGCAACTGATCAAGGATGATTGTCCACCTTGCAATAAGCCGAAGAAGAAGAAGCGGAAGCCTTCTCCTAACAAGCCGAAGCAGTGCTCTGAGTGTACTCCGACGGTTGTTCTGGTGTGTCCACAAGGCCCTGTTGGTCCCGCTGGTCCTCAAGGTGCAAAAGGAGATAGGGGAGTTACACAATACGCTTCTCTGTATCCTGGTGTTGGGTATATGGCTGTGGGTCTATGGCCGAAGAAGGATTACGCATGGGCACAAGGTGTTAGTCTACGTTTTGAGTCCATTCTTAACGCGGATAATACTATGCTTGTTCAAATTGGCTTCGCCCCCGGTCGAGATGGCGCTGTGATGGGTCAGGTTGCTATCCGGCACTGGTTCGATAATACTTTTCTCGGATTTGATTCTGCCCTTAGTTTTGGCCTGTTTGGTCAGGTTATTGGTTTGAACGATAATAGAGAAAATGGTTACTATGCTGGTTTTACTCCTCAGCTTGTTCTGAGTCGTAATATTTTCAGCAATTTTATCTTGTCTGTTGAGGCTGGTCCCGTGTTGGGGTTGGCTAAGTATGAGACTACAGATACTGATGTGGTTGGTGGTGTCCTTGGTGGTGCCGGCCTTTCCTGGGAGTGGTAAATATGGAAAACGTAAACGCGAAAATTGTGGTAATGGCTATTATTTCAACTGTTATTGCTGTGCTGGCTCTCAGCTCTTGTGCTGAGTATGGTGGGCACAGTGGTTCTACAGTGAGCGGTCCTACTGTTCCAGGAACTACCGATCCAGGCCCAACTACAGAGCCTGATCCTGTCCCGGAACCTGAACCTGAGCCTCCCAACACTTGTGACAGAGATCAGTGTGACGAAGTGTGTTATGAGTCTAAGTGTGAGTGTGAACGCAATTGTCGTTACGGTAACGATAATTACGAATGCCGAGAAGATAGGGACTGTCACGAAAGCTGTGAGCTAGCTTTTGGCTGGTGTGAATGCAGTTGCGAAGCTGAGTGTGGATCGTAACTAATTAGTAAGTCCTCACCGCAACACATACAACAACCAAGGCAGCTTAAATTAGCTGCCTTTTTCTTTTTGTATCTTACTGTTCCTACAACAGATCCAACTACACTGCCAACTATACTAGAAACTGCTACAGAAATGTCATGGCTGGTAAATGCCACCCACCACACAGGTGCCCAATGAGAGGCTCCTAATAGTGCGGTGATAACTCCTAACCTATATAGATCTCCACGCTCTCTAGCGTTTTGCCACTCTACCGACAAAAAATCACTAACAGCTGCGATTGCGAAGAATACAAGTAGTAGGGTCATTTTTCTAGTCTCCAAGTCTTATCTATAGATATTTGCGGGTTATCTACATCAATTTGGTACATGATTGTGTCTCTGTCTTTTCTGTGTTTGGATCCGCCTACACGGTCACCAATCACTTTTACTTTTTTAGCTAACTTTATAGCTTGTGCGATATTTTCAGCTTCTATATAGACATCCGCAGTAACTGTAAATTTATACTTCCTCTGCCCTCGCATTTTTCACCTCTTCCCTATTGATATAGCGTACAAACTCTTGTCGTCGCCCTTCCATTGCGTTCCGTTCCACCACAGTTTCATTAGCTTTTCTTTTGGTAAAATATGTATGCCGTGTTCTTTTTTGTTGTTGATTGTGTTTTGTGGGTCGAACACTGTTACGCGATCCCCGGATGTACTGAATGCAAGGCACCAATGCGACCACTTGCTTACACACAAGATTACGACTCTAGCATGAATCAAGGCTCCATGGAGCCAAAGCCAAGCTTCGTCCCTGCTTTGTGATTTAAACTCGGAGGCTGTTAAAAGATCAGCTCCAAAATGCCTCACCGCTGCTAGTATCCCGTCGTACGTAGTGCCTGATACGCATTCACCCTTTGCGGCCTTCCGGAATCTGTCGCATTGTGTACACTCACACTTCCAGCGGCCCTCCTTACACTTTCTTCGTTTTAGTGCAGCGGCTACTTCTCTACAGTGCTTACATTTACCGGCTGGAACGGTTCCTGCCACAGGTATAACTTCAGCTTCGTTGAGATTTACGCTAAAGCACTTAAAGGCGTTGACCACAGAAGCAGAGCCGCAAGACCAGGTAAATCTTTGGAATTTCATGAAATCATTCACCTCTTTTGAAATACACCACTGTCACTGGACTATATTCCGTAACATCGTGTCCTTCGGCTCTGAGATTGCTTACAAAGGCTTCTAATCCGGGTGCCCCTGTAGCCCACAAATCATCTTCACTCAGGTCTATAGCAGCGCAGAAGCGCACAGAGGTAATCTGTACAGGGATCTCTACTATTACTCCGTATCCATTATTACTGTAAAAAGTGGCTTTTCCTCTTGACACGTTCTTTTTACCTGCAAAGGCAATCGCAGATATTAGACCATCGTCTATAAACCACTGAAGACTATAATCTATTGGCAGGCGCATATTTCTAGTATGCCCCATTTTTAATCCCCCTTGGCTCTTGTGTTATAACATATTGAAACTATTACACTAAAGTGGTCCAGTGTCCGTCAACAACGAAGAGCATTTGACGCTTACCATTGGGGTGGATGACATTGTGAGCATGTGCCCATGAACTGGGACCTTTAGTGTAATCCAGCTTAAGTGTGGTAGAGGTGCCTACTTGGTGACATCCAAATCTGATTCCAGGCTTGTGGACATGAGCTATTGAGCTTTTAACACCTATCTTAGCGAATTGATTGATGTTTCCCTTGGAGCCATTGATTCCGTTGTGTCCGTGCATCCCTACTTCCACGTCACTAACCATGTAGCTCTCGTCTGGTGCTAAGAACCGGACCGGAACCTTGCTTTTTCCAGTTATCCAAACTGCTAGTGGATCTTCGTGCACTATGCCGTGTTCTTTAAAAGATACTGATTCAATGAGGGAACTCCACAGAGATAACCACGCTTTTGCATTCCACGGTTCTTCAGTTGGTGCGTTAACTTCTTTCATCCATCGTAGTAGGTGACCGTGGTGATTACTAGATACGATTATATTTTCAGCCCAGTCTGGTGTGGTCGATTCTATGTGTTTTAGGGTTAGCTCTAGTTCTCTCTCTACCAGATGATGCCCGTGCATGTGTTTGGAGTACTGTATAACCGGATCTTTTCTATTGTGGTGAGAGATTGAGTACCCGTCAAAAACATCGTGTCTAACAATTTTCTTTGGCCGCAATGTGTTGACAATGGAGTTTTTGTCTAGATATGTAGCTGCTCTGCATTTGCTGTCATTAATCATCGCGTGCTCGTCGCCCGTGATTAACGCTAGCGCACCGTCAGACTTACTCATTCGATCTGGGCTGTAATACTTATTCAGATCGTAGAATCCACCATTTTTCCGGTCGTTAGTTACTGACCTGATATAGAATCTGGGTCCATCCGTTTCTACAATTACTGCACCTCTACTGTGGTGGAATTCTCCGTTCACACCAGCTCTGGAATCAGAATATTCGCGTACACTGGTGCTCCCAGTTGTATACATGACTTTAGGTAGCTTGTTTTGTGGAGTAGCTACCATTTCCATAGCGAGTTGTGGATGTCCAAAAACTGCAGAGGCACCTTTTGATAGGGACTCTAGTCCGCTTAGTGGAGATGTGGCGGTAGGTTGGACTCTAACATGCCCCATCACCCACAAGTGTTCGTGTAGTTTTACGAGTTCATCCGTTGCGTACGGCTCTATTTCCTCGGGCCACCACGCCTGGTACACTTTGCACTCTTGTGGGGAAGTAGGGTTCCTATATCTGATAGGAATGACAATTATTTCTGCGTCGTTTTCTTTGGCATACACATTGATACTATTCCAGACATCCATGTCTAGAGCTGCGTTGTTCTGCGCGGAAGTAATTATGAATCTTTTTGCATTGCGAATTCTTTTCTTGCGATCTTTTGAGAGAGAGTAAATGATGTCCTCTGGTCTCACTGTTTTTGGCTTCTTCTCTTTTTCTTCAAGTTTGCCCATGTAGTCAACGAGGGACCCTTGGAGACTTAGCCTGCTCTTATATCTCTTGTGTGCGTTAAATAACGCATCCACAGTTATCAACTCTTTTGTTTCTTTAGATAAAGCAGTGGCAAGATCGCTTGTGGTGCTAACCTTCTTGCCACACTTTTCTAAAAGCCCCTTTTCAAAGAGCTTCGTCCAATTTGGCATGTAGTTATTTGCTCCTGGCTATTAGATGCCTGGATCAAATCTACCACAAGCAGCGGCGGTGTAAACTATTTAAGCCCTAAATTAGGGGAAATACTTAGCTAAAACACCGCCGCCAGTCTCTTCCCAATTCTCTGAAGGTCCCATATCTACATAGCGCCAATCAATAATACCCACAACTTCCCAATATTCGTTGAATACGGGTCCGCCGCTATTTCCAGGGACAACGTGCATACTTACCCAGAAGTCGTCTTCTTCGTCATATGCGAATACTCTTCCACATTTTGTAGTGATAACGTCAACAAGACCGCCGCCACCTGTATAACAAATGATGTCATCGATTTTAGGTGCAACAGTGCTTACTGGCATCCAGTTGTTCAAATCACTCTCTGATTCTAGTCTGGCTGCGTCTTTCTTGCTTTGTGCAACGAGTTTAGCTTCAATTTTCGTGCCATTCCACAGCCTAATTTGAACTCTTTCCAGGGGACAATCCACCACATGATATGCAGTAATTACGCTCCGTTTACTGATAGCCACGCCAGTTCCCATGCTGCGTGAGCCGTCTTTGCAAGTAGTGAATATTCTTACCACCGACTTATACCTATTTTCAGTTGCGTAGCTTTTGTATTGTCCGCTGTCTGCACTGGGAAGCGTGTGCCTTTGTGGACCTTGAACGTTGCATGACGTGAAAAGTCCAAGAAGTAATAGAATTATTGAATATTTCATAAATGGTGAAACCTCCTACACTTACTTACAGGATACCTTCATACGGCGAAAATGTGGCAAAAAATCCACATTATTGCAACTTGAGAATATTGCTTTGTAAAGTATATGTAGAATGACCTACTATTTAGTATGACTAAAAAACTGCTCGCGCGGTTGAAAAATGCGATTAGGAAATTCATACGCAGAGAAATGAAGTGGGCGGCGTTTTCGAAGTGTAGAATGACCTAATAAATATGAAGAAAGAAGGCACTCTCCTATTTCTGGCCTCCACGACTCTTATTCTTAATGTAATTGACGCTCTTTGCACCATGCTGTGGGTGTCGATTTTGGGAGTGGGTAGGGAAGCTAATCCTGTTATGGCATTTTTCCTTAATAGAAGTCCTACGCTATTTTTGGTAGTCAAGCTTTTGTTGGTGGAGGTCAGTGTTTACGTGTTATGGAGATCTCGATCACACGCGCTGGCGAGGTATGGGTTGTTGTTAGTGTTCCTTGTCTATTCTTTCATCGTATTTTTTATACATTCTCCTATGTTAGTTAGGGTGTTGGGATAGTATGAACATTGCCTACGGCATACATGGCTACGGTTATGGGCACGCTACACGCTCTATGGCCGTAATAGAAGGTCTGCAAATTTTGGGACACTCTGTTACTGTGTTTGCCGGGGGTAGGGCAATAAAACTTCTGGACGGACTGGTGGAGGTAAAGGAAGTGCCGTGCTTCGCTTTCCACCAGAGCACTCCTGGGAAAACGGATCCTTTTCTTACCGGCCTTAGAAATGCCCCATATGCCAAGGATCTTATATTTCGTAAGCGTCGTTACAAAAAAGTTAAACAAGCGCTCAAAGATTGCAAACCTGATATTTTGATAACAGATTCTGAGGCTTGGACTGCGTGGGCAGCCAAGGATTTAATGATCCCCACCATTAGCTTTGATCATTATGGAATCATTGCGTGGTGTGACGTAAAAATGGGTTTGATGGACAGGCTGCGTGCCCAAATAGACAAAGAACTTTATCGTCTAATGATCCCGAATCCTGACAGGGCTCTGATATCTTCCTTCTATTACGCGGAACCCATATCTAGTAACGTAAGTGTAATACCGTCAATTCTACGAAAGGAAGTAGAGCAAAGGAAGGCCACTAAAGGTAACCACATCCTGGCTTATTTTTCTATGGGGATGAGTCAACGTGACTTTGACAGTCTCCAATATTTTGACGACGTTAGGTTGTATGGCACTGCCCGATCTGGTGTTGAAGGTAACATAATCTACAAAACACCTAGCAATGACGCATTCCTTGATGACTTGTCATCATGCAAAGCTGTTATTAGTGGTGCCGGCAATCAGCTTATAGGCGAAGCCGTATTCTATCAGAAGCCTGTGTTGGTCATACCTGAGAACAGCGTAGAGCAGAGACTAAATGCGCACTACGTAGAGTCTATGAGCATAGGAATGACTACTAGTAAGTTGAATGAGTCTGTGTTCAAAAAGTTTTCCAGTAAAATGGAGTCGTTTAACAGCAGCAAATTATCTAACGGAAGACTGCAAGCACTGGAAATCATTGAAAAATGGTTGGGCGAGTTGTCATGAATGTAAAACCTTATCGTGTAAGGGTGGTAGCTATCAATGAGATGATTAAGGTTACTGTTAACAACGTGCTGATTCCAGGCGCCTATTTCCTGTGGCGTGGCTACGGAATAAACGATGAGGATCCTTTTCCAATGGCATTCTCCCCGCCTCCTAAGGTAAAGGCTAACGAGTTCTTAATCATATCTGCAACAGATGTGATGACACGTAAAGAAGTGTGGCGTGACAAATACCTGCGTCGTTATAAACACGGTAAGTTGTCTTGGGATCTGATACATACAACTTACAAAGGGCCTAATAAACTCCCTCACCGAACGCGCATGAAAGCACCGGAGCCGGAGAAACCGACCATCACTAAGTCTCCTAGTAAGGATGAAACAGCGAGAATGCAACGTTTGTGTGACGAACGAAAAAAGAAAGCGTTATGGAACTTTTGAAGTTTTACTCTGTGGGCAATTTAATGTAATGTAGGAAGAGTGGGAGAGTGGTTCAAAGAATTGTATAAGAGTGTAAAATATTACTTTTCTTTGTATCTGTGTTCGTGGATGGGGCACAAGTTTGGACCTTACCAACACTCCGTAGTACCGTTGGGCGGACCGTATGTGCTCGAAGGTAAGTTTTCATACTGTGAAAGATGTGGCGCCCGATGCAAAGGTCGTAATACTAAAGCTGTTCCTTTGTACGACCCAGACGATTCCAGACACCCGTGGAAACTGAAAGGATGGCAATACAATAGAGAAACAAAAAACTGGCAACATCCCGATTTTCCAGGTGAAATTAGAACTCTAGAAGACAGAGTCGCATCTGGTAAGGTAATCTAATTAGAGTCATGCCTATTATTAACATACCTACAATTACAGCAACCGGAGTCTGGACGGTTGATCCTACTATTACAGTTACCAGTGACAAGTTTGTCTTTACCCCAAACCTCCCTGCGCATACAGCTATCTTGACTTCTAGTGTTCCTATGGCTTTATGGGTAGAATTGTTCGAACTTTTTGAGAAAAAGCTCACACAGAAAGATTTGGATGATTTTTGGGCCCGCTGGAATGCTTCCATGTCCGGCGTTGCGTGCCCTGTGTTGCCAGGCGCCAGAGGCCCCGTTGTGGATTTGAAATCTGCGAAAAAGGAACCAAGGAAAAGAAAGAAGAAGGTAGTGGAGAAAGCTGCTGCCAAGCGCAGAAATGCACCCTGGAATTTTTGACACTCCGTGTGCGAGGTGAAAAAATCCCGTACGGTAAGAAAGCGGCGGTTACAGGCAAAATCTTACCGTACGGGATTGCTATCAAAACACTACGTAAAGTATTGATAACATCCCGCATACATTGAAGATACTTACAAGAATCAAAATTTCTAGTGAAAAGGACCTTGCTTTTTCTCAAAAGCGATCACAACATAGGGGATGTGAGGTATTCAATGAAGAGACAACCGGAAGACCTTATTACATGGGAAGACCTAGAGAAGATGACTCCGAAGGTAGAGGTCATTGAAATCACAGAAGAAAAAGAAGCCGCTCCCCCGCCAATGCCACTAGACAAAACACTATTCCAACCAAAGAAAGCGGACAGGCCAAAGGCGCAAAGATTTTAACTACTCCGTGTAGAGCAGGTAGGTCATGTGTGTCGGGCTGCTAGATCTTAACAGGTCTAGCAGTCTTTTTTTATGAGTATTCGTCTCCAAAGTCGTTGTCATAGCAAGACTCGTACCAGCTCTCGTGTTGAAGCTTGAATCCACACACGTAGCAGCGTTCATTACTTCTGGCTAGCCAGTCGTGTTCGTCGCTGTTAATGCATTGATCCATGATGTCCAAGTCTGACTCGGTTCTATGGTTTCTAGGAGAATTTAAATCTCTAACGCCTTGCTTTGTTAACTTCATACGATTCAGCTCCCTGCCCTGTTCCACAATCGTTTGAAAAACCCTCTGGTATCTTCTCTAGCTACTGTGGGTTCTTCGCGCATTTTTGGTCTGTCATCCTTCAGTGTGAGGTTTTCCACTTCAGTCCTCTGTTGAGATGCAAAACTTATTCCATATCTATTCATGAAATAGCGTTGTCTCATCCCTGTAGGTCCAAATCTGTTCTTTTTCATTTCGAAAAATTTGTCTCCTGTCTTAGTGGTAAACATGTGTCCATGTATGTCTACCATGTGTTTGAGTAGTGTGGGGCCTGCGGCCTGCCCACTTTTGGTGATGTGCCCAATAGCTATCACCAGCACATTCTGTTTATCAGCCAGTGTGGCCAATTTCGTGCCAATGGACTTGATTAGATTGGAACCTTTCAACTTTCCATCAGTCAGTGTTTGTAGGGAATCCTGTATGATTACGTCTACCTTGTTTTCCAGAGCGTAGGCAATCAAATCATCCACGCTCCCAAATTGGGAGACGCGGAATTCTGCGTTTAGTTTCATACGCTCTGCAGTCATTTTGACTACATATACGTTTTGTTCTCCTGCATTGTACAGTACGTTTTTCCCTGCTCTGCGCTGTAGCGCGTCAGCTATCGTCATGACGAACGTTGACTTCCCGGCTCCAGGTTCTCCTGTTAGGAGCATTGAAGCGAATGGTGCCAATCCAGGCTGTTCAGCGCCACCGAATAGTCTGTCGATGACTGGTTCTCCTGTCTTGATTCGTTCATAATAGCGATCAGGCACTTCTATGTTATCTAGCGTCTGTACGTTGTTATTGCTGAATCCGAGATCCATCTAACTCCATCCATTCTCGTACAGTGTTTTGGCTGAGTACGATCCATACACATCGGGGTATATCCTGATGTAGTCCAAATTGTTAAGCACAGCTTGCCTAGCAGTACAACACTCTACGTACAAGTATTCCTTTAGAGTAGAAAAGTAAAAATACCCCATTCCATTGATAGTTTTGAGTAATTGGCTAGCGGAATCTTTCCAATCCGTATTAGGCACAATCCTAAAAGAGTAACGATGCTCATCACGCGGTATCAACTCAAGATTGTGAAAATCTTAATGTCTCCTTAATTTTGGAGGTCAGGAATTTCCGGTTTTACGCCACTATGCACCGTGGGGAAGTTTTGGCGCATACGGTTGTGGCATAACATCCAACAGCCCGATGGAGCGTACTGAACCGATGGCATTGAGAGTACATCCTAGTTTTACGAGCACATCTGTGGGAATCACGTTCGCAGTCTTCATCGTGTTGAGATGCCAGTCAAAGAATTGTTCAAGCTCAGGAAACCACTTTGTGAGATCGTCACGTATCTGACCGCATGAGTGGGCACACAACACTATGTTACCTACTTCTCCCACAACATCCAACCCGTGGTATTCCCCGTCTTGTTCGACCACATATCGGGCAGCTCCCTTAGATGTGCGATAATTAGTGCCACATCTCTCGTTCATTTCGCGTATAGCGTCGCCTTCATCAAAGTAAGACTCCAAAAATCGCTTGGCCTCCCATCTTGCCTGACGTTTTGTGCAAACATCTCCTGCCGTCCCACATATAGACAATTCCCATACAGTGTTTCCGTCTTTCGCACGTTCACGCAGCTCTACCTCTGCGATGCAAAATTCGTTCCCATTGTGCCTCAATGCCTCATACTTCAGTGACTTCATGACAATTTCTTACCTTTCGCTAGCATGTGGTTGAGTATCAGATAGGTTTCCCTATTCCGTCTTGTCGCCTTCTATTTCTACAATTGAGTAATCACAGTCAACTAACTCCCAGCTATCCATGTCAGAATTCTCCGCTAACTCTACTGCCTCATCTTCATCTCGCGCCTCAATGTCAGTTGTGTACGTACAAATTTGTGTGAATTTAAACTTCATGACAATTTCTCACCTTTCCCTTCTTTTGCATACGATCGCTTACCTTTTGCGCGATCATAGCGATCCCGCCAGTCTTACTGGTAAGTTTTTTCCAGCTATTAGGGATCGTTACGGGTGTACCGTTTACTTGGACGTACACGTCAATCGCGGTCTGAATCGTAACTAACCCACACTCCAGCTGATACTCGTACTTGTAAGATTCGACTACAACTTTCATTACATTTGCTCCTAAAAGTATCCTACAAACTCACCATTCTCATCATGTGCGACAAGGTGGCAATAGTCACCAGGGAAACCGGCAACGTGGTATGTCCACCCACCAGTCTCGTCCGCATTCATTTTTCGTGCCAATTCTTTGGCTGCCCACTTAAGGAACAGTGTGGGTGTAAGATCGAGTCGTTTTTGCATCTACTTACCCCCCACTAAATCTGCACATGCGTTGTATGCGCAGCTAAACACACTTCTGCCCATAGAGAGGTCAGATTCGCACCTTGTGAGAGATGCAATCTTACTCGCCCACAACACTGCCACCGGATGTGTGTTTCGTTCAGCCGAACTACTCACATGCTCGCACAAAGATTCCATTGCGCGCGCAAATCCATACACTACTCCACTAAGGTTGCACGCGTCTTGCACGTCGATCGCGTCTTGCGCCAGTTGTTTCAATGATTTAGCTTCTTTTTCCATGATTTCCCTTCACTTTCAGTGTTACATTCTAGTACTTCAAACCGTATTCAGTCGCAATCCGCGCTAGATTGATCTCGTCTAAAGGTCCGCAATCATCTCCCCACGTGTCATGTGCGGTTTGCAGAGCGTAGGCTAACTCACGTTGCTGACTCTCGATGCCAGCTGCTGACAGGATCTCTTGATCCCAGCCCCTAACCACCGATCTGCTAGCTTTACCCTCCCACCTCGGATCATACCTGTCATCGGGAATCAAGCAACCTATCGCACATCGTAGGCCATCCTCGGTACGATACATACACGCGCCATGTTCGTCGGTAGCTGGAGTGCCTTGTATACGCAAATGTGAGACAACTCGGTCAAATAGCTCTTGATTCGTCATGTTAACATCCCCCCTTACTTGCAGTATTTTTGAACACATTGGATTACAGCTTGTTCCAGATCCACGCCGGAAGTGTATGCAACTCTCGCATCGTTAAACAGTTTTCCGATGTCTAGGACGCTGATTTGCTTGCGATCTCCGTGCGTTCTATAAAGATCGCTGATTCTCTCATCTAACTCTTTAGTCTGTTTTTTGGTTAGCTTCATAGTTTCACTGCTAGCACACTTTTCGTGCCAACGACTAAGCAGTTGAATTTGCTGTGTAAGTATTTATCGCATGACTAGCAATTGCCAGTGGGATAATAGCTAAGTTATTGAAATCCCGTTTTTGACTGGAAATTAGCTGCCATCTGCATTTCTGTAACTCACTGAAACTTCGTTCCCGGCCTGGAAACTACTCGCCACTCGCGAGGTTAACTAATTGAAACTGCTTACTGACACAGTAAATGCTTTAACGTCCTAACATGACGAACCAAATTGATTCTGATCTGCTAGATGCACCTACAGTGGAAATTGACGCTGAAGAGTTGGAACGACTCTTGCAAGAGTGTGATCTCCGCAATATGACTGACGAATTCGCCCGAGCAGTTATTCGCAGTTTAGCGTTTAGTGATTACCATAGGGCACAATGTGAGGAAGAGTGGCCTAACGAAGCTATTGTGCGCTGGTATGTGGAATCAAACGACATGGAAGTTCAAACCGCCATCGACTTACTTGGGAGACAAGAAGCGCTGGTTGAGTACGTGTTCGCTACACGCAACTATGAAGTTAGCCTGTAGCATACAAAGGAAGAGAAGGTAAGAATATGTGGGAGAAACATGTAGTTTTAGCTCAGACGCAGTATGCAGACACTTACAAAGTATGGAATACGGCTACTGGCGCGTGTGTCGCTATCCTCACAGGTAGGCGAGCAGCAGATATGCTTATACAAGCACTTATATCCAATGGCGGGGATTCCTATGCCCTAACCGGGGGAAATGTGTGTTCCTGTCCAGAAGAAGAAGATGTGTAATATGCAAGAATACAAAAAACTATCAATCATTTCGTACGAGCGCTTTTCAGGTACAACTGCTACGCTCAACTACACTAACCATTCAGACGTACACTATCGCCAATACTACGATATATACAGTAAAATGGTTACATCCCGTAAGTATGATTATGTGGGTTTTTATGGGATAACCGACATTGGCGAAGTTGTGCGACTTAGTTGCTCAATGTAAGTGACAACTAATCGCCAGTATGGCATATAACGATCCTAGCAATAATGAGCAGTTAGATACTGAGAGTGGAAATTAATTGCCAGTACACTTTCCAAGTATGTGAAATCTCAATTGGCACATCTCTTGCCTATAACACTTGTATGCAAACCACGAAAAACACCAATGTAAGATTCTGGCAGTGGCATAACGACGGGTGGGTAAAGCTCACACTGCGACCTGGACAGGAACTGTCCCACACTGTAAGTGGCGGTACGGAAGAGGGATACCGCTCCGAATGGACTACATGGTCCTACGATGGTGACCAAGGTGTGGTTTATCTTATAGAGTCGTCGCGTGAGCGTGACTGTGATGGTTTGTATGACAGTCACGCAGAATATGCGTGTAATGTTACAGATGTAGCCAAATGGGAGTCGGCTGTGTTCGATCCTAACGAAGAAACCCACAAAACACCTGTATGGCAGCGGTTCGAGTGTGGTCAACGTGATTACACTGCCGAGTCAATGAACTACTAATACCTACATAAGGAGAGAATGTATGTCAAAAGCGGCTAATGTATGTCAAAAGCGGCTAATGAAGTTGTGAGTGCGTTTTCACGTCACGAAGCGAAGTCAGGTGCGACAATATGGACTGATGGCCACACATTGTACTCTTATCAGATGCCAATTGCCCGACATGACGGAGATGGTATTCTCATCGTGAACAAGGGACCTACAGTAACTACATCTAAACACATTAACATTGCTAAACGTACACTTCCCGTCAATGCGCTCATTCACGTACACAATCTTCCAACTCGTGTATGTAAATGTAAGTGACTAAGGAGAATTATCATGACAAGAGGACAGTCATCAGACAATATGCTACACGCGATGGCCGATGTGTTGAATTCAGGGAACTATAAACTACCTTCGCGGTTTCTATCCGACCTTATGTGGGATGCTGTGAGTGTGTATAAGTCTCCAGAACCTTTTGTATGGATGCTGCGTGAATGTGGCACTCAAATCTGCAGAGACACATACATGATGGACTCATGTGTAGACACATGGCCAGATTACCTACATCTGTTCTGGGTGTCTGATATAGGAGAATTCCCACATAAAGGTACGTGTAGGGAAATTAGTGTCAATGAAGCTAGAGCACTTCTGAAAGACCGCATGGGGCAAAATGACCCAGCTTAAATGATTGAATCTATTAGACTGTATAAATCCTGGACAGTAAGAAATTACCTATATCTAGTGATTTCGATAACTTAGCAGACGCTTATCTTTGGCATGAGACTTGCTGTTATTTCCTAGTGTGTCAGCCACACATTGCAGGAGAAGGTAAAACAATGGCGATTTTTGTAAGCAGAACTAAGGAAGAGTATGAAGCAGACCCACAGAATATCCGTATGGTTACTTCATACGACACAGATAGGATACATCACTACTGGTGCTGTGTAAGTGGTACCCGACCTGACGGTGCCTTTGGTCAGACGGAACCACATTGCCCACACTATAACGATCCGACCTACACTATGTCTAAAGGCCCACAATGTGGTGAAAAGTGTTATGCAGAACCACCCAAGTACCTAATGACCACCTATGTAGGCAAATGTCTGTTCGAGAGGGAAGAGAACGGATACCACGACTCATATTTTTATATGACAGTGTGGGACGAAGACACACAGTCACCAAAAGAGGTATGTTTTGGTGCGACAGCATATGGCGGGTGGGTAAATCCTACTACAGATGCCACCGATGAGGTTAAAGCTAAGTATGAAGCCTACATTACGGAAAAAAGGCGACAATATGATGCGATGGAAGCTTTAAGGCGAGCCAAGACCCCGGAGAAGGGAAAGGTATGCAAAGTAGTCAAAGGTCGTAAGGTTCCTATAGGTACGATCGGCGTGGTGTTCTGGTTTGGTCCAGAGCGTTACTCTAACGGGCGCAAGGTCGGCCTGGTGGACTCGCAAGGCGTTGCTCACTGGACATACGAGGGTAATTTGGAAGCCGTCCTAGAGCACGGTAACGCGTTACAGGGCACGTTACAGAGGAACGGAAAAACCTACATCTGGGCAGATGCCCCTAAATAAGGAGAAATGTATGTATATCAGCCACGGCAGACCTATCCCACAAAAACGCATAAAGTTCCCAGGTGCCACACATGAACGTGTCTTGCGCGCACTAGAGTCGTTTCGCGCACTATGGCGACGAACACCTACATCTAGGCAACTGGACCTACAGATATACGAACAGATTCAGTTAACTTACAAGCAATTACAAGAAGGTAAAGTAAGCACAGCTGATGACACTGTATACGATATAGTTATTTTACTTACAGATGCGACAATGTAAAGCATTGTAAAAAACTGTAAAGCATTGTAAAAAAAACACTCACATTAAGGAACAATGTATGGAAATTACTACAGTAATCTACCGTGTGTTCAAACAAGGAGACGTAATCGCACTATTCCCTACACTCCCAGGTACGGCGGATTGTCTTACATGTATGTCTTATATGCATGTAGGTCAACATGGGGCAGCAGACCCCTATGGACTCATAAGTCACACACGACTGGCCGCTCCTGAGGAATACAAAAACCTACATAGGGAATTGGAGTACATAGGGTACAAGCTGAATGTAAGTAAAAAGATCACATGCGCTATGCACAATAAACGCATGTTAACCTACAAATAACTACATGGCAGGATCTTGCCAGTAGTGGCAATTAACGATCTCAATAATTATCAACACTTACCAGGGACCCCTGGCAAGGCACATCCACCCACATCTCCATACGATCATCAATGATTTCAGTGTCTTGCAAGATGGCATAAGACTTGCTTTTTATAAGTGTATGACATACGACGAAAAACACAATTTTCTGAATAAGTTGAGTGATTTCTACTGCTTAGCAGTGAACCTACGTGCAGCCACTACCACAGAAGAGAAAATGTCGGTTATGGACGCCCTGTTCGCGCTACGTAGGGACCTTGGTGACCTAATTCTCGCCACAGAAACTACACCAGACCTGTAAAGAGTACAGAAGGAGTAAATGTATGAAAATTCATGATAAATACGTTGATATGTTCACAGAAGCCTACCTTGAAGCCGCTTTCTGGACAGAGGAGCAGGAAATAGGTTCAGAACCTACATTCTTTGACATTGACCCACATGCACTTACAAAGGTGCTTAAAGATTGCGCTGATTTTCAAGAACAGAACGCGCAACTCCTTGAAAACCTTGATGATTCTCAGTGTGGGCACGATTTTTTGTTAACCCGCAATGGCCACGGTGTAGGTTTCCAGGACCGAGGGTATCCAAAGGTAGTTGCAAACGCACTCTCAGCTAGTTGTGATACCTTTGGTGAAGTGTGGGTAGAACTAGGGGATGATGGCAAAGTGTACGGTTTCTGAGGAAAACTGATTAAATAACCTACAGAATCTCTCTTATCTAACTAGCACCTACATAACCTGTGGGTGTATTTTTTTGCCTACATAATGTAAGTAAATACTTACAAATCTGTATAGTAGGCGATATATCACCTACAAGACACATAATTAATGAAGTATACTACATGTCATACTATATCCTATCTATATGTAATTACACACAAATACACACATTAACCTCAATTGTAATCAAAACATTACAATTTAATTACAAGTTAATACATTGGATTACAAGAGATGACAAGAACTCTTCAAAAACCACAGGGAGGATTTCTGAGCATATGTAAACCAAAGGTGGACATGTAAGCTTCAAAGAGTACAGTGTGAGCATCTTTAGTACATCAGGAGGTCAAATGCGACAATAGAGGAACTAGTGAGGTTATATAGGCAAAAGAGGACTCTGTGTGACCCTGTAAGGTAATAAGGAGGCTTTTGTAGATAACGAGAGGATACTGTGAGGCAATATAGGAACTAATACACACTGTAGGAACCTATAGGTTTATATAGTCAGAACACCTACATGTAATATAGTCAGAACTATATATAGGTTTACATAGTCAGAACTACAGATATGTGGGTATATGTGGAGTCTAGGGTCTGTAGGCCCCATGAGGTCAATAGTTCCCACTACTTACATGTGGGATACGCCATATCGGTGGGACACCTACACACTAGGGTCAGTCCTCACCTGGTGACGACAGTCATCCCCACCTACATGTAGGGGGAACACTTAACCTCATGCCCAGGTCAGCTGACCCTATCTGTAGGACGCGATAGGCTTAAAATATGGCCTGAACCCACAATGTGGGTATATGTAACTATTGCTCATGATGTCCATTGGCCCCATTATAGCCTGGGACGCAATAGGATGCGATTTGCCGGCTTGCCTACACACCCCGGGTACTATAACACTCTATTTTTTGGCCTTTAGGGGGAAATGTAGGTATTATACTACCTTGTAGGTAATGCAAGAGTCATGCCAACCTATATATGCCTACATGCCCCCGAGCCATTGAATCACGGCTAGTATAGTGGCCATTATCTGGTGACAATCGATTCTGAGCATTTCTATTGCGTTCTGGCCTCGTATGAGATGTGTGGGGGTATGGAGTGACTGTGTCAAATATGACACGGCACGATTCTTGCCCATCGAAATAGGATGCGATGTGTTAAATCGACGCTAATGAGGCCGATACATGTGGGTGTATATCGCAGCCTCTCCCAAGGACCTTATATGTAGTTTGCTCTATAGCGCTATTAGCTGCCCTAGAATCGATTGACCCCATCGGTTGCTTGTATAACAAGGGGGACGGGAAGGGCCCAAAAAGTTGGGAGTGGTTTGATGTCCCACCCCCGGTTGAATGTAATGATTTTAGGCTAAAGCTTTACGACGGCGCATTGAGTGAGCTTTTTGTAGCGGATATTCACACTAGTAACACCTTGTGCGACAAGCTCCGACTTTGTAGCATATCCGCCACCGGACATGATGTCAACGCACTCGAAGTCTTTGCAATGGATTGCCACCCTTTTTTGTATCTATGCGATATCATTGAGCAATTAATTGCCACCACATGGCAAGTAACTTACCAGTCTGCATGTAGGGAAAGACCAAAAATCAATAGGTTACGAATGGCATACGATGTGCATTACCCTATACCATGGAACACATCAACAAAGAATTGACCCTGGCCACCTGGATTGCTCCCTCCCTTAAAGCGGAGGACTTTACTCAAGCGCTTGAAATTGCAGAGCTTAATGAAGCTCTCAACACGGCGGAATGGATTGTCGGTGAGTATACGGTAAACACCTTGAATGCCCTATAAGGTACGATACATTATCCCTAATGTAGCTTAAGGTACGATACATTATCCCTATACCTACATGGCAATTACTTACCACATGCAAATCCCATGCCACGCTAAGTATGCGAAACCATTGGCTGGCATCAGAAATGCATTATAAGGGATCAAGATGATGACACTGGCAAACATTTGGCTCCCCGGACTCTTCCTGTCGGCCTTCGCCATCGGTGTACTCGTAGCTGAGTATAACAGGGCAGTTTCCCGAGCTGTAAGCAAACGTAAGCAAGTTACCCGCAAAGCAGTGAGTGTTCCTGCTTTCACCCACAAGAAACCACAACCCGTAGCAGCGTAAAGAAAGGTAAGACAATGACCGACTATCAAAAAGGCTTCAAGAATGGCACGAGATTTGCAATATCAGCTCTCAGGAGACAAGGTGGGATAGAGTATGTAAAGGATGAGATCAAGGTAATAGAGACCACACCGAAGGGATGGGGAGCTGAATATCGCCAAGGGTGGGCAGATGGAGCTAAGTCGGAGCTGTTGGACGTACTTCCACCGCGAGAATCACAGCTTTGGTTACCTGAGAATACACCGTAACACAACAGGCCATGGGGTAGGCAACTACCCCACCTCCCCCCCCCTTTTTACCTACATGTCTCGCTTTGTGGGGACTTTGAATACATAAGGGTCCCAGGGTACCAGACGGAGGTAAACATATGAATATATTGTTAGATCCCATATTGAAAATTTTTAATTAAAAAATTATTAGACATGCCTGATATAGACAGGTAAAGAAGAGTGTAGAATGACCTAATAGATATGACAGTCAGTAATCCAAAGCCTGGAAGTGTATAAATATGAGTAATATAACTAAACGGCTGACCATTACAGAACGGTGGGAACAAGGGATTCCCCACGATCCCCGCTCTAAGGCTCTATATAAGCATATAGAGGCGCTAGATTTTGAACAATGTGGAGACTACTTCGGTTTCAAGTCAGGCGGTGACGGAGACAATGGGGAGCATCTGATGTACCTAATGGATGATTATTGGGATCAGCAAGAAGAGTAAGGATATAAAATATGAGTGATTTCGAAGGGCAGCACGACAGTAACGAGGCGATCTGTCCATACTGTAAGTACAGCTACCAGGTGGAATCTGAGGACTACTTGGAAGACGTGCGGCCGGAAGAGTGTAGTGGCTGTGGAAAGAAGTACTACCTGTCCCAGTCGTTCAGCGTGGACCATACTACCGAGCCGGATTGTGAGCTGAATGGGGAACCGCACCAGTGGAAGGCTGAGAGCCTAGGTGGTGGTCAGGAACACCCGTTTTGCTCTGTCTGTGGAAAATGTCAGCCGCACCAAAGGGGTTTATAAATGCCTAAGTATATGGTTTATGTCCGCGAGGTTCGCATGGGGAAGATCGTGCTAGACAGCGGCCGTTTGTCGCTTCCAGAAGCAAAAGCGGTGAATCTATGAAAAAAGAAGTACTTACACCAGAACCTAAAAAAGAAGAAGATGACAGCTGTCCTAGCCCCCTTGGCATAGTGGCTCTAGTCTTTGCCATTATTGTTTTCTTTGTAGCCTTTATCTCTGGTATGGAAGCCGGGTCGGAGATTGCTCGCGAACTAACGACCAAGCAGAAAGCGATCATTGCTATTATTGCTCTTGTCGTATCCTTTGGCGGATTTGCCTGCTTTGCCTTGAGCTTTAAGAAAGAAGATGATAAGTGACCAGACGAACTCTTTATGCTTTAGAACGAGCGGTCATCGATTTCCGTGCTCGGATCGGTGAGGAATTAGAAGACGCGACGCACAGCGCACTTCTTTCTCAAATGCGATACTACTCTGAACGGAGATGGTGTTGTGGCTGGTTAATAGATCTGGAATATGTACTTTGGGATGAGATCATGAACAGTGAGTCTACGGATCGGGATTTGCTTGAGATTGCTGAGCTTGCTGCTCATGTTAATGGTTGGTGGATTTGGAATAAGGATGAGGAACTGGAACGTTTCATTGAGTTGGCTGAGTGGGCGTCTAAGTTTGCAGTCTGGAAGGAAAACAAACTGGGGGTAATTGAAAGGGAATAGTATGTCACACGCAATAGTAAAAATTATTTATGGAGTCCCACTTACAGAGATGGCTGGTTATCTAATGCAAGAGTGGGAGAGATCTGGTGATGAAAGATGGACCGATGGGTGTGGTTTCACTGAACTCTACTCAGCTAGTCTTCCCTTTCCGATTGGCTACTGTGGGGTGGAACTGGATGAGCTTCCACCATATATTCCATGCAATACAGAAACTCTTCAATTTATGCCAAATGCTGAACAATATTCAAAAGCGCGTAAGTTAGTAGATTCATTAGATCCGGCTTTGCGTGATTTGTGCGGTGACGAAGGTATTTATTTTATTTGGAGCGACGCATGATCGGCAGCAAGATAAATGTAAAGTTGCCATCCACTCCACCAACTGAAGGCTGGAGTGTTGTATGTTACGAGGTTCACTACAAACGGAATGAGGACTCATTTTGGGACAAGTTTCCTTGTATTGACTGGTCTGTTGTCATCGAATTCACAGAAACACAAGGACCTTTTTACAATTATCATGTTGAACAGATCAGACAGTGGTGGAGTGATGAAGCTTATGTTTCAGCTAGGGAGTGCACCGATGAAGAGTAAGCGTGAAAGTGCTATGACGGAAAACTTTGTAACTTTATACGGAATGAAAGATTCTGTTTATGTTGTGTTTGGTACAGCTGGGAAATGGTCTGATCGCGATGAATGGCCTATCGCCTACCATTTACATGAGGAGGATGCTAAAGCGCACGTAACGGCTGCTACGAAGCGTGCCAATGAATTGTTCGCAGACAAGGAGGCATTGGATGCCGCTGAAGAAGAAGCGAATTCATACGCAACATCTCAGCTTCCGCCATCTCCACGATGGGGGGACTACAATCAATCCCCAGAAAGGATGGATAAATTACTAGAGTTGAATAACGAGTGGTCGAAACGTTTTGACACCGTCAAGAGGGCGTATAAAGAAACGATGCCTGAAAAGTTCAATGTATACGATTTGGATATGAGTCGGGATTGGCCTACTACTTATTACTACATGGAAGTGACAAAAGTATGATTACCGCAAACTTTTGTGTTTATACTTGGTGGATAGTGGCCGCAGTGCTTTCTGTCATCACTTGTGTGATAGTAAGTTTTTGCAACGCTTGGAAAGAATTTGAAATGAAGGGAGGTACGGTATGGTTTGTAATTTTCGCAGTTTGGCCACTCGCCACAGCGGTTGGATTAGTACTACTTCCTTTGGTAATACTACCAACTTTCATTGGTGAAAGATTTAGACAATGGAAAGAATCGCCAAAACTTCCAAAAGCCGCCGTCAGAAGAGTGTAGAATGACCTAATATAGATGAGATAGTTGCCAGGATTGTAAAGCGAGCTAAGGAGCAATAATATGAGTATGAGTACGCATGTAATTGGTTTTCATCCACCAAACGATAAGTGGAAACAGATGAAAGCGATCTGGGATTCTTGTGTGTCGGCTGGTGTAGATGTTCCGGGGGAAGTGTATGATTTTTTCGATGGAGAATCCCCAGATGAACGCGGCGTAGAGTTTGATTTGAAAGATGCTGGAGTGGCGACGGAGTGGGAAGATCGTCATCGGCAAGGTTATGAACTCGAAATTGCTAAACTACCGCCCAATATTACACACATTCGTTTCTACAATAGTTGGTAATATCATAAAATGGGGTTGACACGTCTAGTGCTTTATCGTAGTGTACAAAATCGTAAATAAAAAGGAGATCCAAATGACCCGACTATTCGCATACCACAACGATCCTGAATTCCGTGAACGCTTCCTAAAAGAAATTCGTTGGCACCAAGAGCAGGACGCCATCATCCAAGGACAGTATGAAGGACTAGTCGGTGGCCAGTGGAAAGGCTGCGCTATTGGATGCTCTCTGCGATCTTTGAACCGCCTTAACAATGACTTCAGCGACCAAGGAAATGTCTTCGCCGCGCGTCATCAGCGCTATCCAACAGAGCTTGGCATCCCCGAGGTTCTGGCCCGACTCGAAGATCGCTTGTTCGAGCTTCAATCTATGAAAGATGCCAATGCTTGGCCGCTTCGCTTCTCTGAAGCTATACGCGCAGGTGCCGACCTGTCTCTGGTATGGCCCCGATTTGCCGTCTGGATGCTAATAGATCCGACACACGGAGTCATCAACCACACCAGCGATCGCAAAGACGTTACGGACGCTGTCGCAAAAGTCGCCGCGCTTTGGCAACGCGTTGTCGATGGGGAGACAGTAAGCCCAGACGAACTTCGATCTACCTACACTTATGTCTGCGCTGCTGATGCTGCTTATGCTGCTGCTTATGCTGATGCTTATGCTGATGCTGCTGCTTATGCTGCTGCTTATGCTGCTGCTGATGCTGCTGCTGCTGCTGATGCTGCTTATGCTGCTGCTTATGCTGCTGCTTATGCTGATGCTGCTGCTTATGCTGCTGCTTATGCTGCTGTTCATGCTGCTGCTTATGCTGCTGCTGCTGCTTATGCTGCTGCTGATGCTGCTGATGCTGCTGCTTATGCTGATGCTGATGCTGCTGATGCACGACAACAGTGGGCAAAGGCAGCCGCCGACAAGCTCGTCGAACTGCTGAGGTCCTGTTAATGCGTTGCTTATTTTATATAAAAGGTAGTGTACAAAATCGTAAAGGAGATCATGTATGAGTATTTTGTGTCCTGTTATTGAGAGTGTTGAAGAGTTGAAAAAATACAAAATGGTGCCAAACCAACACAATATTGTGTTTATCAAGTTAGGCACTCTTTTGGCTATTCGTTTCTACAATAGTTGGTAATATCATAAAATGGGGTTGACACGTCTAGTGTGACTGATTTAGAGTAACTTTTCGAAAGGAGATAACAGATGTCGAAAAATATGAATCACAATGTGAATTTGATAGAGTCTGATGCACTAACAGGAGAACAGATTATTTACAACGGGTTGTTGGCGATTGCAAGATCGCTGGAAGAGGTAGCGGCGGCTATGCGTATGCAGGCAGAGGCTACTGATGGTTTGTTGTGTGGTCTCAAGTACAGTAAGAAAGATGGTATGTCAATTGCCGAAGCCATTGAGGTTGCTGCTCGTGAAATTGCCGGCCGCTAATTTTTGAAAAAAGAAAAGAAAGGAAATTGCTATGAACACAGTCAAGGTAAGGTATGAGGGAATCTCTCCATTGATCATGCACAACGGACAGTTGGCGGATCCATTAAACAAATTTTCTAAAGAGTTGAAAAAGCTTTCTGGAAAGCGAAAGAAAGTAGATTCGGACTATGAGGAGATGGGGCGCGTGGAGTGGTATGGTAGTTTGTACATCAACGAAGATGGGAAACCGTGCCTGCCTGGACGTGTACTAGAGGCTAATATCATTGAGGGAGCTAAAGTGCATAAGTTGGGAACAGCGTTTCAAGGAACTGTGTGGGTTGACGATACCGCAGACTGTGCGTTTTAATTTTAGAGACAAACCAGTGATCGGACCGCCTAGTGCTGAGTCTGTGCCGAATTCAGTTGTGAAAGCAGTGAGGGATGGGTGTCGTCCTGTTTGGGCGGATGGAGTGTTTGGTTGGGCTTGGCACTGTACGTGTGAGGATAATCGCCATGGTTGTGATCAACAATGCAGTAAAATAGGCGGCAAGAGGAGGAGAATCAAATGAGTAAGATTGTTTACGTAGTGGCGCGCACATGCGGCTGTTCGACTACGAGGTACCAGCGCTATGAGTAAACTCAACCTCAATCACTTGAAACAACTACTCGATGAACACAAAGGCGCACTTTGTTACCAAGGTCGAACGCGTCGCATGGGTGAGGCTTTTGCTCAACTTCCTGCCTTGATCGAAGCGTTGGAGAAGTATGGATGGCACGGCAAAACGTGCGCGTATTACAGTGATGAAAACTGGCCCAGCGACGGCCCCTGCACCTGCGGCTGGTCCAACATTCAAAAGACGATAAAGCCGAATTTATTGTCACTGCAGGACGCACATCATACATTTCTGAAGGATGAGGAGTAAGAGATGTTGAAGGACAACCGAGTTTGTGACCGTTGTAATACGTCGCACGGAAGAGACGGCAAATACTGGGTTAAGTGTATGCAGGATAGCGGCAGTGGAGGACCCTACAACTATAATTTTGTACACGGCTGGCGTATGGATTTATGTAACAAGTGCGCTGAAGAATTCTGTGAGTGGGTTGATGCAGGACCCTATTCCCTTACAGGCGGTCACGTTAGATTTGATAATAATGGAGAAAGGTAAATGAATATTCTTAGTTGTTGTGGTTGTTCGTGTGGTAGATGTTCACATGTAGGTGGACACTACGATCACACCAGTGAGTGTAAGGATCGTTTCTATGCTGAGCAAGACGGCCTTCTAGCAGAGTCGCCATCAGATAAAAATCCAAATACGCATTGTTATTACTGCGGCGAGGAATATCCTGTTTTAATGCCCAATAGTGAACACAGGCGGTGTGGTAAGGCTTATTATCGTGGAGCCGAAGCCGAACGTTCGAAGCATTATCGTGGAGAAAGGTAAATGAATAGTGGTAGGTGTCCACATGACAATGTGGTCGATCCTCCGACGGGGAAATGTCTGAGAGTTTGTCTCGACTGCCTTAGACGACTGATCGAGTGCGATACGTGCGATGCGGTCATCGTCGCCGGCCATGATGACATCGGCGATTGGACCAAGCACGGGACGATCCAAGGAGAGAGCATCATGAGGTGGACATCATGTCCGAACTGCTCTAACTAGTATGGAGAGGGCGAACTTAAGTTTATTTGAATTTATTTGTCGTTCTCGTCACAAACGTATACTTGGTTCGTATTTTGTTAAATCTAGAAAGGCTAGAACTGTTCGTGAAATAGCAGAAAAAGTTGGTCTATCTAAAGAAACTGTCCGTCGTTTTATAAAAGAAACAATCCGCTGTAGATTTGTTGACGAATTGAAACCTACAAAACAAAATACTTTTGCTCGCTATATAGTCAATAAACAACATTATTTTTATAATATTATTTTGGAGTTATCTCGAAATGACTAAACAAGAGAAAATCAAGGAAGCGTTGTCTGTTATTATGAGCCGTGGTGGCGTAGATGGAGAACACCACAAACAATGGGTACTGGACCAAGTAGTGAGAGTATTAACTGACTGTCCTGTGACTGTTAAAACGAAAATACTTACTAGTGGAGTTCCATTCGACTACGAAGTTTTAGGAGAGTCTAAACAGTACAAAGCGTGGTTGGAAGAATATCGCGGCGCTTGGGATGATGAAAATGAAGAGTACGAGTTTGGTGAATGGGATGAAGGGATAGCTCCGTAATATGGGTGGAAAACCAAAATCAGAAGTATTGAAAACCTGTGTGCGTTGCAACGGCTCTAAGCGTGTACAAACTACTGGTGGTAGATGTTGGGGCTGTAATTATGAAAACAGCACTTGCAGCGATTGTTATCGTGTCACCGGCTCAGAAGATTGCAGGCATTGCGACAAGACAGGGTATGAACCTAGAAATGTAACCTGCGTCACTTGCGATGGAAAAGGGGTGAAACCTGATGACAAAGACTTTGATGTAGCCAAATGTAAGCATTGCTACGAAGGGAAACGGACCGAATACTGGGGTGCCGCAACCGGTAAGTTGGAATGGTACCATCATGTTAGGAGGCGACAGTGGCCCTAGACTGGGGCGAAGGTATTGCACCATGCAAAGAAAGGGAAGATAGTATGAGAGAAAAAGTAAATACATGGGCTAGGTTTCTAGACAAAATTGTCTATAATGGCGTCCAACAAAGACCGGGTAATGATTCATCCAGTAGTCATTACCGTATTATTACTAATGAAGACGGTACGGTTTACGTTCATGATACAGGCTACTGTGATGTAGAAAAAACATTACAGGAAATTCGAGACTGGTTTTACTCGGAAGCACTAGGACCGATAGAGGAACTGGAAAATATGATTTATCAACTAGTTCCGTATAAACACGAATCTTATACTAACCTTACGGATGCCGAAGAAAAAGTTTACTCTAAAGTTAAGTCAAGGATGAAGAAACTTGAGAAAAAAAGGCTTTGGAAGATTTGATCGCTGGCATGGAAAAGGATTTAGTCTCGCTAAAAGAGGAGTTGAAGAATGAAGAACTTTGACAGCAATAGTCCTACTCTAGTCCTTCAATTTGATAACGTTGATGCGGTTAATCACTTTAAATCTTGGCTTTGTGAATCAGGGGAACAGCACTACTGGGATTGGATGATTGAAGCAGAAGAGGATTGGGAGGGTAATATTTCAGGTATAAATTTTGACTATTCTACAGGATCAACTATTAAAGTTACGTGCGGAAGGTTGAACAAATGGCTATAAATCTCTCTCATTTAAAGAAGCTTTGCGCGGAGGCTACGAATCAAACGCTCCTGTGGGCGCGAGATCCGATGGTGCCGAATCCTATGATCGTGCTTGCGGAAGAGGCCGTCCCCGCGCTCATCGAGGCGTTGGAGAAGTATGGCTTCCACCTGACGTTCTGCAAAGTTAACGTAGACCCAGTTAGCGGTGGATGGTCTATCGATGCGCCATGCACCTGCGGCTGGTCCGCGCTCCTGGACACGAGGGAGGAGGGATGATGGTCAAGGATGATGCTGATGATCATGATTGTATCAGATGCAATGGGGCATGTCATGTTCCATTCGGTTTTGAGAGACCTGATCATGGTCTGTGTTGGCCATGCTGCAGCGATGTCGTGAGTGAGCTGCAGGAACAGCTCACGAAGTACGGCGCGCATACGATGGCGTGCCCATCATGGGATGATCCGCGAGCTGAGTGTCACTGCACATGCGGTTGGGACGATGTTGTGAAGACAATGGAAGAGAGGAAATTGTTGTGAAAAATCACTATTCTGTAAAACAAACAATAGTGATTAGAACCGACCTTCAAATGACTGCTGGAAAAATGTGTGCACAGGCAGCACACGCCTCCATGGCAGTTTTGCTCAACGCAAGTCAAAGAGAGACACTTAACGGAACACTTGTCACTGTAATCAGACACTGGATGGATCTGACTGCTTGGTTGGACCATTCTTTTGCTAAGATCGGGCTTAGAGCAGAGTCTGAGGAAGAGCTTAGAGATATTATTCAAAAGGCTAAGGATGCCGGCTTGCCGGTAGCTGAAATTACCGACAATGGGTTTACTCATTTCAAAGGAGTGCCTACACTAACGTGTTGTGCAATTGGGCCAGCTAAGTTGGAAGAGATTGATAAGATAACAGGTCATTTAAAGTTACTTTGAACAAAGGTCTTAATAATGAAAATAACAGGTAAACAAATTACTACAGTAATTTTAACTCTTTTTGTTACTACGATTTTTAGTACTAGCCTATACGGTATATTACACGGATGGGTAGAGAAGAAAGCCACCCTAGCTGGGATATATGCTTGGCTGGGTTTTACATTTACAGGTCTTTTTGCTTGTTTAATTGCAGTGCCATTCATACTAGAAAAGTTTTTTTTACTATATAAATGGTTGTGGGTAAGTAACCCAACTTTTGAATTTTTTCGTGAAGATTCAATTCCCAGAGCGGTTGTTAGGAAGTTATTTAAACCAAAGCTAGATTTCAAATCTTTTCTTATTTGTGACTCTAGAGTCCCTCCTGATTATGAAAGAGGTTGGAATGATGCTGTTTTAAAACTTTCAACGGTTGTAAACAATAAAGGAGCTAAATAGCGTGGACAAAAAACTCAAAACAGAATGGGTCAAAGCACTGTGTTCTGGAAAGTATAAACAAGGTACTAAACATTTGATTCAACTGAAGGAGAATGATCTTGGGAAGCTTGAACCTCTACATTGTTGCCTTGGTGTTTTGTGCGATGTAGCTAACAAACGAGCAATTAAATGGCACGCAAACAAATAATTTGACTGTAAATCAGTTGAAGGATTTTAAGCTAAGCCAACAAGAGGCGGACAGACTCATGACTCTTAATGATGATAACAAGTGGTCATTCAAGAAGATCGCTAATTGGATTGTGAAGAATTTGTAATGGATATTACTGTTGGAGGAGTGTGTGACAAAAGAAACGGAAAATAGCGGAAATACTAAAATGATGCCTTGTAAGTATCCAAAATGTGGAGAAAGGAGAATTCATTTTGAACGTCAGGATGTGTCTCGCAAGACACAGTATGTAGAAGTACCTGATAATGCTACCGAATTTGATCCAATTTTTTGCTCTATTGAATGTGCTCTATTAGATGGTTGGATTTCTATAAATTGCGATGGTCCAGAAGACCAGCAGACGCAGTGGGACAAGTGGCGAAAAATGAACGCCTCACGTATGTGCAAAATCCTATAGAGTGTAGAATGACCTAATAAGCATGATTAGAAATAAACAAACACAAAGTGTAAAAATGAAAGAAATAACCCACCTTGTAACCTCTACAGAGCGTCGCATGAAAGAAAAGGAAATAAGCCACCTTTCAGACATGTCAGAACGTTGTCTCAACATCTCTAAGAGGTACTTGAAAACTACATTTACGGGATTTATAGTTGCTGTATTTTCCTGTGTGGGACTAGGTACAGTAGAGTTGTTGTATGTAAACAATAATATTTCTAATAGGTTGTTTACGTTTTTCTTGCTGCCAATTATGTGTGGTTCAATTTTCTATGCTATTTCATCTTACGTTTCATCCCGGACTTGGTTTGTGAATTCTGAAAAATATCTCGCAAAAGCAGAGAGATTGAGAACGTTTAGGTAAGTTATGAAGCCTAGTGAAATATTAATTGAAGCTCGACAAGTTCTTGAGAAAAGGGGCTGGTGTAAAGGCCACCATGAAGACAGAGAAGGGCGCGTTTGCGCGCAAGGTGCTCTAAACAAAGTCTGGACTATAGAAAAGACCCCGGTTCGACAGACTGCCTACGACTATTTATTGAAAGTAGCTGAGGGGGAGTTTTCTTATTCCATTACTGCGTATAATGATAGAATGTGTAAAACCATTGATGATGTTTTTGTTTGGTTTGATAACGCTATATCTTTAGCGCAACAACACGAATCTTGTGTAGAATGACCTAATAGATTATGACTGCTTTCATTTGGCCAGCTTTTCTTTTTGTTGTGATAGGTGGAGTTCTTCTACATCTGTATGTTTGGCCTCGTGGACCTGAAAATATTCCTGGAGTATCCCCAGGATACAGACACTGGATCTGCACAAGATGTTTTACCAGGGCCACTACAGTGAAGAGTGTGAGTACGGTAGTTTGTAGTCAAATAGATTGTAGTCAAATAGATTGTAATAGCAAACGTATGCAATTGGAGGAGTAGTATGCCTGTAACCAAGTGTCAGATTCATGATATTGAGTACGTTACTCGTGAGTTAGCCACTACTACTTATGAAGTGTGCCCTGCTTGTGAACTACTTCCCAGTCAAGTCAAAGATTTGGAAAAGATTGAAGATCAATTTAAGGTAAATTCTGAAGTTGACAATGAAGTGCCTCCTCTCGATGTTGATAAGGTATATGGCGAGTGGCGTGATGAGATGGACACTCTAGACATGTTGAATAATACTGATATTTCTAAGTTGTGTGTTCAGCAGAACGAGTATCCACCTATTATGGAAGCCGGGAAAATGGTTATGGTTCATTTGGTCTCCGACGGTAAAAGGTGGCTGCTAGTTCATTTTTGATGATAGGGGTGATAGTGATGGAAGGAGAAAAGAAAGTGGAATGGAGCAAAAAAGAAGTTATCACGAATTATTTGGATTCATACCCAAGTGTTTTAATTCAATTTGATGCTCGTTGTGTGGGTGTGTCTGTGCCTCCTCAAATGTCAAATGATCATAGGTTGGTTTTCCGACTGGGCTATGGTTTAACTCCTCCAATTCTAGATCTTTTTACTGATAATGGCGGTATTAGCGTCACTTTACATTTTGCTGGCCGTCCTTTCTCCTGCGTGATTCCATGGGGAGCCGTTTACAGAGTCAGTGCGGAGAATCTTCCAGACTTTTATTTTTGGGAAGATTCTATGCCAACCAAAATTATGGATACGCCCGTACCAGAGCCCGTAGATTCAGAAGATACTGCTGTTTTAAAAATTCCCCATCTTAAGTTGGTAGACTAATGAATAGAAATAAATACGACTGGTGGGAGTCTGTTAAGGTTGTAGCTAAAAACTCTCCACAACCGGAATCTAAAGATTGTAATACTTTTCGTGGAATTGATCTTTCGGAAGATACTAGGAGACTGTGTTCCATTGATGTAACTGTCCCCGTCAATGCTAAAAAAGTTACTATGACATTCCCTTCAGAGGTAGCTATAAGCAGTAGGGAAATGTTTGAACTTAGGAGAGTGGCTGAAGTAGTTGTACATACTATGCCGGACGGTAGCGACTGGGTGGTTAAAGACAGAAATGGAGCAGTGCCAAGACTAATCAAACTGGGGGAAGAAAAGCCTAATAAGTGATAAATGCCATATAGGATGCCTGGACACAGTTATCTATGTTCGTGGTGCATGAGGCCAATAAAGGAAACAGATAATGGTTGGCAAATGTACACACGAGAAGACAATCCATTTGGTGTAAGAATGCACCATCTATGCGGTGATGTGGTTTATGTTCGTTATTGGTTATTGTTTCTTAATACTTTGCAAGTGCAGGCGCCTTGGTATATAAGAGTATGGCTCTCTAAAAGATGGAAAGATGAAAAAGAACGGTATAGAAAGCTTCATGCCAAATGGATAAAAAGTCTGTAGAAAGACCTCATATGGTGGACAAGAGAGCAAGAATCCAAAAATTGGAGAAAGATATTAGTTTGATGAAAGATTATCTACAGTTGCGTTTGCAAATGAATGATTGGCATGGAGTTCGAGACGCAGCTGCTGATATAGAACAATTAGTATCTGAAATTAAAGAACTTACTTATACTGACTAGCGAAAGTGCACTATATGAAAAGACATAAACATCCACTTCATCAATGGTTAAGCGTTGTATACCGCTGTGGCAAGGAAATGCCAACAGAGGTAGCTTGTAGTAGGATCTATAATCATCCTGGGGAATGTGTGGCCATGATGTGTGATGCCTACCACGCAGACACAGGACGAGAGTGGAAAGAAGATTACACAACATTACCTGAACCTAAAAAAGAAGAACTATAGAAAGGAAAAGAAAATGGCAAGACAAAAGAAAGACCCGTTCGCAGACCTTGATGAGAATTTCAAGGAAGACATTCTCGCTATGAATGAAGAGGAAATTCGTGATCGAATTGCCACTACTGCGCTTGCTCAAGCTGACCTCATGGCCGCTAAGAGCGAGGACCAAGCACTAAAAGAGAAGCAAGAAGAGTATAAAGAAGCGGGTGCTGTTTATCGAGAGGGCACTAAGATGAACAAACTGCGTATCAGTTACGCTCGTCAAGTTCTTGAGGATCGTGGGAAGATTTAAATGACGCCGGAAGAACTTGATGCTTTTGAGAAATGGCTAACTGACGATGACCAAATAAAGTTTGATTTGGTTATGGATGGTGAGATTGAGCAAGTCTTACGACTAATACGTGCTCTGCGCGAAGCGTGGTCTGATAGAGATTACTGGATGCGTGAATACAACAATCTGAAAAATGGCACATTCGATTCAATTCCCTGAACGAAAAGAGTAATTATGAGAATGAGATCAGATGAAGAAGTAAATGTGATGCGGTCCGAGGTTTGTGACCTATATGATAAGTGGATGTTGGACCTCATGGACTTCGCTAGAGCTAAGAACTCTGCTGGCATTAAAGAAGATCCCTATCTTTACGCTATTAATATCTACGCATCAGCAGCACAGTTTTTGGTTGACCGTGTCCAGGACCTTATGAAAAAGATGGGCGGCATGACTGTAGAATACGCTTCCTCTAAAAAAGAAGTTGATAATTCGTGATTTTTACTGAACCTGACCACGAAGTCTGTCATAAGTGTAATAGGGAAACTACGTGGATTCCTGTTAAGGGAGGAAGGTATTTAAAATGCTCTGGTTGTGGAGACAGGTTTCTTTGTAGAAAGAATTGTGAGCATTTAGATTGTAAAGACGCTAGGGAAGGAGAATATTAAAATAAAATGAAAAATAAATTCTTTTCTACTGAAACTGCGCTTACTTACGATGATGTTCTTCTGGTTCCTGCGTATAATGGAATCTCGTCCAGAACTCAGGTTGACCTAAGTGTAGACATAGCTGGTAATGTTTTAACTTTGCCTTTTATGAGTGCCTCCATGGATACAGTGACCACTGGTCCTATGGCTAAGGTATTAAATACATTAGGTTGTATGGGGATCGTCCACAGATTCCAACCGCTTAAAGATCGAATAGAACAAGCTGACGTATCTCCTGCAAGTAATTTATCAAATGTAGGTATTGCAGTAGGATTGAATGATGATTTGGACGTATTGTCGGAAGTGGACACTAATGTACTTTTGTCACTTGACGTGGCACATGCCGATTCAACTCATGTGTATGATTATTTTAGTAAATTAAGGAAAAGATGTCCTAACCATGTGCTTATGGCTGGAAGTATTGTTACAGCCAAAGCTGCAAAAAACTTTGATGCATTAGGAGCTGATGTAGTGCGATGTGGTATTGGTGGGGGCTCGGCTTGTACTACTCGTGAAGTTACTGGCTTTGGATTTCCTAATGTCACTGCTGTTATGAACATTAGAGAGGCTGTAAATCTGCCTATCATAGCCGATGGTGGAATTAGGAAAAGTGATGATATAGCCAAGGCCATCGCTGCCGGCGCTTCGTGTGTGATGATGGGATCCCTTTTGGCAGGAACGGATGAAGCTCCTGGAGAGATTATCTCCACAAAAGAAGGTCGCAAGAAGGTCTATCAGGGTATGGCCTCTAACCAGGCTCAGATTGATTGGAGAGGTGGTTTGAAGGAAGGTACTGTGGCTGAGGGCATAAGTGGGTATGTCAATTACAAAGGTTCTGTAAAAGGCATCATAGATCAGTTAGCAGCAGGTCTCCGATCTTCCCTTACGTACGCAGGTGCTGAGAATTTAAAGGAGTTTTACGAATTAACACAGTTTATTAAAGTTACTCCTATGTGTCTTACCTCGGAGTCAAAAACTCGTCTATAAAACAGTGTAGAATGACCTTATAGTATGGATGACAATTCTTATAAGGCCGGATTTGAAGACGCTGTACTAATTGTTAAAACTGCGCTATTAGCTCATAAAGAGCCCCCTATTCCTGGTGAGTCTGTATGGTTGGACACGGATTACACAGCTGCCTGGAATGAGCTTTACTCAAAGGTTATGGAAGAGATTGATGGACTCTAAAATAAACAGTCAAATTGTTGAAATTTCAGAGGATTTTGATGTAACCTTTAATGCGTTTCTTGAGGGCGTGTACGCACTACTGCGAAAAGATGGCATTTCCGATACGGCGATAACTTTAGCCATTCTACAATCATTGACTAATATTATTGTGAGTATGGCTATGCAGTGTATTACCAAAGATGAGTTCATCGCTATATTGAGTGAATCTTAGAGCACCAGGATTGGAAAGATTAATTGATATGTTTAAAAAAATAAAATTGGAAAATATTAATAAATCCCGCGAGCTTGTAGAACATGATGGAATGTCAATAACTTTAGCGATTTCCAATTTTGTCTCCGCTGCGCAATTGAGCGGACATAATATGGACACTATTCTCATGTCTTTGTATTCTGTCCTTTTTCCAATAGCTATGGATGCGGGTTACGGATGTGGACTCACAAAAGATTTCCTCCTTAGAAAAACAGGTGATTACTACAAACCTGGTCCGTTAACTTGTGATTTATCACAAACAACAATTGATAAGAAAGTAGCCAATTAAAATGTCTGAAGAACTAAAACCTGATATTAAATATTACGAAAAGACGCCTGAAACGTCAGAGCTTCACAGTCAACTAGAATTGCAACTCAGTAATGTTATTAACAGTTTTTACGCAGAAGCTGTATTAAAGAAGCATGATCCCAATATGGTTGGGGCAATTGTTGAATCTGTCATTAGTCAAGCTTCGGCACTGATTGCAGTCAAGCGAAACATTCCAAAGGAAATTTTCGTGGTCCAATCTGGGATTGACTACGATGCGATGGTCCAGACTAGTCAAGAGTATGAAAACAAAGACAGGTTGGACTAGTATGAATCAATATGAATCATACCTTTGTGGGTCTCCTGACACTGGATATCATTACGTAAACTACGTATGGAATACGTCAAATACGTCGTATCTAGAAAAGATGGATAAATGCAGTTCAAAATATTGGACCCTTACGGAGTGTATTATTGATGCGCTTAAAGGATTCAGCCAGTTGGGTGCAAAGGCAGAAGATAAGGTATTTGTTTATGAGCCGACTGGAGTAGGTGTAGGTTGTTTTCCATTGGTAGACGACCTTAGAATTGTAGACGTGCGCTGGAAACCTCTAAAACAGTGTAGAATGACCTAACTTATGAAACAAAGATGGTTATTGAAAAAGACTTATGCATTGCCTATCCGAGGTTTTTGGTGTAATGAAGGTGACTACACATGGGAAGACTGGCATGAGGAAAACAAGAAGAAGTATCCCGTCAGGTATTTTCTTCAAGAAGATTTGACAATGTGGTTTAGAGTAAAGATCCGTAACAGAGTTAGCAACGCATGGTACTGGCTTCGCACCCACTTGTGGAATCGTTATCACATCATAAACATTAGTAACAAGGCCAATAAATACAACTGGGGCTGGATTGAATGTGACCAAGCAATACTCTATGCTTGCTTTAAAATTCTCAGTAACTTTGTTGAAAAAGAGATGAAATACAACTGCTATTATGTCCCTGCCACAGAACACTGTCCTGAATGGGATCAGAGGGAGACTGAGAAAGAGATTCGTGCACTATACCAGTGGTGGACAGAGGAGCGCCCTAAAGAACTTGAAACAGAACGGTATTACGGAGCGGGCGAAGCTGGTGATGCTAAGGACAATGAAATGCTAGAAAGGCTGCTCAAAATTCGTAAAAATTTGTGGAGCTAGTGTGGAGTACCTTAAAAAGACATTTACCGTAAGTTTAGGGAGTAAAAAATACAGTAGCAATTGGGCTAGAGCGTTCGGTCTGTGCCCTGTTTGTGAAAAAAAAGAAGACAAGTGCGTTTGTCCTGAAGAGGATCTTTTGACAGATGAAGATTTGAATATGATTGAAGAGGCGCAAAGACTTGTACTTGATTTTTTTAAGGGTGATGTTGATAAGGCCACTTTATGGTTTAAGATTGAGAATCCTATGTTAGGCAACGTATCACCATCCGACATGATCAAATGTGGGAGAATTAAAAAGCTTTTGAGATTTATCAAAACATCTGTTGATGGAGAAGGACCATGATCAACCGTAAAATATTGGTGCCCGTACCTGGTAAAACAGGTCCGTGGATGGAAGTAAGAAAACAGCATATTTGGATTTATGGTCCAGATCTTGAAAATGGCGATATGCCTATTTGGGCCACGCTTACCAATGATGAAGCTATTCATTTGCGTGATTTGCTTTGCGAGGTATTTGGTCGCCCCCCCTCTGCCTATTGTTCCTGCTAGAAAACCGCATATTAGACATGGACACGATTGTTGTTGTTCTATTTGTATTACGGGGGATGTATGAAATATACAATTGAAACTGATTACTGTGGAATTTTTGAAGCTAAATGTGATAAGTACCCAGACGTGGCTGGAGTTGGATCAAATCCCATGGCTGCATTACAAAGGTTAGTGGGAAAACTTTTAGATAAATTGGAAGAAAACGAATTGGAAGACGACGAAATGCTTGATTCTCTTCATGAAGAAGATTGTCTTTGTAAGGAGTGTCGCTAATTATGTTTGAGAGTTGGAATAGTTATCCAAAGATATGGAATATTGGCCATCCTAAAGCTACAACATTGTTCCAAGGTACTGTAATTGTTGAGGAAAAGCTTGACGGCTGTTTTCCTGGAGAGACAGTTGTGCACATGGCAGACGGCAGTAAACGTGCTATACGAGAATTGGTTGATAATCGTATAACTGACCCTGTTCGATGTTTCGATCTTGAGAAAAAAGAATATACGCAAAGTCCTATTAAAAATTGGTTTTCTTATCCTCAATCCCACAAAAAATCTGTTCGTGTTGTGCTGCAAGGCAGGAACTCGGCGTCAAGGAGTTTTTTTAGATGCAGTACAGACCACCTTATATTTACTCAAAGAGGGTGGGTACCTGCTTGTAAGTTAAGTTCAGCGGATTCTGTCCTTATCCCAGATAAAGAATCATTTTTTATTATGCAGCCTATATATTGTGTAGAGGATGTGGTGTCTACAAGATTTTTTGATATTGAAACAGGCAAACATAATTACTTAGTTTCTGACGAGGGGGTTTTAGTTCATAATTCTCAGCTATCATTTGGACGATTTGGAGATCAAATCAAAATTAGAAGTAAAGGCAGAGAGTTCGATATTGACGGCCCGGATAGTCTTTTTGAAAAGGCTGCAGAGGTTGTGAAAATGCTGGCGCCAAATCTTCACGAAGGTTGGACTTATCGTGGAGAATATCTTGCTAAGCCAAAACACAACGCTTTGGCGTATGACCGTATTCCTAATAATCACATTATGATTTTTGATATTGCTACTAATGTAGACAACTACTTAGGCTACGCAGAGAAAAAGATTGAGGCAAACAGAATTGGCCTTGAAACAGTTCCTGTTTATCTTGTTGGAACTTTTGATAGCGCTATTCCGTTTATGGGCTTGCTTGACCGTATTAGTGTTCTTGGTGGTCAAAAAATTGAGGGAATTGTTGTAAAGAATTATTCTCAATTCACTACAGATGGTAAGCCCATGATGGGTAAATACGTGTCTGAGCAGTTTAAAGAGGTTCATGGCCACGAGTGGACTAAGGACAATCCTAAGCCCGTTGACGTATTTGGTGCCATTATAGCTAAATATGTTACAGAGGCTCGCTGGCATAAAGCAGTGCAGCATATGCGAGAAAAAGGAATGCTAGAGAATTCTCCCCGCGACATTGGCGCTTTAATAAAAGAAGTGAGAGAAGATTTCTCAGTTGAATGCGCTGATGAGATTAAAGAGGAGCTTTGGCGTTGGTTCATGAAGAAGATAGGGGCAAATGCTGTTACTCGCGGTATTCCTGAATGGTATAAAATGAAACTTCTAGAAGGGGCTTTTGGTGAGAAATGACCAGGATTGAAAGACATATTTGGGCTTCTGCATTTGCAACGGAATTCATTAGATTGACCCCAGTTTGGGACAGCACTTCAGTAGCTTCATGTGCAGGAGTTGCTGATCTTTGTTTAGAGAAGTTTCGAGGATTGATTAGAAGTGAAGACTGTGTTGATATTACTCCCTATAAAGAGGGAGAGGAATGGACTGCTGAAGATGAAGAATGACTACAGTTTTGAAGCTTTTAAAAAGGCTTTTCCTAAACTCTTTGAGCAAGGGGTGCGGTGTGGCTTTTCTTTGCCTAAAGGTTGGGGTCCTATTGTATGGAAACTCTGTGAAAATCTCGATAGCGTTGAACACAGGAACGTGCCTTTAGTCATTGAGCAGGTGAAATCTAAATTTGGTGGTTTAAGGTTCTACACTAAAGGTGAGACAAAAGAGGATGCCTACCACATCAAGCACATAGAATATACTTCTTATCTGGTGTGTATGTCTTGTGGTACAACTGAACGTGTGAGTGAAGATTTGGATGAATGGGGTGGGGGTAGGTCTTTTTGTCCTCCATGTAATGAAGAGCGTAAGAATAGGATGTAGAATGACCTTATAGAAAGGGATAAGTTATGTTGAATTTTGGAGTTATAGTCGTTGTTGTTGTTTGTATGGCACTTGCCACTTTTGTAGGTGGTTTTTTTGGTGCGAGATTTGAAAATTATTGGCTGGCTGCTTTGATAGCCGCTGTAGTTTTGGAATTTGTTAGTTTTTGTATGAAGTTGGGTGATAGTGTCGCGTCGAAAGAGGACGAGAATACGACGAAAGAAAATAAGTGAAATGACTGAAATTACAAATACTCATTTACAGAAGAAGTTTGAATTGCATATTACCTTAAGCAATAAGGTAGAAATCCAGGGATGGAAAAGCTCATCTATACATGGAGATCCGTTGCTAGGGCCAGCTTTGAAACACTATTTGACGACATATGCCGGAACTAAGGAAGAGGCGGAAGACAAACTCAAAGACGGACTGCAAGTCCTTTATTTAATGGATAAAAAGCATGAAATTATCAGGGCTAAGATCGAATATATTGTCTTTGACGCGATATTTAAGGAAAATAGGTAAAGGCGGTTCTATGAGCGGACTAAGTTCCACTAATGTTAGGATAATGCAGGCTTACGCAGATAAATTTAAGAGAAATTTAAACAAGGCTCTGGAAGAGTTTGAAAGTGACATGCAAAAGAGGTGCACACATACAGAGGACAACGGTAGAAGCTCTTTGGTTCGTATAGGTGCTTTGTCTACGGAAGGTCGTTGTGGGGTCTGCGGAGCGTGTGTCAGTCTTCCTGAAGAGAATAGTGCGCATAAAACGTGGCTAAACAGAAAATAACGTGTGGAAGACTGGTTTATATTTTTTTGGTGTTATTGTTGTTTGTATACTTTTAGCGATAATGGGAATTATTTTGTTGGATTACCACGATGACGCGCCTTTTTGCGATGAGTGGGCGAAAGTGCTAGTGCCCTGCATAACCGATTCTTTAGTTGATAAAATTTGCCTAGAAAATAAGTGCATACGAATATGTACGAAAGTAAAAGGTTCAGATGTTAAAGTTTGCCATGAGCCGTAATAATGAATAAGAAACTAAATAAAAATCAGATAATTGGAGAAGCGGTAGACACGACTTTTGAAGTGTTGGAGAAGTTGCAAGTTTTAATAGCTGATTGTATAGATGACGCTTTATATGTCCACGGACGCGCTCCTGAAAGTGCTGGTATTGGAGTTATACACGCTCTGCTCAGAGCGGCTTCAGGTATAGCTGTGGTTGCTAAGATTAAAAAAGAAGCATTCTTACAATACGCAGGTAGTGTGTTTGATAAAATTGACGATTCTGGGCTAATGTGTTTAGTTGAAGACGAAAAAGATGTTATTAATTGAAAGGGAAAATGTAAAATGTGTGTCTGCACTGGGGTGGTTGAAGTAGGAATAATAGCTGCTGTTTGTGGGTTCTGTTCTTGGATTAAGAAGAAGTGCAAGCGGAGCAAGTAAAGTGTCTAAGAAGGACAAAACCAAGACTGATAAGTCTCTTGGTGCTTTTGAATTAATGGCTTGGGAGCGGATATTTTGTGCTATTTTAGCTTCAGGCAAGTACGAGGTAGACGAAGCCGCTGGCGTAGCGGATTCTGCATTTGAAGAGTATAAAATTAGAAGTCCTAAAGAAATGTTAGAAAGGAAAAAAGATGGAAAGGTTTAGTAAAGATGAGTTGGAGTTCTTTGTAAGAGAATCAAATGCTATTGAGGCTATTAGACGTGATCCTACGAAAGCAGAACTGGAGGAGGCTGAGCGATTCTTAAAACTAGAACAAGTCACTGTTCAAGATTTAGAGCGGTTTGTTAAAGTATACGAACCACGCGCGCTATTGCGCTCCAAAAAGGGAATGAATGTAATTATTGGTAAACACACGCCCCCGTCCGGTGGACCTATTATTCCGGATATGCTCATGCAAATTGTAGAAAATGCCAATAATAGAGAACATCCGTTTGATGTTCATCAAGAATACGAGACACTCCATCCGTTCCTAGATGGCAACGGACGCAGTGGTAGAATCCTGTGGGCGTATCAAATGGTGCGCCAAAACTTTTGGCCTAATCTTCAATTAGGTTTTTTACATTGTTGGTATTACCAATCCTTAGACCAAAGTAGACGATTGAAAGGTAAAGTAAAGTAATGTCTGGAAATTCGAAAACTAGAACTAGGTTGTATACTAGGCCGGGTATTAAAACCCACACTGAGGCGGAGCAGGTTCGTAATGAACTTGTAGCCCAAGGTAAAGTGAAGAACCAGCCTATAGATAAGGTTAAAATTATTTATCGAGCTAACCGTAATGTTTTTGATGTAGTGGCTTTCGGACCGCAAAGAGAGTCTAAAGAAGAGACACATCAAGACGAACAAGAGAGCGAAGAATAATGCGTCGCATATGGTTAGATATTGAGACTACTGGTCTTGATATGGAGAAAGATGTAATTCTTGAGGTTGGTATAGTCCTAGCAGACACTTTTGATGTCAGAGCCCGAGCTTCCTGGTTGGTTACCCCAACCTTACAGGACTTATCTAATCTTCGTCCTCGCGTAAGGGAGATGCATACTAAGAATGGTCTACTGGAAGAGGTGATGGAGCCAGACACTCTTCCTCTATACGCGGTAGAAAATCAAATTATAGAATGGCTGAAAGATAACATGCCACCAGAAGACTCCTGGAAGTTGGCGGGCTCTTCTATTCATTTTGATCGTGCTTGCATAGCAAAGTACATGCCTAAGTTTGAAAATAGGCTTCACTACAGAATGCTCGATGTGTCAAGCATAAAAGAGAGTTTAATGGATTGGGCTCCAGATCTTGTGGAAGCTAGACCGGACGCGAAGGCTTTACATCGAGCCGTTCCAGACTGTCTAGACTCTCTGGAAGAGTGGCAATACTACAAAACAGTATTGCTTGGTGATTTTTAATTCATCTTTTGATACGATCTTTATGTGTTGAAAGAAAAGAAAAGTCTCGGAGTTAATCATACTTCCGTAGTTAGTAACTCAAACAAAGGTCCTATAAAATGGTGCAAAGGTAAATCAACCTCTGCACACAATCCATATTGGATAAAGAACAATGATTGGAGCGCCGACACTTGGCAGTTGAAGTGCCGATCGTGCGGCAGAACTCTTGGAACCAAACGGATAATTAACGGCGAAGATTCAATAAGTGTTAAGAAATTCAATGGTTATGAGAACTTCCTTGGAGGTCCTAAGTAGGACTATGCATACTAGGGAAGAAATACTTATTAGTTTCTTAGAGTTATCTAGTCGTCCTAATAGTTGTCCTGTTTTTGAACTGGAGCCTTTTATGTGGTACAGGAAGAAAGAAGAAGCAACGCATATTGCTAAAGCGTGTGGAGTGGAAGCTGAATTCCAAGCATTAGCTGGATACATCCATTATGATGATATGCAGTCCGTACAGTCGTTTTTAGGCGTCACCGACCATTGCATGACTCAATTATTTGAAGAGAATGTAAGGCTTCCTAGAGCTTAATAGATGAAAGTCGTCGTATACTCTCTTGACGAGACAGAATCAGATCCGACTCTCATGATGTCAGGAAATGTCGTACCTATCCGACATATAGAAACATGTAAGATATTGTGGGAGGGTAATTTGGACATAGATCCTGTAGAGGGTGATATTTTAACTTTGCCAAGTTCTGACACTGAGATTAAAAATATGTATGTAGTTACTCGTATATTTCAATTAGATTTAGAAGAGCCTACATTGGCATTGTTTATTTCTACAGATGATGACTCTGAATATTCTTAGTAGATTTTTATGTTTTATACACGCCCTAATGTGGATGCTGTTTTGGAGTGGGAGACAGAGCAGAAAACAGAACCAATCTCTTTTCGCGATCTAGGTGATTTTCCCCGAATACAGGACTCTCTGATAAAAGAGGGACAAGAGTGCTATTTTTGTGGTAGTGGTTATTTAGCAGTAACCAGAACTAGAGAGGGGCATCCTATCTGTGAAAAGTGTGTAGAAAATGGCATACCTGGTAGGTAGATTAATCGTTAATACTCACTCTTACCTGCTTGCACTCAGTAACACTTATCACACCATAGTGTCGGCCAAAAGTGGTGGCACCGTGATTAACATCTTTGCAAACCTTTAAAGTTTCTGTGCAAAATACACTTTCTACGTTTCGTGTTTTGAAAAGTGTAACACCTTGAAAACACCAACGTATTTTTTGTGGAACTTTAGGGGTTTTTGTGTTAATAGGAACTCTCGCGCAGTGCATACACAGTAGAGATAAAACTAATAATATTTTCATCACTTATATTGAAGCTTAATTATTTGATTTAGTCAATTCTGTGTAGAATGACCTTATTAGAGCAGCCGGTTTCTTTAGTTACAAAGAATGTATGTAAATATGCGTTTCTACTTACATTATAAAGATCACGAAGGGGTAGAGATTAAAGAGTACATTCCGTTGGGGAACGGGAAGGATGCCGTTTCATCCTACCGCAGAATTTTGATCCGAAAAGTTCAATTGGTAATAACTATAATACAATCTAAATTGGTGAACGACGAGTAGGAGTTTTATATGAAAAGAGTTTTAATTATTTATGAACTGGTGCCGTTTTCGACAAAAATATTTGATCTCGCAGTCACACCAGACCAATACGCAAAGATTTTGAAATGCCACGGTCACTACATCAATGGCGGGGATTGGATGAAAGAATGTGAATGGCTGACTGATTTTCTCAATGACTATCCTCCAGTATATCAATCAGACGATAAGATTGGGACGTTTCTGCCTTACAAACCAGAAAACAAGTTTGATTTGATCATCGTGACAGGATTGGTGGTATAAGTGGCGGAGAGGAATCCAATGCGGTCATCTCTCAAACTGTTTCCAGATACAGTTGAGAACCATAAAAAATACGACTGTAAATTCTATGAAAAGTGTCTGGATACTGCTTCGGAGAATAATTGGCCACAATTTCATTGTCGATCCTGTAAAGCCTATGAAAAGGAGGAGATAGTTCCAGACGTGTCTGGTTTTTCTATCATTTTAGATGAATGATAATAAGAAAAATAATGCAGAAGCACATTGGCGCAGTCAGCCTGAGTATGTAGAACATGTAGGAAAAATGAAGCAGATTATGCTTCCTGTATACAGGGACGCTACAGACAATACTGCATGTTTTGGATGGTTATGGATAGATGATGGTATTGTGTGTGATCAAGTGGACTGTGGTCTCCGTTCTTACTGTAAACAAACTTGGCAACTAGCTCAAGTGGCTAAAGCGGAGTCTGTGTCCTTTGAAAAGGAACTTACCTACACCGAAATATATAAAAAGGATCTTGTTAGCAAGACGCATTCTAAAAAGAAAAACTCCGTAAACAGAGGAAAGTATAAAAACTCTCCTTTATACAATAGAAAAGGTTATTGTGATCAGGGGCGTTTGGTGGATAGGTTAGTGACGCGCTTTAAAGAGACTATAGGAACCTATGAAACGCCTCCATCCGATTGGCGACCTGCTAAGAAAACTGTAGGTAAAGTAGCTATAAAAGCTACAGCCAGTTACCATTCTCTAATTGTCAATGGTGTGATAGTGGCGAGAATATGGACTGATTCTTCTAAAGTGGCGACTATAGATATTGTTCCAGAATTGGTTACATCTATGGTGCACTTGGTCAAAAGTATCAAATCTCTCAATGATTCGCAAAAAGATTCAATAAACATGCCAACTAAGATTCCAGACACTTGTTTAAATAAGACTAGGCCATGTACTCACAGAGTTTCAGTGACTACAGAAAGTTCAATTGTTAAGGTAGCGAACACTATAAAATATAGATTTCAATTTTAAGTGTAGAATGACCTTATACTATGGCGGGTAAAAATAGAAAAATCCAAATCTTTGAATCGTCCATCGAGCGTGTGGCTCGTATTTTGTCAAAGAAATGGAAGATTCGTGTTGTATTTCAAACAGATAGGTGTGAAACCTCTGGTTCTACCATTTATCTTCCAGTACTTCCAGATAACGCTAGTACAGATCTTACCAACGCCATGCAGGGCTATTTGGACCATGAGGCTGCACATGTCGTATACACAGACTTTAAAGCGCTCAACAGGGTCAAAAAGTTGCCTAAAACTATGACGGTGCTCAACGCCCTAGAAGATCCCAGAATTGAGAAGAAGTGGTGTGATCTCTATCCGGGTGCACGGATTAATCTAAAAAGAGCCCAAGAATGGGCTCTAAATAAAGTGGCCGAAGAAAAGGAAATGGTTGATCCTGAGGATGGGGTAAAGAAGAAGATGCGGTCCTGGAACGGGCTTACTGATCTTGGTAAGTTTCTCCACGCATCCATTACATATGCCTGCAATGCTTTTGATGATAGCCATTGGTTTCTGAAAGATATTGTTGAAGCTGACATTATGAATGATGTCAAAAAGTACTCTTCTTATTTTCAAAAAGCCCTTGCAGTTGACAGTACTACCGAGCTTGTTCCTATCGCTAAAGAATTGCTAGAAAAACTAGGACAAGATGATCCGGAACAGCCAGACCCAGAAGAGTCTGAAGAGGAGTCCGAAGAAGATGGTACCGGCACATCTGGAAGTCCGGCATCTAGCGGTGGAAGCTCTCCACAATCTCAAGTAATGAACAAACAACCAAAAAATCAAAAGCAGACAGGACCTAGTCAAGCTCAGGCTGTTCCAGGCATGTTTGCTGACAAAAATGCTAACAAGAGTAGGTACGACGTATCTGAAGAAGGCATTAAAAATGACCAAGATTTGACAAATCTTGCTGATCAGATTAAAGAAGCAGCCAAGCACGAACTAGTAAAAGAAGATTGCTATCTTGTATATACCACTGAAGGTGATTCAATTGAGCGCATCAAAGACGGAGATAGGATGCGTTATAAAGAATTCATGTTGGAATCTATTAGATTAGTAGCTCCAATGAAACGAAAAATGTCACGTAGTATGCTGGCTACCAAGCAATCTAATTGGGAGGGGGACAAGACCAGAGGTAAAATTAACCCGCGTAGGGTATACCAAGTGCCTATGGGAACGTCAAAAAGAGTGTTTCGCCAACGAGTAGAGTCTGAAGACTATGATACATGTGTGTTGATGATGGTTGACCACTCAGGATCAATGGCAGGCCCTTCGCTGGATTTGGCCGCTAAAACTTCTATTATTTTCGGAGAATTACTGAACCAAATTGGGGTACCTTTCTCTGTGTTGGGGTTCTCTACAGGTAGTGAATCCGTAGCCAGTGATCGTATTTCTAAAGCTTCAGATGAAGAGCGCACTTTGTATAGACGTTGGGGCAATCTATGGATTGGCGAATATAAAAACTTTGAAGAATCTTGGTCTAGTGCTGGTCCTAAGATCATTAATATGGTTAGAAATAGTAAAATCAATACTTACGATGGTGAGAGTCTTAGGTATGGTGCACAGGTTCTTTTGGCCCGTCCTGAGAAGCGCAAAATTCTATTTTGGCTAAATGATGGTTATCCGCAACCAAACTATGGTGATGATTATTCCGCACACACTAAGTATGCAAAAGACTGCGCTTTGGAAGTAGAAAAAGCTGTTGAGTTGTTTGCAATTGGTATCCGTACAGATGCAGTAAAACGTTTTTATAAAAATTGTGTGCAAGTCAATTCAGTTGAAGATCTTCCAAAAACGTGTTTGAGTGAACTTGACGCTCTGATTCGTAAAGGTAAAACTTATCATAGTAAGGGGTAAATAATGATTGAATTCAAGCACAATATTGATGTCCATCCCATTCAGAAAATGGGTGGAGACCACATGGTTGTAGCAGCCGCTAGGGTGTCTACACAAGGACAGGAGGCAGAAGACTTAGTCAATATGCCGGCTGATGAGCAATTTGGGTTGATCAATTATCTGATGAAGTTTCGCCACGGCACCCCTTTTGAACACAGTGCAATGACATTTTTCGTTAACGCACCAATTTTCGTTTGGCGAGAGTGGCATCGTCACAGGATTGGTTTTTGTATTGACGGCGAGACCAAGATTTGGACGCAAAGCTACGCAGCAAACTCAGGTTTAACTGTCAGAAAACAAAGCATCAAAGAGTTGTATAACAACTGGCATAACGGTGTTATAGATTCCATAGGTAGAGTTAGATATTTGGCATCTGTTAAAGCTCAAAAGTTACGGTGCCTGAATGAAGAAACAAAATTGTTCGAAGCAGCCTCGGCATTAGATATATTGTCCACTGGACAGAAGGAAGGTTTTTTACTAGAAACTGATCACGCTAAACACAACAATCTTATTGCGTCAAAAGATCATAGAATTCTAACTGTTGACGGTTGGGCAACTATTAGTGATTTGCGTGGCGGCGAATTAATTTATGTGAATGGAAAAAGAAGTGCCCATGTTGGTGAACCAAAAATGCCTCCAGCGCTTCGTGCAGGCATAGGTGTTTGGACCTCTATGATGCGGCGAGATTTGATCAAAAAAGTTGACCGTTGTTATATTTGTAACGATCAATTTAACGCGGAAGAGTTGGTTTTAGATCACGTAATTCCTGTAGTAAGTGATTTGACCAAAGCCTTGGATGTTAGAAATTTACAACCATGCTGTGTCAATTGCCACCAACGAAAATCGGATAGCGAGCAGAAATTTGCTACTCGTGACATTAGAGCAGGTGCCGTACTGTCACGAGTAGCACGAAAGCCCATTGCAGTTGGACCTCGTGATATGTATGACGTAGTTATGCCAGATCCGTGGCATAACTTTGTTGCAAACGGAATAGTAGTGCACAATTCGTATAATGAGGAGAGCGCAAGATATACACAGTTGAAGCCGGTGTTTTATATTCCACATCGTGAACGAGAAATGATGAAAGTAGACGGTTGGAAACCTGGTCGTCCAAAATTTGTCCGGTGTGAAGACAAATCTGTATATACCCAATTGTATTTCAATCTCGCGCATTCCTATACGGCTTCTTACGAAGCATATCAACGCAACCTTGCCCTTGGTATAGACCCAGGTTTGGCTCGCGATTGTTTACCTGTTGGTATTTATTCTAGTTGTTGGGTCACTTGCAATCCGCGTTCTCTGATGTCTTTCCTGTCTTTAAGAATTCATAACGAAGATGCGAAGTATGTTTCATACCCACTGTATGAGATTGAAATGGCTGCTAAAACTTGTGAGAAAATGTTCGAACAAGGTTGGCCACTTACTTATAAAGCATTTATTGAGAATGGTAGAGTCGGCCCGTGAGTGTATTACAAAAACTACCACCACCTGATGATCATGACCTTGGTCCGCTTCGCTACTTTCCTGAAGTGCAAGAAATGGTTGACTTGCATAAGGAGGCACAAGGCTGTCAAGCGTGCCCTCTTAGCCAGACCAGAAAGAACGTTGTGTGGGGCAAGGGACGAGTTGTCAGACCTTTGGTTTGTTTTGTTGGTGAGGCGCCTGGAGCTGATGAGGATGAACAGGCCCTGCCATTTGTAGGTGCGTCAGGTCGTAAACTTGATCAGTGGATTGAGTGGATGGGTCTAGGATCCAAGTCTGAGGGTACAGCCTACGACCAAGTATATATCATGAACACTGTGATGTGCCGTCCGCCCAAGAATCGGAATCCATACCCGGACGAAATAGCTTGTTGCAGTCACTACTTCTGGTCCCAGTTGAAAATTATCAAGCCGTCACACATCGTTGTTCTTGGAAAGATTGCGACTTTGACAGTGCTAGATCTTGGTTGGGATGGAGAAACTATTCGAGATCTTAGAGGAAAGTGGCATCATCATCCTATTGCACCTGTCCGAGTCACATACCATCCGGCCTATATCAAACGCAACCCGCCTGCTGAAAATTTGGTGTTGGAGGATCTAAAAGCCGTTAGAGAATCAATAGATAGATACACACAGTCATGTAATAATAAGTAATGAGGCTTATCATGGGAGCACGAGTTGAAATTCAACTTGCTGACGGCAACTGGTACCCTGGTGTGATCAAACATGCTGCACATACCTACTCAGCTCCGTTGTGGTTTATAAAATTGGATGATGGAAGGGAAGCTATTTGTTGTAGTGAAAAGTGTGTGCGAAAAATTAGTGTAGAATGACCTTATAGTAAGGAGCAACTTTTTATGACTATGAAAATGATGAGTGATTTTGTAATTGAACCCTGTGTTTTGGTCCGTGACCGCATTACCTTGGATAGGGGAGTTTCGTATTATCGTAGAGATGTCCAAGTTGTAGGTAATGAGGACGGCTCTGAAGATGCCACGTGGCATACTGAACGGCACTATAAGGACCGTACAGAGTCTAAGGATGCCGAGCGTATCTATGCCAAAGTTCGCCAAAATATCCGTCAAGTTTGTCTTTCGACGGATATTGGTTTTATCTGCCCAATTGCTAAGAAAGATGATTTGGAGAAAGTAATTCAATCATCTCGCGAACTTGTAGACGAATTTAATCTTAACGCTAAGTATTGTAAGGTTAATTTTTTGGTAGTTTGCACTAATATCGATCCCAATAATCAAGACGGGGTTACGCTGCTTAGGAACACTCTAGAAAAGAGTGTTGATACTATTAGAACTTCATTGGCAAATTTTGATGTTACGGCAGCCAGATCTGCTGTTAATGCTACTAAAAAAATGATTGATGTTATGGCTGACCCTGGCGCAAAGGACGTGCTTGCGCATACCAGAGATGAGGTCAGTACTTTGTGCAAAGAAGTAGCTAAATTGGTAAAACAGTTTGATGGCAACATTCAAAATGCTATTGTCTCTACAAATGGTCAAGAACTTCTGAAGCGCGCCAATGCCATCTGGAACTTTTAGATGTACGACTGCGTTGTATTTTACCGACGCCGAAGTTACTAATTCTAGTAGTATTCACTATTTTATTGGTGTTATACGTGAGCACGGTATAGAAGACTACTACACAGCAAAGTGCTGTAGAGGTAGAATGGATGAACTTCCAAGGACTGTAGTAGATGATAGTAGTTTCAGGCGGCGTATCTTTCAAAAAGAAAATGATGCGCTCGCCTATGTTGGAAAAATGTGTGGTATTTTGATCGAAAGAGGGTGCGTACAGAAAGACCTACATTGTGTAGGCACTATTAGTGTTCCTCCTTGGTGGCCTTCGGTGAATCCCATTAGTATGGAAGCCGCTATAAAAAAAGAAAAAACTATCATTAAACGTAAAAATGCTATTTGGAATTTTTAATGTCATCACGACTAGATAGAGCCATTGAAGACTTGGATTTGCAAGATTGGCTGTCTGATTATTCAGACGTGAAGATGTCTGGCAATGAGTTGCGAATTAAAGAATGTCCTATCTGTGGTAATGAAAAATACAAACTATACGTAAATGTAAGCAAACCGGCATGGAATTGCAAAGTGTGTGATTGGGGGCGCGGTTTGGGTGATGTAGTTGTGCTTATGTCAGGAATCTCCGGCAGAAGTCCTACAGATATCCGATTGGAATTAATGTCTTTTGTACCTCCTGCCCCGTCTGGAGACATAACGAGTATGTTATTGACTGCTTTTGATGGAACAGAAGATGAAGAGATACAAGGCATAGATTTTGAAGAAATAGAAGTTCCTGGAGAACCGAAATTCGATGGATTGACTACGCGCAAGGTATTGGAATATGCTTATGAACGCGGGTTGACGGAGGATGATGTAAAAAGGCTATGTTTGAGAGCTAGTGGAGGTTTGCAAACCTCAAAAGGAAGGGAAATTAGAGGGCCTTTCCTTGTGTTTCCCATTACTCTTGGAGATAAGTTTGTATCGTGGCAAGGGCGACGTTTGATCAATCAAGAACCAAAATATGTATCGTATGCCAATATTAAAAATTGGCTGTATCCTCTTAATCAAGAGTTTTTCAAACACTACAAAGGCACGGTGTACTTAGTTGAAGGTGTATTTGACGCGTTAGGAATGTTGAGGCTTGGAATTCCTGCGCTGTGCACGTTTGGAACTAGTATTTCCGCAAAGCAAATGAACCTACTTATTGAGTTAAGACCTAAAACTGTTTGTTTTGCATGGGATTTAGGTGCTGGCAAAGAAGTGATTAAAACTGTTAATAGGGTATCATTTCAATTCCCTGAAACTTACGTGGCTATGGCCGACGCGGCACTACAGGACAGAAAACTTGATGCAGGTGAAGCTCTTAGGAACAAGGATGCTGAGGAGTGGGTTAAGTTCAATACTGATCTTAGCAATGCCATTAATGTAAAAAGTCCGGAGTTTTTTAAATGGCAAATGATGAAAATATAAATAAAACTTGTCCTAAACACGGACCGCAGGAGGTAGTTGGTATTATGAGAGATCCAAAATCTGGGATCTCTCATATTAATTTTCAATGTGGGTGCATTGTAGAGGCGGTTGAAAAAATTCTCAATGTTGGTGACGCTGTTATGTGGAGCGGTGAGTTATATAGGCTTGATGATATAGACGGTACAATTGGTATCATATTAAATATTTATGGAGAAAAGCGTGTAGTTCTGAATTACTTGAAATATATTGGCAAAGATACCTTAACTAGTGCCAAGAAGATTGAAGTCATCAATACAGAAGTAAAGCGCAAAACTTCCCACAGACATTCTCAGTCGTGGGATCCTGATGAAGGATATAGTTATGAGAATGCGTCATGGCACGCACCCCCTCGCACTAAAAGTAGGCACGAAACGACAAGAGCAATTAAAAAGGACAGTATATCAACCTCTTCTTTGATTGAAAACGAGGTCAAGGAATTGAAAAAGGAAGAGGGCAGTCATACTCAATACAATGAATTTACTGGAGAAGCTGAGCACTCTGGAAACAGAGAGGAGAATAAAAATTCTCGCCCACTAAAAACTAAAGCTCCTACACAGAAGAGTAAGTCAAAGGAAGATGCCCCTACCCATGTGGTGACAAAGCGCAAGGGAGTATGGTAATGAGTGACCTTCTCAACGAAAGACCAAAACGTAAAATTTTAGGAAATCCTATTAGTAACAGCAGCGATGTAGTATATTTCGTGTCTACTTCCTTGTTCATGAAACGAGGAAAAAAGATGGAAGTAACAAATGAAATATCTACTGACACTATTTCTGCATTATCGACTCTTTATCCTAATAGTATTTTTCTAATCATGGCGCTGCCCGCTAATAAAGAGTTGGCAGAGCGTATCTACAGCAGCAAAGGATCCTTGGATATTAGGATTTTTAATGTAGATGAAACTAATATTAGGGACACCAATCTTAGGTTAAAGAAAGCACTAGAAGGGTTGGGTTTACAACTGTTTCATATTAAAAATCCTAGAACTGTGTCGTACCTAAACATACACAAATTTGTAGTAGATTCTAAACTAGTTCGTATAGAGCCTGATGATTATGCAAGTTTAAAAATTAGTCCGGAAAAAGAGGCTACGTTTGAAGACCTTGCACGTGTTAGGCGTAAAAAAGCCTGGATATGAAAACAGTGTAGAATGACCTAATAAGTATGGAAACTCAACTCGAAATGAAGAATGGTAACGGAATGTCTAAAAAGCCAGAACGCAAAGCGGCACATGTAGTTCAACCAGTTGAACGCCTTACTAAGAAGTTTGGTATCAGTGCAACTTTCGGAATTGATTTAGGCCCAGAATTAGATGACAACGACAATCCAATTCTGGACGCCTTTGGCAAGCCTGTTATGAAGGAACGGGAAGTCACAGGCTTCGTGGAGCCGGGACCAGAGACCCCTCAAATTGACCCCCACTACGTCTTCCCAGATGAAGATACCAAGATGATTCTTTTGGGTCTTGAACTTAGGGACCGAATTTTGCTGACGGGAATGACCGGTACTGGTAAAACTTCTATTCTAGAACAGATTGCAGCACGGCTTAATTACAACGTAATTAAAATCAATTTTGACGGTGCTATTACCAGACAAGACCTTATTGGAGAGTGGGTAGTTAAGCCTGGTACGCAGGGTTCCGGATCTATTATGGAATTTCAATACGGAATTTTGCCACACGCATTTCAAATGCCTGGAACTATTATTATTTTGGACGAGTGGGATACTATCAGTGGGGAGTGTTCTTTTGTTCTTCAGCGCCCATTGCAAAAGGACGATGGTAAGTTGTTGATTCTTGAGAATGGAGGGGAACTTATTCCTCTACACCCACAAAATACTATCATCGCTACGGCAAATACCTGTGGTATGGGTGACGACACTGGACTACATACACAAGGAACTAAAGTTCAGAACTATGCTCAACTAAATCGTTTTAGCATGACTGTCAAAATGCAGTATCTGAAAGCTGAAGATGAAGTTAAAATGATTCAGAAAAGGTTTCCAGACCTTAAGTCTATGGAATGCGAGGTTTTTGTAAAAGCTATCAATTTGATTCGCGAAGCGTACGTTAGCGGCCAAATTTCCGCTCCTCTATCATCTCGTGATTTAATTAATTGGGTTGAAAAGTTTGTACTACTGGGCGACCCTATGCGAGCTGCAACTTATTGTTTTCTTAATAGAATGCCGGCAGAGGATGCAGAAACCGCCTATTCAACCCTTCAACGAAATTTTAAGGATTCATAGATGTACGAATACAAAGCAAGATATATCAAAGTAGTAGACGGAGATACGCTGGATCTTGATGTAGACTTGGGTTTCCATACGAAGACATCCCTACGTTTCAGAATCCTTGGAATCAATACCCCAGAAAAGAATTCAAACGATCCAGAAGAAAAGAGGAAAGCCCTCGTGGCAACACAATACGTTCAGGACCTTCTGGCTAAAAATCCTCCGTTAACTATTAGAACTGAAAAATCAGACAGCTTTGGACGCTGGTTAGCGGAAGTTTGGATAACTAACGATGATAAAAAGATAAATTTAGGAGAAGAATTGTTGGCGAAAGGACTAGCAGTTCCTTATAAGAAATGAAAACTTTCACTGTATGGCTGTGTAAAGAATCCAATAACAAGGCACCAGAGTATGTATTTGTTGATAAAGACTATACATTCGCTGGAGAACTTGACGCGTCAAGCCCCAAAGAAGTTGTGAAATATATTGCATATACAAACCCTAAAGACTCAGAATTATTGGATCATAAGACACTAAGAACAGGAGATGTGCTGGAGGATGAAGTTGGCAACGGCTTCATTCTTACGCCTTTTGGGGTGTGGGCTACTGTAAAAATATTACGTACAGGTCACGATATCGTTGACGAGTAAAGGGTTATACGTCAATATGTAAGGGTGATAACAAGAAAATCAGCCCCGAAGACGGTAGCAAACAATCTTATTACAGAACATGGACGGGACGGCTTTCAGCGCCTTATTGACATGTTCAGAAACAACGAAAGTGGAACCAAAATTGGACAGCTCTTTGGCGTGTCTAGACAGCGTGTTTCCCAATGGAAAGCTGCACTTGGTAAAGAGTTAGTAACTTTTGAAATTCATCCTGATATCCAAGATCTTGTAGATCAGGCAGATCCAAAAGGTCTGAACAGAACTCTTATCTAGAGCAATTTTTGTGTTCATGGTAAGATTCGGAGTAATATAGGACAGTTATGAGTGAGTGTCCTCATTGCCATGATTTTCTTCCAACTGTAGGAACTACTATGGTTTTGTGTAGTTGCGCGGAGAGCCGTAAACTTGAAGCCGAACAAAGACAACAGCGCAAAATGTGGCGCGCAATGCGCACGGTAGCTATGGAAAAACAATTTGAAATTAGACGCATGTCGCGTCGTACTAAAACTAAGGACTAGGAGAATAAGACATCGTGTACAATCCCGTTAGATTCAATCAACCGTATAGAAACAACAACAAGCGACGAGCGCGCCAGCTTGATCCTAAAGCAGGTATCAAACACAGTGATATCATGCGCCGTCAAGGGCTAGGACAAACCATCCCTTTGATGGGTAGAATTTCAACACCATATGGGGTGTCTGCTGAAATTTTTGCTGGAGAAGATTTTACTGTTCGTTCTGAGTTTATCAATTCAGGTAATAACTTGGGGTATGGCGTAAACAAGAAAGCAGAACGCGTTTACCAAGTAGCTAAAGGCGTACTTTATGTTACTTACGATAATAATGGAGCTAGAAATATAATTCAAATTCAAGAAGGTGGCACTTTTAGGGCTCCTAAAGGATTGGCCCATAGTGTTTCTTCTTCCAATTCTGACGTTGAACTTATCGTCATTGAAAGTTCAGGCTATATGAAAGATTGGAAGGTGTTGATGGATGAGGAAGTGGTCACTTCTACCGTACCTAGCTTGTTGGCAACTACGCCTGACGTTCCAGCGACTCCGAGGAGAAAAGATCAATCCAAGGCTAAAGCAGCTGCTGAACAGCAAGCGCGCAAGAGGGCACGAAGTACTTCTCCAAACGTTGCCGCATCTGGTAAAATTGGAGTAAATAAAATTAGGTCTTCTAATTCGGCAAACGTAGTTGGTGTTAATCCACGGCCGGGCGGTCCAGGAGCTTATAGCGACGAATGAGTATCATAAAGCCAGCGTCTTTTATTAACCAGTGTGATTTGATTCGCTCTAATTCTAGTTTTGCTGACGAAAAGGCAAAACAAATGATGGGAGCGGCAAACCCGCTTATTGGTTCCGACATTCGCAAACCTGCTAGTACTTTTTGCAGTGGTTGTGGTCGCTGGCACCGACCTGGAAACATGTGCCCAGCAACTAATAAGTCACAGATTACTGAAGGTAAAAAAGCGCTACCTGGATCGTTGCATCAAGATAGTTTTTTAAGTTATCAATCAGAACCGCCTACACAAGAAAGTACAGAAGATCAACAGCAAAATTTTGTAGATTCAAGCGCGTATATGCAGAATCAACAAGAGAATTATTTGAACGCTTTAAGAGTTTGGCAGGCTAAATTTGGCGCATGAACGAAGAACTAAATAAAGAGATGATGGTGAGTGAGTCTGATCCTCAGTCTTTGGAGGAACATAGTCATCATGAGCCTGATTCTTTTATGTACATCTATCGTTCTATAGACATTAGTCGCGTGCAAGAAGATGTTGATTTTGTAGATAAATGCGTGCGAGCTGGGGTGATACCTTCTTCATTACGATATGGTGTAATGCAGCGTAATCAAATGGTAGCGTATCGGGGCATAGTTAAATCTACTACAGATAACTATTACTACTTCAATTGGGCTCCTCAAACTGATTTTAGATTAGTTCCAGCGGATGACGCCACTAAACAGTGGGAAGCTCAAAAACTTTTTAAGACTTGTTCTTTTGGTTGTGATATGCGCAAAGCAGAGGCTCCTCTTTCTCCTGGTGAGTCTATTGAAGGTTGCGAAGAGGAAGAAGTCAGTGAAGACGACGCGGACAAAGCAAACGCACCTAACATTTGGCCGGCCGGTAGCCCTTCTCGCGACGAAGACAAAGATATAAGAGAACAAGAATCTGATATTACAGATGCGCACCCTGGCGCCACGATAGCGCGCACTCCAGATGACCCCAATATTGGAAGGATATGGCATGAAAAAGCTCTATCTAGACCTGGGGATGGGGCCATGCCATTAGCCACTAACGATGGGGAACAGCATTGGAACACTGCGGATTTAATGAAAGCATGGGGAAAAAAGCTTCAAGAGTCCGCTCCGGTTGTACAGCCGCAAATTACTCCATTGGAGTCTAGGTATTTGCAAGAAGTAATGGGAATGTCTCAAGCTGATGTTAATAAAGGTTTGCGCATTCCAGCTCGCCACAGAATTTCTTTCGAACAATGGAAATCTGGTCAATTGCGTTCAAACATAGATAACTTAAAATCTTGGCTTAAAAAGTGAGTAGGCGGAAAAAACATAAAACTTCATCTGCCCCGATGGACATGAATCACATTGTTCGTGATGTAACTGCTATGCAACTAGCATCGCAGCATATTCCGGCTCTTGTTGCACAGGAAGTTAGAAAGGCGTGGAAACAACTTCCTAATGTTGACCCCAAACAAGGTCCAAAAAGTTGGTTTCATGATCCGTTGTCTTTACAGTACTCTCTAGGATATAAAGACAGGAGATTTAGCCTAACCTATGACACTCTGCGCAGAGTAGCAGGCCAACTTTCAATTATTAGCGCCATTATTAATACCAGAGCCGCTCAGGTCGCTGCTTTTGCACAACCATATAGGTGGACTAAAAGTTTAGGTTTTACTATTCGTCACAAGGACTCGGACAGACAAACTACTCCAGCTGAAGTTGAATTTATTAAAGAGTTGGAGCAGTTTATTCTTAATTGTGGGCGTTCAGAGCGTAACCCATTTAGTAGGGTTCCTCGTGATGATTTTGAAATGTTTTTGAGAAAAATGGTTCGTGACTCACTTACACTAGACCAGTGTTGTGCCGAAATCGTTCCAGATAAAGTTGGTTTGCCTTATGAATTTTATGCACTCGATGCGTCTACTGTAAGGATAGCGGCAGACGATCGCTATGTAGGAATAAATTCATCTTATCAAAATCGTACTGGATTTGTTCCTGATATGCCGTCACGTTTTCTTGGCTTGTGGGAAGGCAGAAAATACGGAGAGGAGAATGGAGAAAAACCAATCTCATTCGTCCAAGTAATTAATGGACAGATTGAAAATGTTTACTCGCGAGATGAATTGATGTTTGGGGTTAGAAACCCTAGAACTGATATTTGGATTCAAGGTTATGGATACAGTGAGCTTGAACAATTAATTACTATTGTTACCTCTCATCTGTACGCAGAGGAATACAACCGCCGATTTTTCTGCATGTGCGCAGAATCATTAGTAAATACAAAAAATGGCATGATACCAATTGTAGATTTGGTAGATAAAGAATTTGAGGTATGGAATGGCAAAGCATGGCGTCGCGCAACAGCTTTTGAGACAGGTAAGCGCAATGTACGCCGCACCAAACTATGGAACGGGCTTGAACTCAGAACCAGTCCAGACCATAAATTTCACGTAATTCCGCGTGATAGTTTAGATGGATCGGTGGAGTGGCGCACGCAAGACGCGCTAAAAACAGACGACTATGTACTAGTAAATTATACACGAACCGATTGTCCGCTAAATTTGGAAGCACTGTTAGTGGGGAAGACATATCAGAATACGCAAGGCAAGCCTTGGACAGTGACAGAAGAAACTGTTAAAGATGTTGAATTTTGGGAAATGATAGGTTTCGCGTTAGGGGACGGTTTGTGGCCTACTTTTTCTGATGGTCGCAGCTCCATGATGATTTACCCTCACCACACTAAAGATGCCAAATTATTTGAGAAATTTTTGAAAATATGCGACAGACATGGAATAAATGCTAAGCAAAAGCAAATAAATTTACACGTCACTAGAGTTTCTGATGGGGAGACTGGCTACCCATCAATCGCAATATTTCACACTACATTTTCTGAATGGTTGCGTGAGTTAGGCTTTCGACCGTCAAATCAATCTAGACAAATCCCCAGATTCCTATTTTCACAACCGGCATGGATGAGGGAAGCGGTGTTAAGAGGGTTGTTTAGTGCTGACGGGCACAGGCCCGCACATAAATCAGGTTACAATACACCAACCGTATTTTCTGCGTGTCCTAGTTTTCAGGCTGATATTGTGTCTTGTCTGTGGTCAGTTGGTGTGTCTGCAAATTTAGTCGGAAAGGGATGGAATCGTAATGGCAGTATTGACATACAAGATATAGATAAATTTGTAGAACATATAGGTTATCTACAAGATTATAAGAATGAAAATATAAAACGTGCGCCTGAGTCTAAACATAGGTGGGATAAGCTGCACCCCGTCTATTGTGTATCTTTAGCAAGAAAAATAAAAGACTCCCCAAATTGGGATCGTCTTTCTCGTAAAGACCGTGATCTAGTTTGTAAGGTGGCTCGCAATCAGTGTCAAATAAGCAGACCCAGGGCTATTTCAATATGTGCAAATCTCGGCATTGATGGAGGGGACGCTTTGAAGTATGTTCATGCACCGGTTGATGTGTTGGATCACAAATCTTACGGCACTGAAATGATGTATGATGTTGAAGTTTTTGATGATGAGCATATTTTTCTTGCTAATCACATGGCTGTACACAATAGCGCAGGCTCTTCTGCAAAGGGTATTTTGAACTTGAAAGGAGATAATTTTACTCCTGAGATGTTGGAGGGCTTCCGCAGACAGTGGCTAGCTCAAGTCTCCGGAGTAGAAAGTTCCTGGAAAACTCCTGTGCTACAGAGTGAAGGTCTTGAGTATATTGATCTCAATAAGACCAATCAAGAAATGGAGTTCGGTAAGTGGATGGAGTATCTACTTAAAGTAGCGGCTGGTGTCTACTTAATTGACCCTCAAGAAATCGGTTTTAATATGCAGGGCTCGACTCAGCATTCGCCAATGTTTGAATCTAGCCAAGAATGGAAGATTAAAGCTAGCAGAGATAGAGGTCTAAAACCTCTTTTGCGTTTTTTGGCTAAAATGATCAATACCAATATTATTGATAAAATTGATGATCATTTTACTCTTGAGTTTGTCGGTCTTGACGAATTGTCTGAGAATGAAAAGCATGAAATGCTCGTTGAGCAAATCAGTTCTTATATGACTCTTAATGAAGGTCGCAGGACGCTTGGATTAAATGATCTGCCTGGTGGTGATATTCCAATGAACCCAGTATACCAGCAGGCACTGCAGCTACAAGCTCAGCAAGGAATGGGTCAAGTCTCTGGAGCGGCACCTCCTGAGCAGACTTCAAATTTACCACCTGGTCCTGGTGGAGAAAGTGGAGTCAAACCTTCAAGCCCTCGTTACAGTGGTTTATTTGGCCATGATGATTCTGGAGAAAACTAACTTATGTCTTTTTTAGATAAATTGTTGAAAAGTATTGAACCTGATTTTGGCAAACCTCTTCCAAAAAAAGAACCACGAGAAGGGGAGACAAAATTTGAGCACAAAATTCGTCAATGGACTGATGAAGTAAAAGAGAGACCAGGTAGGTTTCCTGGCGGACAGAAGCAGGCCATTGCCATTGCTGCCCAACAGTCTGGTGTGTCTAAGGGGTCTGAAGGCGAAACTGAAAAACATAAAGAGAAGATGAGAGTTTTTATTGATGAAATGGCCGAAGAGTATGCTAAAGCCGGTGTAGGTAGTTCAGGAATCCGGCAAGCAGGCGGCACTGGTTTTAGTGTTGGACAAGGTATTGGTGCCGGTTTAGATAGACCAGGGGGTGCAGCTACTGGTGTTGCGAGTGGTGTTAATCCAACTGTTAGTGCTATTTCCGGCAGTGGCGGTAACTATAAACCTTCTGGTGGCCGTACAGCGCCTAAAGCAGCTACTGCTCCAAAAGCTCCTACTGCACCTGCTGCGCCTACCTCGCCGCCTACATCATATCCCACCGCAGGGATGGAGCTAGGACCGGCCGGTAGAGCTAGAATGTCTGTAAAATCACATGGTTGCGATAAATGTATGAAAGGTGAATGCCCACACGGTGGGGAGGAAGGGCACGAAGAAATAGAAAAAGCATTGACTTCGCGTGCCTTGTCCATTCCAGCTCATCTTAGACAGCCTGCTGCCTATGATTTTGATGCTATTAGGCGATCAGCGACTCAACAGACTTCTAGAATGTACACCTCTCTTTCCCCGGGTGCTGCAGAATCAATTTTGAATGCAGCTGAACAAGAGAACAAAGATCCTAGAGTTAAAGCTGTGAAATCACAGGAAGAATCTTCTAAAAAAGTACAGGAGATGCGAGATAAAATCGCAGCTGCTATGGTCCCCCGCACAGGAATTAAGTTCGTTAGGTAAAGGAGAGATAGGATGAGATTATACATAAATAAGCGTCCGAATCCGACTCTCTATTTAGGGACTTCGGGCGCTCCAGCACTGATTTTAAAATCAGACCAAATTGTAGATTTGGAAGAATTGACGCCTGAGGCTATGAAAGCGTTTCGCAGCCACTGGCTTAGGAAAGTAATAGAAGTAGAACCCTACTTGTATTTAGAAATAGACAAAGCTAATTCAGTTCGTGATCCTAGTCATGGGCAATATATTTCCGGTGGCGCCCATAAATCAAAACCAAAAGATATGTCTGAAGTTGTAAATGATCTTATGAGCAAACTTCCCGGAGAAAAGTTGGACAAGAAAGATGAGTAAAAACAATACATTTTCAAGAGTGCCTATTCACGTGCAAGACCCTAGTCTTGCAAAAGCTAATTCTCATAAAAATCCTTCTTATGAGAGTTTCCGGCCTCATCAGGTACACAACGTAGAATATAAGTACCAGGGTGAAGATCGTCCTAACACTCATATGATGAGCGTTATGCGACGCAATCCGGATGGTTCATTAGACTATGAATGGGCCAAGAATATGGTTGTGGATGCTATTCACGGAATGTCTTTTCCACACGCACTTCGTCCCATTCATCACGCACTGCTAACTGTGTGTTTTCCTGATAAATATCGAGGAATGATGCCACAGGAAGCTGACCTCAAAACCCAGCTTAGCGCTTCTGAAAAGGCTAGAGTTCGTGACATGGTTGAAGAGCATCTTCTTGAAGAGGAGAATTGGAACGTTGGTGGAGGCGGAGGGTCCGTCGCAGGACGCTCCAAAACTAGAGACGGTACCCCTTAATGGATTGTTTTGACCCAAACAAGAGAGCTGAAGAAAAACAAGATTCTCGCAATGAGGATACAGAGGATTTAGTTTCAGGAAAAAAGAGCAGAGAAGAACTTAGACAAGAAAATGGCATTTTTTCATTTCCTGATGCGAAAATAGACTGGTCAAGAGTAGGCAGGCTCTCTTAATAGGAGTTATTGATTATGGCAAAAAATACTAATAATTACGGTAGTAGGAAACCATTGAATTGGACTAAGAAAGAACTTTCTAATGGTCCTGTTAAGAAAGCTGTGTCTCATACAGAATTGATTGAAAAAGCACATAGACAAGGTACCCCTATCACTACCAGAGGTTCTTTTAATGGATACGTGTCTAAATTAGGACCCAATCCTAATATTGCTGAGATCAGACCTGCTCTTTTTTTAGACGTAAACAAAGCGGCGCCTGCTAGTTCTAGTGGAGAACTTCAAGAACAGCAATCTCTTCCTCAACAAGCTGCTGACACGAGAGAGGAACAGCAAGAAGGTCAAGAACGTAGGCAAGATTATTTGGTAGGAAGACGTGGTGGTAAGATTATTGGACACTCCCAAACGGGTCGTCCCATTTATGCAAAGAATAAGTCTTTGAAGGATGGTGTTGTAGATCGTGCTCTGGACAAAGCTTTTATGAACAAAGCACTTGGAGTTCCACAAGTGCCACTTCGTCCAGAACAACAGCAAGGTCAAATGCAGCAGGGCACCCCCTTGGCGCAACCAAAAATCCCTGGATTTAATCAAATGACCCAGCCAGTGATGGCTATGCAGCAACAGGGACAGCCTATGGGACAGACTCCTCAAGGTCAACCAACGTTTAATGATCCTTTCCATCCTGCACATCAGCAGTTTGGTAAAGAAGAACATGATGCTGCGTCTAGTCAACAGCAGGCGCAGGGAAATCAAATGGCTGCTAATGCCCATTCACAAATGGGTAAAGACGCACAAAGTCCAATGGAAAGAGCTGGTGACCGGTTTGGACAGGCTGGAGGCCAGCCTCCTCAAAAAGCTCCTGAAATGAAGGGTACGCAACAGCCTTATGGTATCCATCCTGATCAGGGAAAACCACAGGCGCCTCCACAAATTGGTCCTGATAGAAATGGTCCAAAACCTGGTATGCATGAAGTTGTCCCAACTGGACAACCAATTGGACAACCAGCAGGGCATATGGCACCCCCCGGTCAGCAGATGCATCAACAGCCTAATTCTCCTCCTCCTGGTCATATGGGCACGCCCGGTCAGCCAGGACAAACTAGTACTCAAGATTTGTTGAGATTGATTGAGTCTCTTAAACAATTAGTTATGCACGAGTCAGGAGAACAGCAACAAGGTCAAATGCAACCTCCAATGCCTCATATGCCTCCTGCACCTATGATGCAAAGCGCTCCACAATATCCTGGTCAGGATAAACAAGCAGGACCGTCAACCGGTCCAATGTCCAGTGGATCTTCGCCCCCAATGGGCGCCAGCAGTCACCAAGAGCCACTAGGCGCACCCAGACCACAGAAACAAACTGGTTCTAGTGCACCTCCTACGAATGCAGGGGATCAAAAGACTCCTATTGAGCCTACTGCTAGAAAGAGTATTTTCAAAAGTCTTGGATGGTAATGTATGGATACCCCAAAAATTCCATATGGGGTAATCCACCCAGATCCTTTTGATTACGACCCAGACGCGTTCAGTGATGAAGAAATTGATGACGGTTTAGAAGAACCGCCTGAGGAAGTGGTAAATGAACAAAACTGAGCCACTTCTACAAAGAGCTGCGCTACTCCAGGAAGCAGCTGCCGCATTATCAAAAGCGGCAAGACTAGTCACAGAAGAGGAAAGCGAATGTGGTACCTGCTGCTCTTCTTGTGAGATTGGAAAATCTTGTAGTGATACACCGGATGATGGTCTTTGTGTAGATGAATTTGCTCATGATTTATTGGCCATCGGCATTGCCCACGAACTGGAAAACACTACCAGTCAATCAGTTGCACAAGACCTTGCTATAGAAAATCTCAAAAAAGATAAGAATTACTATAGTAATACCGATAAAGTTAAAAAATCTAAAACCTTCAATTGGAAAGTTAAAAAGAATTTTAAACCAGTTAGAAAAATCAACTTTCAAGGGTTAGATATTTCCATTGAGCATGACACTGGAATGGTTCGCCATTGGAAAGACGAAGCTACTGGTGAAGAGGGTTTTAGAAAGATGCATTTTCCGTATGGCTACATTTGCAGAACAGATGGGGCCGATAACGAACAGCTCGATTGTGTGCATCCGTCTACAAAGATAACCATGTCAGACTTGTCTTTGAGAACTGCGAACGAGGTGTCGATAGGCGACTCAGTTTTAGCTTTTGATGAATTGCCACATGGTAGAGAAAATCCACGCCGGCTAAAACACAGCAAAATTACAAATATCAAAAAGGGAACAGCTAATTCGATAAAATTCACGTTTGAAGACGACTCAACATTAATAACCACTCTTGGTCATCAAAATTTGGTGTTTTCGGGTAAGGACGCTACGTGGAGAAGATCCGACAAAATTACTGTAGGTCAAGAGTTTTGTAAACTGTACGCAACAGTTGAAAATCAGATAACTAAAAAGTACGCGCAAGGTTACTTGTATGGCGCGTACTTGGGTGATGGATCTGTTAGATTGAACCATCCTACGCTCAATTATATCGACATATCAGTAGTCGTATCGGATCATGCCATCATAGAAAGAATTTCCCAATTTTGGAAATTACTGGGAGTGCAAACTGACACAGTTTCTAGAGTTTTTACCCCCAAGCAATCTACTGCAGAAATAGAGCCTGGACGTATAGTAAAATCGACACAGGATATGATTGGCTTATTTCTTCGTAAAAAGCGGGTTATTAGCGACTGCGCAGCAACATTACAGACAATTGAGGTGTCGAATGAGCAGTGGTGTAGGGGGTTTTTAGCTGGATTGTTCGACACCGACGGATGCTTGGTACGTGGACGAGAGGTTTGTTTTACACAAGTAAAAAAACAAGAAGAAACATTTTCACTAATTTCCAGTGCTTGTGAAAAATTAGGATATAAGACTTCTAAACGAAACTTACATCTTTTCGTTTTGACTAACAATCTTAACAATTTACATGCTTTAAGTTTTTTGAGCATTATTAATCCAGTGCTATTAAGAAAAAAAGATTTAACAGGAAAAGTGGTGCGTTTCGACGCTAGCAAAGTTCGAAAAATTGAGTATCTGAAGACAGAATTTGTAGCCATTGAAACGGACGCCCAAACATACATAGCTAATGGTTTAGCTACGCACAACTGCTTCGTTGGTCCAGACGACAAATCGGACAAAGTGTACGTTGTTCATCAGATGAAAAAACCTGATTTTAAGCAGTACGATGAGGATAAAGTAATAGTAGGCGCAGGCAGTGTTAGAGAAGCAAAAAACATTTATTTAATGCACTTTGACAGTCCAAAATTCCTTGGGTCTATGACGACTACCACAATGGCCGATTTTAAAAGAATGTTTATAAACAAAAGCGGACTTTTAAAAGAATATGAAGAGCTTCGTAGAAGTGTAAAAGATGAAAAAGACGCACGGCTTAAGGGCATGTGGACCAAGATTAAAGATGCCTTCTCCGAAGAGGAGATAAAACCCACCAAAACTTGGGTTAGAAACAGTAAAGACAAGTGTAAAACTGGGGTGTGTGAGCGTTTAGACGGTCAAAAAATATCTATTGATGATACGTTTGAAGCTATGAAAGGTATGCAGGTAGACGGTCCTCCTGCGCACACAGGTTGTAAATGTGGTTTATTTTTTGAAGTATCTAAATCTATAATGCCTGAAATGGGTACGAACGTACCTAATATGGGTATGCCAATGGTAAGGATGATTGATCCTCACGACGTAGAAACTTTTGAAGGAGTTCAATCACTTATAGGACGAATGGGTTCAGTAAAAGACCCAGAACTAATGGAAATAGCGAGTAAAATATGGGGAGACGGTTACAACTTCGAAGGAAAGCGACCAGATCAAGCGAGGGCAGAGATTCTTGGATTCCTGAGGGATCAGAGAGACCTACTAGGGGTGCAGTACGTAGAGACTTCGATACTAGAGTCACATCCTATGCTAAATTCACAGGACACGGCATCCCCTGGATCATCAGACTATTACAACGAATCTCCGAACTCGGAAAAGCAGGAGGCCCTGGGGCAACCAGAGGGCAACTCCTTAGGAGAGGAGTCTCAGGACACACAATCGACGAATTGGTCGGATCAGGACTCCTCAAAGAAACCAAAGACGGATTCATCAGAAAATACAGTGTTGTAGAAATATTGTAAAGTCACACCATTGACATGTAAATTTAAATATTGTTATAATTTACCTCTTTCTCGGGGTAAAAAACTATGTTAATTCCAAATCTTGACTTAGAAACCCTGATGAAGGCAGCGCAGCCTACTTCACCTCCACGTGGTGGAAAATACTTACATAGGGAGTGGGCGGGTGAAAGGTGGAGATATTATTATAATGATGATAAATCACCGGCGCATGGGTTCACTGCCGTAGGCAATATAAACGACACTACGTTTGCCCACAGCTTGTCCTCTGTAGCAGAGAATTTATCAGGAGATCCTGAAAAGGACTATAAATCTGCTTTAGAAAAACTTATAGCTAATCCTAATGTAAAACATCCCGTAGCTAACCCTCAAGGTGGGGATGATTTGATTTTGAGCACTATTGTCTCTAAATCAGGTACTAGGATACTGCGAATGTCAGACAAGTCTGGTAGTAAAATTAAAGACTTCAGTAGTAGGGGCGCTTACGAACTGTGGTACCTTGGAACATCTAACACTACGCAATTCCTAGATCACACTGGTATGCCGATGTTTGAAGTTCGTCCAAAAGTAGGCAGAGTGGTTGATGGAGAGTTTGTACCGAACACTACTAAGACAGTTAAAAAACTGGCTAGTGGAGTAGAAAAAGAATACGCCGCTAACAAATGGTGGGTTGAGTATTGTAAAGACTATCCTGCTGAAAAAAGACTAGGAAAAGTTGAAAAATGGCAAAAGTCATCTAGACAAAATGCTGAGATCTTTGTTCGTAAATTGATTAGAGATCAAGAATTGTCTGCCGGTGTTCCTCAAAAGAATTTTGAATTATCAAAAGACGAAACTATAGCAGTAGATGGAGCCAAAAAAGACACAGCTCACGCCTCTCCAGGTTCTGTCGCTGATAAAATTCAGAGCGGAGCCTTCAAATGGCGCATTAATAAAGAGACCGGTAAGCGTGAATTAGACTTAGACCAGAGTAAAAAAGACGCCCTTATTGCGCAAACAACTAAAGAATATTATAAAGTTGTAATGTCATTGGCTAACCAAATGGCTAGTAACGAATTGTTTACTAAAGACAATAGAACTAGTATGTATGGCAGTACTGGCAAGTGGGGATGGATTGAGCGATTTTTGGGGTCTGATGCTGTGGAGCGTTCTACTCCACCAGACTTCATATTTCCTTCTCCAGAGTCTCCCACGTATAAGGCAGCTAACCACGCGCTAAATACCTTCGATCCTGCTATGGGCGTCGGCTTTACTGGGTATTTTGCTGGGAAACAAGGTATTTTATATTGGAAAATGCGACTGTCGCAGGATGAATTTATAAATGAAATTAAAACCGAAAGCGACACGTCACGTAGCAAGGAAGGGGAGGAGTACCAGTCTGAATTGAGCGCAACGGATGAACAAAGAGAAACCAGTGCACATCTTCAAACTACTGAAAATTTATCTGAAGATAGTGATGTGGAAACTTGGACACAGTCTATTAAAAATTTGATAGATAAGTGGGAAGAAAGCGCACCAGACTACCAAAAAGATAAGAGAGAAAAGATTAAAGAGGTTTTAGCCTCATTTTTACAGCTTAAACCCATTGATCAACCTAAATACATGCCGCATGTGAATGAAATTCTTACAGAATTGGTAGATTGGCGGTCAATTTTAGGTAAGGCACTTGAACTTTCAGCAATGGACTTACTTAAAGCTGATATGGCACTCTTAACAAGAGATAAGAAAGTAGCGCCCGATCATGAGTATTCTCATATGGAAGGGGAAAAGGATAGTAATCCTAAATACTATTATAAAGATCCAGTAGGAAACGTTATCAGATATTCTAATGCACCTACGGGACACTCAGACAGATCACAGCAGTATGGAGAAGCTGCGCCACATTTTACAGAGCCACAATTTGACAGTAACCCGGAATATTTCACCCCGGATGGCCGAAAGTTGAGTAGGTGTCCTGACTGCGATCCTAATGCCGTAGAATGGAATTCTAATTACAGTCAATATGACCCGCAGAATCTGTGGGTGGGTCGTTGGATTGACCCTATTACTGGAAAGCAACAATATACTTATCTAGACGCAGATTTAAGAAATTTTCCTAGACTAAGAATTCATCAACAAAACGCCATTACTGATGTGCGACTACCTGCGCTTAGGGAGTATGCAACATCTTTGTTTGTTAGTGATCGTCTCAAAGACCAGTTAACAGCTTTGGCGCTAGTACTATTGGATCAGGGTCGCATGAGGGTAGTGGAACTAGCTACCTTAACACCTGCTCATATTGTATTTGAGGGTTCTATTGTAAATTTAGGAAATAGAAAAATATATGCAGATAATACGCTACGATCTGCTTTGGAAATTCTGAAGTTGAAAAAGAACCCTGATGAGCCTCTATTTGCAGTGCCTCTGCAAAAACAAGATGGGAGTATTGATACATCTCTTCAGAGGCTAATAGGTCCAAACTATTTATCATCTGTATTGGATCAATTGGGAATACCTCTTCTTGGATTGCAAACTTATCATGCAACTATGTGCTTCACAAGAAAACTGCAAAGACTAGTTTCTCAGTATGCGGTTCCGTGGGATCAAGCAGTTCAGCAAGCCCTACTAGCATCAGCATTAGAATGGGGACATGATTTTAGTCAAGAAGTAAGTGCACCAATGATTTTACAACTTACACAGTCTGTGTTGATTGATCCTGTTGTAGTAGACGCTTTGAAAAGATCTGCAAATGAACAAGGATTGCTATACAATATTCAGACTCAAGAACTTCCCGCAAGTTCTATCCCCATTCCTTATGTCTCTCTAGAAATGACTGGAAAAACTTCTGAAGAGATAGAGTTTAGTAAGTGGCTACATTCCACTCCAATTCACGAGTATGCATAATGAAAAAACTTCCAAGAGAACTATTAGGACTTACTAAAGAAACGCTAGAAGATACTTGCCACAGGTGTGGTTTGTGCTGCTATTCCTCTGTAAAATTTGACAAGGGAAATATTTTCCTGCCTGAGCTAAGATGTCGTCATCTGGAATTCGATGAAAATAAGAAATCTTGTTGTAATGTTTATGAGAACAGGCATGAAGTGACGAAGGGGTGGTGTTTACCTTTAGTAGATGCTATTGAGAAAGGTGTGTTCCCAGACAATTGTCCTTATGTTAAAGACGTAAAAGATTACGTTGGAACTGCAGTTCTTTCTGAAGAAGCGTATCAAATGGTACGCCCAACTATTCAAAAAGCGCTTGCTGAGGGTGGCAAGCCAGAATGGGTTAACGAGGACCATTGGAACGAATTTCTCAAGAAGTAATTCTTAGATGTACTTGCTCTGAGGTAGTCATGAAATCTCGTGAAGGCGAGGAGATTATCAGAGCTAAAGTATTGATTATAAAAGAGAATCAGGTTTACGCAGTGTGTAAAAAGTGTAATTCTGAAGTTGAATTACCGCTTAAAAAGTCTGAACACAGGTCTGACGACTACGGTCCGGAACTATATCTGGATAAGTAGGTTCATGTAAATAATTGTAATTTTTTGCTTGACGTGGCGTTGTCAACATCATACGCTCATATAAGCAATTACAATTATTTAGCATGATGCTCCAATAAAGGGAGGCTTGCCTAGCAGAGGTTTGCCTCCCTAATTTTTTATAATGAAGCTTACAGAAACCAACGGTAAAAAACTTTTAGTGAACGGAAATGATTTTCATTTCTTTGTTCCTATAGAAGTTGTCAAAAAAGCTGAAGGTAAGGATAGCGACAGAGTTATCCAGGGTATTGCTTCTACTGATGATAAGGATCTTCAGGGGGAGGTAGTTTACCAAAAGGGTATTGACTTCTCCTATTTCCTTGAAAATGGTTATATCAACGATGACCACAAAGAAGGCCCGGAGCATAAAGTTGGTGAGCCTTTAGATTGTAAAATGACTGCAGATGGTCTTTGGATTAAAGCCAAACTATATAAAGGAAAGGCGAGATCAGACTATTGGTGGGAGCACATTAACACTCTTGCTGCGAATGAGTCTAACAGGAAAGTTGGCTTTTCCATTCAAGGTAAAATTCTTAGACGAGAAGGTCACACTATTCTTAAGTGTTGGCTACAAGATGTGGCTATTACCGCCAGTCCAGTAAATACACATACTTGGGCAGAGATTGTTAAGTCTTTGTCAAAAGAAACCTGGTGCAAACATCCTTGGGAAGATAATTGTGTCGGTGGCTGCTGCGCTTGCAATGGTCCCCTCCATGAAGATGTAACTAAAGAAGAAAAAGCGCTTTCCGCTGGTGGAATGGGTAGAGTTATCACTCCCCAATCCCTGGAAGGCCGAATGAAAGTTCAAACGTTTAAAAGTAATAACGTTGAACGAATCTCCTTTGATGAGGCGATTCGATATATCCAAGAAAATAAAGGATATAACTATATCACGGCAAAAGCATTAGCTGATGCCATTTTTGTAACGCATGGAATCCACTAGGAGGATAAAATAATGTCGAGTATTGCAAAGTCTGACTTCCATGCTGCCCTCCAGAACCTGGAAAACATGGCTAAAGCACAGGGAGCAACCCAGCTTTACCACACTTCTAGTGATTCCGATCCGGGCAGCCATGCTGGGACTAACACCAGTGACTATCAAGATGAGCATGAGGATGGTATTGATGATAACGGCACCGATTATAATGGTGTGAAAAAGGCTCTTGCGGCCAAGGTTGAGAAGTCTCAGGCTCTCACCCCAGCTGAAGTTGCTATCGTCAAAGGCCAGGATCCTCGGCCATTTATTGCAGATAAGGTGGCCAAAGGTGCTACTCTAACTGCTGCTGAATCGTGGGTCACCAAGGGTGGCTACGATAAGATGACCAAAGGTAATGATAAGCCCCAACCGGCCGGCACCCCTGGTGAAAATAAGGACGCTAACAGCGTTCCAGATTCCCATGGTGGCGACAATGATGATGACGAAATTGAAGCTGACGCTAAGAAGTCACTTCAGGGTGCGATTGCAGAAAGCACCAACCTTCGCAAAGGTATTGAAATGAGCGCTATTCTTGCCGAGTTTGCTCGTGCAATGGGTACTGCTCTTCAAGGTACTGAAGCAAGGGTTGCTAAGAGCGTTCTTGCAGCTATTTCTCCGGTTGTGGAGAGGGTTGCTGCACTTGAAGCATCTCTTAGCAAGTCGGTTCGTTCTCAAAATGAATTCAACAAGGGTCTTGCTGAGACTGTTGTTGGTATTGGTCAGCACATTGCCGGTGGTTCTGAACTGGCGGCTAATCAAGCTTCTCAGCCCGCTGGTGGGCCCAAGAGCCAATTCCGAAGTGGAACTGGCAATGGCGTGCAAGCTGTTGAGAAATCCTTTGGTCCAGGTGGCGTCCCGAACGGACGTGAAGCACTTGCCAAATCGCAAATTGTCGATTCCATGTATGAGTTGGTGAAGAGCAATAAGCTCAATTCGCTTGAACTCTGCAAGTATGAGATGACTGGCGAAATTTCCCCAAATGTTCAACAACTGGTGATGGCCCACGTTAGTGGTCCTCGGCAGTCCTAACCCCGAATCTTAGTTAAGGAGATAAAATAAAATGACTATTAGTCTTTCACACTATAATCAGGGGGGTCTTAATGGATTCGGAACTGATCAGTCTGCTAGCGTTGCTGAACTTCAGAAAGCGCTAGAAGCTGGCTACCAAATCTCTAGTCAGACTGGTGGATCGGCACTTCGCGTTGAGTCTCTTGAGGGTTCCCTCAAGGTCGTGACGTATACTGCCCATCACATCAAGTTCTGGAAGAAGATCCCTAAGAGCCCCGCATACAGCACTGTTGAAGAATACAACCAACTGGTTGACTACGGCAGTGATGCAACGGCCTTTGTCCAGGAAGGCGAGCTTCCCCCGACTCAGGATACTACTTATGCTCGTAGGACCAGCCTCGTTAAGTACATTGGTACTACGCGAGAGGTTACGCATCCAATGACCGTGGTGCACCCCGCTCACGGCGATGTTATCGCTCTGGAAAACCAGAACGGTATCCTCTGGCTGCTTGAGCGTATGGAGAATGCACTCTTCCACGGCGACAGCTCTCTTGCTTTCGACGGTGAGAGTGAGTCCTGGGATGGTCTTGACGCTCTGATTGACCCAACCTCTTTTATCGATCTTGAAGGACAACCCCTTCAGGAGGCGGATATTGAGGAAGGTGCTAATCAGCTTGTTGAGAACTTTGCGTATCCAACGGACTTGTGGCTTGGTACTCGTGTTGCTAGTGACTTGGTCAAGACGTTCTATCCTAAAGAGCGCGTGCAGCTTCCTGCCCCGCAAAATGGGATGGTTGGTCTGTCCATCAATAGCGTCATGACTCAAGCTGGCGTTATGGAACTTAATCCTAACGTGTTCCTTAAGAGGAATCCTTCGCCTCCGGCTGCTGCTACTAGCGCCAGTGCTCCTGCGGCTCCTGCCACGGTTGCCAGTGCTCTTGCGGCTACCGGTGCTGGTGATTTCAATAAGGCTGCACCGGCCGGTACTAATGAGTATGCTTATGCAGTGACTGCGGCTAACCGTTTTGGTGAGTCGGCTCCGGTTCTTATCGGCGCTAATCAGTCAATCTCTCAAGCCCTCAAAGATGCTGGTAACCAGATTAACGTTACTATTACCAATCCTGGTGCCATTGGCCCATTCCCCCCGGAATTCTTCCGTGTTTACCGCACCCGTCCCTTGGCTGTCGGTGCTGGTGTCCCGGCAGACCTTAGTCAATACTCATTGATCATGCAACTTCCTGCGGCTTCGCAGGCGGCTGCTGGTGCTACGGTAGCGATGGATGTTAACTTCATCCTTCCGTTCACTGAGGTGGCGTATATGGGTGAGATGACTCCATCGGTGCTTACGTTCCGACAACTGCTGCCCATGCTCCGCATGGACCTTGCAGTGTTGGCTCCGGCGTTCCGTTGGATGATCTTGCTGTACGGTACTCCCTTGCTGTTTGCGAGCAAAAAGTTCCTGCGTTTTGTTAACGTGGGCCGACTTGAACGCGCGTAAACTAAGTAATTAGTTAAAAGCAACAAGCCCGCACATCAAATAAATCGCTTATTGATGTGCGGGCATTTTAGCTAAATACGTAAAATTTATAGAAAAGTAGTACTAAAAATTAGCTTAGCTTAATTTTCTATTTAACCTTATAATATTATTCGGTATATCTTTTTGGACTCAGAGCATAAACAACGCAAGGCCATTAAACGAAGTAGTACCCAGCCAAAAGGGCTTCATGACTTAATGCGACAACTTGCTACAGCACAACACAAGCAGCCAATGAATAAAGAACCAATTAAAGGTAAAGTTTTACAGGCATCGTCTAAAAGACTAGCAGGACGAACTATTGTTGTTGGTAATACTAATTTTTCTTTTGACAAAAACGGTATTTGCACTAATAAACCGAACGGTCGCGCAAGCCGAGGTGCTGATTTTATTACTCTTTGTAAAATGCACGGAGTTGCTGATATCTCTGAACAAACGACAGAATTGGCATTTGAACAAGAACAACCTGCTTCCCCACTAACCGTGGCTGAGGAAAAGTTTGTTGAAGAGTTCATGGAAGAGAATAAAGAACTGATGCAAAGTTTAGCTTCTCAAGAAGCAGAACAAGCCGTAGAAAGTGTTCCTGAGGGGCATATTGACTCTCAAATTAAATGGCTTGAAAATACAGAAAAGAAACGCGCAAAGCGCACTAAAAAGGAGAATGAATAATGGCTCTTGGAAATCCCCATAAAATTGTTGAAGACGATCCGTCAGAAGTTGTCCGTTTGTCGCGCAAGGAGCTTAACAAACTCCTAGACGCGTTTTCGGCTCTTGTTGATGCTTCGCAACTTGCTACGTTTGCCGCTTTTCAAACCGCAGTCGCGGCTATTGACATGACGGCCCTTCGTAAGGTTTTGATGACGTTTGAACGTCCGCCTGCCCCCGAGTCAAGACTTACTCCGTAATTTAACTGACGACTACTGGTGTTTATTGTAAACACCAGTGTTTTGTCACAATGGAGGACGGGTATGCAATCTCAAAACGCACATCATTTTAATGGAACTGCTACGACTACGCCTGCAAAGGTTGAGCTTGGTCGTCTAATGCAGCATTTAAATATTAGAAATCTTGACACTACTGATGGGCTTGAAGTGTCTTTTAATGGCGGACAGAGTTTTTATACTATTCCAGCAGGCCAGTTTCTATCAGAATCTGTGCGTAAGCATGAGTTTTGGGTAAGGGCCACTGCCGGTACGGTTGATTACTGCGCTATTGTATTAGGATAAAATAATATGGAAGCCATAGTTACAGCACTCCTGGAACATGGTCTTCTTGGAATGGCTGTTATTGTTTTAGGCGTAGTTATTAGGACCCTATACAAGCGCAATCAAGAAATGGTGGAGGAAAAGGAACAACTTCACCTAACTTATCAGAAAAAATTAGACGAACTCTCAGAGAGGTACGTCACTAAGATTGAAGCATGGGCTGAAAAGAATAGAGAAATGGCAGCCGGCTCTAATGCCATTTTGGATGCGTTAATCCATAGGAAAGGTGATTAGTGTCTGCTAAGCGTAAGTATAAAAACGGCGCAAATGGTGTTAATCATTCACCAATTCTAAAAACGGAGCTACTTGAACACGCAGACGGCAAAGCAGACGCGTGTATTGAAGAATTGGGAGAATTAGGTGCCCAACTCATTGCAATTGCTGCTATTCTTAAAGACAAAGACACTGAAGATATGTTTAAGGATTGTAAAAACTTGAGTGAGTGTATAGAAAGAGCCCGAGAGATTTATAATCGAGACCACTAATGAGCTGTCAACAAGTAACACAAAACATTGCGGATGATATTATTGTATTACTCACTAATGGAAGTGTGGCGGTTACTGGTTTGACCTTTTCAGATGTTACTGCACAGTTCCGTAAAGAAGGTGGTGCATTTCAATCTAAAACTCTCACTGCTTTAAATTTTACAGAAGTGGGAAATGGATTTTATGAAATCGATTTCACAGCGTCTGAACTTAATACACTAGGGCAATTTTTAGTAGTAGTGGACGGCGTTGCAATTGACCAATCCAACACTATGGTAGAAGTTGTTGGTTCTTCTCAACCTACTACTTCAACATCTCTTTCTACTTGCGTAGTGTATGGTCATTTATTTGACGCTGGTGGTGATCCTTTAGTTGGGGCAGCAGTTAGTGCCAGACCTGTTGGATTGCCGGCAATTGAGCAAAGTGCAGCCGCGATTTCCGATGATTTAGTGACAGCAGTTACCGATAGTAATGGTGAATTTTTTCTAACACTCATTAGATTGGCGGATATGGAAGTATTCATTCCTGCGGTTGGTCTTAGAAAGCGCATAGTTGTCCCTAACGCGTCTACAGCTCGGCTGTACGACATTCCATAAAAGATGGCGGCACCTACTTCCATAACGGTCGAAGTCGATAGGACCGAATACGCAAGACAGGAGCCAGGGAGAAACATTGTTCTTGTAACAATAGCTGTTGAAGGCAGCAGCTTATCTGGTGAGCAAATACAAGTTCAGTTAATTAAAGCCAGATACAATAGAGATGTTGTGGTTACGTCAAAACTAGTGACTTTGACTACTAACGGTCCTCACTTTGTTCAAGTGTCCTGGGATTTGTGCGAGATTATTGATGAGAAAGCTGTTCCCAAAGTTAGGAGGGGAAAATACTTTGTTAGAGCAACTAGCGTAGCTAATCCACTAGTAACTGCTGATTCTGCTAATTTTCGTGTATCTCTTATCACTGTAGAAGCTCTTAAAGCTTCATTTTTGCATGGCGCCATTCTCTCTTCTGCTGAAGTGTTATTTGTTGTGAATCAACCACAATTTATAACTGGCGTGCATATTGATGAAGTTTCTTTTGGGCACCCTAAAGGTGCACATACGCTGGCTTACAATTACGTAATTGATCAAGCGCCAGAGGTATTGGGGGTAACCACAGAGCCGTTTGCACTAGTAGACGGCCAAACACTAGTTCTTAGATTGAATGGGGGACCTGCATTAACAGCAACTTTTAATACTGCTGAATTTGCTGCAATTGGAGCAGCGACCGCTGCTGAAGTAGCTGCTGTTATAAATGCAGAAATTCCTGGTGTGATTGCAAGTGATGACGGTACTGGAAAAGTAAAAATTGTTGGAGATTTAGTAGCCGGTACAAGATCTATTTTTGTAGACTCTTCCGGAACCGCAACCACTACTTTAGGTCTGTTAAATCAAAGTTCTACTGCTAATGTCGTTAGGACGTTGTCATGGTGTGGAGGTCCTACGCAAACTATTGAAGCAGGGGTTAAAACTTATATTCTACGAAGAGGCACTACAGCAGCATATATAAAAGTTAGAATATCTTCTATAGCTGAACTACCATCTCAGTCACATGCAGAGATTATTATAGTTGATAGAAAACCGTTGGATGATGCTGCGATTCAAGGAATTATAGATCAAGCTATCTCATGGGTGGAAGATGTTGCAATTTCTGTGTTTCTTGAGCCAACTCGTATTGTCACCGAAATCGATCCAGATGCCATTGTGTTTCCTCCGGATGAAAGTACGCCGATTCTGGTTGGTGCTGATTGGGATAAAGTTGTGGATGCTCTCACATATACAACCCCATCGGCGGGTCACTGGATCAACTTCAGATGCCCCTATTACCCCCTCATCTGTTTTGAAGAACTCTACGGAAAACTGTCAAACACCAGAATCGTTGATGTTGCCCTAGAGTGGATCGAAGCACATGAAAAGACTGGATTTGTAGAACTGGTTCCCTTTAACCAAGAAGTTGCTTTTAATTTTATTGGCCTCATGTGGGTGGAGTCTCTTCGTGGTCCCGTGCCTTTGCCTAATTTTTGGAACTTTACTGCATTAGTAGGTTTTAGAAAAACTCCGGCTGTTCTTATTGAATTGGCAATGAAAAAAGCCATCATGGATCTTTTAACTATTGCTGGACAGGCGTACAGAGGTGGAATTGCCAGTACAGCACTCAGCAGAGACGGAGTTTCCGAAAGTGTATCTTTTACAGCAGCCGGCATGTGGGGCATTTATTCAGCTGCGATTGAGAATTATAGAAAATGGATTGAATCTGAATTAATTAGGATTCGAGGGGCTTTTAGAGGCCCTAACATGGTGGTTTTATAAAGAATTTTTTATTCTTGAACAATTAAAAACTATTGTGCAAGAATACGGGTCCTATGATCAGAGTGAAAATTCCAGTAGAACTTGAAATTACCTACGACCCGGAAGTGGATATGTGCAATATCTATTTCACACCTCCTGAAAAATGGCCTGTATTTGAAAAGAATAAAGGCTGGGATGACGCTGTGCCTTGTATTACTCGTACCGGCAGAACCTTTGCCGTCTGTGACTTCAGGAGAGAGGCACTTGTAGGTATTGAAGTATTTGGTTTTCGTAGACTGCCTCGTGAAATTAAAAGTTATCTCTATAATAACAACTACTTACTTGAATCTAATATGGACGCTTTGGAAAATTTGACGACAAAGAATAAAAAGATTGTTGACGAGTAAAACAGATTCCTGTAGTGTCTTTTTCAGACAGTAGTGAAGAGGTCGGTTACTTCATATGGTTGAAACTCCCCGCTCTCATTAGTTCTCTGTCTTTTTACAATTTATGTTTTCCGGAAGTGAGATGTTCGGTTACTTCTTACTTGAATTGAGAGAAGGTGGGAGCTTTTGCTCTCCATCTAAAACTACCCGAATACAGTATTCTCCGGATCTTTTCTAATAAAAAGGGGTAATTAGAATGGCAACGCCGAATAAAAAGAAAGTCTCCAAGACCGAAACTACGAAGCATTTGAATTGGATGGGAGGTGCTTCATACTTCTCTAGTAATCCAGTTCAATCCCTTAGATTGATTGCCTCTAGTTGTTTTTTTGGAGAGCCTCAATATTATCATAAAGATTCATCTGTAGTAGGTTCGCGCCTTACAGAGCGACAATTGACAAGTTTGCGTGAGAGGCTTAATGCACTGGACCCCCAAGAGTGGAGAAGTAAGTCTCCTCAAGAATGTATGATTAACGCTATTGATGATGCGTTAAATCATAGTGTTGAGCAAACACTGCAGGAGGCTGTTCGTCTTCGTCAAGAAGACAATATTCGCACCACACCCCAAGTTATCCTTGTACGTGCTGCCCACCACAAAAATGCAAAAGGTACGGGACTAGTTGGAAAATACGGTAAGGATATTGTGATTCGTACTGACGAACCTTCCGTTGGATTGGCCTATCATATTGAAACATATGGAAAAGATGCGCCCATTCCCAACAGCTTGAAGAAGGTGTGGGCACGCTATTTGGAAAAGAGGTCTGAAAAGGACCTCGCTAAATACAAGATGGATACTCGTGGTGTGAAGACTGTTGATGTGGTCAACCTAGTTCATCCCAAGAGAACGCCGGCTATACACAAGCTTGTTAGAGGTGAACTTAAACTTGAGGCTAGTACTTGGGAATCTTTGATTTCCTCAAACGGTTCTAATTGTAATACTTGGACGCAAGCTGTTGACATTATGGGTCATATGGCACTTTTGCGCAATGTTAGGAATTTACTAGACAATAAAGTCGAGCAAAGATTGTTTTTGTCTAAACTTGTAGACGGTGCAAAGACAGGTAAGCAACTTCCGTTTCGATACTATTCCGCATTTAGAGCTATTCCCGATGCGCCCGGCACGGTCAAAGATGCTATTGAACAGTGTATGGAAATCACTATGGAAAATGTTCCTAACTTTTCCGGACGTGTAATGTCCCTATGCGATAATAGCGGCTCCGCTCAGGGAACTACTACTTCTTCTATGGGAACTATGAAAGTTTCTACTATAGCTAATCTCACTGGTTGCATTGTCGGTGCTAAGGCAGACGAGGGTTATGTAGGAGTGTTTGGTGATCGTCTAGATGTTATGAGCATTCGCAAAAAGTCTTCTATTTTTGACAATTTGGAAAAGGCAGAAACACTTGCTGAGCGCGTAGGTCAAGAAACTGAAAATGGTATTTGGTTATTCTGGGATAAGGCTATTCGTGAGAAAGAGCATTGGGATCATGTGTTTGTTTTTTCCGACCTGCAGGCTGGACACGGTGGCCTATACGGTATAAACGCACAGTCTTACAAAGACTACGCGTGGGATAATGGAAGACACATTGATGTTTCTAAACTCATCAATGCCTATAGGTCTAAAGTCAACCCACTTGTTAACGTGTATTTGGTACAAGTTGCGGGCTATAAAGATACTATTCTTCCTGAGTTCTACGATAGAACTTTCATTCTCAGTGGATGGGGTGAGGGTGTACTGAAGTTCGCGGGTCAAATGACCAGTGTTATGAACCAAGTTTCACAGAAAAAAGCTGTTTGACTAATGGATGATGATAAGATCTACATAGAGTGTAGTTGCAGCTCTAAAGATCATGTTATTTGTGTATCTTTGTGCACCTGGGAATGGAAAGGTGTTAAGGAAACTGATCTTTCTATAGACACACAAATGCGACCATGGCAAAGTTTTCTAAACAGAGTCAGAACTGCATTTAAATACATTTTTAGTTCAACCCCATGTAAATATGGGTATTGGAACAACACAATCCTGTCAATCGAAGACGCAAAACGCATTGCTGGGTTGTGTAATAGATGCATTTCCATGCGTACTGAAGAATTAAAACAAATTGAATACAAAGCAAAGCAAACAGCATTGCAAAAGGAATCCTGTGTTTGAATGTGTTTTGAGTGAGGACGAATGGGCAAATTTACGATGTAAGAATTGTGGAGTGGAGTTTACCGTAGATGCTTGTTTTGAAGAAAATTTAGTCTTCTGTATTAATGCCAAAAGATTGAAACCTCGTTGTCCTAGTTGTGGTATTACAGAAGCTTTGTTACAAATTGAAACTCCTCCGATGCCGGAATTTCCTTTAACAGAGCCATTAGAGGTCACCGAACACGACGGACCAGTCAAGATTACAGGTAAATTTGAAGATAGAAATGAAGGACTCTACTACAACGACGAGTCTACTGTTTGGGGCAATTATAAGAAAAGATCAAAGAACTAATGAGCAAGTTCGTAATCATCGATCCTCCAGAACTGAGAACGGCAATAGAACTTCTTAGTCGTATTGATGAAAAGGATTGGGGATCTTAGACCTGATATGCGGTTAAAGAAAAACAGTAGTAATTACCACGCGTCTAGCCTAAAAGTTAAGGATGCGAGAAATGACAAATCTTTTGACGGAGCTACTGGAGGCGCAAAAAAGAAAAAGAATACCAAAAAATGGTGTTTAGGCATTGAAGGTAGGCACCACGTACCTATATGGACAGAAGCTGTTAAATTACGCGGGTGTAGCGGTATATTAAGAACAAGACCACCTATTATGCAAGTTTCTTGTGAGAATTGTGATAAGGTTTTTGAAACAGATTTCGGATTTTGGGGTCGTCCCAAACTCGGCAGAGATGTACTGTTGGAAAAATGGCGAAAGAAACTAGGAATCGATAAAGATAAGTGAAAATATGTCTATCATTGTAGAAGTAAGAGCCGGCGAAGGTGGCACAGATGCTAAACTACTGGTAAAAGACCAGTTTGTGATTTACTCGAAGATGGGAGCCCGGAGGGGTCTTTGAGGTTGAATTACTAGATGACAGACCAGGGTTGCTTATCTTCAAAGTGACTGGTAAAACAGCCGCTGAAGCGTTTAAAAATGAACCAGGCGGTCATAGAGTTCAAAGAATTCCACCCACTGAACGGAGTGGAAGGGTGCATACATCAACAATAACTGTATGCGTCTTACCTGAACCCACAGAAACTCAAATTAAACTAGATGATCAAGATCTAGAGTGGCAGTTTTGTAGGGGCTCAGGAGCAGGTGGTCAAAATCGTAACAAACGGTCAACTGCCGTACAGCTAACCTATAAACCTACCGGCTTAATGGTGCGTTGTGAGTCTGAGCGGGCTCAGGATGCTAATAGGCGCGGAGCTTTGTCTATTCTTAGGGCAAAGCTTTGGGAGGCTAAAAACAGCGCTAACGCTGCTACAAGGGCGTTTGACCGCAAGTCTCAAATAGGGTCAGGACAACGTGCTGATAAGATTAGAACTATAAGATACCAGGATGGAGTGGTTACGGACCATAGATTGAACAAACGTTGGAATCTTAAGGATTATTTGCGTGGGAATTTCTAACACTCATCCTATGTACGTGAATGTATGTAATTATTGAATCTTCGATATTAAGTTCTTGAAGAACCATACGTAAAGCTTGATTAGCAGTATACGAAGATTCCACAACTTCAATATCTCTTTCAATATCTCTAAGGTAGTCGTTTGACGCTTCTGGACTTGGTAACCATTTGACAGCAACACACCAATCTGATTTCTCTACTTTCTTCATGCTTATTAGGTCATTCTACACTGCCTTTACATGTAACAAATAAAGTCTCTTGTCGTGGAAAGTACGATGAATCTTTAGCTTGACTTACGCGCGCCTACAGCAGAAACTTGGTAGGTGGCATCACTGTTTGGCAACAGTCTAGGCGTAGATTGGGTAGTTGGGCTTCAAGAGGGTCTGATTACAGATCGTGGATCTTTTATGGTTCATGAAATGGGTCTAGCGTGCCCTCACTGCCGTACCTCTGATGTTCACGCCAACATGCTTAGGGACGGACAGTCACAGACGCGATCTCCCAATTGTTCAAAATGTGGAGGGGATGGATTTTTGTTTCGCAGTCCAGACCTTATACGCGGTCTAGCTGTGTCAATCAGACAGCAAAGAAATGTTCATGACGTAGGAGAATCCCAACCTGGTGATATGCAATTTTCTATAGCACCCGACTTCGGCGGTTGTGGTTCTAATGGGTTCAGGCGCATCTCACGAGACGATAAATTTACTGCTACATGGGATCAGCCCTTACACGAAGGACAAACTATTGTTCGTGGTGCAGCTACCATGAATGAAAATTTGCGTCTATCGAATAATGTTTCTCTAAATGAAGACCGGCTTTGGTATGAACCATCGGATTCTTTGTGGTGTGAGGACCAAAATGGCGTCGTATATCATAAAGACGCAGATTTTGTACTAGGACCTGGAAAGGTTATTAGATGGGTGGGTAATCAACCAGTTAAAGGCACTAAATACGTAATTAAATACACTGCTTTTTTTGAATGGATTGTTTGGGCGCCTCCTATGGATCGAGTAGATCGGGATAATAGAGATCTTGGCCCACTGGTATTTTTACGCAAAAGACACATTGCTTACGTAAATGACTCTCCAACAATTACAGATTTGGATCGTGTGCCATTGTCTACACGAATTACTTGCTAATGTCATCGGACACTAAATCAATAGGAATTCCATCAGTTAACACGCAATTTGGACCTGAAGTTCCGAATGTAAATTGGAATACTGTTCGTAAAGACTTTGATCAAGAAGTCGATGCAATGATGCAAGAGTTTAGTGCCGAACTTGAAAGACAATGGACAGACATGGCTAAAGTCTCTATGGCTAGCTCTGCTGATCGATATATGGAAGGTGTTTCGTTTAATGTACGCGGCGACAATGTGGATGTGACTATAGAAGGTTGGTTGCCGGTAGCGTTAGAGAGTGGTTCTGATGCTTTCGATATGAAACCCGGTCATTTGAAAACTCGAAGTTTAAGAGTGATTAGACTAGAAAAAACCGGAGAATTCAGAACTATGTCTACTAGGTCCGCTCCTTGGAGTTGGTGGCACCCTGGCATTCAAGCACGCAGTATTGCCAATAGAATGGAATCTGAAGTGGACAACATTATTGAGAAGACAGTAACTCCGCGTGTTGAGGACTTCTTCGCCAGACAGGAAATATGAGTTTAATGCCTGAATTTATATTTCGTGCTGTAATCGCTCGCGGCATGAGGACTATTCGTCAAGATACTAGATTTCTTGATCAGTTGTTTAGAAACCTTGATCAACAAAGCGCGGCAGATATGAGAAATTTTATTCTTAATAGTAAAATTTCTATTGATGTTAATTACCCCAGAGACATTCTAAAACTACCTGCAATTATTATTCTTCTAAAATCTGAGAATGAATCACAAGCGTTTTTGAACGACCAAATGGGCATAGATTCAGTGCCAGATGAAATGACTTATGATGATTTTAGTGGGTCTGGATATGATGTATTGGGCGGTGCGGCTTCTGCTTCTGGTATGACAGGTCTTGGGCTCCTAAAGTCTGGTCCGCACCAAGTAGCAGCAGCCACGAATAACACTATTAGGATTGCAGATTCTCCATGGCGAATTGATCAATGGAAAGTTGGAAAACATACTGCTGCAATTCTTAGTGGCACTGGGGTTGGACAAAGGCGAGAAATTGTTGCAAACGGCCAAAACAATTTGATGGTATCACCTAATTGGACAGTGAATCCAAACACTACCTCTGTGTTTGAAATTAGAGGAGCTGCTGGAGAAATTATAGGCGAGCCTAGAAGTATTTATACAAGAGAGTCTGCGCATCACATTGAAAGATTGGGTGGATACTACAACATGTCTTACCAAATTCAAATAGTGGCGCAAAACCCAGAATTAGCAATTTATTTGCACGCTATTATTAAATCAATTTTTACACTATCCAGAGTTTTTCTAGAAAGCCAGGGCATCATAAATATGAAAATGGGTGCTACTGATTTTATTCCACGCACCGAATATCAGCCGGATCACGCATATATGCGCGCTCTAAATATTGATTTTATACATCCGTTTGACGTGTTTGTTGAACTGCAAGGACTTGCTGAGAATTTAAGACTCGTACTAGAAGATTCTATTGAAACAATTCTCAGCGATGTTGAATTTTAAAGGAGGATGGAAATGGCAAAACAGAAAAAAGATGAAAATATGAATGAAGGTGTTAAAGAAAAAGCAGTTGTGGAAATGAAAACCTCACCTGAGGTTAAACCTTCCAATGGTACTAAATCACAAGATGACCCTAAACCACAAGATGCCCCTAAAACACAGGAACTAGTTTTTACATTTGATCGTTATTTTTCGTCTCTAAATAAACCTCTTCACCACAAATCTGGAATGAAGGCATTTCTTAAGGGACGTGTGGCTAATAGTAAGAAAACGGTTGCCGAATGGAACCGATTGTTTGAAAGATATTAAAGCAGGAATTTCGGAGGAATAAATTATGTCGAGATCAGTATCGTTTAATGGAGTTACGGCTTTCCGTCCAGGAGGGCTAACTCGTATAAATGCCAACGCGTTGACTCCTATTGGATTGTCAGCTACTGGTATTGTTCATTTGCTTGGTGAGGCGGACGGAGGTGCTCCTGGTACTGGTGGGGTAGCAATCATTGATGATCCTGCTTTGGCTAGGGAAATTTTCAGAAGTGGTCCACTGGCGGATGCAATCAGAGCTGCTTTTAATCCTAGCGGCGATGTTCGTATTCCCGGTGGTGCTTTCCGAGTAGTTGCTTATAAAACTAATGCTTCAGTTCAGAGCGGTACACAACTACCTGGAGACGAAGCTGAACTCGCAGGAACCGCAGCTGCCGGGTCAACTACTACAGTGATTAATTGGACTGGTGGTGGTTTGGTAGTTAACGCACACACTGGGCGGTGGTTGCAGCATGATAACCTTTCTGAAAAGAGGCGTATTGTGTCCAATACCGCAACTGCCATCACTGTTTCTCCAGGTTTCTCGGCTGTACCTGCGGCTGGAAATCCCCTATCCATTCTTGCTAGCCAACTAATCCTCACCTCCAAGGATTATGGTGCACATACTAATCAACTTTCTGTTGAACTTGAACCAGGCACTGGTGAAGGTGTAGTTGTTACACTAGCGTTTGAAGACACTGTTGAACAGTCCGGTGAGTTGGGTGGAAATTCTCTTTTGAACCTTAAATACATCGGCGGGCCAGTGTTCGACACTGGTATTGTAGACGTTCTAACTGCCACTACTTTGAATCTGGACGTAGCTGTTGCACCCGTTCTTAACTCATACGCAGGCATGATTATTCGATTCTCAGACGGCACGCAAAGACTGGTGTTGTCCAATTCAGCTGCGGATCCTTCATTAGTAACGTTGGCAGTAGGACATGGTCTCAGTACAGAAGATCAATTGGCCCTAGAAGGTACTACCGCTCAGATTATCAATGTAACGTCTGCTACTGCAAGTATTACAGGCTCTAATGGAGTATCTACAAACCTTACCTCCGTAGTTGCACCTACGGCAGATAACTTGGCAATTAGTTTTTCTACTCTTGAAATTACTACACTTCGTCAGTTGGTTGACTATATCAATGGTAATACTAATTACGAAGCTAGTATTCCAGATGGAGTAAATCCAGATACTACGCTAGCGTCTGAGTATGATTTCGGAGATAGAAACACGGCAGTTGATGTTAGGTTCGATGATGAGATTGATCCAGACAATAAAGGATCTTTTCGTCAAGATCTTCAAGCAGTTGTAGATTGGTTTAATGACTTTAGCCAACTTGCTGCTGCTGCCAAAGCAACTACTGGAACTGATGAGGGTTCTGAGCTTCCTTCATTTACTGGTGGTGTTTCAGGAACCGTTCGTGATCTGCCTGTGTTCTTTGTAGGCGGGTCTCGGGGAACTTCCAGCAATTCCTCATTCCAGGCCGGTTTTGACCAGCTACTTCAACTACGCGGTAACCACATCGTTCCTTTGATTTCAGAAAATCTAGAAAATGAAGGTAATGGTTCTAACGCTACTTTTGCTTCAGTAGCCGCACAGCTTAAAGAGCATGTTAAAAAAGCCAGGACTACTGATAAAAATGAAATGGGTGGATATATAGGTTTTAAAGGTACTAAAACTCAGATTATTGCCCAGGCAGCTGCGTTTAACGACACTGATGTTCAACTCATCCCTCAACAGATGAGTTTCTTGAATGTTGATGGTGACCTTACTACCTTCCCAGAGTGGGGTTCTGCTGTGGCAGCTGCTGGAATGCGGTCTGGTACGGTTGAAGTAGGTGAACCACTTACATTCAAAACTATCAACACTTCAACACTGCTTCAGGATTCTAGTTGGAGTCCTACTAGCAGAACAGACGCAAATCAGCTTATTCAAGCAGGTGTAATGTTTGCAGAAGTTACTAATTCTGGTGTTGTTCGTTGGGTTCGTGACATTACTACCCATATTCAAGATGACAACATTGCCTTTATTGACGGCAATACCCGTGAAGCGGTGCGCTTTGTCGCCTTTGATCTTCGACAATTCTTGGAAGACCGATTCACTGGTGTGAAGGCTACTCCAGCCAATGCAGCATCTATTAGAGACTCTGTAATGGCTAAAATGGCAGAGTTTTTGGACAACAACATTATCGTACAATCCTTGGATCCGGAAACTCAGTCCAAGGTGTTGCCAGGCTATAGGAATCTTCGTGTTTTCATCGAAGGTAACGTAGCCACTATTAGAGTTGAAATCTTCCCAGTTACTGGAATTGTGTTTCAACTCACGGATATTTTTCTTAGTCTTCCCAGAATTGCTGCGTAATTTATCCGTGAGAAAACTACAACTAGCGGGCCAAACGTTTGGAAAATGGCTTGTAATAGAAAGCACAGACAAACGCGTTAACGGACGCGTGATTTGGTCATGTATATGTAGTTGTGGGCGCACCGGATTGGTTATCAGTAGTAATTTAGTGAATGGTACATCTACACAGTGTGTTCATTGTGCTGCTGTTGAACGCGGCAGTATCAGCCGGCATGGGCATACGAAAAATAGACGCGCTACGCCTGAGTATGTTATTTGGCGTGGCATAAAACTAAGATGCTACAATAAAAAACATTCAAGTTTTTTGGATTATGGTGCGCGCGGCATTTATATGTGCGATCAGTGGAAAGTTAGTTTTGAGACATTTCTCTCAGACATGGGTCCACGCCCATCACCAACACACCAAATTGATCGAATAAATAATTATTTAGGCTACACCCCAAGTAATTGCAGGTGGGTATTGCCTAAAGATAATCAACGTAATCGTAGAAATAACAAATTAATTACCTTTAAAGGAGTTACAAAACCGCTATCGGAATGGGCGGAATCATGTGGAATAAAATATAGCACATTTCGTGCGCGCATAAGGGTAGGTTGGGATATGGACAAAGCTCTTAACACGTCCGTAAAAATACTTGGTATACCAATTGCCTAGAATTGCTGCATAATAAAAACTTGCATATATTTAATGCTTGAGTTTAATATTAATGACTACTAGTAGAAACAATAACTTAACCACTAATTAGAGGAATAAAAAACAATGGCTAATCTAACTGATGCCCTTCGGGGCGCCCTAAGTCCGGAAAGTCTTTCCGAACTAAATAACGCGGCAACGCGTAATTCGGAAGCGTCTCAAATTGAGACTAAGACTTCCGGTGCCTGCAGTCCAGCTGTAGGTCTTACCCTTGTGAGTGTTACTGGCACTCAAGCTTATACCTTGGCAGCTGGTGCTCGCGCTGGTCAACGGAAACAGTTCCGCGTGACCGTGGCGGCTTCGACGCCAGCCGGCACCCTTACTCCAGCCAGTTTCGCAGATGGTACTAGCATTAGTCTAGACGCCGTGAACGAATACTGTGAGCTTATGTGGACTGGCACTCAGTGGCGTCTTGTTTGTATTGTTGGCGCGACTGTCACTCCGTAATAATTAATAATTACTAAAACTTAGGCACCTAGGAGGTTTTCTTAGGTGCTTATTTTTTTATTTGACCTTTGTAGGTATTTAAGCTAATTTATAAGTGTCTGTACGGCAATGCGCCGCAGCAATTAGCAACTCGCGATCTCCGTCCCGTAGTTGTCCCTTTTAAAAAAGTGATAGTTAAATTCTTAATATATTAGGGATTTTTAGGTTTGACGGAGGTAATTTAGATGGCGAGTAATGTGTTTTCCGGCAGTAGGGCAAGATTCAAAGTTAATGGATCTGTAGTTGCCTTTGCTGGTGGTGTTTCAGGTTCTGAGTCGGTTGACTATGAACCTGTAGATGTTTTGGATCTACTTGAAGTTAGGGAGTTCGTACCGGTGGCGTATCGGGCAACCCTTAATGCCCAAGTTTTCCGAGTTATTGGTTCTTCGTTGAAACAGCTCGGTATCTTTCCGGTTGAGGAGAATATTCTCACTAGTGGAGATCTTGACTGCTCTATTGAAGACCGAATTACTGGTTTGACTATGGCTACATTCCAGAACTGTAAGGCCCAAGAGCATTCTTGGGACGTTACAGCTCGCGGGATTGTTAGCGAAAACGTAACCTTTGTAACCATCAGAGTTCGTGATGAGAGCGAAGTATAGGTAATTATTAAGTTCACATCTTCTTAGTTGAGTAGTATTCTTGTTTACATGACACAATCATGTAAACCTAAAAATTGTAAAGTGTGCTCTATGGAATTCCAACCTATATCCAGAAACCAAATGCGGTGTCAAACATGTATTGTTAATAATGTACATAGTTTGACACCTCCTCTTTGCAAATGTGGTTGTGGAACTCCTCTAATCTATAATCGCGGTCGAAAAGGTTACGGTGAATATTCCTGGGGACATCGTTTAAAGCATGATCTAGAAATCAATAGACAAGAAACTATTGACTCAATGTCACACGCCAATCCTCGCAAAGGAAATATTACTTATTACGAACACAATTGTGACATGTGCAGTGCTTTTTTTAGAAATCAATTCAAAGAAGCAAAATATTGTTCTCAGAACTGCTATCACGCAGAATACCGTGGTGAAAAACATCCTTTTTACAAACATGGAAAAGGACGAACTAAATACAAGTATTACACAGAAAATGGAGTATTAAAAAGAGTGCATAGACGCGTAATGGAAGGAATGATTGGTAGACCTTTGCGCTTTGCAGAAGAAGTACACCATATTGATGAAGATGGATTGAATAATGAACCTAACAACTTGCACCTATTCCACTGTCGTGGATGTCACATGTTTCACCACAGTAGAAAGGCCCCATTACAGTATGAATATACTGAAGCGCATGAAATTCCCAGTAACTAACAACAACAGAAAGAAAATATATCTATGATTGGCAAGAATACAAAGACATTTACTATAACTTATAAAGATGACAATGGAATAGAGCAAACTGGTCAATTTACGACTAAGCGCCTTTCCATTAAAGATCGTGCAAAAATTGGTGTTCGCAAAAGTCAACTAACTGGCGGTCAGTACTGCGTTAAAGATGATGCAGGAAATCCAACAGGTCAGGGGATTGATGAAGATACTGATTATTTGAATGCAATGATTGCTCATCTTGAAATCAGTTTAGTTCAAAAACCAACTTGGTTTAACTTGGATGAAGTTGCTGAAATAAAAGTAGTCCAGGATGTTTACCAGGAGGTGATGGACTTCGAAATGTCCTTCTTTCGTGACAAAATCAGGGAAAATAATCCAGGGGAACATGACAGAGTGGGCCAAGGAAACAGCGGCACAGAATCTTCGGGAACCGGACCTGGAAACACTCCTACGCCGGTGGTGGACCAAAAAGTACAAGCTGCCTTGGACGCATAATAGCGTACAAGGATCAACTCTCGAAGATCTTTTAGTCGAGTACTATGAAGACTACTTTGAGAAATATCCAAATGAAGCAAGAAAAGCACTGTCCGGAGATGATGGATTTTTCTTCTCTAACACTGGAGATCCACTAATCGATAAGTGGGAAGAGGAGCTAGCCAAAGGAATACAACCTGACCTTGAAGAAGGTCTTAACCAACAGACTAGAGAACAGCTTAAAAAAGAAAGATCAAAATATAGTCAAACAAATACAATACTATCAGAAATAGAAAAGCCACACCAAAACCCACCCCAAGACGCGATGTATGCTAGTAAATTTGTTACACCAGGAAGCCAAGAAGAAAAAAGACTTCTCAAACACAAAGAACAGCAGAAATTCCTTGGGGTGGGTAAATCTTCAAACGATTGGGTTGATCTTTTAGGCGACGAATAAATGCCAAATACTCCTAAATCCATTACTTCATCCTTTAATGCAAAACTTAAACCTATCAAGGACATGTTTAAGTTGTATGAGGGTTTAGGGTCTAAAACCTGGAAAGAAACGCAAAAGCGGACAAAGTTAGAAAAACAACGATACAAAGAACAACAAAAAGAATTAAAAGATTCTCATAAACTACGCCTAACTCAAATTAAAGAGGAAGTTAAGGCAGATACTGCTGCGCATAAAAATAAAGTAAAAGGATTCAAAGAGCAGGAAAATCTTCAAACTAAGCAAGACAGATCTTCTAAAAGACAAAGACGAGAAGAGGCAGAGCACCTAGACGGAATAAATAGAAGATTGTCCAGAGGACCTCTTGGACGAGCCGGAAACTTCTTAGGACGTACTGCTGCTTTTGCCGGTGGTGGTCTTGCTGGCTTGGTTGTTGGTGCTGCATTGCGCGGTTACCAAAACTACACAGCATACCAACAAGCGCTTGGTCCTACTATAGGGTTGGGCGGCAGAGGTGGACGTGAAGCAGCGCGCGCCGGAAGAGGAAAGGGCGGAAATCTAGGTTTTAATATTATGGAACGTGCCCAACTCATACCTGCCATGGCCAGATCTACTGGAGTTGTAAGTCCTCGGGCCATGATGCAAGGTATGCGTGCTACGGGTATGGAAGCCGGAGAAGTAGCCGAAATTTTTGGAGCTATTAGACAGGGAGGCACTCAGTTTGCAGGCACTGCTGATGTTTTTGGAGGAAAAAAAGACAGAACTGTACAACTAAAAGGGCAAGGTTCCCGAGAATTTTCAAAAATGATTGCTGCTGGGATGTTCTCTGGTCTTGAAAAAGCGCGCCTTCCTGAGTTCATGTCAGGAATAGCACAATTGATGAAAGTACAAGGTACGATGGCAGCGGGTACCGTCACCGGAGGAGATTTTGCAAAATTAGGAGCTGTTTTTGGAAGAACTGGATTAGAAGGTATGAAGGGCGCTCGCGGCATGGAATTAATGAGCAAACTTCAACAAGGAATTCTTGCTCCTGGTGGTGGCGAGAGTGGTATGGCCTTTATGAGACAGGCTATGGGTTTTGGTAAACCAGGTGGCGGTGCGTCTTTTTATGAGGCAGAAAAACGACGAGAAAAAGGCTTATCTGGTGAAAACTTTGGAAGGGTGATGGGAGAATTGAAATCTCAATATGGAGGAGGACAAGACGCAGCATTAAAAATGAGAGAACTTTTTGGCGTTTCACTGAAACAAGCAGAAACATTAATGAAAATTTATGATTCTGACAAAACTATGGAAGAGAAAGAAAAAGAAGCGCAAAAAGTTATGGAAGAGTCCAAATCTTTAGAACAAAAATCTTATGAAGAAATGAAAAAAGCAGGGACCAATTTAACTAAACAAGCAGCATTATTTGATGATTCTGTTAAAATTGGGTCTGAAACGAAAGGCTATATCGAAGGGATAGAAAAAGCGATAATGGATTTGACTAAGTTTTTAATTAAACATATTCCTGACATACTTGCAGTTTTAAAAATTATAGCCAGAACGGCCATCATAGCATATAACAAATCAGTAGGATGGGTATTTGGTAAGCAGATACCGATGCCGGATGTTTTGAGAGAGCCTTGGGAAAAAATTTACGGGACAGAGGAAGAGCAGACTAAGTCAATACAGGACTATATACAAAATGTTTTGGGCAATACTAGAAACGATGCTATGGCACAAACCTTCGCCAGAAAAGAATTACAAGCAGCCATTGCTGGTGACACAAAATCTTCAACACTAGATACTCTATTCAAAATAGGGCCGCAAATAGAAAAATTGGAACGAAATGTTGCGTTACGCCCAAAATTCGGAACTTTTAAAAGTGATGAGGAAAAAGAATTAGAAGAAATGAGAAGAGTGCAAGGTATTTTGGAAGAGGCTGTGGCTGCTGAGCAGGACGCTGCTGCCCGTAAAAAATTCTTTAAAGATTTGAAAGAAGGTGGAGATAAAGACGCACCACCAACAGAACTTATTTTAGATCCTTATGGCAAGCCTATGCTGATAAGTGGAACTTTAGACGTTAAAAATGGAGTAGGTTCAAAAACGCAAAAAGTTCCTGTTGGTAACACAAAACAAAGAGAAGACAGCGATGGCAACTAATAGGCAACGTACCCGTGTGATTGCGATAGTTCATTCACACGTAAATTTTGAGAAAAGCGGTCCTACAGGACGTGTAGTAGACCTTTCAAGAGATTTAGTGTCGTTGCAAACTTCAAAAACTACTACAGCAACTGGTAGGTTTCAATTTCAGTTAGTGCCGCGACGAAATTATTTAAACCTTATATTTCCTAATGATGTAGTGAATATTTATATCGATCCTGGGGACGGAAAACGCGGCTTTGTACGCACACTATTTGGGTATGTAGACCGAGTGGACAGGTCCATTACCACTGATCAAGATGGGTCTACTACAACTACGTTTACAGTAATAGGATCTGATTTTCAAAAAGCAATAGATAAAACTAGTTTGTACTTCAACGCTTATATGCGACAAAACCTAGATGAAAGATTTGCTCGTACAAGTGAAGGCGCTGTAAGAGGTTCTTTTAGAAATGACGCAGAAGGGTCTATTTTAAGAAACGCAGGTGTTACTGCGTACGGCAGTCCGGCTGATTTTATAGAAAACTTCTTGTTAGTATTACTAGGATTTGGACAACAATGGAGACTTCCAGATGTATATCCAAAACATGTAGATTTAATTAATCAAAATCAAGCAACTAGAAAACAAAGAGCATTCGCTAAAATACCCCAAAACTTGGTTAATTTAATTGACAGTCTTGGAATGCGACGAGAATTAATCGATGCAAATGTGGAAGCAATCAACAACAAATTTTTTGAAATTGGAATAGATGTAGCAACGCCCACTGAGAAAAGTGTAAATTCTGCGCTGAATAGACTTAAAGCAGCGACTTTGTTTATCAACAGTCCAGAACTATTAGCATACAGAGCATCTTTACCAAAAACAGATGCGTCACAGCCTATTAGTATATTAGATCTTATTACATTTGATTTTATTGAATCTTTATGTATTGACGGTTTTCAGTCTAACGCCGCTATAACACAAACCGGATCAGCTACTCTTGGTCAATTTCTTTATGGAAATTGTAATGATTTTATAAATGAACTAATTTTTGACCTTCGTCCAGTGTCAATGGGGCCTAATGGTAAAGATGGAGGACTGCAAGGAAGCCATGGTATAGCCGGGTATTCTACACAACCAGATGAATTAAGAGTAAACGCAGAAGGAACTGTTGATATGCCACCGTCTGCGCAGGCGATCAAATATGTTCCTGCAGTTGTGTTTAGAGAATACCCATATTCTGTAGTACCTGGTCTTGATTTAACGGGACTAATGATTCTTCCAGCTGGAATTGATCCTAAAGGTAGTACATATTCTGGAACAGTGCCATTCGGACCTATATTTTCAGTAGGCGTAGAACAGCCCGGTAGGCATATATTTAACTATGGAGAACCTATATCAGTAGTGTCGTGTCAATACCATAAAGAAGCAAAGCCATATAAACATTTAGACGTACTAACCATAGAAAATTCTGACGTTATATCTGAGTCTTTGGGTCGAAGTGATGAAGACACTTTCAATGTTATGCAATTGACGCCACAAAGCATCACAAACGCAAGCGACCAATATAGATCTGTATTGACTAATTTTTCTCCAATTTTAAATCAAGTTTCTATTGCAAGACATGGTTTGCGTGTTTGGGAGGGGACCACTCAGTTTGCAAATTACAGCTCAGACCTCCAATGCCATAAAGTAGGAGGCGCAATAGACAACGCTCAAATTAGAAGAAATTTGGTGCGTTGGTCACTGTTGATGGATCACTGGTATCAGCATAACATTGAATATTTGAGCGGTACTATCACCCTTAGAGGAATGCCAGAAATCCGCGTAGGCTATAGACTAGATTGGAAAGGTAGAAATGAAAGTTATTATGTAGAAGGTGTTTCACATAGTTGGCAATATCCTAATGCCCTACAAACTACTGTTTCTGTAGCTCGCGGCCAGCGAAATGACCCATTTCCGGTGTACATACCTCCTAAATTTTTAAATCCTTCTAATGAGGTTGTACAAGCCTCCGGAGATCGTTCTGAGACTGGAAGATTGGGAAGATTTTTTCTAATTAAAGATACCCAAGCTACTACACACTCTACCCAGAAAGAAGGTCCTTTTAGTTTAGGGGAAAACTTCATAGATAAGATATCTGACACTACTGGTATCCGTATAAAAGCAGGAGAAGGGCATCCCTTGATAAGTTCTATTAATGATGCGGTTGCTTTAGGTTTGCCTGCTCCTGGAGCGTTCATTGCAAACAGCAAAAAACTAGAAAATAGTAAGAAATTAAAATGAGAATTCGTAGATCAGGATCGGTAATGCAAGGCGGTTTGAGTTTTCAACCCGCTGATTACGGACATTTGAATATGTCTAATCCTGTTATGGGTGTAATTTTAAATGTGTTCTCTGCTGATGATTCTTTGAATGAGGCTGCGAAGGCTTTTCACGACCATAAAGGATCATTCTGTGCGGCCAAAGTATTAGTACTACAAGACGGCACAGACTCTCCAATTCTTCTTCCTAATGTAATTATTTTACCTCCATCAGGATCCGGACACGATGATTACGCTGAAGAAACTCCACGAGGAACTACAGGTACTATTGATGGAAGTGTACTAAAGACCGGTTACAGAGATGTACCTCCGTGGAAGTTAAATGGGGATTGGTGCGTAAGTCCTGAAACCAAAATTTTATGCAGTGATTTAACTTGGAAGAAGGCGTGTGACGTAACTGTTGGACAAGAACTTGTAGGGTTTAATGAAGATTTAAAAGATAAAAAACTTAAAGGGAGTGTTGTTGAAGCAGTAAAAAAATTAATAAAACCGTGTGTTAAAATAACCACTACCAAGGGTAGTATTGTTTGTAGTAAAGACCACATGTGGGTAATTCGAAAACCATATGGAAACGTAAAAAACCAAGCTGGTAAATGTGGGTGGGTAAAAGCAGAAGACGCTAAAGAAGGAGATCAAATTTCATATTTTACGGATCCTTGGGAAGTGGAAAATTCACATGATGCAGGTTATTTAGCTGGATTTTTTGATGGAGAAGGATGGATAAGTCCAAAAAAATGGAGATCTGGAATAGGATTTGGACAAAATCCAGGACCAGTGTTAGATAAAATACTAGCTTTATTGTCTGAAAGAGGATTTAACTTTACTAAAAAAGAGACTAGAGACTATACATCGTTCAATCCAGCCACATATAGGTGTGAAAAATTTAAAATTACTGGACTAAGTAGACCTTCATTGCGGTTTCTAGGCAGTATTAGACCTACTAGACTTTTGACACATAGCCGATTTCAATGGGAAGGAGCGTCATGGAAGGGACCTAGAAAAGATATAGTTAAAATATTAAGTGTTGAAGACGTGGGCGACCAAGAAGTAATTGCTATTCAAACTAGCACTAGGACCTTTATTGCGGACGGGTACCTTTCTCATAATTGTGTGTGCTTGTTTTTAGGCGGAAGCATACACATGCCTATTATGATTAATTATTTTCCACATCCAGGTAATAGAAAAGATCCTTGTACTAATGGAACATCTCCAGATTCGTTGATTCAAGGAAGGCGCATTGCCAAAAGATTTCAGGGAACTAGGGCGGTTCTTACCTCTAAAGGAAGCTTGCTATTAGATACGTCAAAAGCGGGCCACGCTCTTGAGGATAATCGACTAGATAGAAAAGAAACAAACGAAGGTGGAGACATAAAATTAACCGTAAAAACAGACAGAGAATTAGAGGTTAATTTTAATAAACCTGTATTCGATGAAAATGAACCTGATTTCCTTTGGGATCGTAGAGAAATCAATTCTAAGGAAGATAGGGACGACACAGCCACTAGGCTTCTTATGAACAAAGACTTCATACGAGCACTAGCTGGGCAGGTTGTAGAGATAGCTTCCGCCCAAAATATTTATTTAGGAACGCAGGCTACCGCAACGGAAAATTTTGTATTAGGACAAGAACTTAAATCATTACTTATAACAATTCTTAATGCTTTGATTTCTCATAAACATCCAACTGGAGTAGGACCATCTGGTCCGCCACTGCCTCCTGAACTCAGTGATTTTACCTCCGCTTTATCTGATGTAAATGCTGAGACTATTCTAAGTACTTGGATTTATGGACAAAAGGACCCACCATAATGGCTATGTCAGAAACACTGTTAGCGAGTCAATTATTGAATCTTTCTTCTAATCCAACCGACGTGGAAGCAGACGCTATTACACGCTTTCTAAGCGCATACGGCACGTTTTTAGTAGGTACGGGGGTGGGTGACGGAGCTACCGCAAATGGAGTCCCTATAAGCCCAGCAGCTGTCACCGCAGCAGCAGCCGCAGCAGGTCCAACTCTAGTAGGAATGTCTGCTCCTGGTCCATTTAACATGTATCATCAAGCACTTACAAAAATCCCACAAGCCGTATCCCAAGGCGCAGCATCGTTCTGGGGAGCCCTAGCAGCTAACCCAAGTGCGGCCTTTCCAGGAGCAATTGCAATGACCCCACCTCCTCATGCTGGATTATATTCACAATTTCCAGTAGTTATGGCTGATAATACATCAAATGCAGCCACTGCTCAAGAGGCAGCGGATAATACAGCAGCGTTGCTGTACGCAGAAGCAGTAGTTGGTGGTACAGTAACCTTCCCAGGACCCGCAGTATTTCCTATAATTTAGTGTAGTTATGAGTAGTGACAAAGGCAGCACAATAACTAGTTTAGAATCTGTTAGAGCTAATTGGAACATTTCCACTAGATCTAATAGTAATAAACTTTATAGACTGGCGCTGCTAAATGCAGAAGAGTTGGATGTAGTTTCTCCTCATCTAGCACCCGGTGTTTCTTCTAGATTTTTAGAAGGGGAACCTGTTGAGTTTGTCTTTGATGTCAATCCTAAGTCTATTGATGTGGAAGAGCCGGCTGCAGTGCAGATTATTCCCACACAGGATGGGTCACAATTTGTAGAACATCAAGGAAATATTTACAAAAATATCCTTATTGCGGGAACAACAGGGCTTCGACCTAACAAAAGGAATACAGGATTAATTCCCATACTGGGTATTCCTAATCCTTTTGCTGCGCCAAACACTATTGAAAATGCAAATTCAGGGTTGCCACCTGGAGAAGTTAGTGGTTTTGAATCACTACTTAAACTTAGAAATTTGTTTAGAGCGTACAACGACATAAAAAGAGATCCTAATTTTGCATCTAAAGTAGTGATGATGTGGGAAAACGGAAAAGAAGGAGAATTTTATGTCGTAGAACCTGTATCTTTTAAAACTCGCCGTGACTCTAGTTCTCCGGTAACGGCCATGTACGAGATTCAGCTAAGAACTATAGGAAAGTTAAATTATTTTATTTTTCCAAGGGAAACAGACTCTAGATTGAACCTTACAGGAGTATTAAGTATTCCAGCGCAGTTTAATGAAATTGCAAGAAAATTAAATTTTGCGCTTTCTACACTAGCATCAATCCCAGACAATCTTGTTGGTGTTACTCAGGCAGCGTTGTCAACTGTCATTATTCCAGCAACGAGAGTATTCAATAATATTACCAGTGTTTCAAACGCTGTGGGCAGGGCTTTTACGGTACCAAGAAATGCTGTGTCTCTTTTGTCAACTAGTTCTTTAGATTTGATGGTTTCCTTGCAAAGAATAGAAGCAGAAAGGAATGCCGGTAATCAAAGAGGAACTACTACACTGCACAGCACAGCATGGAAAGCTGCTAAAGATATTTTCAGAGCTGCGGCACAATCATTTTCAATAGATTCTTTGTACGCAGAAGGTGCTGGAGAAAAATTTAATACAAGAAATTCTGCTTATTTTGATCCTGTAACTGGGGCGCCTAGAACAGGCGGTAGTCCAACAAATCTTTCTGAAGTAGCGACGCCGGGCGGTACGGAAATTGCAACAGTATACAATCATGATACTATTTTTACTTTAGCGTTGCGATTGTTAGGCGACGCTGCTAGATGGAAAGAATTGGTAATTCTTAACAATTTGAAATATCCGTACGTAGATGTTACTGGTGATGGAAAAGACATACTTCGTCCAACTGACCAAATACTTTTTCCTTCAAATTTTACAGGAGGAACGTCTGCGGTAGTTCAAGACATCAATAAGGACGAAACTCCACTCACCAAACGACTAGGAAGAGATTTAAAATTACAATCTATACAGGAATTAAGTGGGATAGAAACCTTTGATCTATCTATAAATACTAAAGGAGATTTAGAGCTGATAGATGGTGTAGAAAACCTTAAACAAGCGGTTAGGATTAAATTCTCTACAGAAAAAGGAAGTTTGCCTACGCATCCTAGATTCGGTTTGTCCGCTCCAATAGGAAGAAAAATCAGTATTCGTTCAATTATTGGATTTCAAGTTGACACAAGAACGTCCTTGTTACAAGACTCACGAATATCAACTGTAAATGGTTTAAACTTTAGTGTAGACGGTAATGTCCTATTTATTAAAGCCAGTCTGGGCGTAGTTGGAACTGATAATTCAGTTGGCGTGGTCTTAGAGGCGAGGAGATAGACAATGGCTTTTGTACCACGCGGTTATCAACAAATTCGGGATGACATGTTGGCATTTATTAGAATGCAAACTGAGCTTACGGATTTTGAAATCGGTTCAGTAATTCGAACTATTGTAGAAGCAGCTGCCCTAGAGGATGATGAGCAGTATTTTCAAATGGTTCAACTGCTGGATGCCTTCAGGCTGTCCTCAGCATCTGGGCAAGACCTTAATGACCGTGTTGAAGAATTTGGACTTATTAGACTGCAGCCCGCATCGTCGTCAGGAACGATAGTAATAACTGACGGTACATTAGTAACAGACACACTTGCTTTCAACTCTCCAGCAGGCTCCGCTACTGTTACATTGGATGATAGTACAGACTTTCCGACCACCCCTTTTGTTTTAAGAATTGGCGAAGGTACCGTAGTAGTTGAAGACGTGTCTATCGCTAGTAACAACACTGGAACAGGTGTATTAACTCTGGTGGGGTTGACTGCAAATGCGCACGACGCTGGAGAACGCGCTTCTGTAGTTTCTGGCGCTGCTGATAAACTACTTTCCTCTGGCATTAGGGTGCAGGTTCCTGCTACAGGAGATGAAGAGGCCATAACGTTTGTTACTGTGGAAGAAGGAACATTAGTTAATGGCAATTTTGACAGCACATCTATAAGAACCAGAGCAGAAGTTCCAGGGTCTGTTGGTAATATTGGCGTTGGTAAAATAGAAGAATTTATATCCAGTCCTCCATTCGATGGAGCCAGTGTTACAAATAGAGTCAATTTTGGTGGTGGTCGCGACCTAGAAACAGATGCACAACTCAGGGATCGTGCTAGATCTGCAATCCAATCGTTGTCGCGAGGAACTGTTCTTGCTTTAAAAGAAGGCGTAATCGGTGTTGCAGATGAGGTCACTGGTCAAAGTGTCACAACGTCTAATCTTTTAGAATCATTTGTAACTAATGAAGTGACTGTTTTTATTGATGACGGAACAGGTTTTGTACCAGACCAAGTTCAATTGGCGCGTACTGAACTTGCAGTGGCTACATTAATCGGCGCCACTATGTTTACTGTGGTAGATGCTACAGACTTTCCTGAAGAGGGAACTTTAATTGTAAGTACAGAAGACCCTGGTCAAATAGAAATCCTTGATTTTTCTGGAGTAAACTATACCACTAATATTATTTCATTAGTTAGTCCTACTACAGCTGTTCATGACATTGCTGATGAAGTTTCTGTAGTTGATTTAATTGAAGATGATTCTGAAGCTGGTCGAAACTTTTTCCAAACCAGCAATTTTCCTATAGTAGAAAATTCTCAACGCATCTGGTTAGACAGTGGCGGTGGCGGGTCTCCAGTTTTACAAGCAGAGAATACGGATTACAATTTCAATCGTGGAACTGGACAAATTGAATTTATTGGAGCTGGAGTAGCCCAAGATTCCATTATAGTAGCGCACTACAACTACTACACTGGCTTGTTAGCTACTGTTCAAAAAGTAATAGACGGAGACCCAGACGATCCTGTTAATTTTCCAGGAATTCGCGCAGCAGGTATTAGAGTTTTTGCGGAAACTCCCATTATCAGAAGAATTACAGTTCGTGCCTCTATTGTAGCTATTCCAGGAATCCAAGAAAATGATCTGATTCCTTTGGTGCAAGAGGCATTGGAAAGCTACATAAATGGTTTAGGAATTGGCGAAGATGTTATTGTTGCTGAATTAATTGAACGTGCTATGCGCGTTGATGGGATGTTGGACGTTACTATATCTTTGCCAACCGGCAATGTCGTTATTCTAGAAAATGAACTTCCTCGTGCTTTTGATACAAATGGCAACTCATTGGTGGATGTCGCTTAATGAGAAATAAAGTACAAAGCGCCATTAGAGAGTGTCGAGACCAACTTTTTCTTGATACGGCGGATGACATTAGACTTGATGTCGTTTCCAGTAATCTTGGAATGGACAGATCTAATGTTAATTTCAGTGATGACGAATGGCGATATGCAGTAAAGGAAATAGCACTTCAAGGCAAACAAGTTAGAAACATATTTTATAGGGCTCTAGAGGTCATATTAGGACCACAAAAGACTAGAATCGCAAATCTTGACATTGCTCCATTTGTAGATGAGGAAATAGTTCATTTTGAAGATTCCAGTAATTTACTTCAACTAGGAACGCTAATATTCGATCCAGGACTCACTACAGAAGAGACGGTAGCATTTTGTTTTCGAGATTTGGAAACTAACAAAGTATTTTTAGAGTCTGCGTTGTTGTTTGATCATGCTGCGTTAGACCCTGCGTCTAACTTGTTAGAAAGTGATCACTCTGCAGGAGTAACAACGTTAAACTTAGTAAATTCAAACAGTTTTCCAACTACCGGGTTTCCTTATCCAATTATTGTAGATAGAGGTACAGAGTTTGAAGAAACATTAGTGGTAACTGCTAATAATACTATTTCAGATACACTAACCCTTCAAAATCCAACAATGTTTGACCACGCTGGTCCGAAGTCTACCTTTGTTAGAAAGCCCCTCAACGCAGCGGCACCGGACGGACGGACATTTTTACAATTGGACAACGAAGATACCAGATCCTTTCCAGCTGCCGGTTATGTGCGATTGGCTTTTGGTGATCCTGGAGAAGAGACTATTGAATTCATTGAAAATTCCATAGAAGATGATGTTCTATATCTTAGGACACCTCTCATATTTTCACACGTTGCAGGAGAGTCAGTAGAACTAGTTACTCCAGGAGCTGAAGTAGAAACATGCTCAGTAATTCAACAAGGTGTTGATTGGAGTATCCATGAAACTACTCCTAATAAAATTATTATTGTAGTTCCTGCAGGGTCTCTAACTATAACTCTCAGAGATGCTTCTTATCTACATGACGCTGTTTTGCCTCCTTACGCCACTGCACTGTCATCAAATCTTATGTCAACAGATGTTGTTATTGAGGTTGTTGACTCTAGTGGATTGCCTGTTGCTGGAATTGTAGAAATAAATGGAACGCATATTTTTTACATAGACAAAGACGACACTACAGATACGCTTTTTCTTCCTAGGGACGCAGGAATTGCCGCACTAGCTGGATCAACTGTAAATTTAGTGAGACCTGTATACTCAGGCACAGACTTAGAAGAAGGAAATCTCAGGGATGCTTTTGGAAACATACAAGCAGACCAATTTTCTGGACCTTATTTATTTGATATAACACAACAAGCACCAACTATAGTATCTTCAAGATTGAATGAAACACTACCAACTCCTACCAGAGTTGCATTCGCGCAAAGTACAGGAAACACGGCTATAGAGGTTAAAGATGTTTTTGATTGGCCTGCACCACCGTTCACTCCTTTTCCCGTTAGAATAGGACTGGGCACAGGTTTTGAAGAGACTACTACCTGCATTGATAGAACCCTTAGAGTTGGCACAACCACCTCAGTTCTAGGTGTGCACCCTCCAACTACTACCATTCAAGCTTCTGATACCACAGCTTTTCCTCAATCAAATGGAGTAGATCCAGCAGGATATAGAATAATTATTAATCAAGGAGGACCTGCCGAAGAGATTGTAATTGTTTCTAGTGTAATATCTGGAGCGCCCGGATTCTTTAATCTTGTCAATGCTACTGTTTTTCCCCACACCACAGGGCAATCTATTAGACTTTTAAACGACGTATTGTCAGTTGACCCATTAACACAACCACACGCTGCTGATCAAATAAATCCTAGTGTTTTTGGACACTTAGTTGAAAAACTTGTCGAAACTTTAGAATTGGAACCTGGCGGAGGTACACAATTTCCTGATAATGGAACTGTTTATCTTAATTTTGGTAAAGAGAGGTTAACTGTAAGACAGAAAATTGTAAGTGCAACTCCTACAATTCTTACCATGTCAAACACTTCTATATTCCCAACTACTGATTTTCCCTATAAAATAGTGGTGGGACAAGGTTTGCCGCAAGAGGAAATAACGTCAGTTACAGCAAACAACACTGGGCTTAATCAATTAACTGTAAGTCCAGCTTTGGTAGGCAGTTTTGCAGCAGGAGATTATGTAGTGTTTGCAGCAGGTTTACCGACTACAGTAGACTACAACAATAAGGTGGTAGATGTATTAGAATTGTCTACACCAACCGGTTTTACTTCTGGCTATACTAATGGTGAAAATGTAGTGCTTACTGGAGGAGCTAGCGAACCAGATATATCTGGCAATTCTTTTTCTTTTAAATTACCTCCAAATCCTGCTGATAGAATAAATTTTCTTTTCGATTTGATCCGGGCTGCCGGTGTTGAAATTGTTTTTGTGGAAGACAGGTGATAGATGCCTAAAGACGTAATACTGCGCCCTAATATGCGAATTGATATCCCCGATTTCGAGGATAAGACTAGTGTATTTTCAAGGGAGAGTGACAAGTTAGAACTTGAGCGCTTTATTCTAGATAATCAATCTGTTGCAACTGAAGGTTTTCGTGTAGAAATTGCTAACCAAGGCACAGACCCAGGTCTTTTTACTATTGTTAATGGGACTGCTTTTAACCGAGCTGGACAACTAGTTAATAATGAAATTGATACTATAGCTACAAGATCAGCTACTTTATCAGTAAACGCTACTTATTTTGTTGAAATAGAGTTCATTGAAACAGAAAGTGATACAGATGCCAGAGCGCACTGGGATCCTACTTACAACAATGGCACAGATCCTAGCGGTGACGTTCGTCCCGACGGCAGAGAATTTAGCAGAGCGGTTGCGACTAGACGCACTCCAGATTGGCAAATTGTAACACCTATATCAACTTCAGGCTTTGCCCGGACTACTAACCCAAACAGTACTAGGGTTCCGATTGCAGTATTAACTTTGTCTGGAGGTGTGATTACAGGAGGCACTACCACACCGCTCCGCAGTGTAATTACCACTTCTATTCCAATATCAAGTTCTGTGGTCCGTCTTTTTAATACTAAGGAAATGCCTGATAGTTTCACAATCAGACTTAATCCTGGTGGCGCTACACAAGAAGATGTTGGTGTGATTACTAATGACAGAGACAACCATATCTTGACATTAGGGAGTAATACTTTATTTGCTCACAGTGCCGGGGAAAGGGTTGTCGTAGCCGGTGTTACTCCTGCGGAATACTTAATTGAAAGGACTACTCCTGATTTGCCTATAGCAGGCACGGCAGATGCTAGGCCACGGTTTTTTCAGGGCGACGCGGCCAGGGGTTCTTATATAGCAATAGATCCTGCTGGTTCAGGATCAGACAGATCTGATAATCAAATTATAACTCTAAAACGCTATGTTGATTTCTTGGCAGGTCAACTTAGAGAATTGAAATTTGGTGGAGGAACTTCTACTACTGTTGGTAATACCGCGCCACCTTCTGCATTTACTAATGCTACCGACTATTTTGACTTTTCAGGATCGGTTGTAGGTGCTCGTACCAATACTGTTTCGGTTGGCGATGGAATTACTTCTTTTGGTGATTTTAATACAACCACTTCAGGAAGCGCCGCAGCGGCCATAAACGCTGCACTGGATGTTTTAGGAGGCTCTTCCGGAAGCGGTGTTTTATATATCAAGAGGGGTACGTATCTACTTAGTTCCACTATAACTGTTGATCATCATGTTAAAATTATGGGAGACGGACTAGGTAATGCTGGAACGATACTGCGGGGAAACAGCACTGGCGCTGTCTTTAACATAAATATTCCAACGCTTGGTGGCGCAACAGCTACTGTAGTGTTTGAAAGTTTACAAATGGATATGCCAGGAACGGGGCCATTTTGTTTGACCATTACTGCTATCCAAGCAAACAGTAAAATCACTATCAACAATTGTCAAATAGCTGGAATGCACCTGACTGACAATATGTTGATTCAAGACTCAATTATTGGAACAACCAGCAATTCAGATATTGCAATTACACATAAAACAGGAAGCACGGCCGTAGCGTTAGTAGCGTTCAGAAATTGTTATTTGTTTAATCCTACTACAGGAGCTTCAAAACGCATTGTTCAATTAAACACTGCAGACAGTATAGAGTTTGACAACTGCAAAATCATACAATTTGGGACGGCTACATATTTGATAGAGTTTCAAGGAGTGGCAACTAATATACGAGCAGTGGCATGTTCAATTGACACTACTGGCGTTAACGCAACCGCAGTATTTCAATTTACAGGAACACCAGTCAATATAATGTTGGGACCAAATAATCTTAATACGGCTGGGCCTCTTAGCAACGTATTCTCCGGCAGTGAGACACTGTCCATTGTAGGCAACATTGCGCTAGCATCTGGCGTACGGATGAGGGAGGATTTTGTAAACGGCACACAGTATGTTGGGATAAAGCCGCCTTCGTCCATTGCGTCAAGTTTTGATCTTGAATTACCCAGCGCACTACCATCTCAAACTTCATTTTTGAAAGTTACTGCAGCCGGTGTGTGGACGTACAGTGCAGACATCACTCACGGTGATCGTTTACTAATGATCACCCCACATGCAGGATCAAAAGTAGAACAGCTTCTTGGTGGTGGTGTAAGAGACTCAGGTGGTAGGTGGGTTTCTCAAGGTTCTAGTCATGTTTGCCAACTTGATGTTGGTCTTTTTGTAGGATGTAGAATCAAGCGCTTCAGATGTTTCATAAATGGTGCAAGTGCTGGGTTGAAAAGGATGAATCTAGTCTCATTGTCTAATGGAGGGCTGGCCGGAACACCTGAAGAATTCACTAGCACAGCAACAGGGGATACGGTCATAGATAGTGGAGTGTTGCCGACTCCATACACAGTCGTAGCAGATCCAATATATTTTGTTTCATTTAGAGCTGCTGTGTCTGGAGATGAATGCTACGGTTTTGAAGTTACTTATGACTTACCATAAAGTGGAATATAAATGCCAATTCTAGAATACAACAATAACAACTTACAAAACGGTGTCGATGATCCTGGCAAACTGTTGGAAGAGCTGAATAAGCTACAGTTGGCCAAAACCACCATACAACAAGTCGGGTTTTCTCGTACTAATAATATAATTAGTATCTTTGTAGATAAAGATCCAACTGATTCAGACAGAAGTTTGATTGACACCGCAGTTAATGAACATACTGGTGGCGTAGTACTTTCCGAGTACAAAACACAAGCTATTATGAGTGTAGATGCAGCAACTAGACTACTTATAGCAAATGGTTTCGACTATAGGAGCAAAAAATTTAGTTTATCAGCAGAAGCTCAACTTAAAATGAATGGAGCATTAGTTGCAAAAGATATTTTGTCTTACCCAGTGGTGTGGAGCAACTTGGATAATACAGATACAATTACTATTAGCAATAAAGAGGAAATGGAATCGTTTTGTGCAACCGCATTAAACACAATACGACAACATTTGGACAAAGGTACCGAGTTAAAAAGTTCTATTAGATCCGCAACAACAAAAGAAAACGTGGACATTATAGCAGCCAAAAGATAAAAGGAATAAAAAATGAAGAAAATTAATTATATTATTGTACTGTTTGTATTGCTTATGACTTCTAGTGTGGCATTTGCACAGAGTGAAGGAGCGTCCGATCCGGCTGCATTCACTCTTCTCAATCATGCACTGGAGATTGCAGGAGCGCTTCTTATGCTCCTAGCAACTTGGGCTACGCACAAAGTTAGTGGACTTTTGAAAAGCAAAACTGGTGTAGAAGTTGATTCTTTGTTGGAGTCATTTGCTACCAAAGCAGTACATTTTGCAGAAGAGAAGGCGCATCAGCAACTGTCTTCTAAGAAGAAAGCACTTAAAGGTCCTGAGAAGATGGAAGTAGCTCTTGGATTCGCTCTTGCTCTTGCAGAGCAGAACAAGCTTCCTGCTAAAGCCAAGGAGAAGATGGCAAATTATATTGAAGCCAAACTTGGCGAAACACGATATACTAAATTTTAATTAAATCAATAGCTTAACAATTAAAGATGGCCACTACTCCAATTATACAGAGTACTGGCTCTGTTTCAGGAGCCGGAACCCCTGGTCAAGGTCGAAAAGACCTTGATATCGGGGAGACTGTAACTTTAAGTGACACCGAAGCTGCAAACTCTGGTGCATCATATGTGTGGACATTTTTAGACATACCGATTGGCTCTTCGTCAGTGTTAATAGGTCCTACTACTGCAACTCCAACTTTTATTCCAGACGTTACCGGGTCATACAATGTACAAGCAGTTGTAAATGGGCTATATACCTCTGAAGAGGTTTTAGCCGTTCCTCTCCCTATTACCGGAGCTAGAATTCCATCATTTGAAGAAAGATTGGAATATGATGGTGGGGGAAATACAAAAGGTTGGCATGAAGCAATGACTGAATTCATGCGGCAGGCTGATTCTTTACTCGGAACTACTAGCACTACAGATCTATTCTCCCCACCTGAAATGTGGGCACAAACAGACATACCAGCAGGGCAATCCTCTACAATGCTAACTACTGGTGTGTCTCAATTATTTAATGATTTTCAGGTGATACGAGCTGGCTCTATTGTTGGTATTAACTTAAGATTTAATGGCAATCTTACCGGCGGGTCTGCTACTGCCACTGTTGCTGTTAACGGGTCTCCTGGAACATTGGCTACCACTGTAAATTCTGGATCTTCTTCAGGGAGAAACACTCAGGGAACAGGTATTGACGTGGTTAGCCCAGGAGATACTGTTAGTATTTTTCTATCCACTACAGGGGGTTTTGGACCTACCACCTTAGACGCAGAAGCAGCTCTGGAAATACAAAGGAGTGGAGCAGGAACGGCTGATATATATTCACTACCTGAAGTGTGGACACAGAATGATGTTCCAGCGTCCCAAGCAGCTACTCCTTTATTCAGCAATACGTCTCAACTATATGACGATATTCAAGTAGTTCGTGCAGGCTCTATTGTCGGGTTAAATGTTAGATTTACAGGAAACTTAACTGCAGGATCGGCTACAGCAACCGTGACAATAAATGGTATTCCTGCTACACTGTCGGTAATTGTAAGTTCTGGGTCTTCTAGCGGAAGATCGATTCAAGTAGCTGGAATAGATACGTTAATTGCTGGAGATAGAATTGGCGTACAATTGTCAACAAATGGAAGTTTTGCACCTACAACTCTAGATGTAGATGCATGGTTAGAAATACAGAAATCCTAATATATTTAGAATAAATTATTAATTAATAAAGGAGATTAGAATAACATGAGTAGTATTGTAAGGAGAGCGAGTTCTAAGCTCGCAAAGTTCCTGGAAAGGGCTGCCGATCCAGGTGGTGTAACAGATACTGTACAAGTTTACGGTAAAGA
>Ga0187892_10000183_pt1 | contig 162222 bp, 159 predicted proteins | sample MA1701073metaG_FD_139345 | JGI IMG/M metagenome (GOLD analysis project Ga0187892, IMG submission 139345) | Bio-ooze microbial communities from a basaltic lava cave in the Kipuka Kanohina Cave System on the Island of Hawaii, USA - MA170107-3 metaG ...
CCCGCTGCGCTATCACCGACAGATCCCTCCAAGGCATGGGTTGCTCCTTGTCCGGCCAACTGCGGTCGGACAAGTGTCACCCATGTCTCCGAACACCTGTCACCTATGTCCCCGGTCCGTACATCTTCGCGGGGGAGGTGGCCCGCGCGTCAGGCGCGCGGGCCGGAGGGGGTCAGGACAGCGGCCGTTGATGTGGCGGCGGCGTTGTGCGAAGCCGTTCTCACCCCGATCGCGACCTTCCCCCGCGCTCGCGGGGGAAGGAGAAGACTCTAGCTTCCCAGCTCGGCGAGGAGCTGGTCGTAGAAGCGGCAGACTTCGTCCATTCCGGAGCCGGGTTGATTCATCGCCTCCTGCAGCTTCTGGGCGCTCTCCTGCACCTTGATGCTCAGCGCTTGGGCCTTCGTGTGATCCTTGGCGATCACCTCCTGCACGCGCTTCGAATAGGCCGCGGCCTTGGCCTGCAGTTCGGCTTGGGTGCAAGCGGCGTTGGCCGCGGGCGCGAGCGCGACGAGGGCGAGCGCGGCGCCGATCAGCGACTTCTTCATCGGGGAATGATCCTCGGGTTCGGGGGTAGCCGGTCGGCCCGGCAGGACCGCTTCCTACTACGCAATTTCTGAAGCGAGTGTGTAGCGCCGCCCTTGACGGACGCACGGCCGCTGCTTTACGTTTACGTCAACGTTAAGCGGGATTCGCCCATGCTGGGTGCGGCGGACGAAGCGGCATGACGTCCGCCCGCGATGGCGGGGAAGAAACCTATTCGATCGCGCAGCTGGCGCGCGAGTTCGACGTGACGACGCGTGCGATCCGCTTCTACGAAGACGAGGGGTTGCTCGCGCCGCGCCGCCGCGGCCAGACGCGCGTGTACGCGCCGCGCGACCGCACGCGCCTGAAGCTCATCCTGCGCGGCAAGCGGCTCGGCTTCTCGCTGCAGGAGATCGCCGAGATGGTGACGATGTACGACGCGACGCCGGGCGAAGCGGGGCAGCTCGAGCTGTTCCTGAAGCGCATCGCCGAGCGCCGCGCCGTGCTCGAGCAGCAGCGCGAGGACATCAAGGTGACGCTCTCCGAGCTCGAAGCATCAGAGGCCGCGGCGAAGAAGCGCCTCAAGGAGCTGAGGGGCTCGCGATGAACGCGATCCCGCTGGCACCGGCCGATCCCGATTTCGCGGCGCGGGTGCGCGACAGCTTTGGCCGCCAGCCGTTCATGGAGCATATCGGCGCGCGCATCACGGCGCTCGAGCCGGGCTTCTGCGAGATCACGGTCGACCATCGGCGCGAGCTCACGCAGCAGCACGGCTTCGTGCATGGCGGCGTGCTCGCCTCGATCGCCGATTCCGCCGCAGGCTACGCCGCTTTCAGCCTGATGCCGGCCGAAGCCTCGGTCCTCACGGTCGAGTACAAGCTCAATCTACTATTAATTGTATATGGTTATATTCCGCGCGATTGCAATCATCTTATCTATATGCCTATCCGCGCCAGAGGCGCGCGCACCTTGCCCATTGTTCCTATGCTAGCTAATCCTTAGCTATCTAACCTTCTATGTGCGTTTGCACTTATCTCACCATGCCTCACCTATGTCGTATCCAAAATCCCAACAACGCCATGCACTCGCCCCGCCCATCGCGCAGGCGCAAGGCGTTAGCCGAGATGCTACGTTGCCAACGGCCCGCGCATCCCCCCCGGCAAAACCAAACAACACCCTTTAGATGCAACCTGCTCCGCCCAGGTCGGGGCGAAGCGATGATCGCGCGCGGCCGCGTGCTGAAGCCCGGCCGCACGCTCACGGTCGTGCAGGCCGACGTCTTCGCGCGATCCGGCGGCAGCGAGGAGCAGGTGGTCTCTTCATTGCAGACCCTCATGTGCCTCTACGGGAGGGCCGACAACGCCTCTGGCGCGCCGGGCAGGGCTCGGTGAAAATCTGCGGGTATCCCCGAGCTGGAGGCATGCAATGCGTATCGCTCAGGCCCTCGCACGATTGGTTATCGTGGCTGCGTTCGGCGTCGCTGCCGCGGCCCTCGCGCAGACCGAACAGCAGCCGGGCGGACTGACGCCGCCCGGCGGCTCGGCGCCGCTCGGCGGCCCCGTCTATCTCAACCCGCCGCCGCCCGGCCCCGGGATACCGCGCGACGACATCCTGGAGGTCATGGTCAGGGCCGCGCTGATGAGCTTCAACGACGCAAATCTGACCGGAAACTATGCGGTGCTGAATGCGCGCCTCCATTCGGAATTCAGGCAGCAGGTGCCGGCCGACCGGCTCGCCACGATCTTCGCGGGGTTTCGCACCAACAAGATCGACATCGCGCCGCTGCTGGCGCACAGGTCGACCTACACCCAGTCGCCCAGTATCGACGCCAATGGCATTCTTTCGGCGAAAGGGCACATGGAGACGCGGCCGTGGCGCACCTCATTCGAGCTCGAGTGGCGTCGCGAGGAGAACCAGTGGCGGCTGTGGAAGATCAACGTGCGCGTGCGGCCGCCCGAGCAATGATCGCGCACCGCCAGCCGAACGAGGTTCTGCGCGAGGTCTTCGGCTACGAATCCTTCCGCAGCTTCCAGGAAGAGGCGATCCGGCAGGTGATCGGCGGCGGGCACGCGCTGATCCTGATGCCGACCGGCGGCGGTAAATCGCTCTGCTACCAGATCCCGGCGCTGTGCCGGCCCGGCGTCGGCGTCGTCGTCTCGCCGCTGATCGCGCTGATGCAGGATCAGGTCGAGGCGCTGCGCCAGCGCGGCGTCCGCGCGGCGGCGTGGAACTCGGCCTCGTCCGACGAGGAAATCGACGGCATCGTGGCGGCGCTCGCGGCCGAGAAACTCGATCTCCTCTATGTCGCGCCCGAGCGCCTGATGATGCCGGCGTTCCTGGAGCGCGTGGTGGCGCGCGCGAAGCTGGCGCTGTTCGCGATCGACGAGGCGCATTGCGTCAGCGAGTGGGGCCATGACTTCCGACCGGAATACCTGCAGCTCGCGGCGCTCGCCGAGCGCTTCCCCGACGTGCCGCGCGTGGCGCTGACCGCCACCGCCGATCTCCGCACCCGCGCCGAGATCGTCGAGCGCTTGCATCTCGGCACGGGGCGCCTTTTCGTCGCGAGCTTCGACCGGCCGAACATCACGTATCGCGTCGATTCGCTGCGGAGCCGCGAGAAGCAGCTGCTCGATTTCCTTTCGCGGCATGCGGGCGCTTCGGGCATTGTTTATTGCCGAGCGCGCAAGAAAACCGAGGAGATCGCCGGGGTCTTGGAGGCCGAGGGCTACAACGCCTTCGCCTATCACGCCGGCATGGACGCGCGGAGCCGCCGGAAGGCCCTCGAGCGTTTCCAGTCGGAAGACGCCGTCATCGCCGTGGCGACGATCGCGTTCGGTATGGGCATCGACAAGCCGGACGTGCGCTTCGTCGCGCATCTCGACATGCCGAAGAACGTCGAGGCCTACTACCAGGAGACGGGCCGCGCCGGCCGCGACGGCCAGCCAAGCGAGGCCTATTTGCTCTACGGCGCCGGCGACGAAATCACGCTGCGCCGCTTCATCGAAGAGTCCGGGGCGCCCGAGACGAGGAAGACGATCGAGCGCGCCAAGCTCGACCAGCTCTTGCGCATCCTGCGCGCGAGCCGCTGCCGGCGCGAGGCGCTGCTCGCCTATTTCGGCGAAACCAGGCCGGCGCCGTGCGGCGCCTGCGATATCTGCCTCGACACCGGCGCGCTCGAAGACGCGACGGAACCGATGCGGAAATTCCTCTCCTGCGTCTTCCGCACCGGCGAGCGCTTCGGCGCCGCGCACGTGATCGACGTGCTGCTCGGCAACACGACCGAGAAGATCATCCAGTTCGGGCACGTCACCGTCAGCACCTACGGCATCGGCCGGGAGCTTTCGAAGAAGCAATGGCGCGTCGTCGCCGGTCACGCTCTGGCGGCGGGCCTCGTGCGCCATCACGACAACGGCTTCGGCGGCCTCGTGCTGACCGATGCGGCGCGCCCGGTGCTGCGCGGAGAAGCGCGCGTCATGATGAAGCTGCCCGCGCAGCGCGAGAAGCGCCGGCGCGGCGCGCCCGCCACGGCTGGCGGGGCCATGCCCATGGCGCCGCATGGGCCGCTGTTCGACGCGCTGCGCCGCTACCGGCTCGACCTCGCGCGCGCGGCGGGCGCCGCGCCGTTCACGATTTTTCACGACCGGACACTTGAGGAGCTCGCGGCGCTCAAGCCCGCGACGCTCGATGCCCTGAGCCGATGCTACGGCATCGGCGTGATCAAACTCGAGAAATACGGGCCGGCCGTCCTCGACATCGTGCGCCGGTACCGCGACGTGCCTGACGCGCCGGCGAGCGGCGACGCCGTGCTCGGCAGCGGTCTCGCCGCCAATCAAGGCAAACCCTGGACGCCCGAGCAGGATGCCGCGCTGCGCCGCCGTTGGGATGAAGGCGCCGACGTCGCCTCGCTTGCGCGCGAACTGGGGCGGGGCGCCGGCGGTATCGAAGCCCGCCTCGTGCGCCTGGGCCTCGTGCCCGACCACGAGACCGCGCGGATGCGGCGATGACGCCTCGTTTCGCCACCGGCGGCGTGCCCTCACTTCCCAACGCTCGCCGAGCGGCAAGCGTTGGGCCCCTTCTCTCCCAGAGGGAGAGAAAAGGAACGTGGCGCCGCCGCTCTCCCTTCTCTCCCTCCGGGAGAGAAGGGGCCCAAACCGCTCCTGCGGTTTGGGAAGTGAGGGTCGGTGCCGGCCGCATACGCACGACGGTTCACATCAGGAAAACGCCATGAGCATTCCCAACGTCCGCCTGCCGGCGCTCGATTTCGATCTGGGGCAGGATGCGGAGATGATCCGCGACACGGTCTCGGGCTTCGCGGCCAAGGAAATCGCACCGCGCGCGGCCGACATCGACCGCGAGAACGAATTCCCGGCCGATCTCTGGAGGAAGATGGGCGATATCGGGATTCTCGGCATCACGGTCGAGGAGGAGTATGGCGGCGCGGGCCTCGGCTATCTCCATCACGTGGTGGCGATGGAGGAGGTGAGCCGCGCCTCGGCCGCGGTGGGCCTTTCCTATGGCGCCCATTCGAACCTCTGCGTCAACCAGATCCGCCGCAACGGGAACGAGGCGCAGAAGAGGAAGTATCTGCCGAAGCTCATCAGCGGCGATCATGTGGGCGCTTTGGCGATGAGCGAGCCGGGCGCCGGCTCCGACGTCGTCTCGATGAAGACGCGCGCGCAGAAGAAAGGCGACCGCTACATCGTCAACGGCAACAAGATGTGGATCACCAACGGGCCGGATGCCGACGTGCTCGTGGTCTATGCAAAGACCGATCCCGGCGCCGGCGCCCGCGGCATGACCGCCCTGCTCGTCGAGAAAGGCATGAAGGGTTTTTCGACCGCGCAGAAGCTCGACAAGCTCGGCATGCGCGGCTCCAACACCTCCGAGCTCGTGTTCCAGGATTGCGAAGTGCCCGGGGAGAACGTGCTCGGCCAGGTGGGGAAGGGCGTCAACGTGCTGATGTCGGGCCTCGACTACGAGCGCGCCGTGCTCGCGGCCGGCCCTATCGGCGTGATGCAGGCCTGCATGGACGTGGTGATTCCCTACGTCCACGAGCGCAAGCAATTTGGCCAGCCGATCGGCACCTTCCAGCTCATGCAGGGCAAGCTCGCCGACATGTACACGACGATGAACGCCTGCCGGGCGTATGTCTACGCCGTGGCCAAGGCCTGCGACCGCGGCCAGACCACGCGCAAGGACGCCGCCGGCGCCATCCTTTACGCGGCCGAGAAGGCGACCTGGATGGCGCTCGAGGCGATCCAGTGCCTCGGCGGCAACGGCTACATCAACGAGTTCCCGACCGGCCGCCTGCTGCGCGACGCCAAGCTCTATGAGATCGGCGCCGGCACCAGCGAGATCCGCCGCATGCTGATCGGCCGCGAGCTGTTCGAGGAGACGAAGTGACGAAGTGCCTATGCCTGCTATCGAATCGAGGTTCGAACAATTCGTCGGAGCGGTGAAGCCTTGGTGATTGACTGACTGACTGACTGTCCGTAGATTTCGAGCCTTGGAAAGGTGGGACTTAAAGCCATGCCAAGGCGCACGAGGAGAGTACCGCGCGTTCCCTCCGACCATGAGCGCATGGCGGCACTCGTCGAAGGTCAGCCAACCAAAGCGGCCAAAATCCGCAAACTTGGCGCGGCCGGGTACAAGCGGCAGGCGATCGCCAACTTCCTTGGCATTAGCTACCACCACGTCCGCAACGTTCTTGCGCAGGCTTCGGGTGCCGCGCCTGTCTATGCGCCAGCCGTTTCGCAGGTGGCCAAAATCGCCGAGCGCGGCGCACCCTATCGCTCGCAGACCACAGCATTCGGCGCCGAGACCGGCGTGGCCCGGTTTGAGATCGATGAACAGGGTCGAATCACGTTGACGCCGGAGCTCCTGAAGATCCTCGATGCTGCACCTAGTCAATTGATAACTGCATATCTTCAGGACGGCGAGCTTCGGATCATGAACATTGAGGCGATGCTGAGGTTCGTTCGACGTGGCGTTCCGCCATGGCAACCCGGCGAGCCGCTCTGGTCCGACGAGCTGATCGCGGAACGGAGAGCCGAAGCCGCGCGCGAGGACGAGGAGTTTAAGCGATGGCGCAACAAATCGTCCTAGACGCCTCGGCCATGTTGGTGATCCTGCTCGGCGAGCCGGGCGGGCAGGCGGTCACGAATCAACTACGCGCTTCGGTGATGTCGGCCGTCAACCACGCCGAGGTCGGCGCCAACCTGAGCAAGCGCGGCTATGGACGGGACCAGATCGAACGCCTGCTCTCGGGTTGGGCGACCGTGGTCGTGCCCTTCGATCTCGAGCACTCGCTCGAGACGATACGTCTTCAACGGCTCACGGCCGGTGCGCGTCTTTCGCTTGCGGATCGCGCCTGCTTGGCCCTGGCCCGCATCAGCAAGCTGCCCGTGCTCACCACCGATCGGAAATGGTCGGAGCTGAGCATCGACGTGGACGTGCGGCAGATACGTTGACGGCCAAGCGCACCGCCGCGCTCAGAGCTCGATCTGCGACAGCGCGGTGAGCCCGCCCGGCACCGCGGCGCGCTCGATCGCTTTGGCGCCGCCGAGCGTGTCCGCGGCGCGCACCCGCGCGCCGAAATCGAGATCGGTGAGCTTCTCCAGCTCGGCCACGCTGACCTGGAACGCGCGCGCGCCGGTCTCGCTCAACGGGACGAGCTTGGCGACCGCCGCCTCGATGCCCTTGACGTCGGCCAGCTGCTCGATCTGCTCGAGCTTGAAGGCGGCGGCGCGCAGCTTGCCCTCGCGCTCGTAGATCGCGAGCTTCCAATAGGCGCGCGGCAGCTTCACCTTGCGCAGGGTGCCGTCGGGCTTGCCCTCATAGTCGAAGATGGGCCCGTTCATGACCGTGATGCGCCGCTGCTGGTTCTCGGCCTTCGCGAGGACGTAGTCCTCGATGCCCGCCCAGAGCTTCTTGCCCTGGTTGAACGTCATGTGCTGCGGCGCGCAATTGGTGAAGTGGAACGTGTCGTCGCCGTGGGTCTTCGCCTCGCCCTCCGACGCGCCCCAGGTGGCGTCGAGCCGCCGCACGAGGTGGCCGCGGTCGAACGGCGTCTTGCGCGCCTCGCTCAGGATCAGGCCATCGTAAAAGTCTTGGTGCACGATGTGCTTCTTGAGGATGCGCGGGTCCTCGAACCACCTGTCGCCCTCGCGCTTGCCGGTGTTGCGCCGGCTGCGCCCGTCGATGTTGACCGCGGCCACGATGGCGAGGCGCCGCGGCTTGTGCATGACGACGCTGTAGTTGTGATAGTCGAGCACGAACGGCGTCTTCGTGTTAGCCGGCGTGATCTTGGGGCCGAGCCTCGCGCCGCGCGTATCTTCGAAGGTCAGCGCCTGCTTGCGCAGCGAGGGCTTCAGCGCCGGCAACCGCACCGCGAGCGAACTCTTGCCGAGGAAGTCGGGCCGGTAGCCCTTGCGATTCGAGTAGTCGGTCTGGTCGATCTTGACGCTTTCGACCAGCAGCGAGTCCCCGGCGTCGGGCGCCGGCGCAGATGCCGGAGGCGCGGTCGGCGCCGCGTCGGCGGCGAGGGCTGCGCCGAGCGGAAGCGTGATCTCGACCGGGAGGACGAGCTTCAGCGCGCCGTCCTTGAGCTCGACCGCCCGCAAGCCGTCGAGGCGGTTGTGGGAGGCGGCGCGGCCGGTCTCGACCGGCTGCAGCGGCTTGCCCGCGCGGAGCACGGCCCTGACCGCGGCGTTGACGGCTTCGTGCTGCTGGAGATGCTCGACGATGCGGCTGACGCGGATGCCCTCGTTGGCGATCCACTTGATCTTGGTCTCGTCCATCGACGGGTCCCAGACCTTGCCGTCGACGGTGAGCCACTCGCCGCGGCTGTTCTTCTTGGGCACGCCGCTGTGATGAAGCGCCACCACCTGCCAGAAATTGTTGAACACCGGAGATCCCGAAGAGCCCGCCACCGTATCGGTCTGATACCAGACCGTGTCGTCGGCGTATTTGATCAGGCGGTTCTCGCGGACGCAGATCTGCTTTCGCTCGCCGCCGGGGTGCTGGATGATCGTGAGATATTCGCCCTCGAAGGCTTTGCCCGGGGTCTCGTTGAGCGGCAGCCAACCGTATTCGCCGATGGCGGCGTTCCCGTTCACGGGTTTGGCCGCCACGCCAACCAGCGTGAAGTCGAGCGGCGCGTTGGCAATGAAGCAGGCGCCGGGCGCGAGCGCGAATGTCGTCGTTTGGCGGTCGCGCCAGCGCTCGTCCTGCTCGTAGTCGAACTCGACGACGCAATGCGCGGCCTCGAGGTCGGAGCCGATCACGTGCTCGTTGGTCATGAGGATGCCCGGCGCCACGAGGAAGCCGGTGCCGTAGCCGAGCGCGCGGCCCGCGTCGCCGCGGATATGGATGCGGCCGACCGCCCGGGCGGCCAGCATGCCCAGCGCCAGGTAGTTGACGCCGACGAGATCGTTGCCGTCGATGATGCGCTCGAGCACCTTGGCTGCGTAGCGCGGATTCCCGGTCATCGCCGCGACCAAGCTGCGGCGGCGGTCCTGCTCGCTCATCGTGATCCAGGTCCGCCGCGCGCCTTCCTTCAACCGCGCGCGTGCGCGCTCGACGTTGAGGCGGCGCATCCGCCGCGCGGAATCGGCGATGAGGGATTCGTTGAGCAGCATGGGGCCCACTGCGATGTGTTGCGGCTCGCGTGCCAGCGATCAATCATTGAGTGTAGGGCGCCAGCGATGGAATGAAAGCAAGAACTAGGTGAGCGGCATCACACTCGGCGCTATCCGGCGTAGCCGAAGAGGCGCGGCAGCCAGAGGACCGTGCCGGGCGCCAGCACCATCACGAACAGTGCGGCGATGAGCGCGGCGGCGAACACGAGCACCTCGCGCGAGACCTCGGCGAGCGGCGTCTTGGTGAGGCCCGACAGCACGAACAGCACCATGCCGAACGGCGGCGTCACCAGCCCGATCATCAGGTTCACGATGATGACGACGCCGAAATAGACCGGATCGATGCCGAGCGCGCTCACGGTCGGGAGGAGCACGGGCACGAGCACGAGGAGGAGGGTGCCGGTGTCGATGAGGCAGCCCAAGATGATGAAGAGGACGGTGATCGCCAGCATGAAGCCGAGCGGCGAGAATTCCATGCGCTTGATCCAGGCCGCGAGCGCCTGGTCGAGCTGCTCGGCCGTCACCGCGTAGTTGATGATGAACGCGGCGGCGATCAGCAGCATCACCACGGTCGAGGCGCGGAGCGTCTCGGCGAAGACGGCATAGAGGCGCTTCCAGTCGAGCGCGCGGTAGACGAGGCCGGCGAGGAGCATCGCGTCGAGCGCCGCCACGGCCGCCGCCTCGGTGGGCGTGAAGGCGCCGGTCCAGATGCCGCCCAGCAGCAGCACGGGCAGGGTCATCGGCAGGAACGCGCGGGCGAGGTGGCAGAGCGCCTCGCGTCCGCTCGCCCGCTCGCCGGTGGGAAGCCCGCGCCGGCGCGCAAGCCAGGCCACCGCCGCCATCAGCGCTGCCGCCATGATCAGGCCGGGCAGCACGCCGCCCAAGAACAGCGCCGCCACCGAGACATTGGCGAACAGCGCGTAGAGCACCATCGGGATCGACGGCGGGATGATCGGCGCGATGGTGGCGGCGGCGGCGGTGAGCGCCACTGCGAATCCGGCGGGATACTTGGCAACGTCGCGCATCATGCGCACGGCCACCATGCCCGGGCCGGCGGCGTCGGCGAGCGCGCTGCCGCTCATGCTGGAGAAGATGACGCTCACCAGCACGGTGACGTGGCCCAAGCCGCCCTTGAAGCGGCCGACCAGCGCGTTGGCGGCACCCCAGAGCCGCTCGCTGATCGTGCCGGCGTTCATGACGTTGGCGGCGAGGATGAACATCGGCACCGCCAGCAGCACGTAGCTCTGCTGCAGCGAGGTCATGATCTGCTCGGCGGCGAGGCCCATGTCCTTGCCGCCGGCGAAGAGATAGGCGATGCCGGCCGAGAGCATCGCGAGCGCGATCGGCAGGCGCAGCAGCGCGGCGACGACGAAGACCGCGATCAGAATGAGGAAGGCCGCGCTCATTGCCGGGGCGTCACACCCAGCGTTCCCAATCGCGGCGCGCGAGCAGGCCCCCGCGCCAGAGGAGACGCGCGCCGATCACGGCGAGGAAGAGCGGGAAGCAGGCATAGACGTAGTCAAGGCGGAGCCGCAGCGTCGGCGTTGTCTCGCGCCAGAGGAACGCGACGTAACCGACGGCGGCGGGGAGGGCGGCGAGCAGCAGGGCGCCGAAGCCGAAAGCGGCGGCGAGCGCCATGAGCCGGCGGCCCGGGCGCGGCGCCGCCTCGTAGAGGATGTCGAAGGTCACGTGCTCGCCGAGCCTGACGACGAACGACGCCGCCCAAAACGTGCTCCAGAGCAAGAGGACGACGCAGAATTCGTCCGACCAGGTGAGCGGCCGCCCGGCGGCGTAGCGCATGACCACGCCGGCGATGAAGGTCGCGAACATGGCGGCGAAGAGGGCGACGCCGACCGCCTCGGCGGCGCGCCCGGCCCTCCGCGCCAGCGTTTGGCCGGCCCGCACCGGGCCGCGGCCCGCCGTCACTTGGTGTCGAGCACGCGCTGCATCAGCGCCTTGTCCCAGGCCTTGGCGTGCTCGGCGGCGCCGTAGACCTTGTCGGCGTTGTCGCGGAACGGCTTCAGATCGATCGCGTCGACGCGCAGGCCCATGCCCTTGATGCGCTCGACCACTTTTTTCTCGTCGTCGAGCCGCGCCTCGTCGTTCCACTTCGAAGCGGCAACGGCAGATTCCTTGATCGCCTTCCTCTGCGCGTCGTTGAGCTTGTCCCACACCGGTTTGGCCAGCGCGTAGAACACCGGCTGCACCATATGCGCGGTGAGGATCACCTGCTTCGTCACCTCCTGGAACTTGGCGGCGTTCATGATGGTGAGCGGGTTGTCCTGTCCGTCGATCGAGCCGGTCTGCAGCGCGAGGTAGACCTCGGGCATGCCGAGCACGGTCGAATTGATGCCGAGCGTCTGGCCGACCAGGAGCCAATCGGGCCCGCCGGCCGGCATACGGAGCTTGACGCCCGCGAGGTCCGCCGGCGCCTTCACTTCCTTCACCGCGCGCAGGTTCAATTGCCGCGTGCCGAGATAGGTCGCCGAAAGCACGACAATGCCCATCTTGTCCGCGACGCGCTTCGCATATTCCTCGCCGATCGGGCCGGCGAAGGTCTTCGCCATGTGGTCGTAGTCGCGGAAGAGATAGGCGCGCGCGAAGAAGCCGAGGTCGGGCACCTGCTGCGCCACCTCGAAGGCCTGCATCGTGCTCATCTCGAGATTGCCGCGCTGGATCGCCGGCACCTCGGCGCCCTGGCGCACGAGCTTGCCGCCCGGATAGAGCTGGATGTCGAACTGGCCGGGTGCCTCCTTGTCGACCATCTCCTTGAAGCGCTCCATCGACTTCGCGAGGAAATCCGGCGGCGGCGCCGCCGATGAGAAGCGGATCACGATCTTGTTCTGCGCCGCCGCGGGCGCGGCGGCGAGCGTTGCCAGCGCCAACGCCGCGATCACGGCTTGGCCGAGTCTCCGTGCGGTCATGGTAGTCCTCCTCCACAAAGCTTTTTGCGCCTACTCCGCGGCGCGGATCATGCCGAAGTCACGACTTCGACGGACAGCGTGCCAATGCCTTCGATTGTCGCATCGACCTTGTCGCCGACCTTCAGGAACGTGCCCTTGGGCGCGCCGACGCCGGCCGGCGTGCCGGTAAGCACCACGTCGCCGGGATCGAGCGTCATGATGCGCGAGAGCTTGGCGATCTGCTCGGCGATCGAGAAGATCATGCCCGACGTGCGCGCGTTCTGCTTGGTTTCGCCGTTGACCTTGAGGAGCAGCGGCAGGTCCTGCGGGTCGCTGACGAAAGCGGCGGGCAAGGCAACCGGCCCCATCGGGCAGCAGGTATCGTGTGCCTTGCCGGCGACCCAATCGAGCTTGAAAAAGGATTCGGGCACGCGGTTCAGATCGCGTGCCGAGAAGTCGATGCCGATCGTATAGGCGGCAATGGCGCCAAGCGCATCCTTCTCGGCGACGGCGCGGGTTGGGCGGCCGATGATCGCGGCGAGCTCGATCTCCCAATCGAAGGATTTGCTGTCGATCGGCAGGCGCACGGTTTTGCCCGGACCGACCACGGCATTGCGCGGCGGCTTCATGAAGAAAAACAGGCGCTGCGCTTCCTTGCGCGTGTCGGACACTCCCATTTCGGCGATGTGGTCGTAATAGTTGGCGCCGGCGCAAAGGATCTTGCCTGGATAGAGCAGCGGCGCGAGCAGCTTCGCGCCGCCGGCCGGGCGGGCGAGATCGCCGCATTTTCCCGGCGCCTTTTGGGCCAGCGAGGATAGAGCGCCAAAGGATTGGTCCCAGGTCCCGAAGCATCGGGCGACATCGCCTGGAATTCCGGTCATGCCGACGCGCGTCGCGCTCGCGGCCAGCGGATAGAGCTTGGCTCCGGTCTCGAGACACGCCTCCGGCTTCCCGCCGATATCCGCCGTCGCCAAGGTAAACGTCACGCGTGATTCCCGCTGCCTGGAATGCGGCCGCCAAGGGTAAGGGACAGTCACGCGGCCAGTCAACAGAGTTTCCAAAAATTGACGATATTGGATATTGTGGGCCGCGCGCCAGCATGCCACATAGGCGGGCACCAGCACGAACCGGAGGCTTTGCCTTGAAGCGCGCCGTCGCGGCCATACCGCGCACCGATCCGACCGAGCCGCAGCCGCGCACCGTGGCCGAGGCGGTGTACGAGCGCCTGCGCGCCGATCTCATGGCCGGCCGCTACGGGCCCGGCGAGGCGCTGCGCCTCGAGCCGCTGATGTCGCGCTATGGCTGCGGCGTCAGCCCGCTGCGTGAGGCGCTGAACCGCCTTGCCGCCGAGCGCCTGGTGCGCGCTGTGGGCCAGCGCGGCTTCCACGCCGCGCCGGTCTCGCTGGCCGAGATGTGGGACGTGGTGCGCCTTCGCCAGAAGCTCGAGGGCGAAGCGCTCGCGGCGGCGATCGCTGCCGGCGACGCGCGCTGGGAGAGCGAGATCCTTGCGGCGTTTCACCGCCTCGCCAAGGCACCGCCGCCGGGCCGCGACCGCGCCGATCCCGATTCCTGGGAGCGCACCCACCGCGATTTCCACCGCGCGCTGATCGCGGCCTGCCCCTCGGCCTGGCTGCTGCACTTCGTCGGCATCCTCTACGGGCATGCCGAGCGCTATCGCCGCATCCGCTTCGAGCGCACGATGCCGAAGAAACTGGTGCGCGACGTCGAGGCCGAGCACCGTGCGCTGATGGACGCGGTGCTGTCGCGCGACAAGCGCCGCGCGCTGCGCCTTCTGAACGAGCATCTCGACAAGACCGGCAATTTCATCGCGCGCGAGTTTGCCGCCGCCGAGGCCGGCAACGAAGCGCCGCGCCGCCGCGCGGGGGCCAAGGCGGCGGCCTAGCTAGCTGCCGGCATCCAAGAACATTGAATGAACCGGCCGTGCTGCAGGGGACGCCCGCCGCCGAGACGGCAGGACTCGCATCTTGGCCGCGGGCGGACTAGATATTGTGCAACGCACAACGCGCTTCCCGCGACCCATCCGCAGCTAAGGAGAGTTTCATGACCGCCGCCCGTGACCCCGTCGTCATTCTCGATGGCGCCCGCACTCCGATGGGCTCGTTTCAAGGCGAGCTCAAGGACGTCACGGCGCCGGCGTTGGGCGCGGTCGCGATCAAGGCCGCGCTCGAGAGGTCGGGCGTGAAGCCGGACGATGTGCAGGAGGTCGTCATGGGCTGCGTGCTGCCGGCGGGTGTCGGCCAGGCGCCGGCGCGCCAGGCCGCGCACGGCGCCGGCATCCCTTGGGATGTCGGTTGCACGACGGTCAACAAGATGTGCGGCTCGGGCATGAAGGCGGCGATGTTCGCGCATGACGGCATCGCGGCGGGCATCAACGACATCGCGGTGGCCGGCGGCCTCGAGAGCATGACCAACGCGCCGTATCTGATGGACAAGGCGCGCGGCGGCATGCGCTTGGGCCATGGCCGCGTCTGGGACCACATGTTCATCGACGGCCTCGAGGACGCCTATCAGAAGGGGCGCCTGATGGGCACCTTCGCCGAGGACACGGCGCAGCACTATCAATTCACGCGGAAGCAGCAGGACGATTTCGCGGTCGCCTCGCTGATGCGTGCGAAGAAGGCGAACGAGGACGGCTCGTTCGCGCGCGAGCTGGTGCCGGTCGCGGTCAAGGATCGCGGCGGCGAGCGCCAAGTGGCGCGCGACGAGCAGCCGTTCACCGCCAAGATCGAGAAAATCCCGACCTTGAAACCGGCGTTCCGCGAGGGCGGTACGGTCACGCCCGCGAACTCCTCCTCGATCTCCGACGGCGCGGCGGCGCTGGTGCTGACGCGGCTCTCGGCGGCGGAGAAGCGGGGCCTGAAGCCGCGCTACCGCATCGTCGCGCACGCGACGCACGCGCAGGAGCCGGCCTGGTTCACGACCGCGCCGGTCGGCGCCATCAGGAAAGCGCTCGAGAAGGCCGGCTGGAGCGCGAAAGACGTCGATCTCTGGGAGATCAACGAGGCCTTCGCCGTCGTCACCATGGCGGCGATGAAGGAACACGCGCTGTCGCACGAGAAGGTCAACATCCACGGCGGCGCCTGCGCGCTCGGCCATCCGGTCGGCGCCTCGGGCGCGCGCATCGTGGTGACGCTGATGAACGCGCTCGACAAAGTGGGCGGCAAGCGCGGCGTGGCCTCGCTCTGCATCGGCGGCGGCGAGGCAACGGCGATGGCGATCGAGCGCATCAACTGAGCGCGTCGTTGCAGCTCGGCGAGCCTTCGCCCGAAATTGCGCCGGAGGTATGGGCCCGCGTGCAGGCGCGCCTTGATGCGATCGAGACGCGCCACGGCGTGTCCATCCTACACGCCGTCGAATCGGGCAGCCGCGCCTGGGGCTTCCCGTCGCCGGATAGCGACTTCGACGTCCGTTTCATTTATCGCCATCCCACCGACTGGTATCTGTCGGTATTCGAAGACCGGGATGTGATCGAGGAAGGCATCGACGATCTCGGGATGGACATGAGCGGCTGGGACGTCCGCAAAGCGTTGCGCCTGCTGCTGAAATCCAACCCGCCGCTCTACGAATGGCTCACCGCCCCGATCGTCTATCGCAGCGATACCGCATTTGCGCGCCGCGTGCGGGCGCTTTGCGAGCGTCTCTTCGAGCGGAAAACGCTCGCCTATCACTACCGCAGTATCGCGCTCAATCAACGCCGCGAACTGGGCCACGACTTGGTCAAGCTCAAGAAATACTTTTATGCGATCCGGCCGCTCGCGGCCGTCGCCTGGCTACGTGCGAATCCCGAAGGAATTCCTCCGATGAACCTCGCCTCGTTGTTGGCCGGAATCGATGTACCCGCGCCCGTGCGCGCAGCCATCGAGGCGCTGCTCGCACGCAAGCGCGAAACATCGGAATTGGGCACGGCGCCGCCGATAGCCGTCGTAGAGGAGTGGATTTCGGCGCAGCTTTCCGAGGCCGAGGCATATTGCTTGAATCTGCCGTCGGCCGCGCCCGCGCGGGCGGCCGTGGATGTTTTTTTCCGCGAATTGCTCGCTCTCGGCGGAACGAAACCGGGGATGGACTCGCGATGAAAAAACGCAACTGGGTCGCCCTCGGCTTGATCGCGTCGGTCGCCAGCGCCGGCGGGTATGCCTACGTCTTCGAGCGGCCGTGGATGCTCGACAGGCTGCACGGCGCGGAGGCGCGCACCGAGCTCGTTCCGCGCGCCTGCGATTTTTCGAGCGACAGCGGCCGCAAGATGGCCTGCTACGACCTCTACGTGCCGGAAAGCCGCGCGCGCGCCGGCGGGCGGATGATCCGGCTGCCGATCCTGGTCTTCGAAGCGCCCGAGCGGCCCAAGAAGGAAGACCCGGTGCTGCTGATCAGCGGCGGCCCCGGCGCCGTCGCCTACACCGAAAAGCGCTTCGCCGAGATGTGGAACGGCAAGTTCAAGGACCTGCCCTGGCTCGATGGGCGCGATCTCATCGTCTACGATCAGCGCGGAGTCGGCGGCGCGCGGCCGGCGCTCGAGTGCCCCGAGATCGACGCGACGCGCGACGATCCCATGAACCTCGACCGCGCCAAGACGGCCATGGCCGTCTGCCGCGACCGCCTTGCGCGCGAAGGCGTCGATCTGCTCGCCTACGACACCAACGCCAACGCCGACGACGTGCTTTCGATCAAGGCGAAGTTCGGCTTCGCGAGCCTGAGCCTGTGGGCCCAATCCTATGGCACGCGCGTGGCGCTCACGGTCATGCGGCGCAATCCCCGAGGCATACGCAGCGCAATCCTCGACGGCGCCTTTCCGCCCGAGATCGCCGGCAAGCTGCATTTGGCCTCGGCCTTCACCGCCACGATGGAGCGCGTGTTCGAGGCCTGCGAGAAGGACGAGGAGTGCCGCGCGGACTATCCCGATCTGCGCCGGCGCTTCGAGCAGGTCGTGCGCCAGTTGCGCGCGCGCCCGGTGCCCGTCAAGAGCGATCCCTCGCCGCTGCTTCCGCCCAAGGTTTTCCAGGTCGACGACGTGATCTTCCTCTCGATCGTCGACAGCATGCTCTACACGGCGGACGGAATCGCGAAGCTGCCGTGGACCCTGGACCGCGTCGCGGACGGCAAGATCGAGGCGCTCTCGGACCCGATCGCCGATTGGGATCAGGTCGCGTACGGGCCGTTCGTCACCGCCGGCGTCTCCTATCTCGTCGATTGCAACGACACGCCCGATCCCGACGACAGCGAGGAGCGTCGCGTCGCGCAGCGCTCGCCCCACCTCGGCGCCTGGCTGAACTACGCTCTCGCCGTCAAGCCGTGCCCGATCTGGACGACGCGCAAGGAGCCCGCGCTCGACCGCTCGCCGGTCACGAGCGATATCCCGACGCTGGTGATCTCCGGCTGGTTCGACATCGCCACGCCGCCCGAGTGGGGGGTGCTCGCCGCGCGCCGGCTGCCGCGCGCGCAACTGGTCCTCGTCCGTGCCGCCTCGCACGACGCGAGCGAGCAGAGCTGCGCGCAGGCCGCGCTCGCTGTGTTTCTCGCCCAGCCGGATCGCGACGTGAGCCTGTTCTGCGGCCCGACGCCGAGCCATCCGCGTTTCAAGCGCAAGAGCGACGAAGACTAGGCGTCGGGTCAAGGATGAGTCGGCGACGCGAAAAACGTCTCATAGCAAAGGCGCGCGCCGGAACTTCGAGGATGCCGGTCTGGATTTTGCGCTGCGGATCGGTCTGCGCCATCGCTCCGCGCGCTGCGCGGCCAGCGGCAGAATGACCGTTGCGGCCAGGCCGCGGTAGAATGAGCGCCGAGGGAGGGATAACAGCTTCGTCGCGGTCGTTCCTTCCTGCTTTTCAAATCGCGGGATAGTCGAGATGATGGTGCGGCGCGGCGGGCTACGGAGATGATTCGCGCCGCTCATGCTGCCTGCGCCATCCGTGCCGGGTCACGCCCCGTGGCTTGTAGATCGAAAGCGCCACGAGCACGAGCAACACGACTAGGCCGCCAGCGGCGTGTGTCCGCAGCGAGTGCCTCAGCCCGAGGAGATCGGCACTCGATAGTGTCGTTTCCGCAGCGACGGCCGCGATGTAGCTAATTCCTCCCATCTGCTCCAGCAGGACGATGATGGTTATGACGGTCAGCAGGAATTTGGCGAGCACCCAATAGTGTCGGAACAATCCCCACGGAGTGCCCAACGACTGGACAAGCCCGATCAGCAGCGCACCAACGAGCAGCGGAAGGATGATGTACCAGGCGATAAATCCGTTCGCGATATAGGCGGCACGCACCATCTCGGCGTCCTGGCTGGTCAGACCGACGACGGCCAAAGCGAGGAAAACGGCAACCGCGCCGAGCGTGCCCACCGAGGACGTGACATGCGCGGCGAGCACGAACTTGCGGAGGCCGGGCCCCAGGGCCATCGGCGCGCCGGCGGCGCTTGGCCGCCAAGGCCGTCGTCCGACGATGCGTCCCAGGCGGGGCGGGACGACACCCCTGTCGACCAGCCAACCCCAGTTGAACGCCGCGCCGGCAACGACGAGAGCGCCGAGGAGCGCCAGCCGTCCCCATCCCGTGTGGCCGCCGGCCTCACCGGATGATGCGTGGCGGCCAGGGCCGTGGGGGCCGGCGACACCGATGAAAACCACGATCGCAACCAGCACGACCACAACGCCCACGACGATGCCAGATACCTTCACCCAGCGTGGCGTGCCGGGGTAAGGGAGCAAGTCGGCCATGTGCGCGTCCTCCTCTATCGGGCGTAGTTTTCGAAGCGAACCGGACTTCAAAGAATGTTGCAGGCACGCACGAGCTTCAGGACCCGCAGCAGGCTCGGCAGCTTGTTGAAGGCACAATAAGTCTGCTCGGTCACGCCGCCGAGTTGGCGCTTATTCCGTGCTATTCCCTGCAGCGAATAGACGTACCGGTTGAACAGCGGGTTGCGATAGGCGGACCGGAACGCGCTTCGGACCAGCCGATTTTTGTGCGCGGCGAAGTCTTTATCCTTGATGCCCTCAAACGGGGAGAGGCCGTGGAAGACCCATCTTTTCTGCTCCTTTTGGAATGTTTCGATCGCGCAGCGTTTGACCGCATGCAAGACGAGATCGGCATTGGGAAGCCCGCGGGTTTTGGAGATTGAGTAACCCACGATGTGGCCGTTCTCGTAGACGGGATCGAAAAAGGCAAAAGCCACCAGCCGGCCGTCGCGGTTGAAAGCGAAAAATCGGCGAACGTCGAGCTCCTCACCGAAGACGGCAGGCCGGCAGAGAAAGGCCGTCTCGCGCCGGCGCAGCGGCCGTGTGCGCCTCCACGCAGCGGAGACCGTCTTCACTTCACTGAGATCGACCGCTGCGAGCGGACATTCCCGGGTCACGTAACCAAGCTTGGCCGCGCGGACGACGGCCTTTCGCAGGTTGCGCTTCCTTTGTCCGCCGAAATCGTAGCTCGCGAGATCGAGTCGGGTTTCGGTGCCCATCTCGTTGATGAAGAACCCGAGTGGCGCGAGGATTTCCGCGACACGGCTCGAGACCTGCCAGAATGCCACGTCTGAAAATCGGCGCAGAAAGCAGGCGATGAGGTCACCGGCCGTCTCACGCGCTGCCACGGGGTCCGCGAGAACCATCGCCGTTCCCCAGACCGTTTTATAAGCGATGAACCCACGCTCGCCGCCGAAATGCTCGAGTCCCGGCTGAAACGTCGCCGAATAAGCCTGGGAAAAGCTCCCGTGCTGCCGGAGCAGGGCAATCCGCGTTTCGAGAGGGACGCCGCCGCCCATCGCCACCGAATCGGCGTGCAAGGCGTGGCCGAGTGTCTGCAGCTCAGGGGGCCGGTGGGGTTCGGCCCAGCCGCAGAAGCCTCGGCCGCCGCGGCTAGAGATGCCGTCAGCGCGATTCTCGGCAAGCCGCTCAACGGTACGGATACTCATGGCTTCAATGAGCGCGACGACGATGCGGCTGCGGCGGCTGCTCGGACTCCAAACTATTTGGCCGCACGTCGTGCGGTGGTTTCGCCTGTTCAGGCTGCTGATTTGATTGAGCCGGCGGCGGTCCCTGTCGCTTCTGTCGCGACTGGTCATTGACTGCCGGAGCATCCTTTTGCCGGGAATTGCCCTCTCGCGCCCCGGGCGGACCGGAAAAAGCGTGAGACGCCACGCTCCATGGCAGAAGCACAGGCGCGAACAACATGGTGCTTCCAAGCAACATGTAACGATGTATCGTCGGCATCGAGCTTCCAGCGCCCCCAATGTTCGACGAAACGCGCATCGCACTCGCCTCCAAAATCGCTTCGTCTTTGAAATCGAACGAAGCGTAAGATAATAGACATGATGTTCAAAATCGTTTTGCCAGACGAATCGGCCCGATTGTCCACTATTGAACGATCCGATCGATTCGGCGAGGAAAAGTAGCGGAGATGACCAAGCATTCGATGGACCGCCGCGTCGCCCGCACGAGGGCGAACCTGCATCAAGCCGCGATGTCCTTGATGCTGAAAAAGGGCTACGAGGCGGTCACCATCACGGACATCTGCGAAGCGGCCGATATCGGCCGATCAACGTTCTATACCCATTACACGAGCAAAGAGGATTTGCATCGGAGCGGACTCGATCATTTGCGCAGGCTTCTTGTCGATCGGCAGAGGGATGCTCTGGCGAAGCGGGGGGATGTTCGCGACCGAACCTTGGCCTTCAGCCTGGTCATGTTCGAACACGCGCGCGACCATATCGACCACTATCGGGCGCTGATCGGCGGGCGCGGCGGCGCCGTAGCCCTCGGAAAAATTCGCCAGATCGTTTCCGAAATGGTGTGTGATGAACTTGCCGCAATGGCCGACCAAGGCGCCAACATGAACTCAACCGACGCGATCCCGCGCGACTTCGCCGTGCGGTACGTCGTGGGCGCCTATATGGCCGTCTTGACGCGGTGGCTCGACGGCGGCGCAAAACTGCCGCCTCAGCGGATTGATGCGATGTTCCGGCGGTTAGCCACCAAGGGCGTCGTACCGTAGGCCATATGCCGACCGTGCTCATCACCGGCGCAAATCGCGGCATCGGCCTCGAACTGGCGAAGCAATACAGCGCGCAGGGCTGGCGCGTGCACGCCACCTGCCGCGACCCGATCCGGGCTGGCGCGCTGAAGACGCTCGCCGGCGACGTGAAGCTGCACCGGCTCGACGTCGTGATGCCGGATCAAATCCACGATCTCGCGCGCACGCTCACCGGCCAGGCGATCGATCTGCTCATCAACAATGCCGGCATCAGCACGCATGAGAAGACGTCGCTCGGCGACATGGACTACGGGCTCTGGGAGCGCATGCTGCGCGTGAACGTGATGGGGCCGATGCGCGTGGCCGAGGCGCTCGCGCCGCAGGTGGCGGCGTCGCAGCGGCGCATCATGCTGTTCCTGTCGAGCCGAGCAGGCTCGATCGCCGACAACCTCTCCGGCGGGCGCTATCTCTACCGCTCGTCGAAGGCCGCGCTGAACGCGGTGGTGAAGAGCCTGGCGATCGACCTCATCCCGAAGCGCATCATCTGCACGGCCGTGCACCCCGGCTGGGCGCGGACCGATATGGGATCGGCGGCGGCTCCGGTGGCGGTCGAGGCGAGCGTCGAAGCGCTGCGGGCTCTCGTCGACCGGCTGGAGCCGCACCACAACGGCCGCTTCCTCAATTACGATGGACAGGAATTGCGTTGGTAGAAAAGGGTAGCGGGAGAGACGATGTCCGGATACCACATCGCCCAATGGAATGGTCTCGCCGCTGCTAGCAGCATGATTCTCTCCGAAGAGCAAATCCTGATCCGCGACAGCGCGCGCGCTTTCGCGCAGGAGAAGCTGTGGCCGGGCGCCGGCGAGCGCGACAAGAGCGGCGAGCCGCCGCTCGAGCTGCTGCGCGAGATGGGCGCGCTCGGCTTCATGGGCATGACGGTGGCGCCGGAATGGGGCGGGGCGGGCGCCGACTACGTCTCCTACGTGCTCGCGATGGAAGAGATCGCGGCCGGCGACGGCGCGGTCTCGACGATCATGTCGGTCAACAACGCCCCGGTGGCGCTCGCGATCGAGCGCTTCGGCACGGCCGAACAGAAGGAGCAGTGGCTGAAACCGCTTGCCAAGGGCGAGATGCTGGGCGCGTTCGCGCTGACCGAGCCGCAGGCGGGCTCCGATGCCTCCGATCTCAAGAGCCGCGCCCGCGCCGACGGGAACGGCTATGTGCTGAACGGCACCAAGCAGTTCATCACCTCGGGCAGCATCGCCGACGTGGTGCTCGCGTTTGCGGTCACCGATCCCGCCGCTGCCAAGCGCGGGATCACGGCTTTCCTCGTGCCGACCGAGGCGCCCGGCTACCACGTGCTGCGCCGCGAGGAGAAGCTCGGCCAGCGCGCGTCCGACACCTGCGCGCTGCAATTCGAGGAGCTGCGCCTGCCGGGCTCGGGGCGGCTCGGCGAGGAAGGCGAAGGCTATCGCATCGCGCTCGCGAATCTGGAGGCGGGACGCCTCGGCATCGCCGCGCAAGCAATCGGCATGGCGCGCGCGGCCTTCGAGGCGGCGCTCGCCTATGCGAAAGAGCGAAAGCAGTTCGGCGCTCCCATCATCACCCACCAGGCGATCGGCTTCCGGTTGGCCACGATGGCGACCGAGATCGAAGTCGCCCGCCAGATGCTGCATCACGCCGCCCAGCTCCGCGACGCGAATCGGCCCTGCCTCACCGAGGCGGCGATGGCCAAGCTCCAGGCCAGCGAGATGGCCGAGCGGGTGTGCTCGGCCGCGATCCAGATCCACGGCGGTTACGGATATCTGGCCGATTTTCCGGTGGAGCGCATCTATCGCGACGTGCGCGTCTGCCAGATTTACGAGGGCACCAGCGAGGTGCAGAAGATCATCATCGGCCGCGCGCTCGGCGCGGGCTGATCGGCCCTATGGTCCGGCGCGGGCCGGAGACAGCCTGTCTGCTCATGACAGCCGTGCCGCCGCACCCCTTGATCGACCCGTTGGCCAAGATAAAAGACTGCTCCGGTTGACAGTTTCGAAGGACCTGCCCGCCGCGGCCATGCACCTCGAGGCCGCGCTTGCCGGCGGGCGGAGCGCCATGAACGCCGTCCCCCATTTCCGCCGCAACTTGAGCTTGCTGGCGGTCTGCTGGTCCATCGTCGCCATCACCAACCTGCTGAACGTCAGCGCCTCGGCGCTGGTGGGGCACATGCTGGCCGAGAACAAGGCGCTCGCGACCATGCCGATCGCCTTGCAATGGGTCGGCATCGCGCTCTGCACGGTTCCCGCGTCCTATGTGATGAGCAAGATCGGGCGCCAGGGCGGCTTCATCATCGCTGGCATCGTCGTCTGCCTCGGCGCCGGCTTGGCCATCCTCGGCATCTACGAGCGCGGCTTCGCGATCTACTGCCTCGGCTCGCTGCTGCTTGGTGCGGGGCAGGGTTTCGCCTGGTACTACCGCTTCGCCGCCGCCGAGGTGGCGCCGGCGCCGTGGCGGAGCCGCGCCATCTCGCTCGTGCTCGCGGGCGGCGTGATCTCGGGCCTGGTCGGACCTTCGCTCGCCGACTTTTCCAAGGATATGCTTGCGCCCGTGGTGTTCGCCGGCGCGTTCGTGTCGATCGCGGCCCTCCAGGCGCTGGTGATCGTGCTGTTGCTGTTCATCCGCATCCCGAAGCCGGCGCCGATGCGTTTCGCCGGCGGCCGTCCGCTCGGCGTCATCGCGCGCCAGCCAAAATTCATCGTTGCCGTTATGGCCGGCGTCGTCGCCTATTCGGGCATGGCCATGCTGATGACGGTGACGCCGCTGGCGATGCAGCTTTGCGGCTTGAACTTCTATCAGACGACGTCGGTGATCCAGTGGCACGTTCTCGGCATGTATTTGCCGGCCTTCTTCACCGGCCACCTGATCCGGCGCTTCGGCACCTACAAGGTGATGCTCGCCGGCGGCGCGGCCATGGCGACGTGCATCCTCATCGGCACCTCGGGCCAGAGCTACGTCCATTTCTGGGCGGCGCAGACGCTGCTCGGCATCGGCTGGAACTTCCTCTATGTCGGCGCCACGACGCTGCTCACCGAGACCTACACGGTCGAGGAGCGTGCCAAGACCCAGGCGCTCAACGAGCTGCTCGTCTTCGTCGTCACCGGCCTCGCCATCTTCTTCTCGGGCCAGCTCCTTCACAACGTCGGCTGGAGCGCGGTCAATCTCGGCGCGCTGCCGCTGGTGCTGCTGACGGTCGCGGCGACGGCGTGGCTTTGGATCAAAACGCGCAAGCCGGGCCCGCAACCCGCGGAAACGCCGGTCGAGGCCGCCGCGAAGTAGCAGCCGCTCGGCGTTGGTACTGATACGCCCAAATACTGACCGTCATGCCGACCGGAGCGGGCCGTCTTCGGCTCGCGGAGTGGAGGCATCGTGCGCCAGCGCGCCGCGAGGCCCTTGGCCTCGCTTACGGCCAATTCGCGCCAAGGCGCGAATTGACAGAAGGCCCGCCCTTGCGGGCCGTCGCGATCCCTCCACTCCGCGGCCGCGCAAAGAGCGCGCCCGCTCCGGTCGGGATGACCCTGAAAAGATAGGCGCTGCGGTATGACTCGCTTCGGCTCAATCCGAGCGGCGCTACGCCTTCTCGTCCCTGATCGGGTTCGAGAGCGTGCCGACGCCCTCGATCTCGATCTCGCACACATCGCCGTCCTTCATCCACAGCGGGGGCTTGCGCGCGAAACCGACTCCGGCCGGCGTGCCGGTGACGAAGACGTCGCCCGGCTCGAGCGTCATTCCCTCGGACGCGGTTGCGACCAACGTCGCCACGTCGAAGATCATGTCGCGCGTGTTGGCGTTCTGCACGACCTGGCCGTTGAGCCTCGTTTTCAGTTGCAGGCCGACGGCGCCAGCCGGCAGCTCGTCGGAGGTCACGAAATCGGGGCCGAAGGCGCCGGTGCCGTCGAAGTTCTTGCCCATCAGCCACTGCGTGCTCTTGAACTGGTAGTCGCGCACCGAGCCGTCGTTGAACACGGAATAGCCGGCCACGTGGGAAAGCGCCTTCTCCTTCGGGATGTGCCGGCCGGGCTTGCCGATGACGGCGACCAGCTCGCCCTCGTAGTCGAACTGCTCGGAGCAGAGCGGCCGGATCATCGGCGCGTTGTGTCCGACCAGGGTCGTGTTGAAGCGGTTGAACAGCACCGGATAGGTGGGCGCGTTCTTGTAGGGGCTCTCGGCCGCGTGGTCGACATAGTTGAGGCCCACGCAGATGATCTTTGGCGCGGCCATGACCGGCGGCAGAACGGTGATCTTGCCCTTGATCAGCGCCTTGGCCTTGGCCGATTTGGCCGCGGCCTTGGCCGCCGCGAGGCCGCCCTTGGCCGCGAGCAGCGCCGCGAGCTCACGTGGCAGCTTGGGCGCAGCCGCGGCGAGATCGATCAAATCCTCGCCCCGGCGGACGGCCAGGGCAGGCCCGTCCTTGCGCTTGAACGCGACGATGCGCATCGTTTCCCCTCCGCTGATGTCGGCTTGCGCCCGGCCGTGACCTAGTCAGAGCCGGCGGCTGAGATCAAGCCTCTCCGGCGCCGTTCGTCCTGCCGGAAAAGGCGATTGTGGCGCGGGCGCACACTGGCCTAAAACCGCTCGACGAAATCGCGGGGGAAACGCCTTTGTCGGTCATTCGCAGCAGCATCAATCCGCGGCACGAGGATTTCCGCGCCAACGAGGCCGCCAACCGCGCGCTGGTGACTGCATTGAAGGCCAAGGTGGCGGAGATCAAGAAGGGCGGACCGCCCAAGGCGCGCGAGCGGCACTTGGCGCGCAACAAGCTGTTGCCGCGCGAGCGCGTGCGCACGCTCGTCGATCCCGGCGCGCCGTTCCTCGAGATCGGGCAGTTGGCGGCACTCGACATGTACGAGAACGAGGTTCCCTCGGCCGGCGTCATCACCGGCATCGGCCGCGTCTCGGGCCGCGAATGCATGATCATCTGCAACGACGCGACCGTCAAAGGCGGCACCTACTACCCGATGACGGTGAAGAAGCATCTCCACGCGCAGAGCATCGCCGAGGAGAATCATCTGCCCTGCATCTACCTCGTCGATTCGGGCGGCGGAAACCTGCCGCAGCAGGACGACATCTTCCCCGATTGGCGCCATTTCGGGAACCAGTTCTACAGCCAGGCGCAGATGTCCGCGAAGGGGATCCCGCAGATCGCGGTCGTGATGGGCTCGTGCACCGCGGGCGGCGCCTACGTCCCCGCGATGTGCGACGAGGCCATCATCGTGCGCAGTCAGGGCACGATCTTCCTGGGCGGGCCGCCGCTGGTGCGCGCCGCCACCGGCGAGCGCGTCAGCGCCGAGGAGCTCGGCGGCGCCGACCTCCACTCGCGGGTCTCGGGCGTCACCGACTACTACGCCCAGAACGACTATCACGCGCTCGGCATGGCGCGGCGCATCGTGGCGCGGCTCAACAAGCCCAAGAACGTCTGGTGCGAGGTGAAGGAGCCGCGCGCGCCCGCCTACGACCCCGACGAGATCTACGGCGTCGTGCCGCCGGACTGGAAGAAGCCCTACGATGTGCGCGAAGTGATCGCGCGCCTCATCGACGCGAGCGAGCTCGACGAGTTCAAGCCGCTCTACGGCACGACCTTGGTCTGCGGCTTCGCCCACATCTGGGGCTATCCGGTCGGCATCCTCGCCAACAACGGCATCCTGTTCTCGGAGAGCTCGGTCAAGGGCGCGCACTTCATCGAGATCTGCGACCAGCGCAGGATCCCACTGCTCTATCTCCAGAACATCACCGGGTTCATGGTGGGCAAGAAGGCCGAGGCCGGCGGCATCGCCAAGGACGGCGCCAAGCTGGTGACCGCGACCTCGACCGCGCGCGTGCCGAAATTCACCGTCATCATCGGCGGCTCGTTCGGCGCCGGCAACTACGCGATGTGCGGGCGCGGGTTCCTGCCGCGCTTCCTTTGGATGTGGCCGAATTCGCGCATCGCGATCATGGGCGGCGAGCAGGCCGCCAACGTGCTCGCGACGCTCAGGCGCGACAATCTCGAAGCCGAGGGCAAGACCTGGCCGAAGGAGGAGGAGGACAAGTTCAAGGCGCCGATCCTCGCCCAGTTCGAGCATCAAAGCAGCGCCTACTACTCGACGGCGCGGCTGTGGGACGACGGCATTGTCGATCCGGCCGAGACGCGCAACGTGCTCGGGCTTTGCCTCTCGGTCGCACAGAACGCGCCGCCCGAATCGGGCAAGTTCGGCGTCTTTCGAATGTAGCGACGGGCGAAGCGATATGAGCGAAGCCAACCATCTCGTCGAGATCGAAGCGGGGATCGCGCGCGTGGTGCTGAACCGCCCCGACGTCCACAACGCGCTTGATGACCAGCTCATCGCCGATCTCGCCGTTTCGTTCGAAAAGATCGCGGCCGACCGCGCGGTGCGCGCCGTGATGCTGACCGGGCAGGGCACGTCGTTCTGCGCCGGCGCCGACCTCGCCTGGATGCGCCGCACCGCCGACTACACCTTCGAGCAGAACCTCGCCGACGCGATGAGTCTGGCGCGGCTGCTGCGCCTGCTCAACACGATGCCGCAGCCGACCCTCGCGCTCGTGAACGGCCCGGCCTATGGCGGCGGCGTCGGCCTGGTCGCCTGCTGCGACATCGCGATCGCGGCGGACACGGCCAAGTTTTCGTTCTCCGAAGTGCGCCTGGGGCTCATCCCGGCGACGATCAGCCCCTACGTCGTGCGCAAGATCGGCGAGAGCACGGCGCGGCGCTATTTCCTGACGGCCGAAGTGTTCGAGGCGGCGGATGCGGCGAAGCTCGGTCTCGTGCACGAGGTCGTGCCGGCCGCGGGCCTTGCCGAGGCAGTGGGCTGGTTCGTGAAGCGCCTGCGCGAAGGCGGGCCCGCTTCGCAAGGCGCGGCGAAGCAGCTCATCGCGCGCGTCGCCGGCGCGCCGATCGACGAGGCGCTGATGGAGGATACCGCCCGGCGCATCGCCGATCAGCGCGCGAGCCCCGAGGGCAAGGAGGGAGCCGAGGCTTTTCTCGCCAAGCGCGATCCCGCTTGGCGGAACTGAAGCAATGTTCCGCCGCATCCTCATTGCCAATCGCGGCGAAATCGCCTGCCGCGTGATCCACACCGCGCGGCGCTTGGCGATCGAGACGGTCGCGGTCTATTCGGACGCCGACGCGGGCGCGCTGCACGTCGCGAGCGCCGACACGGCCGTGCGCATCGGCGGCGCGGCGCCGAGCGAGAGCTATCTCAACATCGATGCGATCGTCGCCGCGGCCAAGGCGACCCGCGCCGAGGCGATCCATCCCGGCTACGGCTTCCTTTCGGAAAACGCCGCCTTCGCCGAAGCCTGCGCCAAGGCGGGCATCGTCTTCATCGGACCGCCGGCCTCCGCGATCCGCGCCATGGGCTCGAAGAGCGCGGCGAAGGCGCTGATGGAGAAAGCCGGCGTGCCCGTCGTGCCCGGCTATCACGGCGACAAGCAGGACCCGAAGCTCCTCGCCAGGGAGGCCGAGCGCATCGGCTATCCGGTGCTGATCAAGGCGGTCGCCGGCGGCGGCGGCAAGGGCATGCGCCGCGTCGACCAAGCCACTGACTTCGCCGAGGCGCTCGACGGCGCGAGGCGCGAGGCGAAGGGCGCGTTCAAGGACGACGCCGTGCTGGTCGAGAAGTACGTGGAACGGCCGCGCCACGTCGAAATCCAGGTCTTCGCCGACACCAAGGGCAACGCGGTCTATCTTTTCGAGCGCGATTGCTCGGTGCAGCGCCGCCACCAAAAGGTGCTCGAAGAGGCGCCGGCGCCGCACTTGCCGGAGAAAACGCGCAAGGCAATGGGCGAGGCGGCCGTCGCGGCGGCCAAGGCGATCGGCTACACCAGCGCCGGCACGGTCGAGTTCATCTATGGGAGCGGCGCGTTCTTCTTCATGGAAATGAATACGCGCCTCCAGGTCGAGCATCCGGTCACCGAGCTCGTCACCGGCCTGGATCTCGTCGAATGGCAATTGCGCGTCGCCGCCGGCGAAGCGCTGCCGCTGAAGCAGGACGAGTTGCGTCTCCGCGGCCACGCGATCGAGGCACGGCTCTACGCCGAGGATCCGGCCAAGCACTTCCTGCCGGCGATCGGACGCCTGGCCCATCTGAGCCTGCCGGCGAGCGCCCCGATGGGGCCGGTGCGCATCGATACCGGCGTGCGCCAGGGCGACACGGTCTCGATCCACTACGATCCGATGATCGCGAAGATCATCGCCTGGGGCGAGGATCGCGGCGCCGCGCTGCGGCGCATGGCGAAGGCGCTCGAGGAGACGCGCGTCGCCGGGCTTGCCACGAATCGAGACTTCCTGCATGCGGTGGTGACGCATTCAGCCTTTGCCAAGGGTGAGATTCACACCGGCTTCATCGCCGAGCACAGCGCGGCGTTGCTCCCCGCCGCCGAGACGGTTCCCGATCGCGTCGTCGCGCTTGCCGCGCTCTACGCGGCGCTGGCCAGCGCCGCCGAAACCTCGGCCCGCGCTGCCGCCTCGGGCGATCCCTTTTCGCCCTGGCACCGCAGCGATGGGTGGCGCCTCAACGACGATGCCTGGAGCACGTTTCGTTTTTCCGCCGGCGAGCACCAGATCTCGGTAACGGTACACTACCGCAAGGGCGGCTTCGTCTTCGATCTGCCGGGCGGCAGCGCGAAGGTCAGCGGAACGATGGCGCCGGACGGAGCGATCTCCGCCCGCTTCGGCGATGCGGTCGTTCATGCCGCCGTCGCGCGTGCCGGCGGCGAGCTTACGATCTTCGAAGGCGGCAAGAGCTGGCGCCTCGCCATCGTCGATCCGCTCGCGGCCGTGGCCGATGCCGAGGCCGGCGCCGAAAGCTTGACCGCCCCCATGCCCGGCAAGATCATCGCGGTGAAGGTCGAGGCCGGCGCCAAGGTCGAGCGCGGCCAGGCCCTGCTCGTGATGGAAGCGATGAAGATGGAGCACACCATTCGCGCGCCGGCGGACGGCACGGTGGAGAAGATCCACTATGCCGTTGGCGAACAGGTCGAAGAGGGCGTGGAGCTTATCCACTTCGAGGCGGAAGGGGGCTGACGCCAGCCGATGTCACGCCCATGTCTCTGTGGTAGTCTTGTCGACATTCAGTAATGGGAGCCGATCAATGGCCGCAAGTCATCGCAAACGCGCTTCCGCGACGAACCCGCAGTTCGAGCTCGGTTCAGGCGAGTTGGTCGCCGAGATGCGGAGGGCTGGAGGTCGGGTCGTGCTGACGCGTAAAGGCCGCGCCACTGGGGTCGCGCTCGACATGAAATCCTATCGCAAGATCATGAACCAGGTCGACGAGCTCGAGACGATGCGGGGCATCAAGCGCGGCCTCGATGATTTCGCGGCCGGGCGGTCGACGAACTTGGACGAGTTCCGGCGGCGCATGGAGGGGCGCTTTGCGGTATCGGGTGCGGATCGCCGCAAGCGCAGTCGCTGACATCGACGCGGCCGCGGACTATATCGCTCAGTTCTCGGAACTGGCGTCCGAGCGGTGGTATCGTGTATGAGCGCATTGCATCGCTGTCCGAATCGCCCCGCCGTTGCGCCATCGCACCGGAGGCCGAGCGATTCGGTGTGGACCTGCGCCACTTGATGTATGGCCGGCGCCGGAACGCCTACCGGATCATCTTCGCCATTGAAGAGCCGAACCGAGTAAGGGTTCTCTACATGCGGCACGGTCGGCGCGATGTTGCGAGGCCTCGATGACCCTCCCCAAACGCGTCCGCATCGGCGAGGCGGGGGCCCGCGACGGGCTCCAGAACGAGAAGCAGATCGTGCCGGCCGCGGTGAAGGTCGAGCTGATCGAGCGGCTCGCCGAGGCAGGCTTGACCGACATCGAGGCCGGGTCGTTCGTGTCGCCCAAATGGGTGCCGCAGATGGCGGATTCGGACGAGGTCATCAGGCGCATCCGCAGGAAACCCGGCGTCACCTATGGCGCGCTGATCCCGAACATGCAGGGCTACGCGCGCGCGCAGGCCGCCGGCATCAGGGAGATCGGTATTTTCACCGCCGCTTCCGAGAGCTTCAACAAGGCCAACATCAATTGCAGCATCGCCGAGAGCATCGAGCGCTTCCGGCCGGTCGTCGAGGCGGCGAAGAAGGATGGCGTGCGCATCCGGGCCGCCGTCTCCTGCGCGCTCGGCTGCCCGTTCGAGGGCGAGATCGCGCCGGCCAAGGTCGCCGAGGTCTCGACGATGCTGATCGATCTCGGCGTCGACGAGGTGGACCTTGCCGACACGATCGGCGTCGGCACGCCGGTGAAGGCGCAGCGCATGCTCGCAGCAACGGCCGAGCGCGTGCCGATGGAGAAGCTCGCGATCCATTTTCACGACACCTACGGCCAGGCGCTCGCCAACACGCTCGCCTGCCTCGAGCTGGGCGTGGCCGCGGTCGATAGCGCGGTGGCCGGCCTCGGCGGGTGTCCGTTCGTGCCGGGCGCCACCGGCAACGTCGCCACCGAGGACGTCGTCTACATGCTGCACGGCATGGGCATCGAGACCGGCGTCGATCTCGACAAGCTGATCGACGCGGCCTTCTTCATTTCGGACCATCTGGGCCGTCCGCCGGCCTCGCGGGTCGCCAACGCGATGCGCAAGCGCAAGAAGCCGGCCCGCGCCGCGGAGTAGCACGATGCCGCTCCATCTCATCAAGATCGCGGTCGGCGCCGAGACGATCGACGACATGCGCCGCTGGCAGCGCGAGCGCCTCGCAAAGCACGGCCGGCTGTTCCACATCACCCGCCACAAGCCGCGCCTCGAAAAGGAGATCCTCGACGGCGGCTCGATCTACTGGATCATCAAGAGCTTCGTGCGCGTGCGCCAGCGCATCGTCGGCTTCGAGGAGACGACGTGGCCGAAGCGCGGCAAGTGCTGCCTGCTGCTGCTCGACAAGAAGCTGGTGCCGACCGAGATGCAGCCGCGCCGCGCGCACCAGGGCTGGCGCTATTACAAGCCCACCGAAGCGCCGCGCGACCTGCCCAAAGGCGCCAAGGCGCAGAAAGAGCCGCCGGCCAAGATGGCGGCCGAGCTGCGGGCGCTCGGCTTGCTCTAGCCCTGGGGCGGACTACTTGCGCGACGTCAGCGCCGCGGTGACGCCAAGTCCGATGAACGACGTGCCGGCGAACCAGCGCTGGAAGCGCAGGAAGCGCCGGCTGCGGCGGAGGAAGTCGCCGGCGGCTCCGGCCGCGAGCGCGAAGAGTCCGTCGCTCATGATGCCCAACACCATGAAGGTGAGGCCGAGGACGAGGATTTGCCAATGCACCGCGCCGCGCGCGGGATCGACGAATTGCGGCAGGAACGCAATGAAGAAGATCGCCGTCTTCGGATTCAAGAGATTGACCACGAAGCCGTCGCGGAAGACGCGGCCGAGCGGGGCTGCCCGCACCGCGGGCGCCTCGGGGTTGGGGTCCTTGGCCATCAAGGTGCGAATGCCGATCCAGATGAGATAGGCGGCGCCGAGATACTTGACGATCTCGAAGGCGAGCGCCGACGACACGAGGAGGGCCGAGAGCCCGACCGCCGCGGCGACGATGTGGACGATGGTGCCGAGATGGATGCCGAGCACCGAGACCAGCCCCGCCGTCCGTCCCTGCTCGATCGAGCGTGCGACGATAAAGAGCACCGCCGGGCCGGGCGTCAGCAGCAGCACCAGCGACGCCACTATGAACAATCCCCACAAGGTCAGATCGGGCATGAATTTGGCTCCTCGCTATCGGGCGAGACAGCCACACCGCGGCGGCCGTGACAAGAGATCATCCGGCTCGGCCAACACTTGCCCGCCGCGCTACTGCCGACAAGCTCGGAGCCTAGTCAGCGCACTTGTTCTGCCACGGATTGGCGGCGCCGCTGGCTACGACGATGCCGTTGTTGATGTAGACCTTGCCGTCGCTGCCGACCGAGGCGATGACCTTGTAGCGGGTCGGCTCCTTCAACATCGTGATGTCGAAGGCGAGGCCGGTCGAAGCGCCCGTAAGCGTCGTGAAGCGCATCGCGATCGTGCCGGCGCCCAGAATGCGGACATTGTCGACCGATCGCGTTGTGGAGCTGGCGGCGTCGAACATCACGCGATACTGCGCGCCTGTGCCGCCCGCGCCGTGCTCGAAGATGACATGCGGATTGTTGCCGCCGGCTGGGCGGCTGCAATCCGCCGCCCAGCGCCCGAGCATTCCCACCTCGGCCAGCATGTTGGCCGGACTCTGCGCGCGCGGCGCTGCAGCGAGCGCGAGCAGGACGATCAGAGAAGGGGAGGCGGCGATCGGCTTGCGCATCCTGGCTCCAAGGGGCTAGGCCCGCGGCGCGAATGAACGCAGTATAGCCGCATGGCCATCCCCGAGGAACGTCGCGCTGCCGAACTAGAGTCCGGGATGAGTACCGCCGCCGCTGCGGCGCGCGCGGTGCCGCGTGAGGCGATGAGCCGCCTCTATCGCGCGGACGAGTCCGACGCCGTGCTGGCGCTGCTTGATCGCGCCGAGCTTCCGCCCGAACGCTGGGCGCGGGTCGAAGGCGAGGCGCGGCGGCTTGTCGAAGGCGTCCGCGCGGCGCGCAAGCGCGAGGGCGGCCTCGACGCGTTTTTGCACGAATACCGGCTCGACACGGCCGAGGGCGTTGTCCTGCTCTGCCTCGCCGAGGCGCTGCTGCGCATCCCCGATGCGGGCACACAAGACCGCTTCATCCGCGACAAGATGGCCGACGCCGATTGGCGCAAGCACCTCGGCGCCAGCGATTCGATGTTCGTCAACGCCTCGACCTGGGCGATGATGCTGACCGGCCGCATCCTGCGCTGGGAAAAGCTGGCCGAGGGCGGCGTCGAATCGGTTCTGGCGCGGCTGGTGGCGCGCAGCGGCGAGCCGGTCATCCGCCAAGCGGTGCGCGAGGCGATCCGCATCCTCGGCCGCCAGTTCGTGATGGGCCGCACGATCGGCGAGGCGCTCGAGCGCGCCGCCGGCGCCGAAGGGCGGGCCTATCGCCACTCGTTCGACATGCTCGGCGAGGCCGCGCGCACGGCCGCCGACGCCGAGCGCTACTTCCAAGCGTATGCGGGCGCGATCGGCGCGATCGGCGCGGCTGCGGGCGGGAAGGGGCCACTCGCCGCGCCGGGCATCTCGATCAAGCTCTCGGCCTTGCATCCGCGCTACGAGTGGGCGCAGCGCGAGCGCGTGATGCGCGAGCTCGTGCCGCGCGTCGTCGCGCTGGTGGAGCAGGCGAGGGCGCACGACATCGGCGTCACCCTCGACTCCGAGGAGGCAGACCGTCTCGACCTGATGCTGGACCTCATTGCGGCGGTCTCCGGGGCGCTCAGGGGCTGGGACGGTTTCGGCCTTGCGGTTCAGGCCTATCAGAAGCGCGCGCCAGCCGTGGTCGATTGGTTGGCCAGCGAGGGCGCGCGTACCGGCCGGCGCTGGATGGTGCGGCTCGTCAAGGGCGCCTATTGGGACACCGAGATCAAGCGCGGCCACGAGCGCGGGCTCGAGGGCTATCCGGTCTACACCCGCAAGACCGCGACCGATGTCTGCTACATGGCCTGCGCCAAGGCGCTGCTGGCGGATGCAAACGCGTTCTTCCCGCAATTCGCCACCCACAATGCGCTCACCATCGCCTACGTGCTCGAGCTCGCGGGCGCGGCGCGCGAATTCGAGTTCCAGCGCCTGCACGGCATGGGCGAGGCGCTGTATCGCGATGTCGTCGGCCAGCACAAGGTCGCTTGCCGCGTCTATGCGCCGGTCGGCAGCCACGAGGACCTGCTGCCCTATCTGGTGCGGCGCCTGCTCGAGAACGGCGCCAACAGCTCGTTCGTCAACCGCATCGCCGACGAAGCGTTGCCGGTCGAGGCGCTCGTCGAGAACCCGATCGCCCGCCTGCGCGCCAAGAAGCGCATCTCCAATCCGCGCATCCCGCTGCCGCGCGACCTGTTTGGCGCCGAGCGGCCCAACAGCCGCGGCTACGATCTGAGCGATCCGGTGGTGCTCGCCGGGCTCTCGGAGGCGATGGCGCGTGCTCCGCTGGTGGAATTGGCGGGCCCGCTCGTGGCCGGCGAGGAGCGCGGCCGTGACCGCGCGCGCGAGGCGCTGAGCCCCAATGGCGGGCCGTGCGTCGCAGGGCTCGTCGCGGACGCCGTCGAGGCGGACGTCGCCGACGCGCTCGGTGCCGCCACGGCCGCGTTTCCAGGATGGGATGCGCTCGGCGTCGGGCGCCGTGCGGCGCTGCTCGACCGCTTCGCCGATCTGCTCGAGGCGCGCATCCCCGAATTCATGCGCCGCTGCATCGCCGAAGCCGGCAAGACCTGGCCCGACGCTCTCGGAGAAGTGCGCGAGGCGATCGACCTCGCGCGCTACTACGCGGCCCGGGCACGCGAGGCATTCGCCGAGCGTCTGCTGCCGGGCCCCACCGGCGAGCGCAATACATGGACGCTGGCCGGCCGCGGCGTCTTCGTCGCGATCAGCCCGTGGAACTTCCCGCTCGCCATCTTCACCGGGCAGATCGCGGCGGCGCTGGCCGCCGGCAATACGGTGATCGCCAAGCCCGCGGAGCAGACGCCGCTCGCGGCCGCCGCCGCGGTGAAGCTCTTCCACGAAGCCGGCGTGCCCGGCGAGGTATTGCATCTGCTGCCCGGATCGGGCGAAGCGGTTGGCGGCAAGCTCGTCGCCGATCCGCGCGTTGCGGGGGTCGTCTTCACCGGCGGAACGGACACTGCGCGCGCGATCCAGCGGGCGCTGGCTGCGCGCCCCGGCCCCATCGCGACATTCATCGCCGAGACCGGCGGGCAGAACGCGATGATCGTCGATTCTTCGGCGCTGCCCGAGCAAGTCGTCGGCGACGTATTGCTTTCGGCCTTCAACAGCGCCGGCCAGCGCTGCTCCGCCCTGCGCATCCTCTGCGCGCAGGACGACATCGCCGAAAAGACGCTGGCGATGCTGGCTGGCGCGATGCAGGAGCTCAGAGTCGGCGATCCGGCGCTGCTCGAAACCGACGTGGGCCCCGCGATCGATGCCGAGGCGCTGAAGCGGCTCGAAGCGCACATCGCGAAGATGAAGCGCGAGGCGAAATTGGTCGCCGCCGTGGCGATGCCGAAGGATTTGCCGCCGGGTGGGTTCTATCTGGCGCCGCATGCGTTCGAGATCAGCAGCATCGCGGCGCTCGAGCGCGAGGTGTTCGGCCCGATCCTGCACGTCGTGCGCTTCTCCGGCGCCAAGCTCGAAGCGCTGGTCGATGCGATCAACGCTACTGGCTATGGCCTCACGCTCGGCGTCCACAGCCGGCTCGATTCGACGGTGGAGCGCGTGCGCGCGCGGGCGCGCGCCGGCAACCTCTACGTCAATCGCGGGATGATCGGCGCGGTGGTGGGCGTGCAGCCGTTCGGCGGCGAGGGCCTCTCCGGCACCGGCCCCAAGGCCGGCGGGCCGCTCTACGTCTCGCGCTTCGCGGTCGAGCGCGCGGTCTCGATCAACACCGCCGCCGCCGGCGGGAACGCCGCGCTGATGGCCCTGGGCGAGGAGTGACTCTCGCGCCAGCGCGAAGCCGGTATCGGGCGGCGCCGCCGATGGGGTGGGAGGAACGCGCTGGGATCGGCCGTCTCTTGCCGAGATCCAACGCCGGGCGGCGCCGCCCGACTCTTGCGATCAGCGCCAGCCGGCGCGATCGACGATCTTGAGCGCCTCGGCGCGCAGCGCGCCGAGCTTGGCCAGCGCCAGCGCGTCGGCCTTGAAGCCGCCGAACCCGAGCAGGACCTCGGACGGCTCGATGCCGGCCTTCACGGGATATTCATGCACCTTGTCGGCATAGATCTTCTGCGCCGCGTCGCTCGAGAGGAACTCGACGAGCTTCACGGCATTGTCCTTGTTCTTGGCGCTCGCGGTCACCGCGGCGCCCGAGATGTTGACGTGCGCGCCGCGTCCGGCCTGGTTCGGGAAGAACGGCTTCGCCGCCTGAGCCGCCTTCTTCACCGCCTCGTCGTTGCCGGACAGCATGCCGGCGAGATAGTAGGTGTTGACGATCGCGAGATCGCACACGCCCGCGGCCACGGCCTGGATCTGGTCGCGGTCGCCGCCGGTCGGGTTGCGCGCGAGGTTCTTGGCGAAGCCGTTGGCCCAGTCCTGCGTCTTGGCCGGCCCGTTGGCGGCGACGAGCGAGGAGACGAGCGCGAGATTGTAGGTGTGGCCCGAACTGCGGATGCAGATGCGTTTGGCCCAGTTCGAATCGGCGAGCGCCTCGTAGGTCGAGAGCTCTTCCGCCTTCACCTTGGAGGGATTGTAGACAACGATGCGCGCGCGCAGCGAAAGCCCGAACCACTTGCCGGCGGGATCGCGATACTGCGCCGGAATGTTGCTCTCGATCGCCGCCGACTTCACGGGTTGCAGCAGTCCCGCCTCGTCGAGCTGGACGAGATTGGCGACGTCGACCGTCAGCACCGCGTCGGCCGGGCTCGCCCTGCCCTCGGCCTTGAGCCGTTCGATGCCGGCGTCCTTCACGTAGACGATGTTGGCCTTGATGCCGGTGTTCTTGGTGAACTCCTCGAGCAGCGGCCGGATCAGTATCTCCTGCCTGTAGGAGTAGATATTGACCTCGCCCGCGGCGAGGGCGGGGGCGGCGGGCGCGCCGAGCGCCAGGGCGCCGGCGCCGGCGGCAAGCAGCTGGCGGCGGGTTGCGCGGATCACGGCGGACGTCATCTCGGGAACCTCGGATGGGACAGGGACTTGTTGCGAATGATTTGCAATTGCGTTCTTAGCGCGGCCGGGCGCGCGCGTCAAGCCCTCTTGCGAATGATTTTCACTAGCGCGTCAGGCGGCCGCAGCCCGTAACCTCTCCGCAATCGCGGGGCGCTATTCCTGTTGCGGTTCCAACGTGCTGCCTCCGCCGCTAGGGTGGCGGGGAGCCGTCTGCCATCTCCGGCCTTTGCGTATGGATGCGCTGAAAGATACCGCGTTGCTGCTGCTGATCGGGCTCGTGGCCGGCTTCCTCGCCGCCACGGTGCTGGGCGAGCGGCGACGCTACGGCGTCTTGGGCTACCTCCTGGTTGGCGTGGTCGGCGCATTGAGCGGGAGCTATGCGTTCAAATCGGTGCACATTCCGACCGCAAGCCCGCTGCTGACGCTGCTCGCCGCGATCGTCGGCTCGGTCGTGCTGGTCCTGCTGCTGCGGCTGATGCGCCGCTGAGACGCCTTCATTTTCCGCAGACGCGAAACTCGCCGAGCGGCGTCTGCGCCATGCGCTGCTGGATCGCGACGGCGCGCGCGCGCATATAGGGCGCATCGAGCGCATCGGCGCGGATGCGCGGGCTCGGGAGCACGGCGGCGATGAGCGCACCCTGAAGCGGCGAAAGCTCGGCCGCGCGGCGCTTGAAATGGAGGCGCGCCGCCGCCTCGGCCCCGTAGATGCCGTCGCCCATCTCGATGACGTTGAGATAGACCTCGAGGATGCGGTCCTTGCTCCAGAGCGCCTCGATGAGGACGCTGAACCCGGCTTCGAGTCCTTTGCGGATCGCGCTGCGGCCGGGCCAGAGGAATAGGTTCTTGGCGACCTGGTTGGTGATCGTGCTGGCGCCGCGGCTGCCGTCGCCGGCGCGCCATTCCTCATAGACGCGCTTCAACTCGATCCAGTCGAAGCCCGCATGCGTGCAGAAGCGCGCGTCCTCGGAGGCGAGCACCGCGCGCTGCAAGTGGCGCGAGATCCGCGAAAGCGGCACCCAGCGCCGCCCCTCGGGCCAAGCCTGCTCGTCGATGCCGCGCAGCCACATCAGCGGCGTGGCGGGCGGCGGAACCGTGCCGTAGACGGCGACCGAGGCGACGCAGGCGGCGGCCAGCGCGGCGGCACTCGCCGCCACGGCGCCGATCGCCCGGCCGAGCCAGGTCCGCTTGCCGCGCTTACGCGGCATCCGCCAGACCGCCCGCATGCGCGTCGGCAAGCGCCGCGTCGACGGCCTCGTGGAACCACGCCGCCGAATGCTCGAAGCGGCCGAAGGTGAGCTCGGTATTGGCGCCCGCGCGCAGGGTGGAGTGCTTCGATTCCATCAGCGCGAAATCCTCGGCCAGCGCGCCCCAGAAGATCTGCACGTTCCTGTCCCAATGCGCGCGCGCCTTGTCGCCCGCGGGCGGCTCGGGGATCAGCGTGGCGCCGGTCACGATCGTGCGGTCGGGCGAGACCGGCCACAGCTGCGCGACCTGCGCATGATCGGGCTCCAGCAGCACGACCGTGCCGGGGAAGAAGAAGTAGAGCGGGCTGCCGTGGTCGCGGATGCGCCAGCCGGCCGGATCGGCGTTGCGCAGCGACTCGATCGAGCGCTTGGCGAGGAACAGGCGCTGGTTCCGCCCGAAGCGGTCGAACACGCACATCGTGTCGAGGAACATGTGCGCGATGGTGCGGCGATGCGCGTGGCGGATGTGATAGGAATCGAGCGAAGCGTCGTTGACGAGCTTCCAGTTTGCCGCGACCTCGTAGCGCCGCGCCGCATAGGGAACATGTGTCGCGAGCCCGAGCGCATCGAGCTCGGCCGCCAGCGGCGCGAGCAGGGCCGAAAGATCGCCGGTCCAGACCGGATCGGGCACCGCCCAGACGAGGCCGGCATGTTCGGCGACCCGCACCGGCACGAGCCCATGCTTGGCGCGGTCGAGATCGGGAAAGCCCTCGGCGTGCGGGATGTGCGCGAGCGCGCCGTCGTCGCCGTAGGTCCACGCGTGGTAGGGGCAGACGAATGCGCGCTTGCCGCGCCCGCATGCTTCCCACTCGACGCGCGTGCCGCGGTGACGGCAGGCGTTGACGAATCCGCGCAGCGCGCCGTCGCGCCCGCGTATGGCGAGCAGCGGCACGCCGGAAAGATCGTGCGTGACGAAATCGCCGGGCCTCGCCACGTCGGCGCCGTAGCCGATGGCGACCGGCAGTCGCCGGAACAGCGCCGCACGCTCGCGCGCGAACTGCGCCGCGTCGGTATAGAACGAGACCGGGCGCACGTGGCCGGCCGGCAGCATATCGGTGGTGCCGCCGGCGAGATGATCCAGCGTGCGCCGGATCAGCGCGATCTCGGTTGCGCGGTTCATGGCCCGCGCTCCGGGTCGGTCATGGTCGCGGCCGTCCGCCCGGAAAGGATCTGGCGCAAGACCCCTTGGTCGTCGTTATCTGTCGTCATCGGCATGACCTTCGCAGAGCACGATTTCCCGAGAATCTTAGCATTTCTTAGCATCGGCGGTCGCGGCCGGGACTGGGGGGCCACCCCTCCCCATGTCAACCGGCCACCATCCAGGCCATTGAACAAGCATGCTTTCGATTCCGCGTGCCGGTTGACATGTCAACCGGGCCCCGACGCTTTTCCGGGCTTCGGTCGGCGTCGAGAATTTTCTGCAGAATCTCATCATTTCTCAGCATCGCCGCGTTCTCAGCATGTCGTTAGCATCCGCTTGGCATCGCATTCAGTCTAGCCGGCGCCAGGCCGAAAAGAACATAAGTAGAACATAGCGGGCGGAAGTCAAGGGCCGCAGTCGGGTGAAGCGAGAGCGGGGGAGTGCATTTCTTTTCGCGCGGTGCGCCCGGCGGCGCGCGGATACTGTCGCGCAGAAGGCTTTGACGCGCCGCTGAGTGCCATCAAGACACGGGAATATTTTGTCGTCTCCGCGAAAGCGCCGTCTCCGCGTGAAGCCGGGGCCCTTGTTCGCCGTCCAGGCGGAAACTCTGGTTGCGTCGATTCGGCGAAAAGATAGGGTTTGGGCGATCATGCACCTGACGGAGTTGCCCATGCGATTGGTGAGGATCGTCGCCGCTCTTGTCTTGTCGTTCGCCGCTGCCGGCGCCGCTTCGGCGCAGGACGAGGTCGTCCGCGAGCTGCAGCGGAAGGCGCGCGCGACGGAGAAGGACGCCGGCTTCTGCGCGCGCGTCGCCGAGGGCCTCCCGCGGCTCGACCAGGCGCACGTACGCGCGCGCATCAACGAGATGCTCTCGCGCGCCGACGGCGAGGGCGCGACGCTGCTGTTCGCCACCGGCGATCCCGCGCCGACGCCGCAGATGTGTTTCTACTTCGTGTTCCAGCCCGCCGCGATGAAGGGCGGCAAGAAGTGCCGCGAGTCGGCGATCTTCGGCTGCGTCGCCGGCCGCGAGTGCCGCCTCAAGGCCGACCAACCGATCTGCGAAGTGCGGCCCGGGACGTGGGATTGAAAATAGTTTCCCTCCCCCGCGAAGAGCGGGGGAGGTGGCCCGCGCGCCCTTCGCGCGCCGGCCGGCGGGGTGCTCCGCTGCTATTCGCGGGAGACATGCGTGACGCCGAGACCGTCATCCCGACCGAAGCGGGCGCGTCTCTCGAACGCGACCGCGACGGCCCGCAACGCGGGTCTTCGGCAGAATTGCGCCGCATGGCGCAATTCTGCGTAAGCGGGCCGAAGGCCCGCGTCGTGGAGGGATCGCGTCGGCCCGCAAGTGCTGGCCTTCCGGCCAATTCGCGCATTTGCGCGAATTGGCTGTAAGCGAGGCCAACGGCCTCGCGGCGATGCCTCCACTTCGCGAGCCGCATGAGCGGCTCGCTTCGGTCGGCATGACGATCAAGAAGAGAGCTTGCCGGCATCAGCCGCCGCCTTCTTTTCCCGCTCGCGCAACTCGGTGCGGCGGATTTTTCCCGTCGCGGTCAGCGGCAGTTCCTTCACGAACTCGACGTGGCGCGGATATTCGTGCGCGGACAATCTGGTGCGCACAAAGGCCTGGAGTTCGGCGGCGAGGCGGTCGGTGGCCGCGTGGCCCGTTGCGAGCACCACGAAGGCTTTCACCGCCTCGGTGCGCACGGGATCGGGCACGCCGATGACGGCGGACATGGCCACGGCGGGGTGCTTGGCGAGGCACTCTTCGATCTCGCCGGGGCCGATGCGGTAGCCGGCGCTGGTGATCACGTCGTCGGCGCGGCCCTTGAACCAGAGATAGCCCTTGTCGTCCTTCATCCCGAGGTCGCCCGAAAGCATCCATTCGCCGCGATGCTTGGCCTTGGTCGCATCCGGATTGTTCCAATAGCGGAGCATCGCGATGGGGTCGGGCATTTTGAACGCGATCTGGCCGGCGGTGCCGGCGGGGACGATCTTGCCGTCCTCTTCGACGATCTCGACAACGTGGCCGGGGCACGCGCGGCCCATCGAGCCCGGGATCACGTCCATGATCGCCGGGCAATTTCCCGCCATGAGATTGCACTCGGTCTGGCCGTAGCCTTCGGCGACGACGATGCCGAAGGTTTCGTAGCCCCAGTGCAGGAGCTCCTCGCCCATGGTCTCGCCGCCGCTGAACATAGAACGCAAGCGTAGGTCATATTTCTCTTGTGGACGAGGTACTTGGCGCATCATCTTGAGCGCCGTCGGCGGGAAGAAACAGTTGCGGACGCGGTGCTCCGCCATCATCGCGAACGCCTCTTCCGGATCGAATTTCCGCGCGCGCCACGCCAGCACCGGCACGCCGTGGAACCAGGCCGGCATCAAATTGTCCATCAGCCCGCCGATCCAGGCCCAGTCGGCGGGCGACCAGAACAGGTCGCCGGGCTCGGGGAAGAACTGGTGGTAGAACTCCATCGAAGGCATGTGCGCGAGCATCGCGCGGTGCGCGTGCAGCGCGCCCTTGGGCTGGCCGGTGGTGCCCGAGGTGTAGACGAGGAAGGCCGGATCGTCGGCGCCGGTCGCCACGTTGCGGAACTGGCTCTGCCCGCGCGCGACGACATTCCAGAAGCTCGCATCGGCGCCGCTCGGGACGCGCTGGCCGCCCGGGCGCGAGTGACTGGTGTCCTCCTCGACCAGGATCACGTGTTTCAAGTCCGCGAGGCGCGCGCGAATCGCGGCGATCTTGGGCAGGTTCTCGGGATTCGTGACGAGGCCCGCGGCGCCGCTGTTGGCGAGGCGGTATTCGAGCGCATCCTCGCCGAACAGCGTGAACAGCGGGAGGGCGACGGCGCCCATCTTGTAGAGCGCCACATGCGTGATCGCGGTCTCGGGCGATTGCGGCAACAGGATCGCGACGCGGTCGCCCTTCCGGACGCCGAGCGCCGTCAGCGCATTGGCGAGCTTGTTGGCGATGTCGCGGATTTCGTTGAACGCGTAGCGGTGTTCGCGGCCGCGCTCGTCGAAATAGATGAGCGCCGTGCGGCCCGGCTCGGCCGCGTGCCGGTCGCAGACGTCGAACGCCATGTTGTAGGTGCGCGGGATTTTCCACCTGAGCGCGGCGTAGACCTCGTCATAGCTCTCGCCGCGTTTCAGCATCGGCACGGGCGCGCCTCCCGATCATCGCGCTCATCTTATTCGCCGCCGGCCGGAAAGAAAGCGAGCAGGAGGCGCGGAGACGTGGAGACGTAAGTGACACCACCAAGGCACAAAGTCACCAAGGCACCAAGATTCTTTCGCGCGCCCTTTACTCCACGCCTCGACGTCTCCTGTTCACTTTGCTTCACCAGCCCTCGCGTTTGCGGCGGGCTTGGTAGGTTTGCAGGCTCGCGTAGATCACGCGCAGCATCGGGGCGGAAATTCTCGCGGCCTCGGCGCGGGCGAGCATGTCGCCGACGATGTGCTCGGCCTCGATGGCCCCTCGCTTTTCCGCGTCGCGCAGCATCGAGGACGAAAACGTCGAGCCCTTCTCCGTGAACCACGACTTCCAAGCGTCGAGCTTGGCGGCGTCGGGCCGATGCCCCGCCGCGGCTGCGACCGCCGCGCATTCGTCGATCGCGGCGGCCATCAGCGGCGGCCCGTCGCGCGCCTCGGCGATATCGCCGATGGCGCCGCGCATCAGCGTCGTCATGCCGGCGTTGGCCGTGATCATCACGAACTTGTCCCACATCTCCTGCATCATCTGCGGGCTGTGGCGCTGAGCGAACCTGGCTTTTTCGATCGCCCGCGCGAAATGGCCGCAGAAATTCGCCTGCGCGGGCGCGCGCTCGCCGAAGGTCAGCAGGTTGAGTTTGCTCATGTGGCGCACCGCGCCGTCCGGCGCGAGCGTCGCGCCGATGTGCGCCGCCCCGCCGAGCACGCGCGCCTTTCCGAATGCGGCGTCGAGCGCATCGAGATGGCGGAGGCCGTTCAGCAGCGGCAGCACCCGCGTCTCGGGTCCCATCGCGGGCCGGATCGCCGCGATCGCGCTCTCGAGGTCGTAGGCCTTGCAGGTGAAAAGCACGACGTCGTGGTCGGGACCGAGCTTCTCGGCGAGCACGGTCTTGACCGGACCCTTGAAGTCGCCGGCCGGGCTCTCAATCGCGAGGCCGCTCCTTGCCAGCTCCTGCGCGCGGCGCGGGCGCACGAGAAACGTCACGTCGGCGCCGGCCTCGGCGAGCCGGCCGCCGAAATACCCGCCCATCGCTCCGGCGCCCAGAACCAGAATGCGCATGCCACTTATCCCGTGTGGTCGGAGATCCTTCGCTTCGCTCAGGATGACGGGTTGCTGGAAGCCAAGTCTTTCTCCCGCCGGCTGCGAAGACAATAGCGGCCCCGAATGATTTCGATAAGGAAACGGCATTTCAGGGCGAGGCCGGGTTCCGGCACCTTGGCCGCCGACAGCCGCGCAGCCCGCGGCGAGAGACAACAGGAGAGACACAAATGTTCGCCCGCATCGCAACGCTCGTCGCGGCCGGCCTCGTGATCGGCATGCTCGCGCCGCCGCCCGTGACCAGCTTCGCCGACGGCCCGAAGCCGGCCGTTGCCGCCAACGGCCTCGTCAAGGTCAAGAGCGCCCACGGCATGGACGAGACCATCGCGCGCATCAAGGCCGACATCGCCAAGAAGGGCATCACCTTCTTCGCGCAGATCGACCAGGGCAGACTGGCGGCCGCCGCCAACATCAGGATCGGCCCCTCGGTGCTGCTGATCTTCGGCAACCCGGCGCTCGGGACGCAGTTCATGCAGCGCAATCCGGAATCGGGCATCGACTGGCCGGTGCGCATCCTCGTCTACCGCGACGCCGCCGGCGCCGTCTGGGCCGAATACACCGACTTCGTCTGGATCGCGCGCCGCCACGGCATCACGGCCGACGACGCGCCGTTCAAGATGGCCAACGAGGTCGTCGCGTCGATCACGTCGAGCGTGGTCAAATAAGCTGCGACTCCCTCACCCGCGATGAGCGGGGGAGGGTCGGGGTGGGGGTGCGGACGCATTGGCACGAGGGCGACGCAGGCCGCGCTAACGCAATCGCGCCTGGCGGTAAGGTCGCGCCGTCCTCGCCCCCTCCGGCCCGCGCGCAAAGGCGCGCGGTCCACCTCCCCCGCTATTCGCGGGCGAGGGAAGGCGGGCACGGCGCAGCTCTTTGTCCGTCCCATTAATAGCGAGTGGGCAAACGTGACACGCTTTTAATAGCGTACCGCCTGCCTTATCTTGCGGCCATGCCGCTCGACGCCCGCAGCCAAACCGTCTTCCTGCCGTCCGCGTGCCCGCACGATTGCCCCTCCACCTGCGCGCTCGAGGTGGAGAAGCTGGACGCGCGCACGATCGGGCGCGTGCGCGGCGCGAAGGCGAACGACTACACGCTGGGCGTCGTTTGCGCCAAGGTCGCGCGCTACAAGGAGCGCGTCCACCATCCGGGGCGGCTCGCGACGCCGCTGCAGCGCATCGGCGACCGCGGCGCCGGCAGGCAAGCGTTTCGCCCGATCGCGTGGGACGACGTGCTCGATATCGTGGCCGAGAAATTCCAGCGCATCGCGGCGCAATACGGCAGCGAGGCGGTCTGGCCCTACTACTACGCCGGCACGATGGGCCTGTTGATGCGCGACGGCGTGAATCGCTTGCGCCACGAGATGAAGTATTCGCGCGAGCACTTCACGATCTGCAACATGCTCTCGGACGCCGGATGGCGCGCCGGCCACGGCGCCAAGTGGGGCGCCGACACGCGCGAGATGGTCGAGTCCGACCTCATCGTGATGTGGGGCGGCAACCCCGTGCACACGCAGGTCAACGTGATGACGCATGTGGCGCGGGCGCGGAAGGTGCGCGGCGCGAAATTCGTCGTCGTCGACGTCTACAAGACCGCGACCTGCGAGCAGGCCGACGAGTACATCCTGGTCAAGCCCGGCACCGACGGCGCGCTCGCCTGCGCGATGATGCACGTGATGTTCAAGGAAGGCTTCGCCGACCGCGAATACCTCGCGCGCTGCGGCAAGGACTGGGAGGAGTTCGAGCGCCATCTCGAAACGCGCACGCCCGAATGGGCGGAGGCGATCACCGGCGTGCCGGCGGCGCGCATCGCCGAGTTCGCGCGGCTCTATGGCAAGGCGCGCGCCGCCTTCCTCCGCATCGGCTACGGTTTCACGCGCTCGCGCAACGGCGCCGCCAACATGCACGCGGTGAGCGCGCTCGCGGTCGTCGGCGGCAAGTGGAAGGCGAGGGGCGGCGGCGCGCTCTACAGCCACTCCGGCGGCTACGGCCTTGACACGACGCTCATCGACGGCCTCGACGTGCTCGACAAGTCGACGCGCCTGCTCGATCAATCGCGCATCGGCCCGGTGCTGGTGGGCGACGAGCGCGACATCGGCGACGGCCCGCCGGTGATGGGCCTCTTCGTCCAGAACACGAACCCGATGTCGGTGGCGCCCGAGCTCCTGAAGGTGCGCGAGGGATTCCGCCGCCGCGATCTCTTCACCTGCGTGCACGAGCAATTCCTGACCGAGACGGCGGAGATGGCCGATGTCGTGCTGCCCGCCACGACCTTTCTCGAGCACCCCGATCTCTACATTTCGGGCGGGCACACGCATCTGTTCGTCGCGCGGCCCGTCATCGAGCCCTATGCGGAGGCGCGCGACAACCACTGGGTCGTGTGCCAATTGGCGAAACGGCTCGGCTGCACGCATCCCGGCTTTTCGATGGACGCGTGGTCGATCATCGACGCGACCGTGAAGGCTTCGGGGCTGCCCGGCGCGGACGAGATCGCCGAGGGACGCTGGCGGGACTGCGTGCAGCCCTTCGCGAAGCAGCATTTCCTCGACGGCTTCGGCCACGCCGACGGCAAGTTCCATTTCAAGCCGGACTGGTCGCGGATCGGCCCCGAGCACGCGCGGCTGCCGGCCTTTCCCGATTTCTGCGACGTCATCGACGAGCCCGATGGCGAGCGGCCGTTCCGCCTCGTGGCGGCGCCCGCGCGCAACTATCTCAACTCGTCCTTCACCGAAACGCCGACTTCGCAGGCCAAGGAAAAGCGGCCGACGATCTTCATCCACCCCGAAGATTGCCGCATGCTCGGGGTCGAGGAGGGCGACCGCGTGCGCATCGGCAACGGGCGCGGTGCGCTCGTTATCCACGTGCGCCCCTTCGCGGGCCTCCAGCGCGGCGTCGTTGTCGTCGAGAGCATCTGGCCCAACCGCGCGTTCGAGGAAGGCATCGGCATCAACGCGCTCATCAGCGCCGATCCGGGCCTGCCCAACGGCGGCGCCGTGTTCCACGACACGGCGATCTGGATAAGGTGGGCGTAAGGCGGGAACCGAGGCTGCGGCCACGCGTTAAATAAGGTTGCGGCCAGCGTTGCGGTCGAGTAACGGGCGAATCGCGCATTGCGTGGCGCTTGGCGGGCGCGGTCAGAATTGGTTAGTATCGCAAGCACGCAGCAGGGGCACACGCGTCAAGCCGCGGCTGGAAGGCGGTGCTCGGCTGCCGAGGCGTGGCAAAAACGTCGCCCGGGAGGTCGGCCAAATGCACAATCTCCAACCCGTGCACTGTTCCCCCCCAGCGATTTGGTTCCGCACGGGAAGCCCGCGCTCCCTGCAGTAGGCGCAAGCGCGTCCCGTGACCAAGCGGCGCAACCGGAAAGCGAATCAGCGCACCGCCGATAGCAAGCCGGGCGGAGCAAAAGGCATGCAACGCGGCGCGATGGCGAAATTGGCCGCGCGTAAGAGCGAAGAGAAACGCAGGCCGTCCAAGCCAACGCCCCCGGCCGTGCCCAGCGTCGGCATCGGCGCGTCGGCGGGCGGGATCGAGGCGCTGACCCGCTTCTTCGATGCCATGCCGGCCGATAGCGGCGTTGCCTTCGTGGTCGTCCTCCACCTCGATCCGTCGCAGGAAAGCCAGCTCGCCGAGATCCTGGCCCGCCATACGTCCATGCCCGTCGTGGACATCGCCGACGGCATGCGCCTCGAGGCCAACCGCGTCCACGTGATCGTGCCCGACCGCTACGTCACGGTCAGGGATGGCCGGTTGCGGCTGATCGAGCCCACGGACCCGCGCGGCCGGCGCCATCCGGTCGATGTCCTGTTCGCCTCGCTGGCCGAGGACCGGCGGGAGCGCGCGATCTGCGTCGTTCTCTCGGGTACGGGCTCCAACGGCACCCACGGGCTCAAGCAGGTCCGCGACATGGGGGGCTGCGCGCTGGTGCAAGACCCGGCCACCGCGCGCTTCGACGGCATGCCGCGCAGCGCCATCGACGCGAAGGTGGCGGATGAGATCCTGCCGCCGGAGGACATGCCCAAGGTCATCCGGCGCCTTGCGCGGCGCGCCTGTGTCGCGGCGCCGGCATCCGCCGAAGCCGGCACGGCCTCCACTCTCGACCCGATACTGGCGCTCCTGCGAATCCGCACCGGACACGACTTCCGCCCCTACAAGCGCGGCACCCTGCTGCGGCGCACGCAGCGTCGCATGGGCCTGCGCGACAGGGATAGTCTGGACAGCTACCTCGAGCTGCTGCGCGCCGATCCGGCAGAGGTCAAGGCGTTGGCCCGCGACCTGATGATCAGCGTCACCGGCTTCTTCCGCGACCCCGATGCTTGGAAAGAGCTCGACGAAACCGTGCTGGCGCCGCTGGTGAACGGGCGGGATACCGGCGCGCCGATCCGCATCTGGGTGCCCGGCAGCGCCTCGGGCGAGGAAGCCTATTCGCTCGCCATGCTGATCCTCGAGCGCGCCGAGGCCGCCCGCAAGCGCTTCGATCTCAAGATCTTCGCCACCGACAGCCAGGACGAGAACCTCAACGTCGCGCGCGCCGGCCTCTATCCGCACGCCGCCGCCGCCAACGTTGCGGACGACCGCCTCCGCCGTTACTTCCAGAAACTCGACGGCACATACGAGGTCACGAAGGAATTGCGCGAACAGGTGTTGTTCGCGCCGCAGAACATGCTGCGCGACCCGCCGTTCTCGCGGCTCGACCTCGTCACCTGCCGCAATCTGCTGATCTATCTCGAGCCGGACGCACAAAGGCGGGCGGTGGCGCTGTTCCATTTCGCGCTCCGGGAGGGCGGGCACCTGTTCCTCGGCAGCGCGGAAAGCGTGGGGCGCCACGAGCACTTGTTCGAGACGATTTCGAAGAAGTGGCGCATCTATCGCCGGATCGGGCCGACCCGGCACGACATCGTCGAGTTCCCCGTGCAGGGGGGCGGGCGGCGGGCGCACGAGCCGGCGGAGCCCTCTCGGCACGAGGCGGAACCGCCGGCCCGCCTCGCCGAGCTTGCGCGCAGCACGCTGGTGAACCGCTTCGCCCCCGCTTCGGTGCTCGTCGACCAAAAAGGCCACGCGCTCTATTTCCACGGGACGACGGGCGATTATCTGTCGCCGCCGCCCGGACATCCGACCCGCGGCCTGCTGGCGATGGCGCGCGAAGGCCTGCGCGCCAAGCTGCGCGACGGCTTGCACGACGCGGCCGAAACCGGCCAGGCCGCCGCCTTCGACGCCGTCATCCGCGACGGCCAGGAGCTTCGGGCCGTGACGGTGACGGTGGCACCCGTGCCGGCAACGCGGGAGGCGTCCGGCCTGCTGCTGGTGAGCTTCGAGAGCAAGCAGGACGCACCCCCCGCCGCCGCTCCCGCCCGGCCTACTAAGGCGCCGGACGACGGCCAGGGCGAACGCGCCCTCCAAGACGAGTTGATGTCCGCCCGTGCCGAGTTGCAGAGCACGCTGGAGCAGATGGAGAGCGGCCACGAGGAGCTCAAAGCCGCGAACGAGGAGGTGACCTCCGTCAACGAGGAGTTGCAGTCGACCAACGAGGAGCTGGAAACCTCCAAGGAGGAGCTGCAATCGTTCAACGAGGAGCTGCACACGATCAACAGCCAGCTCCAGCACAAGAACCGGGATCTGGAGAAGGCCAACGACGACTTGGAGAACCTCTTGGCCGGCTCCCGGTCGGCCACGCTCTTTCTCGACATGGACTTGCGAGTCCAATGGTTCTCGCCGGCGACCGCGGAGCTGCTCAATCTTCGAACCTCGGACATCGGCCGGCCGATCGGTCATTTCGCGAGCAATTTCGCGGACGACCGCCTGATTCCCGACGCCGAGGCCGTGCTCGCGAAACTCGCCCATGTCGAAGCCGAGGTGCGGAACGACGCGGGCCGCTGGTTCCTGCGCCGCATGCTGCCGTATCGCACGCGGGACAACCGCATCGCCGGCGTCGTCGTTGCCTTCACCGACATCACCGAGCGGAAACGCGCGGGCGACGCGATGAACGAAGCGCGGCTCTACGCCGAAGCGATCGTGGAGACGGTCCGGCAGCCGTTGCTGGTCCTCGACGGCGATTTGCGCGTCTGGTCGGCCAATGCCGCGTTCTACGAGCTGTTCCAGGCGAATCCGGCGGAGACGGAAAAGAAGCTGGTATACGAGTTGGGAAACGGTCAATGGGACATCCCGGCGCTGCACAAGCTGCTGGAAGAGATCCTGCCGAAGGACGAGGAGTTCTACGGCTACAAGGTCGACCACGACTTCGCGGCCATAGGCAGGCGAACCATGCTGCTCAATGCGCGCGCGATGGCCCGCGCGGACGGCCGCGAGAAGCTGATCCTGCTCGCCATCGAAGACGTAACGCGGCGCAGCAGAGCCGAGACGCATCGGGACACGCTCGTCGCGGAAGCGAGCCACCGGGTGAAGAACACGCTCGCGACGGTCCAATCCATCGCCTCGCAGACGATCCAGCAGAGCGAATCGCTCGACACTTTCAAGGCAGCCTTCGAGGGAAGGTTGCTCGCGCTGGCGCGCACCCACGACCTGTTGGTGGATGAGGGCTGGGAGGGGACCGGCATCGGCCGCATCGTGCGGCGGATTCTCGAGCCCTATCGCGCGGTAAACGGCGAGCGGATCACGGCCGAGGGGCCGGCGCTGGCCCTGCGGCCGCAGTCCGGCTTGGCGCTTTCGATGATCCTGCACGAGCTGGCGACCAATGCGGCGAAATACGGCGCACTGTCCGCACCCCGCGGCAGGCTGAAAGTGACGTGGCGGCGCGACGACCGCGCCGACCCGCCGCATGTTCACTTGAGCTGGATCGAGGAGAGCGGCCCGCCGGTGAAGCCGCCCGCGCGCCGCGGATTCGGCACGAAACTCATCGAACGTGGAACCGCGCACGAGCTGCACGGCAAAGCGACGCTGGACTTCAACGAGAATGGATTGCACTGCGAACTGTCGCTTCCCTGGGTGGCGCCCGCCGGCCAGGAATCGAAGGGAGGAGCGAGCCATGCAGGCGCACCGTGAGGCACTGGTGGGGAAGCGTATCCTCGTCGTCGAAGACCAGGTGCTGATCGCCATGCTGGTCGAGGAAACGCTGCAAGATCTCGGTTGCGAGCTGGTGGGGCCGGTGGCGACCCTCGAAGACGCGCTCGCCGCGGTGCGCCAGTATCAACTCGACGGCGCGCTCCTCGACGCCAACCTGCGCGGCGAGAATACGTCGCGGGCGGCCGAGGCCCTGGCCGGCAATGCGGTGCCCTTTATCCTGGTCACCGGCTACGCCAGGCGCGACGCCGACCCTCCGGCGTTCAAGGCGGCGCCGCGGGTGCAAAAACCCTTCGAACCGGATGACCTCGCCAACCGGATGGTCGAAATTTTCGGCGGCGGCGGCGGAAAGCTGGAGGCCCCGCGCGCTTAGGACCGGTACGCACGATGGGCAGGCACAAGCTGAAAGCGCGTAGGGGCGCCCCATTCGACTTCGCTCAGGGGCGCGCGCCCTGTCTCCAGCGTCAAACCGTAGGGGCGCACGGCTGTGCGCCCCGTCCCACGCAATTCGGGCGTCGGCAAGGGCGCACAGCCGTGCGCCCCTACGCGTTTGATGCTCTACCGGTTTCGGGCTGTAAGCGCGTAGGGGCGCGCTGCGCGCGCCCTGTCCCCACCCATGCTGCGTTGGTGGAGGCGGTTTCGTCCTAAGCCTTCAATGTTTCGCTGGCGGCGGCAGGGCGCGCGCAGCGCGCCCCTACGCTGCCGACGCCGCGTTTCACGATACCGCGATCTGGATCCGGAAGGCCGAGCGCGAGACTGTCCTATCGACCATCAAAGCTCAGGCGACGCACGGCACCGGTCCGAATGACTAGCTAGCTAGACATCTCTCGCAGCCCGTGTAGCTTGTTCACCGCCGGGTTATGCCCTTCGAGACTCGCGGACCAGAGCGCGGCAACGCGGGGTGGAGGATGCGTCGGCGAACTTCTTTTCAAGCATGGCTGCTTGGCTTCGCCACGGCGAGCGCGCTGCCCTTGCTGGTATTCGCGGGCTGGCTGGTCGTCGAGAACCATCTCGCGGCGCGCAGAGCGGCGCTGCACCAAGTGCAGCAGACTGCCCGCGCGTTGGCGCAGGCGATGGACCGCCAGCTCAGGACCTACGAGGCTATCGCCGTCACGCAGGCCTCGTCCGATTCCTTGCGGCGCAACGCCCTGCCGGAGTTCTATTCCGAGGCGCAGCGCGTACTGGAACTCGAGAGCGGGATCATCGCATTAGTTCTTCACGACCCGACCGGACAACAGATCGTCAACACTTTGCGTCCGATGGGCGAGAAATTGCCCAAGCGCGGCGACATCGAGAACTTCGCGGTCGTGTTGAGCGGCAGAGCGCCAAGCGTTTCCAACCTTTTCAGAGGACCGTTGGTCGGTCGTCCGGTCGTGGCAATCGACGCGCCCGTGCTGATTGAAGGCCAGGTCAGGTACATTTTGACCGTGAGCATCTCGCTTGATGCGTTGGGCAAGCTTTTGCGGGATCAGAAACTGCCGCCTGGCTGGCTTGCCGGCCTCTTCGATCGCAACGGCATTCTTGTCGCGCGCTCGCGGGCGGCTGAGCAATACGTCGGACGGCCAGGCGTGCCCTTGCTCCTCGCGGGCATTCGTGCGGCGCCGGAAGGCAGTGTCGAAACGCCGACGCTCGAAGGCGACATGGTGATCTCAACATGGTCACGGCTGCAGGATTCCGGCTGGGCAGCCGCTATTGCAATTCCCAAGGATGATTTCACGGCCCCGCTCTGGAACGATCTTGTCATCGTCATCGTCGCGGGCTTGCTGGTCCTGGCGCTTGGCGCAGTTGCCGCGATGGCCAGTGCTGCCGTGCTTGCGCGCCGCGTTGCCGCGTTGGCTTCCGCCGCCGCGGGTCTCGGCGAAGGGAAGGCATTCAAGCCGCCCCCGCCGGGGGTGCGCGAACTGGACGAATTGGCGGCCGCGCTCGGAAAGGCCGGCGAAATTCTCCGCGGACGCGAGCAACAGCGGGATGCGGCCGAGCTCCGCAGGCGCGTGCTTGCCGCGGAGCTCGACCACCGCGTGAAGAATATTCTTGCGGTGGCGCAAGCCTTGGCCCGACAGACGCTCGGCCGTTCTGAGGCAGTAGAGGCGTATATGGGCCGCCTGCAGGCGCTTTCGTCATCGCACACAGCCTTGGCCGAAACCGCTTGGTCCGGTGTCGGCATTCGTCGCCTGATCGAGGTGGCGATGGCGCCGTTCCGCCATGCGGCCGATCATAGGATCACAATCGACGGACCGGATGCCGATCTGAAGCCTCGGGCGGCGCAAAGTCTCGCATTGATTCTCCACGAGCTCGCCACGAACGCCGCCAAATATGGGGCGCTCTCGGCCGAGGGCCGCGTCGATATTCGCTGGCAACGCCCCTCGGATGGGGACACGATCACAATCACTTGGAATGAGAGCGGGGGCCCGCAAATCAGCCAACCACCGAAGGGCGGCTTCGGCACCAACTTGATCGAGCGGCTGTCCCGTTACGATCTCGGTGGAACCGCCGCCTTCGACTATCGTGCTGATGGCCTTCGATGCAGAATCGAACTGGCGCTTTCAGACGTTGCTTTGGCGCCAGCTCCTGTTCCCGCAACCACCTCCGCCGATCAGTCCGTGCAGACGGCACTCGGCCGAAAGCGCATTCTGATCGTCGAAGACGTGGCTTTGACGGCACTGGCCATCGAACGGACGGTCCTGGAGGCCGGCGGCGTCCCGGTCGGGCCTTTCCACTCGGTGCGGGATGCAACAGCCGCGCTTGAACGCGCAAGGGTCGATGCCGCCTTGCTCGACGTGAACGTGAACGGCGAGCTCGTATTTCCGCTGGCGGACCGCCTCAAGCACGCCGGAATCCCTTTGATATTCGTCACTGGGTACAGTGAAACGCATCTTTGGCCGAGCGCTTGGAAGCACACGCCCCGGCTTGTAAAGCCGGTGAGCCTCCGAGATCTTAGCGAAGCTTGGGCCAAGCACTTTTGAGAATATGACGTGTCGGTTGAGCCTCGCGCCGGTTCTCTGAGCAGCGCTCCACAGACACGACAATCGAATTGGCCGTCCTTCATCCAATCTCCGGCGTCGGCGGCGACGCCGAATTCGAGCGGCGAGCGGGTCGGAGCGGTGGCGGCTCCAGACGGCTCAGTGCCGCGCCTAGGCCTAAGGAAATACTTGCACTTCGCCATCGCTCCGGCACGTATAAGTCCGGGAAATCCGGCGGCGCGCATTCGCATTTCTTGCGCCGCCCCCCACTTGCTGTACTATATCTAGATAGCCGTCGGGATGGCGGCACGGTGGCAGGGGTATGTCGGAAGCCAGCGGCGCGCGCGGCCAGGTCATCGTCCTCGGCAACGAGAAAGGCGGAACGGGCAAGTCGACCTCGGCGATGCACATCATCGTCGCGCTGATGCGCGACGGCTACAGCGCGGCCAGCATCGACCTCGATCCGCACCAGGGCACGCTCACGCGCTACGTCGAGAACCGCAGATCCTTCTCGGAGTCGAAGGGCATCCGTCTGCCCATCCCCGAGCACCATTGCTTCAGCGGCAGCGACGCCGACAGCGTCACCGCGGCCGAGAGCGAGGACAAGCGCCGGCTCGAGGCGCTGGTCGAGCAGCTCGGGGAAGTGCACGACTACATCGTCATCGACTGCCCGGGCAGCGACACGTTCCTGGCGCGCCACGCGCTCAGCATCGCCGACACGCTGATCACGCCGATCAACGACAGCTTCATCGACATGGATCTGCTCGCGAAGGTCGGCGGCAATCCCCCGCGCGTGCTGGGGCCGAGCACCTACAGCCAGATCGTCTGGGAGCAGAAGGTGCAGCGCGCGCAGCGCAATCGCCAATCGATCGACTGGATCGTGATGCGCAACCGGCTCGCGCAGCTCGATTCGCGCAACAAGCGCAATGTCGGCGACGCGCTCGAGAAGCTCGCCGACCGCATCGGCTACCGCCTCATCGACGGCTTCAGCGAGCGCGTGATCTTCCGCCAGCTCTTCCTGCAGGGTTTGACGGTCCTCGACCTCCGCGACGAGGGCACCGACGTGCAGCTCAACCTCTCGCACATCGCCGCGCGCAACGAGATCCGCAACCTGCTCGACGCGGTGCTGGGCGAACCCGAGATGCCGGCGCCGACGCCGATGCGCATCGCCGCCGCCTGGCCGCCCGAGCCGGGAAAGCAGCCCCAGCCCGCCGCGGAGGGCGGCGCGGCGGCCGCGGAGGCGCCCGCCGAGCCTTGACCTGGCGGCGCGGGCGCCCAGACTCAGGGGATGGGCGAGCGCGACAAACCAAAGTCCGCTCCGGTGCCGGCGCGGCAAGGCGGCGATGAGGTCGAGACCGCGCATGGCGACGTAGCGGCGTTCCTGAGCCAGCTGGCGTCGGTCCCGGCGCCGCAGCGTCGCGCCGACGAGCGCGGCCGGCTCATCTTCGCGATGGATGCGACCGCGAGCCGCGAGCCCACCTGGGACACCGCGATCCAGATTCAGGCCGAGATGTTCAGCGAGACCGCCGCCTTGGGCGGGATCGAGGTGCAGCTCGCCTGGTATCGCGGCTTCGGCGAGTTCCGCGCCAGCGAATGGGTGAGCGATTCGAAGGCGCTGGTCGCCCGCATGACCGGCGTGCGCTGCCTCGCCGGCAAGACGCAGATCGTGCGCGTCTTGAAGAACGCCATCGTCGAGGCCAAGCGGGGCAGGGTGGGCGCCCTCGTCTTCGTCGGCGACGCGATGGAGGAAAACATCGACGCGCTGGGCGATCTCGCGGGCCGCCTCGGTCTCCTCGGCGTGCGCGCCTTCGTCTTCCACGAGGGCCGCGACGCCACCGCCGCGCGCGCGTTCCAGCACATCGCCAAGCTCACCGGCGGCGCGTGCTGCCGGTTCGACGCATCGAGCGCCAGGCAGTTGCGCGAGCTGCTCGCGGCCGTCGCCGTCTACGCCGCCGGCGGCCGCGCCGCGCTGCTGGAGTACGGAGAGAAGAAGGGCGGCGACGTGCTGCGGCTCACGCACCAGATCCGCTAGATTGGGGCCGCGCGGTTCCAGCCGCGCCCTTGGGTGCCGTCGAGAGAGCGCGCCTTTAATGCTGGCGCGCCTTAATAGTGACCGTCATCTCGACCGGAGCGAGCCGCTCTTGCGGCTCGCGAAGCGGAGAGATCGTGCGACGCTGCGGCACGATCCCTCCACGACGCGGGCCTTCGGCCCGCTTACACAGAATTGCGCCATGCGGCGCAATTCTGCCGAAGGCCCGCGTTGCGGGCCGTCGCGGCCGCGCCAAGAGGCGCGCCCACTCCGGTCGGGATGACGGGTCAAGACAAAGGCTCGCGGGCATAAGACGCGCCGGTCGTCCCGAGCGCGCTGGCGATCCGGCCGGCAAACCGGGAGCCGTGTTAACGATGGCGCGTTCACGCGGCCCCTTGGGGCGCGGCCCGGCTGTGTTTATATCAAGGGCGTGCTCGCCCGCGCCGCGCGCTTTCCCGGAACCCCTCATGGTCGGCTACCTTGTCCTCGGCGCAGCCCTCGCGATCGGCCTTGCGCTCATCATCCGCGGCCTGCGCGGCGCCACCGCCGGCCAAGCGATGCGCTGGCTGTGGCAATCGATCGCCGTCGTGTCGGTGCTGGCGGCTGCGTATTTCCTCGTGACCGGCCGTCCCGCCTACGCGATCGTGCCGGCGCTCGGCGTGCTGGTGGGCGTGCTTGGCTGGCTCATCGATGCCGCGCTCGGCCCCAGGAAGCCGCACACCTCGCGCGTCAACACGCGCTTCTTGAAGCTGACGCTCGATCACCGCTCGGGCCAGGTGACGGGCGACATCGTCGACGGACCCTTCGTGAACCGTCGCATCGAGTCGCTGCGCGTCGACGAGCTCGTCGATCTCTTCGTTTACTACCAGCGCGAGGACGAGCCTTCGGCGCGCCTCATCGAGGCCTATCTCGACCGCACCTCGCCCACCTGGCGCGTCCGCTACGGCCCCGACGGGGCGCCCAAGGAGGACGCCTACTCGGCCACCGCGCGGCCCGGCGGACCGATGAGCAAGAGCGAGGCGCTCCGGCTCCTCGGCTTGCAGCTCGGCGCCACCGCCGACGAGGTTCGCGCCGCCCACCGCCGGAAGCTCCAGGAGCACCACCCCGACCGCGGCGGCGACCCCGACACGGCAGCGCGCATCAACCAGGCCCGCGACCTGCTGCTCGAGGGTTAGCGTCAGACCGGCGAGGGCGACGAGCCGCCGACTCGAAACCGCCTGAACCCGCGCCACGCCATCGCCGCCCAGACCAGCAACGTCACCGCGCCGAGCACGCCGGCGATCGGGCGCTGGAAGAAGGCGAGGAACGAGCCGTCGGACTTGATCATCGAGGTGACGAAGCTTTGCTCGAGCATCGGCCCGAGCACGATGCCGAGGATCACCGGCGCGATCGGGAAGCCATTCTCCTCCATGAGGAAGCCCAAGAGGCCGAAGGCGAGCATCACGCTGACCGCGAACGGGCTGTTGGTGATCGCGAACGCGCCGACGATGCAGAACATCATCACGATCGGCATCAGCATCTCGCGCGGAACCGCGAGGATGTGCTTGAACGTCTTGATCGCCGCCCACCCGAACGGGATCATGATGAGGTTGGCGAGGAAGAAGATCACGAACAGCGCCGTCACCACGTCCGCCGACTTCTCGAACACGAGGGGGCCGGGGATCACGTTCTTCAAATAGAGAACGCCGATCACGATCGCGGTGATCGAATCGCCGGGGATGCCGAACACGAGCGCCGGGATCCAGGCGCCGCTGACGGCGGCGTTGTTGGCGGCGCCGCTTTCGACGATGCCCTCGGGATGGCCGGTGCCGAATTTCTCGGGCTCCTTGGAGAAGCGCTTGCTGGTGGCGTAGGTGATCCATGAGGCGATGTCGGCGCCGGCGCCGGGCAGCGCGCCGATCGCGGTGCCGATGGCCGAGCCGCGCAGCGCCTGCTTCGGATATCGGCGCAGCAGGCCCCACTGGCCGCGGAAGATGCTGCCGGCGACCGGCTGCGGCGGCGGCAGAGGCGCCTGCGAACGGGCCATGCCCCGCAGAACTTCAGCGATCGCGAACATCCCGACCATGGCAGGGATCATCTCGATGCCGCCCATCAAGTCGACGTTGCCGAAGGTGAAGCGCGGCAGGCCGGCGGGATTCTCGAGTCCGATCGTGGCCACGAAGAGCCCGAGGAACAGCGCGAGCATGCCCTTGACCGGAGAGCTCTGCGCGATGAACACGGCGCAGGTGAGGCCGAGGCACACCAGCCAGAAATACTCGAAAGAGCTGAAGCGGATCGCGAACTCGGCGAGGATCGGCGCCGAGGTGACGAGCACGATCGTGCCGAAGATGCCGCCGATCGCCGAGAAGACGACGCCGGCGCCGAGCGCCAGCTCCGCCTTGCCCTTCTTGGTCATGGCATAGGCCTCGTCGGCGTAGGCGGCCGAAGCGGGCGTGCCCGGTATGCGCAGCAACGCGCCCGGGATGTCGCCCGCGAAAATCGCCATGGCGCTCGCGGTCACGATGGCGGCGAGTGCCGGCACCGGCGGCATGAAGAAGGTGATCGGCACGAGCAGCGCGGTCGCCATCGTCGCGGTCAGGCCCGGCATCGCGCCGACGAAGAGGCCGAACGCGGCGGAGAAGGCGATGACGGCGAGGACGTAGGGATCGGCGATCAGCGCGAGCGCTTTCAGCACCAGCTCCATCGCGTCACCACAGATAATTGGTGAGGATGCCGCGCGGCAGCGGCACGCGGAGGAGGTCGCTGAACGCCACCTGGATCGCGAGCGTGGCTCCGAGGGCGACGATGGCGCCCCGCCTGAGCGAGACGCCCTGGCGCCAGAACAGGATCACCAGGATGACGACCGAAAGCGAGATGAAGCCGACGCGCTCGGAGAAGAAGACGTAGACGAGGATCAGTGCGAGCGCCAAGAGAAAGTTGCCGAGCGTCTTGCCGTCGCGCGCCCAGGGCGCCAGCTCGACCCAATGCGTGCCGGGCGCGCGCCGCCGCCACGCCTGCACGATCATCAGCAGCGCGAAGCCGCCGAGCCCGAGCGCGATCAGCGTCGGGAACGCGCCGGCGCCGTAGCGCTGGCCCGGCATCGGCGGCAGCGTCCGCGCGTAGACGAAGATGAAGACGGCCAGCGCCAGGAAGAGCGCGCCCGAAATGACGTCGCTGACTCTCATGCGGGCTTCGGGCCCGAAGGACCACACTGCGCTCCCTTCCCCGCGAGGAGCGGGGGAGGGGCCTTGCGCGTCAGCCCTTGGCGATGCCCAGCGCCTTCATCACCTTGCCCATCTTGGCGTCGTCTTCGGCCATGTGCTTGGCGAAGGCGGCGGCGTCGCCCCACACCATGCCGAAGCCGCGCTGGTTCATGAAGTCCTTGAACACCGCGCTTTCCCACGCTTTTTTGATCGCGGGCACGAGCGCGTCGGTGACCTCCTTGGGCAGGCCCTTGGGGCCGGCAATGCCGCGCCAGGCGGCGAGCGTCCAGTCGGTGCCGAGCGTTTCCTTGAGCGTCGGCACGTCGGGGAACGCGGCGTTGCGCTGCGGCGCCATGACGGCGAGGCTCCGCGCCTTCTTGGCGTCGAGCATCGCGCGCGCTTCCGGCACCGAGCAGGTGACGATGTCGACCCCGCCCGCGGCCAAGTCCTGCATCGCCGGCGCCGCGCCGTTCGACGGCACCCACGGCACCGCATCGGGCTTGATGCCCATCGCTTCGAGCCAGCCGGCGAGCGCCACGTGCCAGATGCCGCCCTGGCCGGTGCCCGAGGCCTTGAGCTTGCCCGGGTTCGCCTTGATGTGCGCGACGAGCTCCTTCACGTCCTTCCACGGCGCGTCGGCCTTCACCTGCACGCCGGGCGGATCGGAATTGAGCAGGGCCAGCGGCGTGTAGCTGGTGCCGTTGAGCTGGGTGAGGCCCTGCCAATGCATCATCCCGATCTCGACGGTGATCATCCCGATCGTGTAGCCGTCAGGGGCACCCGACGCGATCGCCGAGTGGCCGACCACGCCATTGCCGCCGGTGCGGTTCACGACGTTGACGGGCTGGCCGAGATCCTTCTCGAGCAGCGTGCCGATGATGCGCGCGGTTTGATCGGTGCCGCCGCCCGCGCCCCACGGCACGACGAGCTGAACGGGCCGGCCCGGATATTTGCCCTGCGCGCGCGCGGGAAGCGTGCCCAGGCCCGCCGCCGCGGATGCCGCCGCGGTCGCCAGGAACGTGCGTCTCTTCATCATGGTGCGGTTTCCTCCGGTGAATTCCGTGTTGCGGCGCCGATCGTTGCGTCGGCGTTGCGCGTAGCGGCAAGAGTATATCGCCCCGCGCGCCGCTTGGCGACGCGGACGGTTGGCATGCCAAGAGACGACTGCGAGCAACACTGCAGCTTGGGCGCGAGGCTCGAAGCACGCGCGGCCACACCTGCGCCGACGCGACGGCGACCGTTGCGCCTAACGCGCACGCGTGGCAGAAACCTTTCGAAGGCCCGCGCGTTACCACGCCGCCTGTTACGCCAGCTTCATCCCAGAGCATCCGCAGCCCGCAATGTCCCGGCCCATCAGGAAGGCCGTCTTTCCCGTCGCCGGCCTCGGCACGCGCTTTCTTCCGGCCACCAAGGTGATGCCGAAGGAGATGCTGGTCGTCGTCGACAAGCCGCTGATCCAGTGGGCGGTCGAGGAGGCGGCCGCGGCCGGCTGCACCGAATTCATCCTCATCACCTCGCGCGGCAAGTCGATGCAGGTCGATCATTTCGACCATCACGAGGAGCTGATGCAGGTGCTCACCCAGCGCGGCAAGGCGGCCGAGCTGAAAATCGTCGAGTCGATCCTGCCGCCCCAGGGGCGCGTGATCTCGACGCGCCAGCCGCGGGCGCTCGGCCTCGGCCACGCGGTCTGGTGCGCGAAGCGCATCGTCGGCGACGAGCCGTTCGCGGTCATTCTTCCCGACGACATGGTGCTGGCGGACACGCCTTGCCTGAAGCAGATGGTCGACGCCTACGGCCGCGTCGGGGGCAGCGTCGTCGGCGTGATGGACGTGCCGCGTGATCAAACGCGCAGATACGGGATCCTCGACGTCGCCAAGGACGACAAGCGCGAGGGCGCGCTGGTCGCCATCAAGGGCCTCGTCGAGAAGCCCGCGCCCGAGCAGGCGCCGTCGACCCTGTCGATCATCGGGAGGTACATCCTGCAGCCCGAAATTTTCATGCATCTCGAAAAGGGCGAGAGCGGCGCGGGCGGCGAGATCCAGCTCACCGACGCCATGGCGCGCATGATCGGCGCCGGCCCGTTCCACGGCTACCGCTTCCGCGGCACGCGCTACGACTGCGGCGACAAGGCCGGCTACATCGCCGCCAATCTCGCCTTCGCACTCGAGCGCCAGGACCTGGCGCCCGCCGTGCGCGCGCACGCCAAGCGCCTGCTCGGCTGAGCCGGCGCCATGCGCATCGCCATGATCGGCACCGGCTATGTCGGGCTCGTCTCGGGCGCCTGCTTCTCCGAGTTCGGCATCGACGTGGCGTGCGTCGACACGGACGAGGCCAAGATCGCGTCGCTCGAGGCGGGCAGGATCCCGATCTACGAGCCCGGCCTCGCGGAACTGGTCGAGCGCAACAGGAAGGCGGGACGCCTCGCGTTCACGACCAATCTGACCGCGGCGGTCGCCGGCGCCGAGGCGGTGTTCATCGCCGTCGGCACGCCCTCGCGGCGCGGCGACGGGCATGCCGACCTGAGCTACGTCTTCGCCGCCGCCGAGGAGGTCGCGCGCGCGCTCACCGGCTATGCCGTGGTCGTCACCAAGTCGACCGTGCCGGTCGGCACCGGGCGCAAGGTGGCCGCGCGCATCCGCGCCGTCAGGCCCGATGCCGATTTCGACGTCGCCTCCAACCCCGAGTTCCTGCGCGAGGGCTCGGCGATCGAGGATTTCATGCGTCCCGACCGCGTCGTGATCGGCACCGCGAGCGAGCGGGCGCGCGAAGTTCTGCGCCGCATCTATCGTCCGCTCTATCTGATCGAGCGGCCGATTCTGTTCACCAAGCTCGAAACCTCCGAGCTGATCAAGTATGCGGCGAACAGTTTCCTCGCCGCCAAGATCACGTTCATCAACGAGATGGCCGATCTTTGCGAGAAGCTGGGCGCCGACGTGCACGACGTGGCCAAGGGCATCGGCCTCGACGGCCGCATCGGCGGAAAATTCCTGCACGCCGGCCCCGGTTATGGCGGCTCGTGCTTTCCCAAGGACACGCTGGCGCTCGTGCGCACCGCGCAGGAGGCAGGATCGCCTGTACGGTTGGTCGAGACCGTCGTCGACATCAACGCGCGGCGCAAGAAATCGATGGCCTCGCGCGTCATCGCCGCGTGCGGCGGCAGCGTCGCCGGCAAGACCGTGGCCGTGCTCGGCTTGACCTTCAAGCCCAGCACCGACGACATGCGCGAGAGCCCGAGCCTCGACCTCGTGCCGGCGCTGCTCTCCGCCGGCGCCAGGCTGCGCGCGCACGATCCCGTAGGCATGGGCGAAGCGAAGAAGCTCCTCAACGGCGTGGAATTTTGCCCGGGGCCCTACGAAGCCATGAAGGGCGCCGACGCGCTCGTCATCGTCACCGAATGGAACGCGTTCCGCAGCCTCGACGTCGCGCGCATGAAGGCACTCTTGAACAGCCCGGTCGTTGTCGACCTGCGCAACATCTACAATTCGCGCGAGATGGCGGCGGCGGGGTTCAGATATTTCTCGATCGGCCGGCCGCCCGCGGCCTTCGAGGAGGAGACGTGAAACCCGTGGCGCTCGCCCCCGCCATCCTGCGCGAGTACGACATCCGCGGCGTGGTCGGCAAGCACCTGACCGAGCGCGAGGCCTATGCCGTCGGCCGCGCGTTCGGCACGGTTCTCGCGCGCCGCGGCGGCAAAACGGTGTGCCTCGCCTATGACGGGCGCGACTCCTCGCCTGGCTTCGCCGCGGCCGCCGCCGAGGGATTGTCGGCGTCGGGATTGGCGGTGTGGCGCGTCGGGCGCGGGCCGACGCCGATGCTCTACTTCTCGGTGTTCCATTTCGATGCGGATGGCGGGCTCATGATCACCGGCTCGCACAATCCGCCGGACCAGAACGGATTCAAGATGACGCTGGGTCCCGCGCTCGGCGCGATGCCGTTGTTCGGCGGCGAGATCCAGGCGCTCGGCGAGCTCGTGCGCACGGGAGACTATGCGAGCGGAAAGGGCTCGGTCGCCGAGCGCCCGGTCTTCGACGACTACGTGGCGCATCTCGCCGCCGAGGCCGGGCAGGGAGCCAAGCGGCTCGCAGCGGTATGGGATGCGGGCAACGGCGCCGCCGGCGAGGCGATGCTGGCGCTGACGCGGCGCCTCCCCGGGCGGCACAGCGCGCTTTTCGCCGAAATCGATGGGCGCTTTCCCAACCACCATCCCGATCCGACCGTGCCCGCGAACCTCGCCGATCTTCAGGCCGCGGTGAAGGCGCAGAAGGCGGACTACGGCGTCGCCTTCGACGGCGACGGCGACCGCATCGGCCTCGTCGACGGCCGGGCGCGCATCCTCTGGGCCGACCAGCTCATGGTGCTGTTCGCGCGCGAGGTGCTGAAAGCGAAACCCGGCAGCCCGATCATCGCCGACGTGAAAGCCAGCCAGATCCTGTTCGACGAGATCGCGAGGGCCGGCGGCAAGCCGGTGATGTTCAAGACGGGTCACTCGCTGATCAAAGCGAAGATGAAGGAGATGAAGGCGCCGCTCGCCGGCGAAATGAGCGGCCACATCTTCTTCGCCGACCGCAACAATGGCTACGACGACGGGCTCTACGCGGCGGCGCGCCTCTTCCGCATTCTCGGCGCATCGGATTTCTCGCTCGCCGAATTCCTCGACGGGCTGCCTCCGGTCTTGAACACCCCTGAACTCCGCTTTGCCGTGCCCGCCGATCGCAAATGGGCGGTCATCGACGAGGTGCGCAATCGCCTTGCCGCCGCCAAGGCCGACGTCGACGCGATCGACGGCGTGCGCGTGCGGACGCGCGACGGCTGGTGGCTGCTGCGCGCCTCCAACACCCAGGACGTTCTTGTCGCGCGCTGCGAAGCGGCCGACGCCGCCGGCCTCGCGCGGCTCAAGGATCAGCTGGCGCGCGAGCTGGCCGCGTCCGGCCTGGCGCTTCCCGCCGATGCCGCCCCCCACTGAGCGGCGCGGCAGCGACGCCGCGCGCTTCGATTTTTTCTTCTACGGCACGCTCTGCGATTCCGACGTGCGCGCGGTCGTGCTCGGCCGCAAGGTCGAGGCGTCGCCGGCGACGCTCGAAGACTACGAAGCCGTGCCCGTCGATCGGGGCCGATTCCCGATTCTGCTGTTCCAGCGCGGGCGCACGGCCGGCGGCGTGCTCTGCCTCGGGGTTGGACTCGTCGAGGCGGCCCGCCTCGGCTTCTACGAGCGCGAGGGCAGGGATTTCGGCGTGCGCCGGCTGCCCGTGCGCGACGGCCGCGGCGAGGCTCGCCAAGCCTGGGTGTTTCTGCCGACGGCGGCGCTCCGCCGCGGTATGGGCCGCTGGGATCCCGCCGAATGGGAACGTTTCGCCAAGCGTGACTTCCTCGATCGCGCGATGCGCGCGATGCGCAAGCTCGAGCCCAAGGACCTCGAACCGTTTGTGGATCTGTGGCGCGGACGCACGGCAGCCAAATCGTAGGGGCGCGGCGCGCCCCACGCGGGCGAAGTTTACCGCCGATGCGCGGCCTAGCCTTTGCCCGCGCGCTTCTTGGCCAGGGAGTTCCTGCCTTTCGGCTGCGCCTTCGCGGGGGCGCGATCGTCGTCGTCGGCCGTGTCGGGCACGTCGGACGCCGGGTGCAGCGCCGCCGACTGCAGCGAATAGGACAGCGTCTGACAGCGCAGGCCGCGCTTGGCGAGATGGCGGCAGGTCTGGTGGGCGGCGGACTGGTTGAAACCGAGCACGCGCGCGGCGTATTGCGTCTTGCGGCCCTGCTTCAGCGCCACCACGGCAACGCGCGTGCTGCCCGAGCGATAGGCGTCCGGCACGCCGTAGTAGGCCTGCTTCGCGGCGCTCTGGGCCTGGCCGTAGTTGCGGTAGCTGCCGAGCTGAATGCCGAAGCGCGTGACCGCGGTTTCGGGCGCCTGCGTGCGCGCGCTCGCCTCGGCGCGCGGGATCAGCGCGAAGCCGGGCTTCTTTCTCGCCGTGGCCGCCGGGCGCTCGTCGTCATCGTCGTCGTCATCGTAGCGGGCGCTGACGGTCGCCGTCGCCGGCAGACCTTTGTAGGCCGCGGCGAGCAGCGACTCGGCGTGGCGGTAGCGCTGGCCAGAGGTGCGGCCGCCGAGCACGACCAGGATCACCTTCTGCTGACGGTATTCCGCGGTGGCGACGAGGTTGAAGCCGGAAGCCCGGGTGTAGCCGGTCTTCATCCCGTCCACTTCCGGGCGCGTGTGCAGCAGGCGGTTGGTGTTGCGGTAGGTGCGGGCACCCCACTGGAAATAGCGCTTCGCGAAGTAGTGCGCGTGTTTCGGAAACTTGACGTGGAGCGCGCGGGCGAGGATCGCCATGTCCTGCGCCGAGGTATGGGCGCCGGCCGCCGGCAGGCCCGAGGCGTTGCGGAACGTCGTGGCGCGCATGCCGAGTTCGTGCGCCTTGGCGGTCATGAGCTCGGCAAACGCATGCTCGCTGCCGCCGGCGAGGAATTCGCCCATCGCCGAAGCGGCGTCGTTGGCCGATTTCACCGACATCGCCAGGATCAATTGTTCGACGGTGATCTCCTGGCCCGGCTGCAGATAGAGCTTGGATGGCGCCTGGGCGGCCGCGTGATGGGAGACCGGGACGCGCGTCCCCAACGTGATCCTGCCTTGCTCCAGCGCCTCGAAGGTGAGGTGGAGCGTCATCATCTTGGCGAGCGAAGCAGGAGGGTGCACGGCCTCGGCGCGATAGGCGCGCAGGATGCGGCCGCTGCCTTCATCCATCAGTATCGAAGAGGCGATCGTCGCATTCGCCTGGGGCGCGGCGAGCATTGCCATGGCCACGCCAAGTAAAGCCCAAAATGACTTGCGCGTTATGGAAACGCGTTTTCGCGGAATCCCCGCCGCGCGCGCGACGCTGGTCTTCTGCATTCCCTTGCCCCACACGTCCCCAGGAAAGTAATACTCGGCGGTAACAGCTTGATTTTCTTTCCGGCGCGCAACGATATTTGACTAGAGGACGATTTGTCTAGTGCCCGTTTCTCTTGAAACATACGCGAAGTTGCCGGGCTTTATCCCCGATTTCGCCGCATTGTTAGCCGACGGCCACCATCCAGCGCGTTCTCCTCGCGGCGAGACACTAGCGGCGGCTCATTAACGAAGGCTTCGCGCGCAGTCGATTCGGCCATATTGCATATGCGCGTCAATTTTGTGCGCTGCACAAAATTCCTTGACACTCGCTAACCCCTGCCATAAACGCGACCCGACCAGGCCGCCCCGTCGAAATCGTTTTGCACTGCAAAGGCCGGTGCACGGCGCCGGAACCAGGCTTTTCCCGTTGGGCCGCGACCGGGGCAGACAGTCCAGCCATTCAAGGAGATGCAATGATGACGAAGGTCGAGACGGCGAATCCGAAGCCGGCGAAAACGCAGGAAACCGTGGAGACGGCGATGTCGGTCGAAAAGACGATCAAGGCGAACCAAGCCGCGGCCGAGAAGGCGGTCAAGGTGGGCAAGGAGACCGCCGAAAAGGCGTTGAGGGCCGGTTCGGAGGCCGTGACCAAGGTCTATGACCAGGCGCTCAGCGCCGCCAAGGACTCCGTGCAAAGAACCTTTCCCCAGGCCGCCGCGCGCTTCGACGAACTGGCCGGCGTGCAGCGCGCAAATATCGAAGCGCTGCTCGCGGCCGGCACCGCCGCCATGAAGAACGCCGAGACGCTTTCGGAGGAAGTGCTCGCCTTCAACCAGCGGGCCATGGAGAACGGCGTCGCCAACGCCAAGAAGTTGTTCGAGTGCAAGACGATGCAAGAGGTGGTTGAGCTGCAGGCCGATCTGGCCCGCGTGCAGATCGAGTCGATGCTGACACAGAGCGTCAAGATCGCCGATCTCGCGCTCAAAATGGCCGGAGAGTTCGCCGAGCCGATCCACGGGCGCTTTGGCCAGGCGGTGGAAAAGCAGGGCAAGCCGCTCGCCGCCTGAGCAGACTTAGTTCAAGGACCCAGGCCGGCAATTGGTCCGGCGCCCGCGCGGGCGCCGGGCCTTTTTTGTTGCCGCCAGTGCTCCCTGCGCCCCCTAGGCCTTTTTGTTGCCGCGATCGCGGCCAACTCCAGCGCGCCCTCTAACCAATTTCGCCTCTAGCCCCCGGACCTTGATTTTGAATATGATTCGCCAAACTTACCCGGCACCCTCCCGAACGACGGAGGAACCTCGGGCGACGGAGGGACGCAGCAGCCAGCTACGACGAGCGTGATGATGAGCGACGGCAATCGGCGGAAGGACCAGGGCGAAACGGGCGTCATCGTCAAGCAAGAGACGAAGACGAAGAAGCCGTCCATGTACAAGGTCCTGATGCTGAACGACGACTATACACCGATGGAATTCGTGGTGCATGTGCTCGAGCGCTTCTTCAACAAAACGCGAGCGGAGGCGACCCGCATCATGCTCCACGTACATCAGCGCGGGGTCGGCGTGTGCGGCGTCTACACGTATGAAGTGGCCGAGACCAAGGTGAACCAGACGATGGAGTTCTCGCGCCGCCACCAGCATCCGCTGCAATGCACGCTGGAGAAGGAATGAACCGCGCCTCGCCACGCGCGTTTCCCTACGAGTGCTCGGCCGGCTGCCGATCGAGGGCCTGAATGCTGTCGCCCAATCTCGAGAAATCGCTGCAACGCGCGCTCGGCTATGCCAACGAGCGGCGGCACGAATACGCGACGCTCGAGCACCTGCTGCTCGCGCTGACCGAGGACCAGGACGCCGCCGCGGTGCTGCGCGCCTGCAATGTCGATCTTCAGAAGCTGCGCAGCGATCTCATCAACTACGTCGACACCGAGCTGCATAGCCTGTCCAACCAGCGGGTCGAGAAGCCGGAGCCCACGGCCGGCTTCAAGCGCGTGATCCAGCGCGCGGCGATCCACGTGCAATCCTCGGGCCGCGAGCAGGTGACCGGCGCCAATGTGCTGGTCGCCATGTTCGCCGAGCGCGAATCTCCCGCGGTCTATTTCCTGCAAGAGCAGGACATGACGCGGTTCGATGCCGTGAACTACATCTCGCACGGCATCGCCAAGGTGCCCGGCACGCAAGCGCCGTCCACCGCCAGCGGAACCGACGAAGACGCACAGGCCGAGCACGTGGTCAAACAAGGCAAGGACGCGCTATCCGCTTACTGCATCGACCTCAACAAGAAGGCGCGCGACGGGCGCATCGATCCGCTGATCGGGCGCGAGGCCGAGGTCGAGCGCGTGATCCAGATCCTCTGCCGCCGCACCAAGAACAATCCGCTGCTCGTCGGCGAACCCGGCGTCGGCAAGACCGCGATCGCGGAGGGGCTCGCGCGCCGCATCGTGCTCGGCGAGGTGCCGGAGGTCCTGCGCGAATCGACGATCTTCCAGCTCGACATGGGCACGCTGCTGGCCGGCACGCGCTATCGCGGCGATTTCGAGGAGCGCTTGAAGGCGGTGGTGAAGGAGCTCGAGGCCACCAAGGGCTCGATCCTGTTCATCGACGAGATCCACACCGTCATCGGCGCCGGCGCCACCAGCGGCGGCTCGATGGATGCCTCGAACCTTTTGAAGCCGGCGCTCCAGAGCGGCAACCTCCGCTGCATCGGCTCGACGACCTACAAGGAATACCGCACCTACTTCGAGAAGGACCGTGCGCTCGTCCGCCGCTTCCAGAAGATCGACGTGAACGAGCCGACGGTGGATGACTCGATCAAGATCCTGCAGGGCTTGAAGAGCTACTACGAGGAGCACCACAACGTCCGCTATACGGGCGACGCGATCACGGCCGCGGTCGAGCTCTCGGCGCGCTACGTCCATGACCGCAAGCTGCCCGACAAGGCGATCGACGTGATCGACGAGGTGGGCGCGGCGCAAATGCTGCTGCCGCCCGCCAAGCGCAAGAAGACGATCACGGTCCGCGACGTCGAGGACGTGGTCGCCAAGATCGCGCGCATTCCGCCCAAGAACGTCTCGCGCGACGACAAGGAGACGTTGAAGAACCTCGAAGCGGACCTGAAGCGCATGGTCTATGGCCAGGACAGGGCCATCCAGGCGCTGGTGGCGGCGATCAAGCTCGCCCGCGCGGGCCTGCGCGAGCCCGAGAAGCCGATCGGCAACTATCTCTTCTCGGGGCCCACCGGCGTCGGCAAGACCGAAGTCGCGCGTCAGCTCGCAGCCTCGCTCGGCGTGAAGCTGGTCCGCTTCGACATGTCGGAATACATGGAGCGGCACACGGTCTCGCGCCTGATCGGCGCGCCGCCGGGCTATGTCGGCTTCGACCAGGGCGGCCTGCTCACCGACGCGATCGACCAGACGCCGTACGCGGTCCTGCTGCTCGACGAGATCGAGAAGGCGCATCCCGATCTCTTCAACATCCTGCTGCAGATCATGGATCACGGGAAGCTCACCGACCACAACGGCAAGCAGATCGACTTCCGCAACGTGATCCTGATCATGACCACGAACGCCGGCGCCGCCGACCTCATCAAGCCGGCGATCGGCTTCGGCTCGGGCGTGCGCACCGGCGACGACCAGGAGGCGATCAACCGGATGTTCTCGCCGGAGTTCCGCAACCGGCTCGACGCCACGATCGGGTTCAACAACCTGACTCCCGACGTGATCCGGAAGGTCGTCGACAAGTTCATCATGCAGCTCGAAGAGCAGCTGGCGGACCGCGGCGTCTCGATCGAGATGACCGACGCGGCCAAGGCCTGGCTCGGCGAGAAGGGCTACGATCCGCAGTTCGGCGCCCGGCCGCTCGCGCGCGTGATCCAGGAGAACTTGAAGAAGCAGATCGCCGACGAGCTGCTGTTCGGCAAGCTCGTCAACGGCGGCACCGCCTATGTCGACTTCAAGGACAACGCCATCTCCATCGTCTGCCAGCCCGGCAAGGGCAAGAAGAAGAAGGACGACGCGGACGAGGCGGAGCCCACCGGCGAGCCGCCCGTCGCCGAAGGCGAGACGCCGCCCGGCGACAAGGAACCGGAGATCGTGCAATAGCCTGCCTAGGCTGCTGCTAGGCCGCGGGGGGATGCGCGTGGGCGCCCGCGCGCCATTGCGAAGCCAGATAGACGCCCAAGCTCACCAGAATGACGCTGAGCGCTTCGACCTGAGTCGGCCATTCTCCTAGCAGCGGGATCGCGAGCAGGAGTGTCAGTGCCGGCACGAGCGCGATCATCGCGCTGGCACGCGAGGCGCCGAGGCGCGCGATCCCGGCGTTCAGGAGCAGAAAGGACAGGAACGCCATCAGCACGCCTTGGTAGAGACCCTGCTGCACGACCTCGGTCCAAGGCGCGGAGGCGATGCGCCGATCGCCGAAGAGCAGATAGACGGGCAGGTAGGCGATCATCGAGAGGACCGACACCATCGCCGCCGCCTCGAACCCGCTGAGGCCGGAGCGCGAGACGTAGACGAGATAGATCGACACGATCGCCGCTGCCGCCACGAACAGCGCGTCTCCAAGTGCGGCCGGCCCCGAACTGGCAAAGGCCAGGGCGCCTGCGCCGAGCAGTATGAGGCCGAGGCCGGCCGCGCGCTGCTTCGTGACATGCTCGCCGAACAGCGCGGCGCCCAACACGGCCGCAAACAGCGGTGACAGACCCGTGGTCAAGGCCGCTGCATGGTTGGCGGGGGCGAAGCGGAGACCGGTCGCGACCAACAGCACGAAGGGCGCGCCCTGGCAGATGGCCAACCCGAGGCCGATCACCCACGCTCGCGGGCCCAGGCTTTTCGCCTGCGCCACCAGGAAGGGCAGGAACAGGAGGCCGCCGACGCCGAAGCGCAGGAACACGATGTCATCGACTGAGAGATGGCCGGTGACGCCGTCTCGGGTCCAGGCTGGCCAGAACGACCAGATGAGAACCGCGCCGAACGCGAACAGCATCCCGCGTCGGCCCGGCACGGGAGCGGCAGGGGCCGCGGCGCGTCGCTCGGGCATCACGCCGCGTCGCTCAACCCGAGGAGGTCTCGTCCGAACTGGAGATTGCGTTGCCATGCACCGGGCAGCCCCGCTTCTGCAGCCGGCGGGAGGTAGCGGCATAGGCGCTGCGGCGACGGATCGGCGCGATATTCGGCGCAACCACGGTTTCGCGATAACGCCGCCAATCCGCGGCGGTCAATGCACCGAGATCTTCGATGATCTCGAACGAGGCGAGGGTCTCGTTGGCATAGACAAAGCGCGGCACCGGCTGCACCTGCACCAAAGGGTAATCCTTGCGAATCTCGATTGGCACGTCGGTTTGGGTTAAGCGGAGATTGGTAAAGAGCGGCCCGAACCAGCGGTCCGTCTCGATCAGGCCCTCATATAGCTCATAACCACGGCTGCGCGCCAGATTGGCCGGCGGACGAATCAGGAGGCTCCAACCCGGCCCGGTCCGCGCGAACACGCCGGTCCAAACCTGGAGGATGCCCGGATTTGTGGCGGCGCCGAGAAAAGGCGGCGCGAAGGATCTCACATCGCGCGGCGCGTACCGGTCGAAATGGCGGCTGAAGCCTGGAAACTGCGCAACCCCGAGCGGGTACCAAGACTTGCAGCCCTCGTAAGTCCAGACGATGTCCGTCCCATTCCACATCAGGGTGAAATTGATGGGTGGGAAGACGTACCAACCGTAGGCCGACGCTGCGGCGGAGGGCTCGCAATGTCGATAGGCCCGCGTCGGCAACGTTCCGCCAGCTGAGCGGTCAGCGCGCTGCGGGGGCCGTACGCCTGGGATGACGCGATAGAACGACACCAGCGGCCGCGTCTCTCCGCGAGCGCGGTGGCCATCAGCCACGTTAACGCGCTGCTTCGACATCACTGGTGCGGCACGGACGGAGGGGCGGCTCGTCACCGCTCCGCCCAACTTACTTTAGAACGAAGGGCTGAAGCTGCCGAGGCGAACTTTGCCTTGGTCGCGGATCTTCGGATTCGTGAACGACGGGCTGAAGCTGCCGACGCGAACCTTACCCCGGTCGCTGATCTTTGGGTTTGTCTTAGGCGACCGAACCATCTTCTTCGAACGGCGATGCATGGGACCAACCCCCGTTGCTATTTACCGAGATTCTTAAGTTAACATATGCCTGTGGTCTTTGAATAGCCTTGTTAGGAAATAATGGTTAATGCGACTCCGGCGCGCGCGCGTTTGGGCAGAAACTTTAACGTACTCATAAGATTAGAGGGTTACCCTCAATTGAGGATGCGGCGCGTCCGACGCTGAACGGCGGCAGCAGGTGGATACAATCGTGCGACCCGGTGGCTGGATATTGAGCGAATGATGGCTGATCGCCTGTCCGAGGCTGCTGTCGATATCGGGACCAACTACCCCGCATCGTCGCGTCCCAATCGGATCGTCGTCGTGTCTGTGGCAATCGCGACCGAGCAGCAGGGAGCCGCGCACGGCGACCGGCACGTCGAAATGCGATGGCGCGAAATCCGTGCGAAGCTGATTGATCCGCAGATCGCCGGGCATCTCGGCGAGATCATCAGCGGCAGCGCCACCGGCCTCGTCGTCGAGTTCCGCAACGCCGTCAACGCGGTGCGTTGCGCGATCGAAATGCAGCGCGACGCGCACGCGGCGAATGCAGGGGCTGGTGATTCGGCGCCGATCGAGCTGCGCGTAGGCGTGCATGCGTCGGAGGGCGGCGCTCAGGGACCGCAGACCCATGCCGAGACGATCAAGCTCGCCCTCTGCGTCGAACAAGCAGCCGAGGCCGGGCAAATTCTCATGTCGGCTGCGACTGCGGCGCAGGTCGCCGGCGCACCCGATCTCGTGACGGAGCGACTCACTCAGCCACCGCCGGCGGGCATTCCCGAGGGCGAACCGGTGTTTCGCCTTGTGCCGGCTCAGGTCGGCGCCGAGTCCGGGCGGCGCAAGCCCAACGCATCGGTGGCAGTGCTTCCTTTCTCCAGCGCCGGCGACCCGAGCGGCGGCGATTTCACCAACGGAATCGTCGAAGACATCACCCGCGCGCTCTCGACGATCCAGGATCTGATCGTTGTTTCGCGCGCATCCACCTTGTGGATGCGCGGCTCCGACCTGCGCACAATCGGACGACAACTGGACGTGCGATATGTCGTGACCGGAAAGACGCGCTGCGCGGCCGGGCGTCTTGGCGTGGCAGCACGCCTCGTCGATACCGAGACGGGCCGGGTAGTCTGGCACAGGCGCTTCGATGCGCCGGAGCAGGAAATCTTCGACCTGCAAAAGGAGATCGCGCGCCGCATCGCGTCGGCGCTGCTGCCCAATCTGAGCAGCGCGGAGCTGCAGCGGATCGCCTCGAAGCCGCCCGAGAATCTCGACGCCTACGATCTCGTGTTGCAAGCGACGCACCGAATGTATCGACTGGAGCGCAAGGATTTCGCTGCGGCGCGCGAGATGCTCGAAGGCGCGCTCAAACTGGAGCCCGCTTACGTGGCCGCCTACACCTATCTGGCGATGTGGCACATGCTCAACATCGGCCAGGGCTATTCCAGCGACGAGAATCGCGAAAGCGCCGCGATGCTGCGCGCCGCCACCAGTGCCCTCGAGCGCGATCCGGGCGACGCGCATGCGCTCGCGCTGCTCGGCCACTGCAAGGCCTGGCTGTATCGGGACTACGATGCCGCCCTGGATCTGTTCGAACGCGCTTACATTGTCTCGCCGAACTCGGCCGTCGTATGGGGGTGGAGCAGCCCGGTCTGCAGCTATCTCGGCGACGGAGCCACCGGTGTCGCGCGCGCCGAGCGCGCTTTGCGCCTCTGCCCGATCGGGCCGCACTCGTATTTCTACCGCGCGGTGCTCGCGCTCGGGCATTACACACTCGGCCACTACGAGGACGCGGCGCGCTGGAGCCGGCGCTCGATGGCCGTCTATCCACAGTATGAGGCAAACCTTCGCTTTCTTGCCGCGAGCCTCGCCGCGGCCGGACGCCTGGACGAAGCGCGTCGCGTAGCGCGATCGCTGCTCGAGCTGCGACCCGATTTCCGTGCGAGCCGCTTCGCCGCACGCTACGCTTATCGCGATCCCAAGCGAAACTCGCTGCTGGCCGAGCATTTGCGCACAGCCGGGTTGCCTGACTGAGGCCAACGCCTCGGCACGCAGTTGTTGAGAGCCACTTAGCGCTGCCGCGAGCCGCGTTGGAACCACCGCGTGGTTTCGGCCGTCGCGTCGCAGACGGCAGCGCGAGGCCCCATCAGAGTTTCCCCGCCCGCGCGAGGCGCGCCTTGGTCGCCCAGGCCTCGGCCTTGGCACTGTCGGGCGGGCGGCCGAGGCCGCCATTGAGATAGAGATCGGCGATGCGGTCCATCGCCGTAACGTGGCCTGCTTCGGCGGCGCGCTCGAGCCAGAAGAACGCTTGGCCTTCGTCCTTGGCGGTTCCGCGCCCTGCGGCATAGCAATCGTAGGCGTCGAACATAGCGATGGCGTCGCCGAGCCGCGCGCCGGCCAGCGATACGCGAAACACGTCCTCGGGCCGTTTGATGGCCTGGTAGATGATCGTCGCCGCGCGGTAGCTCTCGACGTGGCCGGGCTGGAGGCGGATCGACTGCTCGATCGGCTCGACCGCCTCGGCATAGCGGCGCACGAAGGCGAGCATCGAGGCAAATTCGTAGAATGCGCGGCCGTCGCCGGGCGTGAGCCGCGTGATCTCGCGGTATTGGCCGATCGCGCCGTCGTAGTCCGCGGCCCGGACGAGGCTCTGCGCATAGAAGCGCCGCAGCGCCGGGTCCGCGGGCGCCGCTTCCACCGCAGCGGCGCAGGTGCGAAAATCGCCCAGCGGCGCGCCCGCCGCGCAGCGCTCGGCCAGGGATTTTTCCTGCGCGGACGCCGGCGATGCCAGGGCGCCGGACAGCGCGGCAGCGGCGACGATTCTCAGCATTGCGATCCCCTTGCGCGCACCGGGGCCGCGCAGGCGCGTCCCGCCGCTTTCAGCCGGCCTTGGCGCGTACCGCACAGCCCCATTCCAGACTACAGCGATTCGCCGCGCGCGTCAGCGCAGCGGAAGGGCGTGTGCGCGGCCATGGCATCGATCTCTTGGGCGACGGCGTGGCGCTCGCGCTCGAGGAATTGCGCGACCGCGTTCTTGAAGCGCCGGTCGGCGATCCAATGCGCGCTGAAGGTGCGCACCGGCTCGTAGCCGCGCTGCACCTTATGCGGCCCCTGCGTGCCCGCCTCGACGCGCGCGAGGTTCTTCGCGATCGCGTAGTCGATGGCCTGATAGTAGCACGCCTCGAAATGGAGATAGGGGAAGTCGGCCGCGGCGCCCCAATTGCGGCCGAACAGCGCGTCGCTGCCGCGGAGATTGAGGGCGCCGGCCACGGTGGCACCGTCGCGCGCGGCGACCATCATCACGACCTTCTCGCCCAGCTCCTTCCCGAGCCGGCCGAAGAATTCGCGCGTGAGATAGGGATAGCCCCATTTGCGGTCGTAGGTGTCGACGTAGAACTTGAAGAAGGCGTCCCATTCGCGCGGCTTCATCTCGCCGCCATGCACCGGGCGCACCGCGAAGCCGCTTGCGCGCACCAGCTCGCGCTCCTTCCTGATCTGCTTGCGCTTGCGCGAAACGAGGGCGTCCAGGAAGTCGTCGAAGGCCCGATAGCCGCGGTTGAACCAGTGGTACTGGCAGCCGTGGCGCATCAGAAGGCCGGCGTCCTCGGCCAGCGCGGCTTCCTCGGGCGCCAGGAACGTGATGTGGACGCCGCTGACTTCCAGCGCGCGCGCCACCTCGACGAGGCCCGAGAGCAGCGCGCGGCGATGGCGCGTCTCGGCCGGCCCCGGCGGCACCAGGAGCCGCGGTCCCGGCACCGGCGTGAACGGCACCGCCACCTGCAGCTTCGGATAGTAGCGTCCGCCGGCGCGCTCATAGGCGTCGGCCCAGCCGTGGTCGAAAACGTACTCGCCGTAGGAATGGCTCTTGAGATAGGCCGGTGCGGCGGCGAGGAGGCGCCCGGCCGAATCCTCGAGCAGCGCGTGCTGCGGCAGCCATCCGCTTTTCTTGCCCACGCAGCCCGCCTCCTCGAGCAGGCGCAGGAAGGCGTGGCTCACGAACGGATTGACGCCGCCGGCGCAGCGATCCCACGCGGCCGCGTCGACCGTCGCGATCTTGTCGACGGTGCGGACGGTCAGGGCTTCGGCGCCGTCGGGCATGGGCGGAGTTGAACGCGCGCTTCGACCATAGATCGGAGCTTATGCAACAAGCGCGCGCTGGCAAGCGCCAGCGGTTTCGCCGTCTCGGCGCGTCATCGGTGAAAAATGGGCTCAGCCGCGCGAATGCGCCGCCGCGAGCCGCGCGCACTCGGCCTCGATCGCGTCTTCGAGCGCGGCCATGAACGCGCGCTTGTCGGTGCCGGCGCGCATCGCGGGGAGGAACGCGACGGTGGCGACGCCGGAACGCTTGATCGCCTGGCGGCGGTCCCAGCACCGGCCGACGTCGGTCGCAAACGGGATCACCGGCAGGCCAAGTTCGACCGCGAGGTGATAGACGCCGGCGCGATACTTGCCGCGCTCGCCGACTTTCATCAGCGTGCCCTCGGGATAGATGAGGATGGGGCGCCCGGCATCGGCGGCATTGCGTCCGCCCGCGGCCAACGTCGCGCGCTCGCGCGCGCCCCCGTCGGTGTCCACCAGCACCATCTCGAGCTTCCGCAGCACGGGGCCGACCAGCGGATATTTGCCGACCTCTTTCATCGCGACGAAAGCGAGGCCGTCGACCAGCGCCATCTGGATGAGGCCGTCGGCCTCGCTCTGATGCTTGCCGGCGAGGATGTAGGCGCCGGCGCGCGGCAAGTTTTCGTGCCCGCGCGTCTCGATGCGGATGCCGGCGAGGCCGCGCATGAGCCAGAGAACTCCCTCGGCATAGACTCTCATCACGCGCGCAAGCGGACGGCGGCTTGGCCAGAGCAGCAGCGGATAGACCGACAGTACAGAGAGGACGGTGTAGAGGAGGAAGATCGCGTTGAAGAGGCGCGAACGAAGCACGCGGCCCCATTTGACCGCGTTCGGCGCGAGAGCGCCGGCAAGACGGGCGGTTGGCGGCGAAGCTGCGGCAAAGGGCTGGGAGGCGAGCGGAGCAGGCATTGAGAAACCTTGTATGAAAGTGAGTACTTACTTATCTAAAAGAAAACACGCTGTCAAGTGGGTGGAGGCTTTCGACTCATGACTCAATCGCGGTTTCTGATAAAATCTTTGCTAATTCAAACTACTAGAACAGATTCCTCAAAGGACCCGTGAGGCCATCGAACCAGGGCCGGCACCGCGCGACGCTATGGCTTGTCCGAGCCGGCCATTCGCCTCGTCCGAAACTTGAAGCTGGGTACCCGGTGCCAGAGTTGGCAAACGGAAGCCGGAACGGAATTTCGCGCGCAGGCTGTGCGCCGGGCGGAACAAGGCGCCGACGGTTGCGGCAGCGAGGGCGGCGACGTCGCTGAGCGGCAGCCGGAACGCAACGGGACGGAACGAGCATTGCATGGCGCAACCTTGCGCTTTTCCGACCCGGACGACCTTACCCGGCGTGCAAGCTATCAGAATGCCGTTGAACGGACCGTGACGGTCTCGTTCAGGCCCGGTTAATCCGCGCAAGCCGGGAGGCAGCGCTATTTCAGCTCGAACACCGCATCCACCTCGACCGCGACGCCGCGCGGCAGGCTGGGCGCGCCGACCGCGAAGCGCGCGTGCTTGCCGGCCTCGCCGAGCACGGCGACGAAGAGATCGGAAGCGCCGTTGACGACTTGGGGCTGGTCGTTGAACTCGGGCGTGCAGTTGACGAATGCGCCGACCTTGGCGCAGCGCGCGACCTTGTCGAGATCGCCGCCGCAGGCCGCCTTCAACTGCGCGAGGATGTTGAGCGCGCAGAGGCGCGCCGCCTGTTGGCCCTGCTCGATCGTGAATTCGCGCCCGAGCTTGCCGACGAAGGTCGGCTTGCCGTCCTGGATCGGGATCTGTCCGGCGATGAAGGCCATGCCCTGCGAGACCACCCACGGCACGTAGTTCGCGGCCGGGGCCGGGGCCGGGGGGAGGGCGATGCCAAGCTCCTTCATCCGCGCTTCGATCTTTCCGGCCATGGTTCCCCTCGTTTTCCTGACGCGCCCGTGATTGGAGCGGCGGCGCGCGAAACCTAGAATGCGCTGCCGCCGCCGTCGAGAGGATGCACATGCAGAGCGCCAGCGCACGGGCGATCGGAGGGCAGAGAAAATCCCGGGACCGCGCGCCTCCAGGCGCGCCCTTTCTTCGCGCGTCACGACGAGCGCGGCTGGAGCCGCGCGGTCCCGGGCTCTGCCGCTCCGTAGCTTCGGGTCTGATACTCTCGGCCACCCTCACACTTGTTGCCCCGCCGGCGGCCGCGCAACAAACTCAATGGCACCCGGGCCCGCCGATGCCCACCGCGCGCTCGGAGGTGCACGCCGCGCTGGTCGAGGGCTGCATCCATGTGGCGGGCGGGATCGGCGGCAACTTCACGACCGCCGCCTTCGAATGCCTCGATCTCGCGAAGCAATCCTGGAAGAGGCTCGCGCCGCTGCCGGCCGGCGTGCATCACGCGCCGATGGCGGCGCTCGGCGGCAGGGTCTGGGTCTCGGGCGGCTACACGACCCTGACCTTCACGTTCAACGATCCGGTGCTCTGGAGCTACGACCCCGGCGCCGACAGGTGGTCGGTCGCGGCGAAGATGCCGGGCCGGCGCGGCGCTCACGTTTTCGCGGCGCTCGGCAACCGCCTGTTCGTGGCGGGCGGAACGGGTGACGCGCGGCTTGAGGTGTGGTCCTACGACCCGGCGGCGAAGCAGTGGCACACCAACCACGCCAAGCTGCCGCGCGCGATCGAGCATGCCGGCGGCGCCGTGCACGGCGGCAAGCTCTGGATTTTCGGCGGGCGCTGGCGCGGCGAGGGCGAATTCAAGTCCGTGTTCGCCTACGATCCCGCGCGCGACGCCTGGGAGCGCAGCCCCGACATGCCCGACACACGCGGCGGTCACACGGCGGCGGTGCTCGCGAATAGGGCCTATGTGCTGGGCGGCGAGCGGCTCGGCACCGGCACGGTCGAGACGCAGATGCTGGTCTTCGATTTCGCCGCGCGAAGCTGGACCACGGCGCCGCGCGAGCAAAGCCCGGCGATCGGGCGCCACGGCGTCGCCTCGATCGTCGCGAACAATTGCGTTTGGCTCATCGGCGGCGGTACCGAGGCCGGCTGGCGTACCCTGTTCACGGCATCGGGCGCCGTCGAGCGGCTGTGCCCATAGCATTGATGGGCTAAAGTGCAGCCATGACGAGCGCCACGCTTCCGGTCATCGACATCGCGCCTCTGTTCGCGCGCGACGGCGCCGCGCGCGCCGCGGTCGCCAAGCGCATCGAGGCCGCCTGCCGAGACAGCGGGTTCTTCTATGCGAGCGGCCACGGCGTTTCGGACGATGTGCTGGCGCGCCTCGACGGCGCCAGCCGGCGCTTCTTCGCGCTGCCGCGCGCGGCCAAGGAAAAGATCGCGATGGAGCGTGGCGGCGCGGCCTGGCGCGGCTGGTTCCCGCTCGAAGGCGAGCTCACCTCCGGCCGGCCCGATCAGAAGGAGGGCCTTTATCTCGGCACGGAGCTGCCACCCGATCACCCGCGCGTGCGCGCGGGCTGGCCGCTGCACGGCGCCAATCTCTGGCCGGCGGAACTGCCCGAGCTCAGGCCCGCGGTCGAAGCCTTCATGGCCGCTGCGACGCGCGCCGCGCACGCGCTGATGGAGGGCATCGCGCTGGCGCTCGGCCTCGACCCCGAGTATTTCGCGCGCACTTATACGGCGCAGCCGACGCTCCTCTTCCGCATCTTTCGCTATCCGGCCAATCGCGGGCCCGATACCTGGGGCGTCGGCGAGCACTCGGACTATGGGCTCTTGACGCTGCTGGCGCAGGACGAACACGGCGGGCTGCAAGTGAAGACGCCGCGCGGTTGGATCGATGCGCTGCCGATGCCGGGCACGCTGGTGTGCAACATCGGCGACATGCTCGACCGGCTCACCGGCGGCTGGTTCCGCTCGACGCCGCACCGCGTGCGGAATATCAGCGGGAAAGACCGGCTCTCGTTCCCGCTGTTCTTCGATCCCGACTTCGCGGCCGAGATCAGGCCGTTGCCGCAGCACGCCGCGATCGACGTGGCCAAGATCGACGAGGACCGTGCGCGGCGCTGGGACGGCGCCAGCGTCCACAGCTTCGCCGGCACCTACGGCGACTATCTCATCGGCAAGGTCGCGAAGGTGTTCCCGCAGCTCAAGGCGCGGGTGCTGTAGCGGCAAGGCGGAACTGTCGGCGACGCAGGTATTTGAACGTCTTCAAACCAAAGACCGTCATCCCGACCGGAGCGCCCGCGCTTGCGGGCGCGGAGTGGAGGGATCGCGTCGGCCCGCAAGTGCGGGCTTCCGGCCAGTTCGCGCCTTCGCGCGAATTGGCGGTAAGCGAGGCAAGGCTTCGCGCCGCGCACGATCCCTCCACTGCGCGCGGCGAAGGCGCCGCGCTCCGGTCGGGATGACGCAGAAATTGGAAGGACGTGGAATGGGAAAACCCCTGGAAAGCAAGATCGCCCTCGTCGCCGGCGCCACGCGCGGCGCGGGCCGCGGCATCGCCGTGCAACTGGGCGCGGCGGGCGCCACGGTCTATTGCACCGGGCGCACGACCCGCGGGCAGCGTTCCGAGATGAACCGGCCCGAGACGATCGAGGAAACGGCAGAACTCGTCGGCAGGGCCGGCGGGCGCGGGATCGCTGTCCAGGTCGATCATCTCGTGCCCGAGCAGGTGAAAGCGCTCGTGGCGCGCATCGAGACGGAGCAGGGGGCGCTCCACATCCTCGTCAACGACATTTGGGGCGCCACGCGCATGGAGTGGAGCAAGACGGTGTGGGAATCGTCGCTGGACTACGGGCTCCGCCAGTTGCGCAACGCCGTCGACACGCACGCCATCACGAGCCATTTCGCGCTGCCGCTGCTGCTCAAGACGGCGGGCGGCCTCGTCGTCGAGGTGACCGACGGAACCGACGGCTACAATGCCAGGAACTACCGCGTGTCGTTCTTCTACGACCTCGCCAAGGCGGGCGTGAACCGCATGGCGTTCGCGCTGGCGCACGAACTGGGGCCGCGCGGGGCCACCGCCGTGTCGCTGACGCCGGGCTGGCTGCGCTCGGAGGCGATGCTCGATGCCTACGGCGTGCGCGAGGAGAATTGGCACGACGCGACGAAGCGCCAGCCGCATTTCGCGATTTCCGAGACGCCGGCCTTTGTCGGCCGCGCCGTCGCGGCGCTGGCGCAGGATCCCGACGTCGCGCGTTGGAACGGTCACTCGCTGTCGAGCGGGCAGCTCGCGAAGGTCTACGGCTTCACCGACATCGACGGCAGCCGGCCCGATGCGTGGCGGTATGTCGTCGAAGTTCAGGACGCCGGCAAGCCCGCCGACGTGACCGGCTATCGCTAGGAGGCATTGCCGTGCAGGTGAGAGCCGCCGCGGCAAGCGAAATCGATGCGCTGGCGAAGCTTTGGTACGACGCCTGGCAGGACGCGCATGCGCGGATCGTGCCGGAGAAGCTGACGCGGGCGCGCACGCTCGAGGGTTTTCGCGAACGGCTCGCGGCCATGCTGGCGGACACCCGTGTGGCCGGCCCGGTCGGAGCGCCGCTCGGATTCTGCATCCTGCGCGCCCACGAGCTCTATCAGCTCTTCGTCGCGGCGGCGGCGCGCGGCGCGGGCATCGCCCGGGCGCTGATCGGCGACGCCGAGGACCGGCTGGCGGCGCGCGGCGTCGAAACCACCTGGCTCACCTGCGCGATCGGCAACGACCGCGCCGCACGCTTCTACGAGAAACACGGATGGCATCGGACCGGGACCGTCGTCGACCGGCTCGAAACTTCGCTCGGAATCATTCCGCTGGAAGTTTGGCGCTACGAGAAGGCGCTGCGCGTCCTGGCTAACATTGTGGCCGGCAGGGAAGGTGCCGCCCGCGATGGCGACGGTATGGCGCGGGAACATGGGCCTCGCCGCGACCGTTTCTAAGCGCACGAGGAGTCGCCCCATGCTCGCCCGCATTTCGTTCATCATCAACGCGATGATTGTGATCGGCGCCGTCGCCATCGTGGCGCTATCGGCCGCATGAAGCGCTGCCCTAACGGCGCGCGATCATCTGATCTCGAAGATTCCGTCGATCTCGACCGAGGTGCCCATCGGCAGCGTGGGCGCGCCCACGGCGACGCGGGCGTGGCGGCCGGCCTCGCCGAATACCTCGATCATCAGCTCCGAGGCGCCGTTGATGACCTCGGGGTGCTGCGTGAAATCCGGCGTGGAATTCACGAAGCCGTTGAGCTTCACGCAGCGCACCACCCTGTCGAGATCGCCGCCGCACGCGGCCTTCACCTGCGCCAAGATGTTGAGGCCCACGATGCGCGCGCAGGCGCGCCCGTCCTCGACCGTCAGACTCTGGCCGAGCCGGCCGTTGTAGTGAAGCTTGCCGTCGAGGAACGGGCCCTGGCCCGCCACCCACACATGCGCGCCGGTCACCGTGTAGGGCACGTAGCTCGCCATCGCGCGCATCGCCGGCGGCAAAACGATGCCGCGCTCACCCAAGCGTTGTTCGATTCGACCGGACATCGGAGGACAGAGGACAGCCGATACGCGGACGATAACGACTTTTCTGTTCTCTGTCCTCTGATCTCTGTCCTCTGAAAAAAGGGGCGCGGTCCTTTCGGGATCGCGCCCCGAGTGGGCTCGGGAGGAGCAACGAGCCGGAGCTCGTTAGGGGCGTCCGCCCCCTAGGTCGTGACGCCGAGGTTGGTGCCAACACCGCCGTAGCGCTGCATCGCCGCGGTCTCACGGTTCAGCGAGGGGAGCAAGGAACGGATGAGATCGCGCGCGATGTCGTGGCGCTGGGCCGCACCGGCCTCGGTCGTCACGAGGTGGATCGCCGTCATTCCCAGCTCGACGGCGAAATCCCAGAGATAAGAATGGCGCCGGCTCTCGTGCACGGCGCGGGAAGCGTCTTCGGCATGCCCCACATAGAGCGCGGTCCAGTTCTGCGCGAGGGACCCGCGCGGCTTCGCGAGGATGTAGACGCCGCGGCGCGGCGGAACCGCGACGCCGAGCGGGAAAATCTCGGCGACGTAGCGCGTGCCGCCGGCGCCGGTCCAGCGCGCGCTGCCGCCCGAGAGCGCGGGGGCCGCACGCGGCTGGTCCTGGATCGCCAGACTGGCGTCGAGATCAGTGGGCATACTGGTGATCACGCTAGAGTCTCAGACCACGCAGCGCGGACGGCCCAAAGATCAGACGAACGGCGGCGCCAATCTCGAAATTTAGCGGCGGAAGCAAACCGTACTTCATATCTCGTTCAACTCGCTCCCGCTCAGACTCTGAATAGATGGGGCCAATAATATGAATCGAGCTTAGGCCGAGCGCATGTGCGTGTCGCATCAATCCACTTTTGTCGTGTTCTGACATGCGACGTCGAGCGGCGTCGGTTTGACCAACGCGCAACGCTCGCCATCTCCCATCCTCTTCGATGGCTGATAGCACGTAGACGCACGGCTCTTCAGGCAGCGTATCGTTCAAGTGAAATGCTCTTCCTTCGTAACGGCGGCCTGAATCTCCTGGCCACAGAGACCGGGCGAATGGTTGGGACTGGCCAAAACGCCTGAGGGCGTCCACAAGCGCGAACGCGGACGGCGAAGGAAGATAGCTGGTGGGCATCAAAGCTCTTGCTAAAGGGGATAGTGTGGGCAGACCTGTTGAGGCGCGACGTGACAGAGCCTCGGCCAGAGAAGGTGCCGCAGTCCGTGGCTCTGGAACGCGCCCAAGCGCATCCAACAGGAGCGAGATTTCATTCGGCTTACGACTACCAAACATCAAACTCTCCAGATGACTAGCTGCAGCCGCTCGTGGCGCCGCAGGTGTTGCACTTCAAGCACGTTCCGTTGCGCACCAGCGTGAAGTTTCCGCACTCGCCGCAGGCATCGCCTTCGTAACCCTTCATGCGCGCCTCGCGGGCCTTGGCGGCGCGCTCGTCCAACGCGGCGAGCACCGCCGAGGAGATCGCGGCCATCGCCGCGCGCGTGCCGTCGGCCGCCGCCGCGCCGCCGCCTTCGGTGTAAGCCTGCCCGCCGCCGTGCGCATGGCCGTTGCCGTTGCCGCTGCTGCCGTTTCCCGACTTGAAGCGGTTGCGGGTGAAGCCGCGGCTCACCACGCGCTCCATCTGCTGCATCACGTCCTGCGCCGCCGCCACCGCGGGCGGGTTGGCGGGGAGGGCGCTCTCGTCGGCGCCGCGGCCCATGCTGTCGGGGCGGACGTCGTGCGAGGAGGCGTGCGCCAAGTCCTCGCGCGAGAGATAGGAGATCGCGAGCTCGCGGAAGATGTAGTCGAGAACCGACGTCGCCATCTTCACCGAGTCGTTGCCCTCGACCAGGCCCGAGGGCTCGAAGCGCGTGAAGGTGAAGGCGTCGACGAACTCGTCGAGCGGCACGCCGTATTGCAGGCCGATCGAGATGGCGATCGCGAAATTGTTCATCAGCGAGCGGAACGCGGCGCCTTCCTTGTGCATGTCGATGAAGATCTCGCCGAGCGAGCCGTCCTGGTATTCGCCGGTGTGCAGATAGACCTTGTGGCCGCCGACCACCGCCTTCTGGATGTAGCCCTTGCGCCGGCCGGGAAGGCGCAGACGCTGCGAGCGGGCGACCGCCTGCGCGGCGGCGTGCGCCGCGCGCTCCGCCACGATCGCGGCACGCTCGGCGGCCGGCGCCTTGATCACGGCTGCGACGGCCTCGGCCTGCTCGTCGACATCCTCGATGTCGTCGAACACCGTGGCCGAGAGCGGCTGCGAGAGCTTGGAGCCGTCGCGATAGAGCGCGTTGGCCTTCAAGCCCAGCTTCCACGACATCTCGTAGGCGCGCTGGCAATCCTCGATCGTCGCGTCGTTCGGCATGTTGATGGTCTTGGAGATGGCGCCGGAGACGAAGGGCTGCGCCGCCGCCAGCATCAGGATATGGCTCTCCCAGGAGAGGAAGCGCTTGCCGTTCTTGCCGCACGGGCTCGCGCAGTCGAACATCGCGAGGTGCCCGTCCTTGAGGTGCGGCGCGCCTTCGAGCGTCATCGCGCCGGTGACGAACGCGTTGGCCTCCTCGATCGCCGCCTTCTCGAAGCCGCACTCGGCCAAAAGATCGAAGCCGGGCGCGTCGAGCTTGGCGGCATCGATACCGAGCATCTCGGTACAGAAGTCCGCGCCGAGCGTGTATTTGTTGAACGCGAAGCGGATGTCGAACGCGCTCGGCAGCGCGGCCTCGATCTTCTCCAGCGCCTCGTCGGTGAAGCCGCGCAGCTTCAGCGCGGTGTGGTTGATGCCGGGGGCACCTTTCAGCGTTCCGTGCCCCACCGCGTAGCGGACGATCGTCTCGATCGCGTCTGCGCCGTAGCCCAGCGTCGACAACGCCAGCGGCACCATCTGGTTGATGATCTTGAAATAGCCGCCGCCGGCCAGCTTCTTGAACTTGACCAGCGCGAAATCCGGCTCGATGCCGGTCGTATCGCAATCCATCACCAGCCCGATCGTGCCGGTGGGCGCGATCACGGTCGCCTGCGCGTTGCGGAAACCGTGCAGATCGCCTTTCTCGATGACACGGTCCCAGGCGGCGACGGCCGCGTTGATCAGCGCCTGATCGGGGCAAGCAGCGTACTCGAGCGGCACCGGCGGCATCGAGAGGCCCTCGTAGCCCTCCTTGATGCCGTAGGCGGCGCGCTGATGGTTGCGCATCACGCGCAGCATCGCGTCGCGGTTCTCGGGATGGCCGGGGAAGGGGCCGAGCTCCTCGGCCATCTCCGCCGAGGTCTCGTAGGCGATGCCGGTCATGAGCGCGGTCATCGCCGCGCAGAGCGCGCGGGCGGCCTTGCTGTCGTAGGGAATGCCGGAGGCCATCAGATAGCCGCCGATATTTGCGTAGCCGAGGCCGAGCGTGCGGAATTTGTAGGAAAGCTCGGCGATGCGCGCCGAGGGGAACTGCGCCATCATCACCGAGATCTCGAGCACGATGGTCCAGAGCCGCACCGCGTGCTCGAACGCGGGCACGTCGAAGCTGCCCGAGTCGTTGGCCGCGCCGAGATCGGCGCCGCCGATGCCCGCGCCGGGCCGCCGGAACGCCATCAGGTTGAGCGAGGCGAGATTGCACGCCGTGTCGTCGAGGAACATGTACTCGGAGCACGGGTTCGACGCGTTGATGCGCCCGCTCGCCGGGCAGGTGTGCCACTCGTTGATCGTGGTGTCGAACTGGATGCCCGGATCGGCCGAATGCCACGCGGCCTCGGCGATCCGCCGCCAAAGCTGACGCGCCTTCTTCGGCTTCGTCTTGCTCGAGGTGCGGCACTTCAAGAGCCACTCGCCGTCCTTCTCGACCGCGGCGAGGAAATCGTTGGTGACGCGGACCGTATTGTTGGAGTTCTGGCCCGCAACGGTGAGATAGGCCTCGCCGTCCCAATCGGTGTCGTAGACGTCGAACCGCATCGCGCGCGTGCCCTGCTTGCCGAGCTGCAAGACGCGCTGGATGTAGTTCTCGGGCACGAAGGCCTGCCGCGCGGCGCGGATCGCCCGGCGCAGCGCCGGGTTCGCCTTGGGATCGAACGGGTCCGCGCCGTCGAATGCTGTCGCGGCGGCGAGGATCGCGTTCAGGTGCTTTTCGGCCGCCTTGGAGCCGGCGACCAGGGCCGCAACTTTCTGCTCCTCGACCACCTTCCAGTCGATGAAGGTCTCGATGTCGGGATGGTCGATATCGACGATGACCATCTTGGCGGCGCGGCGCGTGGTTCCGCCGGACTTGATCGCGCCCGCCGCGCGGTCGCCGATCTTCAAGAAGCTCATCAGGCCCGAGGACTTGCCGCCGCCCGAGAGCGGCTCGTTCTCGCCGCGCAAACGCGAGAAGTTCGTGCCGGTGCCCGAGCCGTACTTGAAGAGGCGCGCCTCGCGCACCCAGAGGTCCATGATCCCGCCTTCGTTGACGAGGTCGTCGGAGATCGACTGGATGAAGCACGCGTGCGGCTGCGGGTGCTCGTAGGCGGACTGCGATTTCACCAGCTCGCCGCTCTTGAAATCGACGTAGTAGTGGCCCTGCGACGGCCCGTCGATGCCGTAGCCCCAGTGCAGGCCGGTGTTGAACCATTGCGGCGAGTTGGGCGCGCACATCTGGCGCGCGAGCATCGCGCGGATCTCGTCGAAGAACGCGCGCGCGTCGCCCTCGCTGTCGAAATAGCCGCCCTTCCAGCCCCAATAGGTCCAGGCGCCGGCCATCCGGTCGAACACTTGCTTGGCGCTGGTCTCGCCGCCGGTCTTGGCCCCATCGCGCGGCACCTTGCGCCAAAGCCAGCCGGGCACGTCGATGTCGACCACCGCCTCGAGCTCGGCGGCGACACCGGCCTTGCGGAAATACTTCTGCGCGAGCACGTCGGTCGCCACCTGCGACCAGTTCGCCGGCACCTCGACGTCGTCGTTCTTGAACACGACCGAACCGTCGGGATTGCGAATCTCCGACGCGGCGCGCCGGAACTCGATACCGGCGTAAGCGTCGCGTCCCTCGACGGTGAAGTGCCGCGTGATCCGCATCCGCAACCCCCGAAAAGCCTGTTCTTGACCGTCGCCGGTTGCGCCTGAATGAAGGCAATATCCAAGCGCCACGGCGCCGGCGCGCCGCGTGGAAGTCTTGGGCTTTACTTGCGTCGCCGGGACCGCGATCTCCCTGTTCCGGTCCTCCGGCTCTGCCGGACGCTCATCCGCCCCTTTCGAGCTGCCGCACGCCCAGCCGCAGCAGATTGATACGGGCGTTTTGGAGCGTCAACAAGATGTTGTGGCTTTCCCCGGAGTTCAAACAATTTCTAGGAGTTAGACACGGGCTTTTCCTCCGCGCTAACCACAAAATCTGGTAGGCGAGGCGGCCTTCGCCCGCTACCGTGCTGCGCTAAGTGCAGAGAAAAACTCGCAGAATCTTTATACACATGACTCACCGCTCCCGAATTTCAGATTCGTGACTCAATCCGCCCCGAATTCAGGCGGCCTGATGTTCGCGCTCTTTCGCCGGCGACGGCTTCGCGCGTGGCGCTCGCGGGCGACACCCGCGCCTCGGCCTCTACACTTTTCGCGTGTAGGCGCCCGCACTCCCCAAACCTCGCTGCCCACCCGACCACCCATCGTCCGGACGACGCTTGCGCCGCGCCCAGGGCGTGCCATAGCCTTGCCGCTCGAAACCGCCGGCACCACCGGCGAAAAGCAAAAGCAATGCAAGGGAGGACACGGGATGCACGCCGATCGGAACCAGCCTTCCGTTTGCGCGCAAGCGGCCTTGGGCGCGCTTGCCGCCGCGGCTCTCGCGTTCGCGGCGCAGAGCGCTTCCGCGCAGGGCACCGAGCTGCGGCTCTCCACCTTCGTGCCGCCGGTGCACGTGATCGCGCGCGAGATCATCACGCCGTGGATGGCCGAGGTGGAGAAGGCCACCGGCGGCGAGGTGAAGCCGAAGCTCTATCCCTCGATGCAGCTCGGCGGCAGTCCGCCGGGACTCTATCGCCAGGCGGCGGACGGCGTGGTGGACCTTGTGTTCACGCTGCCGGGCTACACCTCGCCAGCGTTCCCGCGCACCCAGATGGTCGAGCTGCCGGGGCTCTCGCCCGACGGCCGCGCCGCCACCGACCTGCTCTGGAACCTGCTCGATCCCTATCTCGAGCCCGAATACCAGGGCGTGAAGGTGATCGCGCTCTGGGCGGCCGAGGATGCGGGGCTCATGACGCGCGGAAAGCCAATTCGCACGCTCGACGACGTCAAGGGCATGCGCATGCGCTCGCCCTCGGCGGCGCAGGCCAAGCAGCTCGAGGTGATGGGCGCCACGCCGGTCGCGATGCCGATCACCGAACTCTATCCGGGCCTCGAGCGCGGAGTCATCGACGGCGCCATGGTGCCGTTCTCGGTGATCCTCGATTTCCGTCTCGGCGAGGTCGCCAAGACCTACACGATCCCGGGCCCGCTGTTCGGCCGCTCCTCGTTCCTGATTGCGATGAATCAGAAGAAGTTCGATTCGCTGTCGCCCAAGGGGAAAGAGGCGGTCGAGAAGCTATCGGGGCGCGCGCTCAGCCAGAAGGCCACCGAGGTCTACGTCAAGCGCTCCCAGGAGGGCGTCGCCAGCGTGCGCGCCAAGGCCGAGGTGATCGAGTTCTCGAAGGCCGAGCAGGAGCGCATCGCGAAAGTACTGCGCCCGATCGTCGACGACTGGATCAAGGACGCGGAAGCTAAGGGCATCCCGGCCAAGAAGATGCTCGGCGTGGCCAAGCACCCGGCCGGAACCCCCTAGACGATGGCGACCCAACGGGGCGACCGCGGGCTCGCCCGGCTGCTGCGCGCCCTCGCTCTGTGCGGGGGCGCGGTGCTGTTGGGGTTGATGGCGCTCGTCGCCTTCGACATCGTGATGCGGCGCGTGCTCAATCTGCCGTTCCTCGGCGGCTTCGAGATGACCGAGCTCGCGATGTCGGTGATCGTGGCGCTCAGCCTGCCCTATTGCGCGATCCTGGGGTCTCACGTTGCCGTCGATCTGTTCGCGAAGTTCCTCGATCGCCCGATTCTGCGCTGGATCGACGTGCTCGTTCATCTCTCGGGCGCTGCGCTGCTGGCGGTGGTGGCGTGGCGAACCGCGCTCTACGCGCTCGGCAGCTACCGTTTCCACGATGCCACCAACATGATGGCGATCCCGAAATATCCGTTTCAGCTGATCACCGCCGTCGGCGCGGCGCTGTTCGCGCTCGTGCTGCTGCTGCAGGCGATCAAAGCCGCCCGCGGCCGCCCCGCATCGCCTGCCGGCGCATCGCCCGGCCGCCTGCAATGAGCGGGACCACGATCGGCATCATCGGCTTCGTCGTGCTCCTGCTGCTGCTGGCGCTGCGCATGCCGATCGGCATCGCGATGATGCTGGTCGGCATCGTCGGCATCGCCGCGCTCAACTCGGCCGACGCGGCGCTCAAGATCCTGGGCGAGTTCCCGTATGCCTACTCCTCGGTCTACACGCTGAGCGTGATCCCGCTCTTCGTGCTGATGGGGAATTTCGCCAGCAGTTCGGGGCTGGCGCGGGATTTCTATGGCGCGGCCTACGCCTGGATCGGGCACCGGCGCGGCGGGCTCGCCTCGGCGACCGTCATCGCCTGCGCCGGCTTCGCTTCGCTGTCGGGCTCGTCGGTGGCCTCGGCCGCCACGATGGGCAAGGTGGCGCTGCCCGAGATGCGGCGCTACGGCTACGATCCGCGCCTCGCCACCGGCGTCGTGGCGGCAGGCGGCACGCTCGGCATCCTGATCCCGCCCTCGACGGCGATGATCGTCTACGCGCTGCTCACCGAGCAATCGGTCGGCAAGCTGTTCCTCGCCGGGTTCCTGCCCGGCATCCTGCTCTCGGCGCTGTTCATCCTCACGATCGTCGTCATGACGGCGCGGCACCCCGAATACGGCCCGCCCGGCCGCAAGCACTCGCTGCGCGAACGGCTCGTGGCGCTGGCGCGAAGCGGCACGCTGATCGGCATCATCGTGCTCGTCATCGGCGGCATCTACACCGGCGTGTTCACCGAGACCGAAGCGGCGGCAGCCGGCGCGCTGCTCACCATGGCCTACGCCATCGGGCGGCGCACGCTCGGCTGGAGCGGGCTGATCGAGGCGCTGCTCGACACGATGAAAACGACGGCGCTGGTCTTCATGATCCTGATCGGCGCGCACGTGTTCACGCCGTTCCTGGCGCTCAGCCATATTCCCGCCAATCTCTCGGCGGCGCTGAGCGGGCTCGCGCTGCCGCCGCTCGTGATCCTCGTCCTGATCCTTCTCGTCTACGTCGTGCTCGGCACCTTCCTCGAAGGGTTCGCGATGCTGGTGCTGACGCTGCCGATCGTCTTCCCGATCGTGACCGCGCTCGGCTACGACCCGATCTGGTTCGGCATCATCGTGGTGATCGTGCTCGAGATGGGCCTGATCGATCCGCCGGTCGGCATCAACGTGTTCGTGGTCAAGGGTATCGCCGAGGACGTGCCGATGAGCCAGATCTTCGCCGGCATCCTGCCGTTCTGGCTGGCGATGATCGTCTGCGTCGCGATCCTCATCGCGCTGCCCCAGATTGCGCTCTTTCTGCCGAACACGATGATCCGGTGAGCGCGCGGAGTCAGCGCCGCGCTCCGAGCCGAGTGAGCGCGGCAACGGCGATGGCGCCCACGATGAGCGCGGCACCCAATCCCTGCAGCGCGCCCAAGGTCTCGCCGAGGAGCCAGACCGCGAGCAGCACCGTGATCACCGGCTCGATGTTCATCACCAGCGAGCTCCGCGGCGCGCCGGCGCGGGGCAGCGCGAAGTAGAAGGCGACGAGCGCGGCCGGGCTCGTCAAGACCGCGGTGGCGAAGATGCTCCAGCCGTGCACGCCTGCCGGCAGCGCCGGGCCGCCGTCGGCCAGCATCATCGCGCCGAACACGACGGCGCCCACGGTCGACAATGCGAACGGAACCGCGAGCGCCTTCATGTGGTGGTTGAGCTGCGCGGCGCCGACGATGTTGGCGGCAAGGCCTACGGCGGATACGCCGGCGAGGGCCAGCCCGCGCCAATCGAGGGCCGCGCCGCCGATCTCGAGCACCAGCGCCACGCCGGCGAACGCGACCGCGGCGGCCGCGAGCGTGCTGGACGCGAGGCGTTCCTGACCGATCGCCGCCGCCATGAACGCCACGACCAGCGGAAAAACGTAGAGCACCAGCACCGCGAGGCTCACCGGAATGAACTGGAACGCGATCAGCAGAAGCGGATTGTGCAGGCTGTAGCAGAGCGCGGTCGCCGCGAAGATCGGCCAGGCCGCGCGCGGCACCAACGGCCATTGGCCGCGCGCGCCGAACACGCACACGAACAGGGCCAGCACCGCCCAGGTACGGGCGGCATTGATCGTGGTCGGCGACACACCCTCGTCATAGGCGAGCCGCGCCAGCGTGTTGTGGAGGCTGAACATCAGCGCCGAGAACAGCAGCAGCGCCAGGCCGAACCAGACGCGTCGGCGCGGCGGCGCGATCGCTGCTGCGTTCGCGCGGCCGGCAGGATCGTTGGATAACAACCGCCCTCCCGCAGCCCCAAACGAGGACCGCCCCGTGTATTCGTGGTTAACGCGATCGAATTTACCTAATAAATCGTTGCGAGAAGATTGACAGAAGATTATCGGAGAGTCGCGACCACGCGCATGGCGCTGCGAGCGCCGCGGGGTCTCAGGGAGGCGTTGAAGCCATGCGAAAGCTCATCGGAACATTCCTGCGCGACGAAGACGGCTCTGTGGCAGTCGAATACGGCCTCATCGTCTCGCTGGTCGGCGTCGCCATGATTGCGGCGCTGCAGGATCTCGGTCAGGCCATCGCCAACATGTACATCGATATTGGCCGCGCGATCGACAGGGTCGCGATCAGTATTCGATAACGGCGCGGGGTGCGCTGCGCGCCGTCGGCCGACCGGGTCAGGCCGTCGCGCGAGCCGCCAGAATATTTCGTCCTTAACGACGCTCGGATAGGCTAACAAATCCTTACCACGCACAACCCCGGCGTGTAGGGGGCTGGCGAGCAGCTCGACGCAGCGGCATCACCGCGAAATCGATGGCCCGATTCGGGGAGGAGGCCATGCGCGCCGAAATCCGCCCTTGGCGCGCGGGCGAGAGCAAGGCGGCGTCTTTTCGCCGGCTCTCGCCTCGATTCTCCGCGGGCGCCGTTTCACGCGCTGTGGCGGCACGGACGAGCATGGACTCGACACGGACGGACGCGGGAAGCCGACGGGCGCCTGCCGCCGCGTCGGTGCTTGTCTTTGCTCCTCCGTGCTCGCCCGTGGCTTAAGTGTCGCCCGGCAACGCGAACAACCCATCCGGCAACCCCGCGAGAAACGCCGCGATCTCGGCGGTCGGGCGCACATCGGCGTATTTGGCCTGCATGTCCATGAGATTGATCGCGTGCGAGGATTGCGATCGGTCGAAGCAGCATTCCTCGGCGAGAGTGACGCGGTAGTTCTCGCTGAACGCATCGATGACGCTGGCGCGCACGCAGCCGCTGGTCGTCGTGCCGCAAACGACGAGCGAATCGGCGCCGAGCAGATTGAGATGCGCGCGCAGCGGCGTCCCATGGAACGCGCTGGGCCTGAGCTTCGGCAGCACGATGTCTTCGGGCCGCGGTGCGATCTCCGCCACGATCGCCTCGCCGTCGATGTTGCGCTTGGGCCGATTGCGCCAATCCTCGATGCGGCTGTTTTTCCAGCGCCAGCCGCCATAGTCCCAGCCATCGGCGCGGAAGCCGCCGGTGGTGTAGACGACCGGCAGGCGCTTGCCGCGCGCGGCGGCGAGCAGCGCCTGGACGTGCGGGATTGCGGCCCAGGCATCCTCGCCGCAGGAATTGGGCCAGCGCTTGATCGAGTCGAGAATGGGTTCGGGCCGGTCGCCGCAGAAATTGTAGTTCACGTCGATGATCAGCAGCGCCGGGCGCTGGCCGAAGCCCTGCGGCTGCGCGTAGCCGGCGGCCGCGAACACGGCCTTGTCGCGCGCGGTCAGGAACTTGTCCCAGATGCGTTGGGTCATATCGTGCTCCAGAGTTTCCTCCCCCGCGAAGAGCGGGGAGGTGGACCGCGCGCTCTTCGAGCGCGGGCCGGTGGGGGTCCATGCGGCGAGCCGCACACTTGCCGTCGCGCTCGGGCTTGCGGCTCCTTCCGCCAAGTGCGAGCCCCCACCCTAACCCTCCCCCGCTTGTCGCGGGGGAGGGAATCGGTGCGCGCGTGTCAAACGCGCCATGCTCTTCTACACTGGCAGCCATGCCTGCATTCAACTCATACGTCATGGTCGATTGGAGCGCCGCCAGCGCGGCGCGCCTGGGGCGCGACAGCATCTGGACCGGCGTCGCGCGGAGGGTGGGGAACCGCGTCGCGCGCACCGATCTTGTCAACTTGCCGACGCGAGCCGATGCGTGCCGATGGCTCGAGGCGCGACTCGCCACGCTGGCGAAGCAGGGCCGCGTGCTCGCGGGCTTCGACTTTCCGTTCGGCTACCCGGCCGGCACCGCGGCTCGGCTGGGCTTGAGCGGCACGGCCTGGCGCTCGCTGTGGACGGCGCTCGCCGCGTCCATCGTCGATGGCGCCGACAACGCCAACAACCGCTTCGACGTGGCCGAGGATTGGAACCGCCGCCTCTGCGACGAGGCGTTTCCGTTCTGGGGTAATGTGCGCGAGGAGACGCGCGCCCATCTCGTGCGGCGCGGCTGCCGCGCGCACGGACCCGGCGACCTGGCGCGCCGGCGCCTCGCCGATGCGCGCGTGCCCGGCGCGCATCCGGTCTGGCAGCTCGCCGGCAACGGCTCGGTCGGCAGCCAGGCGCTGCTCGGCATCCCGCGCGTCTGGCAGATCCGCCACGCGCCGGCGCTCGCGAGCATCGCCGCGATCTGGCCGTTCGAGACCGGGCTGGCCGACGACGCCGGCAAGCGCGTGATCCTCGCCGAGTCGTATCCCTCGCTGATCAGGGCGAAGCGCCTCGCACGTCTGCCCAAGGATGCGGGGCAGGTCGCGGCGGTGGTCGAGGCGTTCGCGCGCGCCGATGCCGCGGAGGAGCTGGCCGCCTGGTTCACCGGCGATCCCGAGCTGAGTGCCGCCGAGCGCGCCGCGGTCGAGCGCGAGGAGGCGTGGATACTCGGCTTGAACGGCCCCGCGCAGCGTGTGCTGCGCCCGCGGCGGAAGCCACGGCGTGGCTGAGCGGGTACGCGGCCTGATCGTTGCCGGCCCCGCGACCGGGCAGGGCAAGACGACGCTGATGCTCGGGCTGATCGCGGCGCTGCGCGGACGCGGCATGAGCGTCGGCGCGCTCAAGATCGGGCCGGATTTCATCGATCCGGGGTTTCACGTCGCGGCCGGCGCCGCCGCCTCGTTCAACCTCGACCATTGGGGCATGCGGCCCGAGACGCGCGCGGCGTTGATCGGGGCGGTCGCGGCCGGCGCCGATCTCGTGTTGGGCGAGGGCATGATGGGCCTGTTCGACGGTGCGCCGGGCGGAGGCGGCAGCACCGCCGACATCGCCGCTGAGACCGGCTGGCCGGTGATCCTCGCGATCGACGCTGGCGCGCAGGCGCAATCGGTCGCGGCATTGGCGCAAGGCTTCGCGCGCTTCCGCGACGACGTCCGCGTCGCCGGCGTCGTGCTCATGAAAGTGGGCGGCCCGCCGCACCGGCAGCTGCTCGCCGATGCGCTCGCCGCCGCCGGCATCCGCGCCTTCGGCATGGTCGGCTACGACGCAAGCCTGGCCTTGCCCGAGCGCCATCTCGGACTCGTGCAGGCGCGCGAGCAGAAGCTCGACCGGCTGATCGCGAAGGTCGCGGCCGCGGTCGCGGGCGAAATCGATCTCGACGTGCTCGTCGCCTCGGCGGCGCCGGCGCGCGTTGGCGTCTCGGCCGCGATAGGCGCGCTGCCGCCGCTCGGCCGCCGCATTGCCGTCGCCGATGACGCGGCATTTGCATTCGCCTACGCGCATGTCATCGCCGGCTGGCGCGCGGCCGGCGCCGAGATCGTACGATTCTCGCCGCTCGCCGACGAGGCGCCGCCGGCCGATTGCGACGCCGTCTTCCTGCCCGGAGGCTATCCCGAACTGCATGCAGGGCGGCTTGCGGCCAACCGCGCGTTCCGCGACGGCATGCACGCCGCCGCCGCGCGCGGCGCCGCGATCTACGGCGAGTGCGGCGGCTACATGGCGCTCGGCGAGGCGCTGATCGATGCCGGCGGCACGAGCCACGCGATGCTCGGCCTTCTCCCGGTCGTCACTTCGTTCGCGCGGCCCGCGCTTCACATCGGCTATCGCCGCGTGGCGCTCTTGGCGAAAACGTCGCTCGGCGCCGCGGGCGCACGCTTCCGCGGCCACGAGTTCCACTTCTCAACCGTCGCGCGCGAAGCCGAAGCGGATCGCCTGTTCGCGGTGAGCGACTCCGATGGCAGCGCGCTCAGCCCCGCCGGCCTGCGGCGCGGCACCGTGTTCGGCTCGTACCTCCACCTGATCGATGCGGCGTGAGCGCAAGGAAGGAAGTTTGCAGGGAGGCGGGGAGCAGAAGAAAGCAAATGAACCCGGGAGGTCACGGAGTGCGGAGAGAAGAAGAATACGGCGCGCCGAAGGCGCGCATCAAAGATTCTTCTCCGCGATCTCGGTGGCCTTTCTGTGGTTGATATACACTTCTCCCCGTCTCCCCGCCTGCCTGCCATCTTTTCTTGCTACTCGATCTGGCAGGCCGCGTTGAGGATGCCGATCGAGAGGGAGACGAGGCCGGAGAACGCGCCGACCGAGACTTTGCCGCCCTCGATCGCCTGGGGCAGCCCGGGCATGATCGCGCGCGCGATGAAGTACGCGACGATCTGCACGATCAGGGCCACGATCCCCCAGAACGCCACCTTGGCGAGCGTCGCATGGTGGGCGATGACCATGCCGAGCGGGAACATGAAGCCGAGCACGGCGCCCGCGAGGCTCAGCGCCGCCGCGCTGTTGCCGCCGCGGATGAGGCGCATCTCGTCGTGATGCGTGACCCAAAGATAGATGATGAAGAACGCAGCGAGCAGGCCGAAGCCGAGCGCCAGATAGGCGAGGAAGTTCGGCACGCCCTTGAAGAATTCGGCGAGTTCCATGTGTCTTGCCCCCGTGGCGGGTTCGCCCTAAGTCCGCGGCGCGGCAAGCTACAGTCGAACCACCGCGCTGCCAAGGCAAGATGCTTGACCTTACGCCGCTGCTGAAACTCTACGCCCGGCGGCGCCGGCAGCGCCTGGCGCGGCTCGACACGGCCGCGGCGCAGCAAGCGCAATTGGCGCGTCTCGTTGCCGCGGCGGCGGCGACGCGATTCGGACGCCAGCACGATTTCGGCGCCATCCGCGCGCCCGCCGATTTCCGCAAGGCCATGCCGCTGCGCAAATACGACGACATGTGGCGCGACTATTGGCGCGCGCCGTTCCCGGTGCTCGACGGCGTGTCGTGGCCGGGACGCGTGCCCTATTTCGCGGTCACCTCGGGCACCACGGGCGACGTCACCAAATACATTCCCGTCACCCATGCGATGGTGCGCTCCAACAAGAAGGCGGCGCTCGATCTGCTCGTGCACCACATCGCCGACCGTCCGGAGACGCGCCTCTTCGGCGGGCCCAACTTCATCCTCGGCGGCAGCACCGATCTCGTCGAGCGCGCGCCGGGCATCCACTCCGGCGATCTTTCGGGCATCGCGATCAAGACGATCCCGTGGTGGGCGAAGGCGCGCAGCTTTCCGCCGATCGGCCTGGCGCTGACCGCGGATTGGGAGAAGAAGGTCGATCTTCTCGCCAAGGCCGCGATCGATCTCGACATCCGCTCGATCGGCGGCACGCCGTCGTGGCTGCTCATCCTGTTCGACCGCATGGCGGCGCTGCGCGGCGCCAAGCGGCTGCCGCTGCGCGAATTCTGGCCGAAGCTCGAGCTCGTCGTGCACGGCGGCGTGCATTTCGGGCCCTACAAGAGCCAATTCGACGCGCTGCTTCAAGGCTCGCACGCCGAGACGCGCGAGGGCTACGCCGCCAGCGAGGGCTTCGTCGCGGTGCAGGATCGCGGGCCGGGCGAGGGTCTCCGCCTCAACCTCGACACGGGCCTCTACTACGAGTTCGTCCCGGTCGAAGAGCTGGGCGCCGCGAGTCCGACGCGCCATTGGGTCGGCGACGTCCAACTCGACGTGAACTACGCGATCGCGGTCAGCTCTTGCGCCGGTGTTTGGGGCTATCTCATCGGCGACACCGTGCGCCTTATTTCGCGCGATCCTCCGCGCCTGCTCGTCACCGGCCGCACCGCCTACAGCCTCTCGGCCTTCGGCGAGCACTTGATCGGCGAGGAGATCGAGGAGGCGGTGAGCCGCGCCGCCGCCGCGATCGGAGCGGCCGTCGCCGACTATTCCGTCGGCGCCGTCTTTCCGGAGAAGCCGGGAGAACTCGGCGGCCATGTCTACGTGGCGGAATTCGCCGGCGCGCCGCCCGGCGAAGCCGCGCTCGCCGCATTCGCCGCCGCGATCGACAAATATCTCTCCGAGAAGAACGAGGACTACGCCGCGCACCGCGCCGGCGGCTTCGGCATGAAACCGCCCACGATCCTCGTCATGCGCTCCGGCGGTTTCGCGGCCTGGATGAAATCGCGCGGACGTCTCGGCGGCCAGAACAAAGTCCCGCGCATCATCAACGACGAGGCGCTGTTCGCGGGCTTGCGCGCATTCGCGCAAATTTTCCAACCTGCGTAGGGGCGGGTCTCCGACCCGCCCAATAGCGCTGCCGCGGAACGGGCATCTGCGCAACCGACTGCGCGACGTGGGCGGCAGAAAGCAACACGCGTCGCGAGGGCGGGTCGGGGACGCGCCCCTATGTGGGCAAGGCTCGCTAATCGTCCGGGCCGCCGCCGGTGATGAGGCGGGAGCCGCGCTGGAAGGTGATGTAGGACCAGAGCCAGTCGAGCGTGACCGCGACGCGGTTGCGGAAGCCGATCAGGAAGAAGATGTGCGCGATGCTCCAGAGCCACCAGGCCGGGTTTCCGCGCAGGCGCAACCAGCCGAAATCGGCGACGGCGGCCTTCCTCCCGATCGTGGCGAGATTGCCGGCGTGCCGGTAGCGGAACGGACCGGGATGGTTGCGGCCGGCGATGCGCGCCTTGATCGCGGCCGCGGCGTAGGCGCCCGCCTGCTTGGCGGCGGGCGCGATGCCCGGCACCTGCGCGCCCCTCTCGTCCTTCATCGCGGCGGTGTCGCCGATGACGAAGATCTCCGGATGGCCGGGCAGGGTGAGATCGGCGTTCACCACGACGCGGCCGGCCTTGTCCTTCTCCGCGCCGAGCCACTTGGCGGCGGGCGAGGCGGCGACGCCGGCGGCCCACAGCACGGTGCGCGTCTCGATCCGCTCGGTCCCGATCATCACGTGATCGTCGGCCACCGCCGTGACGGGGGTACCGGTCCTCACCTCGGCGCCGAGGCGCACCAGCGCGCGCTGTGCGGCGCCGGAAAGGCTCTCCGGAAAGACGGGTAGGATGCGCGGGCCGGCCTCGACCAGGATGATGCGCGCGAGCCGCGGATCGATGTTGCGGAAGTCGCGGGCCAGCGCCGTCTTGCCAAGCTCGGCGATGGCGCCGGCGATCTCCACCCCGGTGGGCCCGCCGCCGATCACGACGAAGTTCAGGAGCCGCTCGCGCTCGGCGGGATTGGTCTCGGTCTCGGCCTTTTCGAACGCGATCAGGATGCGCCGGCGGATGTCGGTGGCGTCCTCGATCTTCTTCAAGCCGGGCGCGTACGGCTCCCACTCGTCGTGGCCGAAATAGGCGTGCCGCGCGCCGGTGGCGACGACGAGGTAGTCGTAGGCCACGCGCTGATTGCCGGCGGAGACGAGCTTCGCGACCTTGTCGATGCCGCCGACCTTGCCCATCAGCACGGTGGCGTTGCGCTGGTCGCGCAGGATGCCGCGGATCGGGCTCGCGATCTGCGCCGGCGAGAGCCCGGCGGTCGCGACTTGGTAGAGCAGCGGCTGGAAGAGGTGGTAGTTGCGCTTGTCGATGACGGTGACGTCGACCGGCGCCCGGCGCAGCGCGTGGGCGGCGGCAAGCCCGCCGAAGCCGGCGCCGACGATCACGACCTGCGGCCTGCGGGTGGATGCGGCGGCGTCGCGACGCCGAGGAGCGGCTGATGCCGGCTTGTTCGCGGTGGTCGTGGCAGCGTCGTTGCGCATGTGCGCGATTGTATCGCTCATCAGTGACATGGTTCTAATCCTCGCGGAGAGAACCCTCCCCCTTGAGGGGAGGTGTCCGAGGCGCCAACTTGGGCGCCTCGGACGGAGGGGAAACGGCGGTTCCGCAGGCACGGCGTTGGCCAATTTGCGGTGCCTCCTCTGAGCCCGCCGCTGCGCGGCGGACACCTTCCCCTCGAGGGGGAAGGGAAAGGGCTGGCTTGTCACGCGCCGATGCCGAGGCCGGCGCCGAGCCGGATAAGTCGGCGCTCGAGCTCGTCGTGGACGGCGGCCGCGCGGCGTGCGTGGCTCAGGAAACGCCGGCGCGCGAGGCGGGCGGCGAGCGCGTAGCCCAGGAAGAACACGCCCACGGCGGCGAAGACGGCAAGCGCGACGAGCAGCATGGCGGCGTTTCCCTCCTCAGAGATAGGTGGCGCGGATGTCGACGGTCGATTCGCGCCCGAGCGTGGCGAAATTCTCCTTGAGCCAGGCGTCGGCGTGGGCGCGGCCGGTGTCGCGCAGATTGACGAGGAACTCCCAATCGGCGTTGAGCTTGCTGGTGTGGCCGAGCCCGTTCATCACCTCGTTGGCGGCGATGCTGTGGATCAGCATGCGCTTCAGGTTCGACTTGATCTCGCCGCCGTCGATGAGCTTGGTCACGAAGCTGATCGCGCGCATCTCGCGCATCAGAGAAGAATTGAAGCTGATCTCGTTGATGCGGTTGAGGATTTCCGCCGCCGTATGCGGCATGTGTTTACGTTCGAGCGGGTTGATGTGGACGATCAGCACGTCGGTGCTGTCGCACTCGTAGATCAGCGGATAGATGCACGGGTTGCCCATGTAGCCGCCGTCCCAATAGGGATCGCCGTCGATTTCCACGGCCTGGAACAGGAACGGCAGGCACGCCGAAGCCAGAACCGAGTCGACCGAGATCTCGTCGTTGGCGAAGACACGCACCTTGCCGGTGCGAACGTTCGTCGCCGAGAGGAACAGCTTCACCGGACAACACGTCATGCGCAGCTTCTCGAAGTCCACGCAATCGGCGACGATGTCGCGCAGCGGATTGTAGTTGAGCGGGTTGAACTGATAGGGCGAAAGAACGCGCGTCAGCATGTCGAACAGCATGAAGCTCGGCGACCATTCGAGCGCCTTGTTGCCGAACAGGCGGTCGAGCGCGGTCGGCTGCAGCGGGCTGAACGCCGCCGCGTGGCTCACGCGCCGCCAGAAATTGGCGAGCGCCTTCTTGGCGCCCTCGCGCCCGCCCTCCGAGAGACCGTAGGCGAACACCGCCGCGTTCATGGCGCCCGCGCTGGTGGCGCTGATGCCGTCGAAGCCGAGCTTCTCCTCCTCGACCAGGCGGTCGAGCACGCCCCAGGTGAAGGCGCCGTGCGCGCCGCCGCCCTGGAGTGCCAAGTTGATCGACTTGAGGCCGGCGGCCTCGGCGTGCGTGTGGTGCTGATGCGCGCCGGCACAGGCGCCTGCACTCGGGTTGGCGATCGCGTCCATGTTGCTTACCCCCAATGTCGAGCTATTGCGCGGTCCAGCCGCCTTCGACCGGCAGCGCGGCGCCGGTGATCGAGGCGGCGGCATCGCCGCATAGAAAGACGGTGAGCGCGCCCATTTCCTCGACCGTGGCGAAGCGCTTGTTGGGCTGGCGGGCGAGCAGAACTTCGCGCACGACGCGCTCGCGCGGCAGCTTGTGCGATTTCGCCTGGTCCTCGATCTGTTGCTCGACCAGCGGCGTCCACACATAGCCGGGGCAGATCGCGTTGGCGGTGATGCCGGCTTCGGCGGTCTCGAGCGCCACGACCTTGGTCAAGCCGACGATGCCGTGCTTGGCGGCGACGTAGGCGGCCTTGAACGGCGAGGCGACGAGGCCGTGTGCCGACGCGATGTTGACGATGCGGCCCCAGCCGCGCGCCTTCATCCCCGGCAGCGCCGCCTTGATCGCGTGGAACGCGGCGGAGAGGTCGATGGCGAGGATCGCGTCCCACTTGGCCTCCGGGAAGCTCTCGACGGGCGCGACGTGCTGGATGCCGGCATTGTTGACGAGGATGTCGACCGCGCCGAACTCGCGCTCGGTGCGCGCGACGAGCGCGCGGATCGCTTCGGGCTTGGTCATGTCGGCGCCGTCATAGGCGGCCTTGACCTTGAACTCGCCGGCGAGCGCGGCGCGCGTCTTTTCCACCTCGGCCGCGGCGCCGAGGCCGTTCAGCATGACGTTGGCGCCGGAGGAGGCGAGCGCGCGCGCAATCCCGAGCCCGATGCCGCTGGTGGAGCCGGTGACGACGGCGCTGCGGCCCGTCAGACTCGGACGGGCAACCTGAACGGCGCGGTCCACGAAGGTATCCATGTCGTGCTTCCTCCTGCTGAAATCATGTTCTCTGACCGGGCGACTATGCGCACGATCGCGTGACGGCTCTAATGCCGAGTGTTTATCGATTCGATCATTCCGCGCCCCACTTGAGGGGGAGCTGTCCAACGCGTCGACTTCGCGCGTTGGAACCGAGGGGGATAGCGCCTCCGCCGGCAGCGCGCTTGCGATGGCCGCGAAGCCGTCGACGCCTCGTCTGAGCGCGGCGCCGTCCCCCTTCCGTCCGTGGCGGCCCGAAGCGGGCCGCCCCGGCCACCTTCCCCTCAAGGGGGAAGGGGCGATGATCTCGTATCGATTTCATGCCCAAACGGCATGGGCGTGCTGCGGGGCGCGGACCTAGCTTGCCGCGGTCAAATCATGCGGGGCCGCCCATGGATTGGACTCCGTACGCATGTCTCTGCGCGACGCCGTGCACGAACTAGAGGTCACGAAATCGGTCGAGGACTACATCGGTACGGCGCCGCTGCGCGTCGGCATCATGTGTACGATCGGGCCGCTCCGGCTCATGCCGTTCCTCGCCAAGTTGAGGCTGGAGTTTCCCGGCCTGAAGCTCTCGGCCGTCGAGGGCACGCCGGCGCGCCTGGGCGCGCTGCTCGACGCGGGCGCGCTCGATCTCGCGGTGCTGGCCGAGCCCGGCCTGCTGCCGCGGCGCTGGCAGTCGGCCGCGCTCTATCGTGAGCGCTTTGTGGTCGCGCTGCCGCCGGGGCACAGATTAGCAGCGCGCACGGCCGTCCGTCTCGCGGACATGCACGGGCAGGACTATGTCGCGCGCGCAAGCTGCGAGTACGCGCCCCACATCGACGCGCTGATGGCCGAGCGCGGCGTCGCGCTCAACGTCGTGTTCGAGAGCGAGCGCGAGGAATGGGTGCAGACGATGATCGTCTCGGGCGCCGGCATCGCCTGCATGCCCGAGCATTCGCCGCTGCTGCCCGGCCTCGTGATCCGGCCGCTGATCGAGCCCGAGGTCGTTCGCGAGATCGCGCTCGTGGCACCGGCGGGCCGCGCGTTGCCGCCCGCCGCCGCAACTTTCGCCGGCGCGATCAAGGCTCATGATTGGACGCTCTGAGATGCCAGCGAGCAAGCCGTCGTTGTCGTCCCCGCAAAAGCGCAGGGCTGTCCGGGGAAAGTGAGCGCTTCTCAAATTTGTCGTCCCCGCGAAAGCGCAGGGCTGTCCGGGGAAAGCCATGGGACCTTCGAACAAGGCGCAGATTTGCCTGGGTCCAGCATCTGGATGCCTGCGCCGAGACTCAGAATTTCTTTCTCGTCCCCGCGCAAGCGGCGCTTTCGCGGGGACGACAAAGCTTGGTGAGGGGGACGCAATGGGACTAGTTTAGTGCGCGCGGACGGGCAGGGGGCCGGCCATGGAGATGCATCAGATCCGCTACTTCCTCGCGGTGGCGGAGACACTCAATTTCACCAAGGCCGCCGAGCAGTGCCACGTGACGCAGCCGGCGCTCTCGCGCGCGATCCAGCAGCTCGAGGCCGAGGTCGGCGGTCTGCTGCTCCGCCGCGAGCGCACGCTCACGCATCTCACCGATCTGGGCCGGCTGATGCGCCCTTATCTCGAGCAGATCCTGCGCCAGGCCGAGGAGGCCAAGCAGCAGGCCAAGGGATTCCTGAAGCTCGAGCGGGCCGAGCTGCGCCTGGGCGTGCTCAACAGCATCGGCCCGCTCAACTTCACGAGCTTCCTCGGCCATTTCCATCACCGCCACCCGGGCATAAGGCTCGTGATCACCGAGGGTTCGCCGCAGCGCCTGATCGAGCTCTTGCAGCAGGGCGAACTCGAGGTCGCCATCATGGCCCAGCCGGTCGAGTATCCGGAACGTTTCCACGTCGAGCCGCTCTACGGCGAGCGCTTCATGGTCGCGTTCCCGCCCGGGCATGAGTTCGCGAAGCTCGAGGGCGTACGCCCGGCCGACATGGACGGCCAAGCCTATGTGCGCCGCCTCGCATGCGAATACCGCGCCTACATCGCCGACACGCTCAAGAGCAACGGCGCCAAATACGAGGTGAGCTACCAGAGCGAGCGCGAGGACTGGGTACAAGCCATGATCATGGCCGGCTTGGGCGTGACCAGCATGCCCGAATATTCGCCCGTGCTGCCTGGCTTGATGACGCGGCCCTATGTCGAGCCCGAGGTCAAGCGCACGGTCTCGCTGGTCAGCGTGTCCGGGAGGCGCCACAGCCCGGCGCTCGCGGCGTTCGTTAAGGCGGTGAAGGGCTTCGACTGGCCGCGCTAACGAGGCAGCCGAAGCGGCCCGCCCCGCAGCGCCGGCGCGATCGAATCGCTCGGAATCCGCTCCAATAGACTGACATCATTCCGGTCGTGAAGAATAACCCCCTCGAGCGGATCGAATTCGCCCTGCCAGGGCGCCTGCTCGATCGCGCGGCCGGCACTTGCATAACCCGCTTCCCAGCGCGTGCGAATGCCCGACGGGCTGAAATCGACGTCCTTAGTGTGATCCTCGTTGTCGATGCGGGGCGCCAGCAGCCGCACGACATGCATGCGCGTGAGGCAACCGTATTCAGTCAGATGGCGAACGGCCTCGCTGTTGCGCGCCTCCTCCGGGATATGCCGGACGAGTTCCTTGATGACATGGCGCAAGCGATGGGTCTGTTGCTGGCGTGCGATGTGGTTGGCGACTCGGCTCGAATACTGAATGTCTTTCTGGCGGTGAAGAACTTCCCAGATCGATGCCGGCTCCGGTCCCATCGGATTCCACATGTGAACGGCGAAGATCAGAGAATTGCGGCGAGGATTGTCCTCGAACACGACTTCGGTCGGCGTGTTGGAGAGTATCCCGCCGTCCCAATAGACCTCCCCGTCGATGCGCACGGCAGGGAAAGCCGGCGGCAATGCGCCGGAGGCCATGATGTGCTTGACGCCGATCTCGATATCGCGGCCGTCGAAATACCGCATCTGGCTGCTGCGCACATGCGCGGCACCGACCGTGAGCCGGGGCTTGCACCGATTGATGAGCGGAAAGTCCACGAGTTCGAGCAGCGTCTTTTCGAGCGGCGCCGTCGAGTAGAAGCCTGCTCTGTCCACGCCCAGCGGGACATGCGTGCCCCAGAAGGCGGGCGGATTGGGCTCGAAGAAGCTCGGGATGCCGGCGCTCAGCGTGTTCCAGTAGGACAGGGTCCGGGCCAGCGGCGGCCACACCCATTCGTTGTTCCAGATCGACCTGTGCGCCATGCGGCGCCAGAATTCCTCGAGTCTCGGCAGGCGGTTCGCCGCCTCGTTGCCGGCGATCAGGCTCGCGTTGATCGCGCCGATTGAAGTGCCGACGATCCAGTCCGGCTCGATGCCGGCTTCGTGCAGCGCCTGATAGACACCGGCCTGATAGGCGCCGAGCGCGCCGCCCCCTTGGAACACGAGGACGATCTGACCTGGCCCCGGCGCCGATTGGCCGTTCCCGCGCGCCTTGGCGGTGTGACCCGTTGCCTGCTTTTGCGTGCCTGCCATCTCGGCCTCCTGATGGGCGCTGTTTCGCGCCATGCTCGCGTCTGCGTTGGACCGAAGCTAAGGCGCCGCGCGTCGGATCCGAAAATGCCGAATGCTTGGCGTTTTGATAGCCGGGAGTTATCGCGCGATGCCGCGCGCCCGGGTCGACGTCGATGATGCGCGCGCATCGATACAAGAGCCACTCGGCATTTTCTTCGCCGCATCGGCGCGTTCATTCTCGCGAGGCAATGCAACCCGGGGTCCATTTGGTGCCCACGCGGAGGGATCGACGATGGCAATCTCGAGCGATGCTTCGGAATCGGCGGCGGCGGGCGCCGGCCACGCCGCGCACGGCGCGCTGTTGCGCTCGGTCGTCATCGGCTTGATCGGCTTCCTCACGCTCGTCGATCTGTTCGCGACGCAGGCGATCTTGCCTTCGCTCGTCAAGGCCTATGGCGTGTCGCCTGCGGCGATGGGCTTCGCCGTCAACGCCAGCACGATGGGCATGGCCGCGGCCTGCCTCGGCGTCGCCCTCGTCAGCAGCCACCTCGATCGGCGGCTCGGCATCTGGGTCAGCCTGGCGCTGCTGGCGATCCCGACCTCGCTGCTCGCGATCGCCCCGGATCTCGCCACCTTCACCGTGCTGCGCATCGCGCAGGGCGTGTTCATGGCCGCGGCCTTCACGCTGACCATGGCGTATCTCGCCGAGCATTGCAGCGCGCAGGAGACGGCCAGCGCGCTCGCCGCCTACATCACCGGCGTCGTCGCCAGCAACCTGATCGGCCGCCTCGTCGCCGGCTCGGTCGCCGACATGTTCGGCCTCGCCGCGAACTTCTACTTCTTCGCCGTGCTCAATCTCGCCGGCGCGGTTCTCGTCTTCATCAATCTCGATCGCATGTCGAAGATGGCGATGGCCGGACCCGCCGCGCGTTCGCCTTTGGCGAGCTGGGGCGAGCATTTGCGCAACCCGTTGCTGCGCGCGAGCTTCGGGATCGGCTTCCTCATCCTGTTTGCCTTCATCGGCACCTTCACCTACGTGAACTTCGTGCTGGCGCGCGCGCCGCTCTCGGTCAGCCAGATGTCGCTCGGCTTCGTCTATTTCGTCTTCCTGCCGTCCATGATCACCACGCCGTTGGCCGGCCGCACCGCGCTGCGCGTCGGGACCCGGCCGACGATCTGGATCGCCTTGCTTGTCGCCGGCGTCGGCCTTCCGCTCTTGCTCCTGCCGAGCCTGGCCGCGGTGCTCGTGGGCATGGTCCTCGTCGGCGTCGGCACGTTCTTCGCTCAGGCGGCGGCCACGGGCTTCGTTGGGCGCGCTGCAACGACCGACCGCGCGGCGGCAAGCGGGCTCTATCTCGCCAGCTACTACCTGGGGGGACTCGCCGGCGCCGCCGTTCTCGGGCAGGTTTTTGACCGCTACGGCTGGGATGCCTGCGTCGCCGGCGTCGGGATGTCCCTGCTCCTGGCGGCCTGGCTTGCCGGCCGCCTGCGGATGCCGGCCGCGGCGCGCGTTCCGGCGCATGCCGCGTAGTTCCGCCGAGGAGACCCAGGCTATGCCCCGAAAATTCGACGCCATCGTGATCGGCAGCGGCCAATCCGGGCCGTCGCTGGTCGAGCGCCTGACGCGGGAAGGGCTCGAGACCGCCATCATCGAGCGCAAGCATTTCGGGGGCACCTGCGTCAATGACGGATGCGTCCCCACGAAAACGCTGGTCGCCAGCGCCTATGTGGCGCACATGGCGCGGCGCGCCGCAGAGTATGGCGTCACCATCGGCGGATCGGTCGGCGTCGACATGCGACGCGTCAAAGCCCGCAAGGACGCGCTCGTCGAGCGCGGCCGCAACGGCGTCAGGGCGTGGATGCAGCGCTTGCCGAATTGCACGGTCTACGACGGTCATGCGCGCTTCGAGGGGCCGCGCACCGTTCGCGTCAACGGCGATCGCCTGGAAGCGGAGAAAATCTTCATCAACACCGGCGGCCGCGCATACGTGCCCGATGTTCCCGGCCTCTGCGAGATCAGCTATCTCACCAACACCGGCATGATGGACGTCGATTTCCTGCCCGACCATATGCTCGTCGTCGGCGGCAGCTACGTCGGCCTCGAATTTGCGCAGATGTACCGCCGCTTCGGCAGCAAGGTGACCGTCGTCGAGATGGCCGAGCGGCTGGTCGCGCGGGAGGATCCGGACATCTCCGACGCGATCCGCGAGATCCTCGAGAACGAAGGCGTCGAGGTGCGGCTCGACGCGAAATGCATCGCCGTCGAAAAGGACGGCAACCGGATCGCCCTGAACCTCGATTGCGGCGCGGGCGCGCGGCGCGTCGTCGGCACCCATCTTCTGCTTGCGGTCGGCCGGCGGCCCAACACGGACGATCTTGGCCTCGACAAGGCCGGGGTCGACACCGACGCGCGCGGCTACATCGTCGTCGACGACGGGCTGCAAACCAGCGTGCCGGGCATCTGGGCGATCGGCGACGTGAACGGCCGCGGCGCCTTCACGCACACGTCGTACAATGATTTCGAGATCGTGGCGGCGAACCTGTTCGACAAAGACCCGCGCCGCGTCACCGACCGCATTCCGTGCTATGCCCTCTTCATCGATCCGCCGCTGGGGCGCGTCGGCATGAGCGAGCGCGAGGTTCGCGCCGCCGGCCTCAAGGCGCTCACCGCCAAATACGCGATGACGTCGATCGGCCGCGCGCGCGAGCGCGGCGAGACCCAGGGCTTCATGAAGGTGCTCGTCGATGCCGAAACGGAGAAGATTCTCGGCGCCGCGCTGCTCGGCATCGCCGGCGACGAGGTGGTGCATTGCCTGTTGGATGTGATGTCCGCCGGCGCGCCCTATACCGCCATCTCGCGCGCCGTACACATCCATCCGACGGTGGCGGAATACTTGCCGACCATGCTCGGCGAGTTGAAACCGCTCGCGTGAGCAGAGGGGATACCAGCGTGAGCGAACTCGAATTGGCCGCCGTCGAATGGATTCGCGTCGTCGGCGTGGCCATCGACGTCTTTGGCGTTTTGATCATCGTGCTGGGGATCGGCTGGGCGGCGGGCCTCTATCTGGGCCAGCGCTCGGGCGGCGAAAAACTCGGGACATTCAAGATTCGAATCGGCCGGGCGCTCTTGCTCGGCCTGGAGGTGCTGGTGGCCGCCGACATCGTGAAGACGATTGCCCTCGAGGCAACGTTCATGAGCCTTGCCGTGCTGGCGGGCCTCGTCCTCATTCGCACCTTCCTCAGCTGGACCTTGGTGCTGGAGATCGAAGGCCGCTGGCCGTGGCAAGCCCATGCCGTCGTCGTTGGACGTGCGCTGGGCGCACCTGTTGCCAAGCACGGCCCCGATGGCACGGCTGAAGCAGCACGGCGCGACGCGCTCTCGGCGCGCGATGACGAGAGGTCGAAAGTCACGACGTGACGCAGCTCGATCGGATCGGGCACGTATCAAGGCGAGCGCGAGGTCTCGGTGCCGACCCTGATGATGGCCGGACGTGCGCGCGAGAAAAAGGGCCGCCCATGAGGCGGCTCTTTTTCGTTCGTCCTGTCAGCCGTCGGCGAAAGCGCAAGCGCGGCTATTCCCGCATCTTGCCGCCGGGCTGATTCTTGCCGGGTTGCTTGTCCTGCTGGCCGTCGTCCGGCCCGCCTTGCTGCTGCTTGCGGCGGCGCTCTTCCTCCGCCTGCTGCTGCTGTTGCTTGCGACGGCGCTCCTCCTCGGACATTTGTCCGCTTTGCTCGCCGCCCGGTTTCCAATTCTTGTCTTGATTCATCGCGTCCTCCCGATCTGAACACCATCGGCCGGGATCGGCCGATATGAAAATAAACGCACGGGAACAAACGGCGTTCGCGGGAGGAGGGCGGCGCCATCGCGCACAAAAGCGAAGCGAGCCGCCGGGGTCCGACGGCTCGCCGTTGGCAGTGGCCGAAGGCAGGTCGGGCTTATTCCGTCGTCGTGATGACGCGGGTGATGTAGCGCTTGCCGCCGCGCTCTTCGATGAAGAACTTCACGCTGGCGCCGGGCTCGTACTGCTTGACCGTGACGCCCTCCGAGATGAAGTACTGCGTGCCGTCCTCAAGGATGATGACGCGGTCCGCCGGGCGATAGGTCTTGATCACGCCCATCACTTCCTGCGCCAACGCGGGAAAGGTGAAAGCGAGCGCGGCGGCGAGCGCCGCCGCCGAAACAAGGATTTTTCTCATGTGCATGGTCCTCATGAACGTTGGGCCGTGGACGCGCCGCATCGGCAGCTCGTCAAGCGGCCGCTGAGCGCCCCTCTCAGAACGAGCCGGCGCCGGAGAACGCCGTATCAAATGCGCGTGACGCGCGTTCAGGCGATCCCGACGAGCGAAAGAAGGATCCCGACCACGACGACGAGACCGACGAGATAGATCACATAATTCATGGCGCAGCGCTCCCATTGCTTTCAAGGTAAACGCGCGGCCATGCCGCGGCGAGGCCGGCCTCACCGAGGCTTGAAGAGAAGGATCGCGGCACCGGCGCGGGACGGGTGGACGAACTCAGGGCCGGACGTTGCGTTCTATCGCTGCGCGCTTGGTCTGGGAGGACGGCATGGCGGCGACGCGAAACAGGGCGGCGGCGGACGTGGCCCGCGCGGCGATGGCGGCGATCCTCGCGCGCGACAAGGGCTCCATTCCGGCGCCCAACGAGCACGAGCCTCGCCGCGTGACCGCGCATCTCGGCGAATTCAGGATCGAAGCCGAATTCCCGCCGCGGCGCTCCGACACGTTTTTGATGATCGACCGCAACGGCGCGCCCAGGCTGAGGGCGCATGTCGAGCCGGTCTGGCGCAACGAGACGCGCAGCGACAGGATCGACATCGTCGATCTGCAGGGATCCGACTGGTTCGCGGACTTCCTGAAGCACGTTCCGATGCCGCCGAAGCCCAAGGCCCGCGCCGAAAAGGCCAAGAAGAAGCCGCGCCGCGGGGCCGCCTCGAAGACCGCGAAATCCCGCCGCGCCAAAGCCGCGCGCCGTAGCGGGGAGAAGGGCGGCACCGGCGCTCGCCGGCGGGGGCGCCGCACCTGAACGCCGGATGAACGAGATACTCAGCCTGCGTTTAGCGGATGCCTCGCAGAGTTGTCCTTCTGCGGGCCGCGAAGCCGCGGCCGGCGCGAGGAGAAAGCTCATGCTGAAGTTCGTCATGTTTGCGGTTCTCGTCGGCTCGTTCGCGGCCGCGGGCGAAGCGCTCGCGCGTCCCGGCCAGTGCTACACCCCCGACGGACGCCCGACGGGCCCGGCCTACGACGCCGCGCAGCCCGACCGCGAATGGGTTCGCTTCGTCGTCGCGCGCGGCGGCCGCTGCACCGGCGCCGACGAGGCGGCGGCCGACCCGCAGCCCCGCTTCACCGCGCACGAGACGCCCAATCACCGGCACCTGCTGCGCCACCAGGCGGCGCAGCGGAACTAGCGGTGCGGCGCGTTTCCGGCGCGGGCGGCGTTTCGGGCGGCCCCGCGAAGCATTGGGCGCCGGCCATCCAGGCCCGCGCGGACGCGCCCACGACCGTAAGACGCGTGTCGGCGACGTGGCGCACCTGCGTCACGACCTGGCAGAACTCCTCGGCGGCGCCCGCGATGAGATCGGACTCGCTCGGCGCGTTCCAGGTCCAGAGCTCGCCCGAGGGCGCCGCGAGCCTGAGATGGGGCGTGGGAGCAGGCGGCGCCTGGCCGCGCACTTTGAACGACCACTCGTAGGTTTTGACGCCGAGCACGGCGATGTTGCGGATGCGATCGCCGTTGCGGCGAACGACGCCGAGGAGATCGTAGACCGCCTGCCCATGCGCCCATGTTTCCATGAGCCGCGCGGTGATGGCCGAGCGCACGCTCATCGCCGGCCCCACCCATTGGACGCGCGCCGAGGGATCGGCGGCCGCGAAGCGATCCGTCATGGCGCCGGCGAAGCCACGCCACGCCGCGACCAGCGCGGCGCCGCTCAACGCGCCGAGCGCGCGCCGCTCGAACCGGCGCACGCCACCGCGTTCCGACAGGACCAGCATCACCTCGGCCGCGAGCGTGCGGAACGCCGCGGGATCGGCGAGCGAAAGATCGGCCGCCCGGTTCCAGAAGTGCAGGTGGCCGAGGATGTCCTCGACCGTCCAGCCCTTGAACGCGGTAGGTGCCGCGAGATCGCGTTCGCCGAGCGGCGCCACCAGCGCATGCAGCGCTTCGGTCTCTTCCCTGAAATCGATGGGCTGCTGGAACGTCGCCGCGGCCATGAACCATCCGTTGCTGCGAGGTTGAACTCGGATCGGAACGCCCCGTTCCCCGGGCGGGATCGGAACTCGATCGCATGCGCATCGTGTTCGCTGCGCTATTTGTGCTCAACGCCGCCTCGAAGCGGTCGATTTGCGTGCGCCGCGCGCTTGCGCCGGCGCACGCGCGTGGAGAACCGGAATGGACGGAATCATCTATCTCGTCGGGCTCGTGGTCGTGGTGCTCGCGGTCCTGTCGTTCTTCGGACTGCGCTGATTCGGAAGGGCCTGCGTCCGCGCGCGCTTTGCGCCCGGGCGCGATCGCGAGCGAAGGATTTCGCCATGGCAGAAACAGGCACTCCGGCCACCGTCGTTGCGACCTCGATCGACACGGGGCCCGTACGCTACGTCGACTGGCCTGCGATCTTCGGGGGCGCCGTGGTCGGCGCCGCCGTGGCCTTCGTGTTCGGCAGCTTCGGCGCTGGACTCGGCCTTTCGCTCGTGTCGCCCTATCGGGGCGAGGGCCTGCCCGCCTGGGGCCTCGAGGTTGGCATCGGCCTCTGGACGCTGTGGATCGCGGGCACGAGTTTCATGGCCGCCGGCTACATTACCGGGCGGCTGCGCCGCCGCCTGCCCGACACCACGGCGCATGAGGCGCAGATTCGCGACGGCGCGCACGGCATCATCGCGTGGGGCACGTGCGCGCTGATCGGCGCGGCGCTGATTGCCGCCGGCGCGTACGGCGCCGGCAACATCGCGGCCCGCGGCACTTCCGCCGCCGTCAACGCGGCGCCGGCCGTGGCGGCTCGATCGGGACAGGACCCGCGCGCGGGCCAGCAGGACGACGGCACCCACACGGTCATTGTCGAGCGGATGTTCGGCCCCGGCGATGAAAACGCCAAGCCCGGCGCCGAGGCCGCGCGCCGCGTGTCGGCCCGGATCCTCGCCGCCAGCGCCGCCGCCGGGAAGATGGCGGACGCCGACCGGACGTATTTGAGCAGGCTCGTCGCGACCCGCAGCGGCATCGACGAGCCCGCCGCGCAGGGCCGCGTCGATCAGGCGATGAAGGACAGCCAGGCTTTCGCCGACAAGGCCAAGCAGGCGGCGAACGCGGCGCGCAAGGTCGGCGTGGTGTCCGCCTTCACGATCGCGGCATCGCTGCTTATCGGCCTCGTGGCGTGCTGGTGGGCGGCGACGATGGGCGGCCGCCACCGCGATCAGCAGACCGTGTTTTCCTGGCTGCAGTGGCGCTGAGATCCGGAAGCCGCGGGCGGCCGTTCTAGCGCGCGCGCCGCGGCCGCGGCTCGCCGGGCTCCTCGATCGGCGGGGACTTTGCCGGCGGCTCCTTGCGCGGGCGCCGATTGATCGGCGGCGCGGGATCGTCGGCGGGGTTGCCCCCATCGGGCGATTGTTCGCTCTCCTGGTCGCGCGGCGGCTCGGGCGTGTTCGTGGGGCCGTGGTGCCGCTTCATGACGTGGGCCGCGGCGGCGGGGGATTGGGCGGGCCGGGATCGGGCCGGGGCAGCGGCGGCGGCACGCCGTCCGGCGCAGGCCCGGGCTGCGGCTTCGGCGCGGGCTGCTGGGCCGATCCGCGATCTTCCGAAGAGAGAATCATGCGAGAAAAACGCGCGCCGCGCGGCGGCGTTCCAGGCCCGGAGCATGGACCGGCTTACGGCGGGCGCTTGGCCAGCAGCCGGTCCGAGAGCCATCCGGCGCGCGCTCCGTCGGCCCACGGGCAGACTTCGAGGCAGTAGCCGCAGCCATAGGTCTTGACGAAGTAGGGCACGCATTTGTCGAAATCGACGTACCACTTCTCCGTGCCGCGCACGATCTGCTTCGCGTCGGCGATCGCGCCGGCCGGGCAGTCGGTCGAGCAGCGCAGGCAGGTGGCGCAGAGGTCCTCGACGCCGATGTCGACCGGCGCATCGTGCGCGAGCGGCAGCTCGGTCAGCACCGCGGCCAGGCGGAAGCTCGTCCCGATCTCGCGCGAGATGAGCGAGCCGTGCTTGCCGAGCTGGCCGATGCCGGCGGCGATGGCGAGCGGGATGTGGAGAATCTCCGCGCTCTGGCCGTAGGCGACCGCGCGCCAGCCCATTTTGCGGATGTGGCGGGCGAGGCGCAGCGCCGCGCGCCCGGCTTTGCGGTAGGCGCGCATGGTGCCGACGCCGCTCGCCGCGTCGGGCGAATGCCTCATGTCGCGCGGATCGTGCGCCACGGCGACGACGACGGCGTGCGGCAGCTCGATCGTGAACGTGTCGTAGACGCTGTCCTCGGTGACGGGGCCGATTCCCGCCTGCTCCGAGCCGAACCGCTTCGCCATGTCCTTGACGTGCGCGGCCGCCGCGGCGGGGGAGGCGAACGCGCGCCGCCGCTTCGCGACCGGCCCGCTGGAATTGCGCGCCGCCCAGCGGATCGACATCCAGAGCAGCAGGAGCTTCAGCGGCACGATCATGCCGAAATAGCTCTGCAGCGCCTCCCATTCGAGCGGCCGCGCGCCCGAGCCGTGAAACACTTCGCGCGCGCGCCGCCGCGTCGCCTCGCCGAGACCGTTGATGGCGTTGCCGGAGACCGGCGGCGTCTCGTAGGCGAACGGATAGACCGGCGGCGGCGGCCAGGGCGCCCGCCCGCTCGTCGCGCCGCCCGCGGACGAGGCGATCATACGCGGCCGCGGCGCAGGCGGTCGATCGGCAGCGCGCGCCCCTCGCGCTCGGCGGCCGCCGAGGCGCGGCGCAGCTTGCGGCCCACCGTCGCCCACATCCACAAGACCCGCGCGAGATGCGCGGCGAGGCGCCGGTCGCGCGCGAGCCGCCGCCGCCAACGAGCGGCGCCGAGCACGAATTCTTTCTCGAAACCGGCCATTCGGCGCTCCGTCCAAGCCGGCGAGTGTAGCGCGCGGTGCCCGCCCGCGCACGCCCTGGGACCGGCCGATGCCGCCTTCGGTTCGGGGCTTCGGCGCGGCGCTGATCCTTCGCCCGCCGGATGCTATCCTGCCGCGCGAGGTTGGGCGGCGCCCGCGCGCTCGGGCAGAAGAGGAACGGCAGCGACATGGGGCGGATTGCGTTCGCGTGCGCGATTGCGTGGGTTCTCGCTTTTCAGAATCCGGCGGCGGCGCAGGACGATGCCGCCCCGCTCTGCATCGCGGGCACGCCCTCGTTCACGCCGACCGAAGCCAACCGCCTGAGCTGCCAGGAGTTCGGCAAGCTGCGCCGGTCGAGCGCGGCGATCGTGCTTCTGCGCAAGCACGCCCAGAGGCCGAACTGCGAGATGCGGATCACGCGGCCCGCGACCGCCCGCGACGACGGCTCGTTCGTGCAATTTTGCGAGGTGCGCTGCCCGCCTCGCCCCGGTTCTCCCGGGTTCGATTGGCGGCCCTGCGGCAGCGGGCTGCGCGGCGGGACCGAGCCGCGCGGCGGGACCGAGCAGCGCGCGGGAACCGGGCGCACCACGGGCGTCGCGGCCTGCCAGGGCGGCGTATGGTGCGGCCGCGCGCTCGGCCTCGGACGCGAGAGCGAAGCCTGCGGTTCCTACCACCGCGAGGGCGACCGCTACGCCTATGCCTGGGTTCGCGGCCGGCGTACCTGCTTCGAAGGCGATATCACGCTCGTCCCGCGGTGACGCAGGCAGCGATCGCGGGCCGCGCCCGCACGGCGTGACGTGGAAAGAGGAGGGTCGGATCCACTCGAGATCCTGAACGTCAGAAGATCGCCTGACCCCTCTTGGGCCGTGGCCTGCGCCGCTTGGCGCGCTCGGCGGCGCCCACCAGCTCCGCCAGCAATTTGCGCGCCAATGTCTCCGGCGCCGACGCGCCGAGCCGCGCCTTCTTCGTCTTGCCGAGATAGGCGACGGTGACCGTGCTGCCGGCGACGGTGAACGACCCGTCATAGGCTTTCCGGCCGCGCTTGATCTGGACGGCCCCCGCCGGCGCTGCGGCCGATGGCGTCATGCGTTGCTCCCACGATCCTGCGCGCGATCCGTCGCTGCCCGCGCGATCGAAACCGGTCAAAGAAAGGTCTGAACCACAAGAGAGCACAGAGGACACAGAGTTAAGAACCCAACGCGCCTTCGGCGGAGTCTCTTCTCCGTGCCCTCCGTGTCCTCCGTGGTTAAATACGACCGCCGCGCCGTTAGGCGTCCTTGATCGCGCCTTTCACCTTGGCGGCGAGCTCAGGCGTCACCTGCTGAATGCCGTGCGCGCTCTTGGCGTGCTCGGCCGCGGCCTTCATGACTTCGCCCTCGTTGGCGCCGCGGGCCACGAAATCGCAGCCGGGCATGAGGTCGCCGCACTTCAATTGCTTCGCCATCGCATCCTCCCTTTCAAGGATGCAGAAACTATGCGCGGGATTTGCGGCTGACTCAAATCACGAAGGCGGCAGCGCATTCCGCGCGCCGGCGATCCTGGTGCGCCCCCTGCTTCGCCGCTCGGCGGGCTAGAGCGGGACGAGGGCTTCGACGGCGGCGACAAGGGCGACGGCCAGCAGGATCGCCGTCAGCGCGTATTCGACGATGGTGGCGCGGCCTTCCCTCTTGCGGAACTTCATGTCGGCTCCCCGATCCATGCGCGGAGCCGCAACCTATCGGGCGGCGGAGAAACATTGCGTTGCGCCGTGTGCTCAAGATTTGGTTTCGCGCCCCCGATTCGCGATTTTCTTGCGGGTCAGGCCGCGCGCTGCGGGGCGTGGCATTCGCGCGGCCAAGAAACGCATCATCTCTTCGATCGCGCCGCGGCGCGTATTCGTCCGCTGCGGCGGCAGCGTGCCTGCGTCCACCCTTCGTGGCCCGCTCGCCCTTCGCCGTCCGACCCGGAGCGGCGGCGCTCGGGGCCGGGCGGGCGCCTCGGGATGAGGTTGACTCCGGCCCCTTTCGCTCCTCACGCCGCGAGAGCGCCCGAGGCTTTCGCGATGTGCGTGGCGATAAAGTCCATGAGCGGGGGCGAGAGGCAGTCGTAGGGTTCCAGCCCCAGGGCCTTGAGGCGGCCGCGGATGGCGGCCATCGCCGCGGGTTTCGTGCCCGATTCAATGATCGACGACACGAAAGCCGCGAATTCGGGCGCGGCCGCGCCGGATTCCTGGAACAGTTCCGGGTGGATGAAATCGAACCCGTAAAGGGGATGGGCCTTGTTCTCGATGCGGCCGTACAGGTGAACGCCGCAGCGCTTGCAGGCGTGGCGCTGGATGGTCGCCTTCGCATCGACGACCGCGAGCTTGTCGCCGTTCTCGACGACGCTGAGCTTGTCGCGGGGCACGACGGCCACGACCGAGAAAATAGCGCCCTTGGGCTTCCAACACTTCGTGCAGCCGCAGGCATGGTTGTGCGCCACTTGCGACTTGGCGGCGACCTTCACCGGCCGGTCCGCGCATTTGCACACGAGGGTGCCGCCGGCAAAATTCGCCGAGCCCTTCTTGAGTCCGTGATCGACCGAGGGATGAATCGAGATCGTGTCGCCCATGGCGTCCTCCTTGTTGCATGTTCGAATTTCGAAAGGGGGCTGACCAGGTCTCACCCTTTTTCTCTTTTCTGCCTCCTACTCCGCCGCGGCGCCTCTGGCCGCGGGCGCGCGGTCGCGCTCTTCCTTGCGCAGGCGGCTCGAGCCCAAATAGCCGTGCGCCTTCAGGCGCGCGCCGGCGGCGAGAGTGTAGGCCGGATCCTCCTGGATGCCGAGGCCGTGCACGAACCGGTTCATGAAGTTGAACAGCGCGGTGATGGCGATGGCGATGTGGAGATCGTCCTCGCTCCAGCCGGCGGCGTAGACCGCGTCGGCATCGGCCTGCGCCATGCGCGATTGATCGAGCGTGAGCTTCCGCACATAGCGCAGCAGCGGCCTCAGCTTCTCGGTCACCGGAGCGGTCTCGACGTTTTCGACGAGCTGGGTCACCAGCGCCGGATCGAGGCCATAGGCCTTGGCCACCGAATTGTGGACCGAAGTGCAGTAGTGGCACTGGTTGAGCTTGGAGACGTAGGTGCCGATCAGCTCGCGGTCCGCGGCGGTGAGGGCCGAGGGCGAGTCGCGCAGGATCTGCTGGCAGGTCTCGGTCCAGGGATCGTAGATGTGCGGCCAGGTCTTGAACGCATCGAAGACCCTGGCATCGGCGGAGAGCTTCTTCAGGAACGGCATCGCATCCTCCCTCGCGGGCACTCGCTATTGCGGCAGCGCAAGGCTAGCGCGGGCGGGGCGGCGGGGCCAGAGCGCAGTCCTTTTCGGATGCAGTCGCGCGTGCCGCGGCGGCTGCCCTCACTTCCCATTTCGCCGCCAGGGCGGCGAAATGGGCCCCTTCTTTCCAGAGGGAGAGAGAAGAGTGAGCGCCGCTCATTTCTTTTCTCCCTCGGGGAGAGAAGGGGCCCAAGCAACGCCACTCGCGTTGCTTGGGAAGTGAGGGCACGGCGCCGCGCTGCGCTTGCGCCGCGCTGCGCTTGCGCCGCGCTGCGCTTGAGGCGCGCGCCCGGCTTCGGGCGCGCCGCGAAGGATGGATGCAAGCACGGCGCGCGCGGCGAGTGTTTCCACGGACGCGCGAGCGCGGCTCCCTTTGCGTTTTCGCCTGCGCCATGCATGCTGCGGCGGCAGGCCGGGCGCGGCGCCGGCGGCAGCGGAGGGTGCGGACGAATGACCGAGACCAAACGGCCTTCCTTCGAAGCCGGCGACCGCGTGGCGCTGTTGCGCGACCGCGGCGGGCTGAAGCGCGGCACGCAGGGGACCGTGACCAAGCGCCAGACGCTGCGCGGCGGCGTCAGCGTCAGCCCGGACCTCTCGGGCCAGACCGTGTTCGTCGTGTTCGACAACGTGATCGGCATGGTCCCCACGCCCGTCGACGAACTCGAGAAGGTGAAGAGCTGAGAGCCCGGGAGGGCAGTCGAGGGAGGGATGCAATGGCCGACCAGATCAAGCTCGAAGATCAACAGGTGCGCCACATCGTTGCGGCGATCCTGGCGTCCGGAATCATTGCCGCGAACGATCGCTACGCCAACGCGACGGCCGCCGTGAACCTCTACAAACTGGTTCGCCGCGTGGTTGCCGACAAGGGTCTTGGGGCGAGTTAGGTCCGCGACGGTCGGCATATTCCCGTTGCGGGATAGCGGAAGGCGAGTGCGCGCCATGGTTCGGATCTACGCGATCGTTCTTGCCGCCACGCTGGCCGCTATTCCCGAGGCGCGGGCTCAGCATGTCCGCGTTTGCGAAACGACGCCGCCGCCGTTTCCTCTGAACGCTTCGAACCGGATCGACCCGAACGAGCTTGCCGGCAAGTCGATGCTGTACGTGCGGCGCAGGCTGGTCGACCCAGGGGGATTTCTTCGCTTCCGCCGTGAGCTGCGGGGGGACGGATCGCAATCGTTGGTCTGTCGAGCCGGTCCATCGCCGGAGGGACCCTGGACACTCTGCAGGCAGTTCATGGCCCCTACCGGCGCGGTCGTGCACGGCGATCGCGAAATCGGCATCTGGACGATTCGCGGCGGCTATTTGTGCTGAGAATTTTCCGCCCTAGCTCGCGGCATCACGACGTGCTTTGGCATCTACCGCAGCGCGGGAAGGTTCTACGCAAAGACCACGACCGCGGTTCCAACTTGCATGGAGGGGGAGTTCACGGTCGGGCCGCTCACGGAGTGAAATGCCTTGTGGAAGATTCGCCGCTTCTGAGGGCCGAGCGGTACAACGTCTTGAAAAACATGGTGCCGCGGGACGGGATCGAACCGCCGACCCCCTGATTACAAATCAGGTGCTCTACCGACTGAGCTACCGCGGCGCCGGGCGCTCGGGCGCGCGATAGATAAGGCGGATCGGCCGGCGGGTTCAAGGCGCGCGGCCGGGCGCGATTTTCACGCTTGACAATGTTCGCTAAATGTTCTAGTCCGTGCGCACGGCCCTGGAATGGGCCGCGGCGCGGATTGGCTCTCGCTCGAACGGAGCGGCGGCACCGACCCCGCCGGGCGGATTGCGCGCCTCGTCACGCGATGCGCACGGATCGCGGCTGTTTGGACAAGTCGAATCTCGAAGCAGAAGCGGGCGATGGCGCGCGGCGGACGGCCGCGCCCGCGCGTGAACCGCGGCAAACGGCCGCCACGCGGGCCCACGTCTACAACTGCCAACATTCTGCAGATTTTTCGCGCCGGACCCGCGGCTCCAGCCGGGCTCTTTGGTATCCAGGCCGGGGGTTGGCTTTTGTTGGCTTTCCTTGGCTTTTCGGACGCCGCAAAAGCCAGCAAAAGCCAAGGTCGGCGGCGGGAAAAGGCCGCCAGAAGCCAAGCGAAGCCAACAAAAGCCAAGAGAAGCCAATCCGCTTTCGAAATACGCATCGCGCCGCCGGCACGGCAGCGCGCGGCTCCCTGCGGGCGCCGGAATCCCGACCGATGCGAAAGTAGGTGGGATGTAGGTGAAAGTAGGTGAATGTAGGTGAAAAAGGGGGGAGGGTTACCCGCCCGGCCGCCCGCCGGTGGCAACTTTTGTGTACCGATGTCTACAAATGTCTACCAATGTCTACCCGGGCGGCCCCCCGGGGGCGGCGGGCTCGCCGAGGAATGCCGTGATCGCCGCCGAGACTTCGGCGCTGGTGGTGAAATCGATCTCGGGGACGCGCAGCGGCACCCAGTGGAAGCGCTCGTAGAAGAGGCGCCCTCGATGCGGCGGGCGCGTATAGTCGTGGCGCGGCAGCGGACGGAAGCTCTCGCGGAACGGCGCGCCTCCGCCGCTCTTCGAGCGGACGCTCACGGAGCGCAGGTTGAACGCCTCGGAGCGGTAGAGGCGGAGCAGGCGCGTTTTCCAGCGGCCCTCGTCTTCGTCCGCGGGCGCCACCGCCGTTTCGCCGCCGCGGACATCGGGGAATTCGTTGGCCCGGCCGCGCGGCCCTTGGCCGGCATTGTTGTATTCGGCGAATTCCCAGGCGGCGAGCGCCGGGTGCTCGCGCGTCGCCGCGAAGGCGAGCGCGTTGGCGCAATCGTGGTCGGCGTGGGCGCCCTCGTAGGCGGGGACCCAGAGCGTGTCGATCGCGTGTGCGGCGATGGTGTCCGTGACGCGCCGGTACGCCGCCGGCAGCGCATGGCGCAGGCGCCGCGCCGCGAGCCCGTCGTCGGCAAGGCGCGTGATGCCGAGTTCGCGCGCCGCGGCCGCCGCTTCGCGCCGGCGCGTTGCGACGCGGGCGCCGTGGCGCATGCGCATCCAGGGCCACAGCGCTTCCTTCGGCGGGCAGCCATGGGTGAGGTCGAGGCCGAACACGGACGAGCCGCTTTTGAGGGCGCGCCGGATCGCCAGCGCGGCGCCCACCACCTCGTCGTCGGGATGCGGAACGAGGATGAGAATGCGGCGTCCGTACACGAGGTGCCGCAGCCTCAGCGCGCGCCGGCGGAGGCGCGCGCCGGCGCCGCGGCGCCCGGCGCCGTGCCCGATCCCGCCGCGCCGGCCGCGGCGGCCGCCCAGACCGGCAGCAGCTGCTCGGCCACGACGGTGCGCCAATCGCTGAAGCGCAGCTCCATCGCGCGGCGCGCGGCGCGCCCCATCGCGGCGCGGCGCGCGGGGTCGGCGAGCAAACCGGCGATGGCCTCGGCCCAGGCCGCGGCGCCGCCCTCGACCGCGACTCCCGCCGCGACGCCCGTGGCACCCGTGCCGACCAGCCCGCGCGCGGCGGCGCGCGCGCTCACCAGCGTCGGCAGGCCCGCCGCCATGCCCTCGGCCACGACGTTGCCGAACGTCTCGATCTCGGACGGGTGCGCCAGGATATCGGCGCCGGCATAGAGCCGCGCCATGTCGTCGCCGGCGACGATTCCGGGGCAGCGCGCGTGGGGCCCGAGCAGCGCGGCGATGCGCGCGCGGTCCTCGCCCTCGCCGGCGCAGACGAGCACCAGCGTCTCGCCGCGCGCCGCCAGCGCGCGCACCGCCTCGGCCAGCACCATCACGTTCTTGCCGACGTTCACGCGCCCGACGCAGAGCACCACCGGCGTATCGGGCGGCACCGCGAATGCCGCGGCGAGCCAGGCGCGGTCGCGCCGGCGCGGATGGAAGCGGTCGAGCTCGAGGCCGCGCGGCAGCGGCAGCACGCGCGCGGCCGGCAGCACGCGGCGCGCGCGCTCGCGGTCCTGCTCGCGCGGCCCGAACACGAAGCGGCACGCGGCCTGGTGCCGCGCGAGCTGCGCGAGCTTCCGCCGCTCGGCGCGCGCATCGACCCCGACGCGCTCGAGCAGCCAGCGCGCAAGCCGGCCGCGGCCGAGCATGCGATGCACGGTTTCGGCGGTGTAGAGGCGCGTGTAGCGCGGCGTGTCGGTGTGCACCGAGTTCACGAGCGGCGTCCCGCGCCGGCGCGCGGCCGAGAGCGCCGTGCGCGCGTAGGCGAAGAACGCGTCGGTCGTGTGGATCACGTCGTGCTCCGCGAGCGCGCGCGCGAGGCGCGGATGAAAGGGCGCCAGATCGGTGTGGTCGGGCACGTGCGCGAGGAAGCGGAGGCGCTCGCTGCTGAACACCGGCTTCAGCAGCCGATAGCGCACATTGGGCGCCAGCACGTGCGCGCCGGGTCGCGCGGCGGCGAAGTAGACCGTGAGATCGAGGCCCTCGAGGCCGGCGGCGCCGGCGGCGGCGCGCTCCCAGAACTTCACGTGCCCGCCCGCCGACGGCGTCCAGAACAGGTCGACGAGCACGGCCACGCGCAGCGCGCGCGGCGGCGCCGGTTCGGCCGGCAAGGTCGGTGCCTCTGCATCCAAGGGACGAAATCTCCAGCGGCGGAGCCCCGCCTCTTAACGCAAGCGCCGGGCGCGCTCAATGCGCTCGCGGAAGTGCCGAAGCGCAACGAAAATCTCGATTTCCGCGCCGGTTTCCGTCTATAAACGGGCGCGCTCCGCTCCGCTGAAGGGATCGAGAGAGCGCCGCCCATAGTCCCACCGATGAGCCATGGCGTCCGACGACGACGAGGTCGACGACTACCGCAACACGCTGCCGGAAAACTCGGTTCTCGAGGACTACCGGATCAAGCGCGTGCTCGGCGCCGGCGGCTTCGGGCTGACCTATCTTGCGCGCGATCTGCGCGAGGACGCCGAATCGCCGATGCGCAGCGTCGCGGTCAAGGAATACCTGCCGTTCGAGATCGCGACGCGCATGCCCGACGGCATCCAGGTCGGCATCCTCTCGGAACCGGATCGCGAGGATTTCATGTTCGGCCTCGAGAAATTCGAGCGCGAGGCGCGCACGCTCGCGCGCTTCAAGCACCCCAACATCGTCGAGGTGCGCCGCTTCTTCCGCGCCAACGGCACCGCCTACATCGTGATGAAGTACGAGCGCGGCGTCGATTTCGAGAGCGTGATCGAAAGCCCGGACGTGATGTTCGAGGAGGATCTGCGCTCGATCCTGCGCCCGCTGCTCGACGGCCTCGGCGCGGTGCACAACCAGGGCTTCCTCCACCGCGACATCAAGCCCTCCAACATCTACATCCGCAAGGACGACCTCTCGCCGGTGCTGCTCGATTTCGGCGCGGCGCGCGCGGCGCTCAAGACCAAGAGCCAGAAGATGACGGCGCTGGTGACGCCCGGCTACGCGCCGTTCGAGCAGTATTCGTCCGACGGCAACAACGGCCCGTGGTCCGACCTCTACGGGCTCGGCGCCGTGCTTTACGCCGCCGTCACCAAGGACCGCCCGCGCGAGGCGACCGAGCGCATGGCGGCGCTGGTCAAGGGCAAGAAGGACCCGCAGATCCCCGCCGTCGCGCGCGCGAAGAATCTGTTCAGCGAGGATCTGCTCGCCGCGATCGACTGGGCGCTCAAGGTTCCCGAGCAGGACCGCCCGCAGACCGTCGAAGAATTCAAGGACGCGCTGGGGTTTTGAGGTTCAGCGTCGGCCCTCACTTCCCGATCGACGCCAAGAGGCATCGATTGGGCCCCTTCTCTCCCGGAGGGAGAGAAAATGAGAAAGGAAGCGCGCGCCTCTATCTTCTCTCTCCCTCTGGGAGAGAAGGGGCCCATTCGCCCCTCGGCGAATGGGAAGTGAGGGCAGTCACCGCCCGAGCTGCTTCATTGCCGGCTCAGGATAGCGCAAGCCGGACGTGACCCCGACCGGAAACGCGCGCTCGAGCTCGGCGATCTCGGCGGACGTCAGCGCAAGCTCGAGCGCGGCGACGTTCTCCTCGAGCCACTTCCGGCGCTTGGTGCCCGGGATCGGCAGGATCTCGTTGCCCCGGTGCAGCACCCAGGCGAGCGCCAGCTGCGCCGGCGTGCATTTCTTCTTCGCCGCCATCGCTTCCAGCGCCGGCAAGAGCGCCGCGTTCTTCGCGAGATGCTCCTTCTGGAAGCGCGGATGCTCGTGGCGGCGGTCCTTCTCGGGCAGCGCTTCGGGCGCCTTGAATTGCGCGGTCAAGAATCCGCGGCCCATCGGCGAATAGGCGACATAGGCGATGCCGAGTTCGCGGCAGGCGGGCAGCATCGTCTGCTCGGCGTCCTCGCGGCTCCAGAGCGAGTATTCGGTCTGCAAGGCCGCGATCGGCGCCGCCTTCGCCGCGCGGCGCAGCGTCTCGGCCCCGGCCTCGGACAGGCCGATGAAACGGATCTTGCCTTCCTTCCGGAGCGCGTCCATCGCGCCCACCACGTCCTCGATCGGATTCACCGGATCGACGCGGTGCAGGTAGTAAAGGTCGATATAGTCCATGCCAAGCCGGGCGAGGCTCGTCTCGCACGCCTTCTTGACGTAGGCCGTGCCCGTTTCCGCGATCCCGTCGGGATTGCGCCGGTTCTTGACGCCGTTGTGGAACTTCGTCGCAAGGAACGCCTTGTCGCGCCGGCCCTTGAGCGCCCGGCCGAGCAGCTCCTCGTTGTGGCCGTCGCCGTAGAGCTCGGCCGAATCGAGATGGTCGATGCCGAGCTCGAGCGCGCGGTGCACGGTCTTGATCGACTCGGCGTCGTCGCGCACGCCGTAGGCCATCGACATGCCCATGCAGCCCAAGCCGAGCGCCGACACCGAAAGTCCGGTGCGGCCGAGCGGGCGCTTCTTCATGCGGGTGCTCCTCAGAAGATATAGGTGAACGGCGTCTTGCCGAGGCGGATCATACCGGCCAATTCGCGCGTCGTCTCGATGTCCATGAAATAGTGGGCCTTGACCGCGTGCATATCGCGCATCGCGCGCTGAATCGGATTGTCGAGCGCCAGCGCGGAGCCGCCGGCCGCGAAGAAGATCATCTCCGTCGCCTCGTAGCAGAGCTGAACCGCGTAGGCGACGTGGTTGCGGCAATCGGCGCGCTCCTTGACGCTCATCGGCGCGCCGCTGCGCCCGCAGTCCATGATGCGCCGCGCGTTGGCGTGGAAGAGCTGGCGCGCGGCGTGAATCTTCGCCGCCGCCTCGCCGATCTGACGATCGGTGCGCACCATCTGCGACTGCACGACGTTCATCGGCGCCAGCACGCGCTTGTCGGCGCCGGCGATGAGCGCCTCGAGCGCGGCCTCGGCGATGCCGGGCGCCGGGCTCGCGAGCGAGGTGACGAGGAAAGCGTAGTAGGGCACGCGGAAGAGGGTGCCGGCGTGCAGCGCACGGCCCGGCGCGCGCCCCTCGACGGTGTCGGGAATCGAGATGGAACGGTACTCGGGCACGAACGCGTCTTTCACGACGATGGTATGGCTGCCCGTCGCACCAAGGCCGGCCGCGCGCCAGTCGCCGAGGTTCAGCACGTCCCGCATCGGCAACAGGAAAAGCCGCGCATTCGCCTTGGGGCGCCCGTAGAGCGTGCCTTCGAGCGGGACCTCGTTGCCGGCCTCATCGACGACCGCGGCGCCGAGCATCGTCCACCAGCCGTGGTCGCAGCCCGAGGCGAACGGCCAGCGCCCCGAAAGCACATAGCCGCCCGCGGCCTTCTTCGCCTTGCCGCGCGGCGAGAGCACCGCGCCGATGTGGAAATTGGGATCGGCGCCGAGCGATTCCGTCTGCGCCCGCTCGGGAAAGTGCGCGGCGATCCAGCTGTGCTGCTGCCATACCGAGAGGCACCAAGCGGACGAGCCGCAGCCCTTGGCGATCTCCCAACAGGTCTCGAGACCGGCTTCGAGATCGAGCTCGAAGCCGCCATAGCGCTTCGGAATCCAGATTTTGCAGAGCTCCGCCGCCTCGTAGTCGCGCACGGTCTGCTCCGGCAACCGGCCTTCCTGCTCCGCCGCCATCGCGCGCAGGCGCAGGACCGGCGCCAGCGCCTGCGCGCGCGCGACGAGCTCGGCGGGCGCGGGCGGCGCTTTGGCGGGCGTGCGGGCGTCGTTCATGGGTTGAGCTTGTTGGCGAGCTCGACAAGCCGCCGCACGGCAAGCGCCGCCGCGTTGTGCACGGCCTTGTCGACGAGCAATCCGTCCTCGTTGAAGGCCTTCTCCGCGAACGCGATGTGCACCGTCTCGGGCACGAGGATCACGCGCATCACCTGGCACGAGACGCGGAGATGCGCCTGCTGGCGCGAGCCGCCGACAGGGCCGGCCGAAGCCGACAGGATCGCCGCCACCTTGCCCGCCATCACCGCACAGGTCGGGTCGCCGTTGCAGGGGCGCGAAACCCAGTCGATCGCGTTCTTGGTGAGCGGCGCCACGCCGCCATTGTATTCGGGGGTCACGATCAGCAGCGCGTTGTGCTGATGGAAGAGCGCGCGCAACCGCAGCATGCCCTCGGGCCAGCCCTTGGCCTCGATGTCGCCGTCGTAGATGGGTAGGTTGAAGTCGCGGAGATCGATCTCGGTGATGTCGGCGCCGAGCGCGCGGCCCTCGCCGACCGCGATCGCGAGCAGCTTCTTGTTGAGCGAGCCTTTGCGCGAGCTGCCCGAAAAGGCGAGGACCTTGGCCGGCATGTCGGTTGTCTTCCCGTCTACTCCGCCGCCGCGCGCGGCCGCTCCCATATGACGGGAAACACCGCGTCGTCCGCCGGATAGGCGCCCACCGGCACTTTCGGCGGGTTCGGAATTTTCACCGTGTAGGGCCGCGGGTCCCATTGCACGTCGTCGCCGAGGAAGCGGATCGAGAGCCCGATGCGCCCCTGGGTCGCCGATTTGTTGCCGCCGGCGCCGTGCACGGTCAGCGGGTGATGGCAGACGACGTCCCCGGGTTCGAGTTCCCAGGAGAGGAGCTTCAGATCGGGGCCGCCGTGGCGCTCGGTGAAGTTCGGGCACGGCTCGAGATCGGGATTGGCGAAGGCGGGATCTTCGTCGGGCGTCACGGGCCGGTAGAACTTGCCCCATTTGTGCGAGCCCTTGATGTATTCGACGCCGCTCGATGCCCGGGTCACCGGCGTGAAGGCGACCCAGAGCGAGACGAGATGCTCGCCGCGGAAGGGCCAATAGGGCAGGTCGTGGTGCCATTGCGTCGGCGCCGAGGTGCCGGCTTCCTTGATGAAGAGCTGGTCGTACCAGAAGCGCACGCGCCGAACGCGCATCAGCGCGGCCGCGATCTCGGCCGCCGGCGATTCGTCGCGGAACGCCATGAAATCCGGGTCGAGCGCGCACATGAACACGTTGGAATAGAAGCGCGCGGTCTCGCCCGGCTTCTGGACGATGCGCTTGCGCCCGATACCGCTCTCCATGAATCGGATCGAGGCTTCGCGCATGCGCTCGGTCCACGCGCGGTCGAACATGCCGCGCAGGCACACGACGCCGTCCTGCTCGTAGGTGCGGACGTCGGTCTCGCTGACGGGGCGCAAGGGATTGCGATTCATGGCGTGGCGTCCTCCTCGCGCAAGAAAGGCGCGCCGCTTGGCGTCGGTCAAGGCGGCAGCGGCGCCTGTCCGCGTGGCGGACACGGAAAGCCGAAACCAGGATTTACATCAAGAAGCGGGCGCGAAACGCTGGCACGCTCGGCCGACCGTCACGGAGTGCAGCCATGTTGAAGCGAAATCGCCATCCTGGTTCTTGCCCTTGCCTTCGCGTCGCCGGCCTTGGCCGCCGGGCATTTCGCGCTGATCAAGGCCAGGTTCGAAAACGTGAAGGACGACGTCGTCGACGAGGTGGCCAAGCGCGGCCTCGTGATCGACCACACGGCCCACATCGGCGCGATGCTGGACCGCACAGCGAAGGAGGTGGGCGCCACGAAGAAGGTCTACGCGCGCGCCGCGGCGATCCAGTTCTGCTCGGCCCCGCTTTCGCGCAAGACGATGGAGGTCGATCCGGCAAATATCGTCTTCTCCCCATATGTGATCGTGATCTATTCGCTCGCGTGGGACCCGGCGACGGTTCACGTCGGCTATCGCCGACCGCAATCCGCGGGCTCGCCCGAATCGCGCGCGGCGCTGAAGGCGATCGACGATCTCCTCGCAGGCATCGTGAGGGAAGCGGTGAGAAGTAGCGCACAATAGTCCCTTCGCGAGAGCGGGGAGTGTTAGGGTGGGGTAAGCGCGCGTGCGGAAGCGCATTGCTCACTTCTTGCGCCTATTGGGCGGTGGAAGGCTTGTCGCCTTGCCGAGCAGCGCCTCCGCTTTCGCGCGGAGCGCGGCGCGATCGCTTGCCGGCATATTGTCCCAGCGCACACCTCTAAGGGCGCCGTCGAGCGCATAGAGCATGTTGAGCGTGATTGCGCGGCCGAAGCGGTGCCTCAACCGAGCATAGGCGGCGAGCGCACCCATCTTGCGTAATTCCGCTTCCGAGGCGACGCCGATTTCGGCGAGCTGACGCGCCGAGACCCTGCCGAGATTGATCAGCGCCTCGAGGGGGCGGCCGCTCATGCTTCGCGGGCGAAGAGCCGGCGCGCCTCGCGCCGCAGCACCTTGCCGACGGCGCTCTTCGGCAGCTGGTCGGCGACGTGAATCTTCTTCGGAGCCTTCACCGAGCCGACGCGCTCCTTCAAGAAGGCGACGATGTCGCGCTCGTCGAAGCGTTGCCCCGGCTTCAGCTGGATCGCCGCTTCCACGCGCTCGCCCCATTTGGGATCGGGCACGCCGAACACGATGCATTCGTGCACCGCCGGGTGCTGCGCCAGCGCCGCCTCGACGTCGGTCGGATAGACGTTGAAGCCGCCCGAGATGATCATGTCGCGGATGCGGTCCTTGATGAAGAGATAGCCGCGCGCGTCGAGCGCGCCGGCGTCGCCGGTGTGGAGCCAGCCGTCGATCACGGTCTTTGCGGTTTCCTCGGGCATGCCGAGATAGCCGTTCATCACGAGATCGCCGCGGCAGACGATCTCGCCGATCTCGCCGGGCGGCAGGAGGCGGCGCTTGTCGTCCATGATCGCGACATCCATCAGGAACGTAGCGCGGCCGACCGAGGCCAGGTTGCGCTCGTCCGCGAGTTCGCCGGAAGCCATGCAGGTGATCATCATCGGCGCTTCGGTCTGCCCGTAGATAACCTCGATGCACGCGCCGAACTGGGCGCGCGCCTCGCGGATGCGGTCCGGCGGCATCGGGGCGGCGCCGTATTGGAGATGCCTCACGCGCGACACGTCGCGGCGCGCGAAGCCGGGCTCCGCCATCACCGCGTAGATCATCGTCGGCGGCATGAAGGCGGTGGTGACGCCCGTATCGTCGATCGCGTCGAGGATCGACGCGGCCTTGGGCTGCTCGAGCAGGACGTGGCGCCCGCCCACCGAGAGGATGGGCAGCAGGTAGTGCGACGAACCGTGGGTGACCGGCGCCGCGCAAAGATTCACGTCGTCGGCGCCGAAACGGAAATGGTGGAGATAGCTCGCAATCGAGGTGTTCACGCAGCGATAGGATTGGACGACGCCCTTGGGCCGGCCGGTCGAGCCGCCGGTGAACTTGATCGTCTGCGCCGCGGCGAGCGGGAGGTCGTGCCGCCGCGGCCGCGCGCCGCGATGCGCGGCGACGAGCGCCGCGATGCTTTCCTCGCGTCGCCTGCCTTCGGTCTTGCCGAGGAGGATCGGCGCGTCGGGCGGCGCGAAACGGTCGAGGCAGTTCTCGTCGGCGACGACGAGATCGAGCCGCGTCGAGCCGATGATGGCGTCGAGCTCGGGTCTGCCGTTGCGCGGGTTGAGCGCCACCGAGGTATGGCCCGCGGCGTAGACCGCGAGAATCGCCGTCACATGCTCGATCGTGTTGTAGCCGCAGATGCCGATTCGCGCCTGGGGCGCCCGCAATCGCTGTTGCAATGCCGCGGCCAACGCGTCGACGCGCCCGACCAGCTCCGCATAGGTGAACCCGCGCGCGCCGTCCTCGATCGCGACGGCATCCGGCCGGCGGCGCCAGCCGCGGTAAAGATTGTCGATCGGATACATGAAGTGAGCGGCCGGCGCGAAAGGCGCCTCAAGCCGTCGCGGGCGCTGCCTCGGCCTCCCGCCGGCGCAGGACCGCTCGCCTCTGCTGCGTGAGCGTGCCCATATACACAACGGGATCGTCGAACACGGGATTGGCGACGATCCGCGCGAACTCGGCATGTTCGGGATGTTCGGGCGCCCAGACCTGCTGGTCGCGGTGCTCGGCTATGGTCCAGGTGCCCCAATTGTAGGCCTTGGAGAAATGGACGCGGTCTACGTTGAAGCGGCGCCCTAGCTCGACGAACTGCGGCATCTCGCGGAAATTGGCCTTTTGCACGACGAAAAAGACCAAGAGCTCGCGGATGCCGCCGCGGCGGCGAAGCTCGCCCAGCATCTCCATGTTGCGCATGAGCTGCGCCCAATCTCCGCCGCGGCGGGTGATCCGGTATGTGGCCTCGGTCGCGGCGTCGATGGAGACGCTGATCGTGCCCATGGCGCCATGTATCTTCTCGAGGCTGGCCCAGGTTTTCTCGGTCAGGAGCACTCCGTTGGTCTGGAAATTCACCTGCATGTGGGGAAAATTCCTGCGGTCCAGCGCGAACAGGAACTCGCGGAACACGCGGGACGCGATCGGGTCGCCCGAACCGGTGACGCTGAGGACGAACGGTTGGTCGGTCGGCTGGGCCAAGACATCTTGGACGAACCGATCCTGCAAACGCTTGCGCGCCTCGTAGGCTGGCCCATCGTTGAACTGGATGCGCTTCGTGCGGCAGCTGGGGCAAGCGAGATTGCAGGACTTGTCGTTCATGAGATTGATGAAGGTGGGGATCCCCTCCAAGACGGTCTTCTTCTTCTCGATGATGTCGCTCAGACGCGGATCCTTCTTCGCCTCGGCGATCGTGGGAAGCGAATCCGCCTGGATCTCGGGGCAAAGCGAGTGATTGCAATAGGCGAAGGTGCCGTCATGGATGCTGCGGCGCACCGCTTGGGCCGCCTTCGAATTCCAGATCTCGCGGGCACGCCCCTCGTGGAGGTTGCCCGCGCGCTCGCGCACCCAGGCCGGGCAGCAGAGATAGACGCTGCCGTTCTCTTGTAGCTCGAAGGTTTCGAACGGGCGGCGGCAGAAGCGCCCCGCGAGTTTCACGCTTGCGCGCTTCTGGCGCCGGAACTGCATGCGCAGGCGCAACTCTTCGAACCGCTCATAGACATGCGTCAGGTGCCGCCAGAACGGGGACCCGATGCGGGTTTCGATGAAGCCAAAGACGTGGGGAACCAGCCGCACAAGCCCGACCGCTAAAGATTGAACGGGCACCGAACCGCCGGAAATTGGAGCACTATTTGCGGCCTGGCGCAACGACATCCTCGGAAGGGACATCCGGCTGACGGGCGGCATGCGATCGTCGCGGACAGCCGCGGCTCAGTTTTTCGTTTTCGGCCTGCTCTCCGGAACGTGCTCCGGTCCGCCCTGCTGGGCGAGCGCCTTCTCGATCTTGGCGGCGGCGGCGCGCATCGCCGGCAGGTAGCGCTCGGCCACCTGCTCCATGGTCATGGCCGACAGGATGTAATGGACGTTTATGCAGGCGAGCGGGCGCCCGTGCCACATCACTGGCACCGCGATCGACCCCGTCTTGGGCGAGATGCCGCCCTCGCGGAAGCCGTAGCCGCGCCGGCGTACCTGGCCGAGCAATGCCGCGACCGCGCGGCCGTCGCGCGCCAGCGCCGCATCGGGCCGGCTGGAGGCGGCCAGCGAGCGCAGGATCGTCTCTCGTTCCGGCTCGCTCACATGGGCGAGGTAGGCGAGGCCGAGCGAGGACAGCAGCACCGGCGCGCGGAACCCCGCCTTCTCGCGGTTGATCGAGAGCGGGCTGCTGGCGTGCGTCGTCTCGCGGATGACCATCGCATCGCGATCGAAGGTGGCGATGTCGGTCGGCCACACGATCGCGTGCCCGAGCTCGGCGATGATCGGCGCGGCGACATCGGTCATCCACGCTTCGTCGTCGAAGCCGTCGCTCAACGCGCGCACGGCGATCGTGAGGCGATAGATGTCGGGGCGCGGGCCGCGCGCCACGTAGCCGGCGCCGATCAGTGTGTCGAGCAGGCGGTAGACGGTGGGGCGCGGCAATCCGGTGGTGCGGGCGAGCTGCAGCGCGGTCGCGTAGTTGCTCTCATTGAGCGCGCGCAGGATCGCGAGCCCGCGCGTCAAGCCCCGCACGCGGCGCGCGGAGATGCGTGCGCCCGGTTCGCGCGAGCGCACCGAACGCGGCGTAGGCGAAGGGCGCCGGTCGGGCGAGTGCAAGGATCGGCTCATTCGATAGCGGGCATCGTTCGAGCCTACCGCCGCGGCCCGTTTAGGGACAAGCTCTGTCCGCTGCGTGGACAGGCGCCGGACGGGCGTTGACCGCCGCGCGCGCGCCGCCGATTTTGGACTGGTGACGGAGCCCGGGCTCCGGCGTAGGCTTTCGGAAAAGGGCGATGGAGAAAGACGCCGCGCTCATGTCCGCCGCATCGGCCACCGTCGCGTTCAGCCATTTCGGGTTCTACGTCAAGGACCTCGAGAAGATGCGCGGCTTCTACTGCCGCGTGCTCGGCTTCGTCGAGACCGACCGCGGCATCGCGCGCGGACGCCCGCTCGTGTTCCTCTCGCGCGATCCCCGGGAGCATCACCAGATCGTCCTCGTCGCGGGCCGCTCGGGCGGCCTCGACGAGCTCGTCATCAACCAGATCTCGCTGCGCGTGGCGTCGCTCGCCGAGCTGAAGCGGCGCTTCGCCCTCGTCAAGCGCGAAACCGAGGTCTCCGACATCAACCCGACCGATCACGGCACCGCATGGTCGCTCTATTTCCGCGACCCCGAGAAGAACCGCATCGAGCTGTTCGTCGATTCGCCCTGGTACGTCGAGCAGCCGCGCGTCGATCCGCTCGATCTCGACGCCAGCGAAAAGGACATCGTGGCGCGCACGCGCGCGGCGATCGAGAAGCATCCGAGCTTTCGGCCGATCGAGGATTGGCAGCGGGAGTTCGCGGCGAAGCTCACGAAAAAGATGGAAGAGGCGGTCCGCTAGCCGGGCGGACCGCCGCCTGAACCTGAGGGAGGAGACCACGATGCGTAAAATGCTGTTCGCGGCGAGCGCATTTGCCGCCACGACGCTCGCAGTCGGCGCTGATGCGCAGGAGAAGCTGAAGTTCGCGGTGTTCACGCCCGACAACGAGATGACGCACCAGATCGTCATGAAGCCATGGGCCGCGCAGGTGAGCAAGGATTCGGGCGGCGCCGTCGAAGTGCAGACCTTTCCCAACGGCGCGCTCGGCCGCAACCCGGGCCTGCAGAGCAAGATGCTGCACGACGGCATCGCCGATATCGCCTGGGTGATCCCCTCCTACACGCCCGGCGTCTACCTCGACGACGATGCGTTCGAGCTGCCCAACATCATCCAGGATTCGACGGAGGGCTCGGTCGCGGCCTGGCGCCTGCTGCAGAAGAACATGCTGCGCGGCTACGAGCCGTACCACATGATCGGCCTGTTCGTGACCTCGCCCTACACCTTCCACACCAACTACAGGGTGACGAAGGCCGCGGACCTGAAGGGCAAGAAGATCCGCGCCGTCGGCGCGATCTCGACCGAGTCGGTGAAGGCGCTCGGCGCGGTGCCCGAGGGCATGCCGTTCACGCAGCTGGTCGAGGCGATCTCGCGCGGCGTGATCGACGGCACGACCGGGCACCCGATCGCGATCTTCGATTTCGGCGTCGTGCGCGTCACCAACAGCCACTATCTCGGCAAGATCGGGACGGTGACGCTCGGCATCTTCATGAGCCGGAAGAAGTTCGAGAGCCTGCCCGCGCCGGCCCAGGCGGCGATCGAGAAGCACAAGGGCGAAGCGCTCTCGCGCGCGTTCGGCAAGATGTCCGAGGACCGCAACAAGGAGCTCGTCGCCGAGTGGCAGAAAGACGGCAAGCGCATCGTCACGGAGCCGAGCAAGGCCGAGGTCGAGGCCTGGGACAAGATGCTGGCGCCGGTCGTCGACGCCTGGGAAGCGAAGGACGCGCGCAACAAGGCGCTGCTGGCGGCGTTGCGGCAGGAGCTCGCCGGCATCCGCGCGGGGAAGTGAACCTTCGGTAAGGCGTGTCGTCCCCGCGAAAGCGGGGACCCATGCGGTGCTGCGATCGGTTCTTCGCGGGGACGACATTCTCTGATGGCGGCGAGCGCGACACCACAAAACGATGATCGCCCGACGAGCGCACTCGCGCTCCTCGAGCGCGCGGCGCTGGCGAGCACGCGTGTGCTCTCGGTGATCGGCCTGGTCGCGCTGATGGTCCTCGCATTCCTCACGCTCGCCAACGGCCTGTTGCGCTGGCTGGCCAACCAGCCGATCGCCGGCGTCGTCGACGTGGGCGCGCTCGCCATCGCCATCGCGGTCTGCTGCTGCATTCCGGTGGCGCTGACGGAGCGCAGCCACATCACGTTCCGCGTCGTCTCCGCGCTGAGCCCGCGCCTCGGCCTCGTGCTCGATGCCGTGGCGGCGATCGCCGTCGCCGCGGTGCTGCTGCTGATGGCGCGCGAGTTCTACGCCTACGCCGGCAGCCTCGTCGCTTCGGGCGAGCGCACCTACGTGCTGAAGATCCCGGCGGCGCCGTTCTGGTACGCGGCGGACGCGATCCTCTGGGTCGCGGTGGCCGTTCAGCTCGTGGTGGTCGCCGTCGATATCGCCCGCCTCTTCGGCTACCGCTCGCGGCGCGCGGCGCCGAAGCACTGACGCCATGAGCCCGTTGGAGATCGGCGCACTCGGCATCGCGGCGCTGTTCCTGCTCATGCTGCTGCAGATCCCGATCGGCTTCGCGATGATCATCGTCGGCGTCGTCGGCTTCGCGCTGCAGGGCGGCTGGGGGCCGGCGCTCACCCTGCTCGTCAACGAGCCGACGGGTGTGCTCTCCAGCGCCGATCTCGCGACCGTTCCGCTCTTCCTGCTGATGGGCACCTTCGCCGGCGTCGCGGGCTTCTCGACCGACATCTACAACGCGGCGGCCGCGTTTCTCGGCCACCGGCGCGGCGGCTTGGCCTATGCCACCATCGGCGGCAGCGCCGCGTTCGGCGTGGTGTGCGGCTCGTCGACGGCGACCGCGGCCACCTTCGCGCGCGCCGCGCTGCCCGAGATGCTGAAGCGCGGCTACTCCGAGGCCTTCACCGCCGGCACGATCGCGGCGGGCGGCACGCTGAAATCGCTCATCCCGCCCTCGATCGTCATGATCCTCTATTGCATCGTCGCGAAGACGTTCATCCTCGATCTCTTCCGCGCCGCCATCATCCCGGCGCTGCTCGCCATTGCCGTGAATCTGGCCGCGATCGCGTTCGTCGTGCGGGTCGACCCCGGCGCCGCGCCGGTCGGCGCGCGCATTCCCTGGCGCGAGCGCTGGGCGGCGCTGCGCGGCGCGGCGCCGGTCCTGCTGCTGATGGCGGCGGTATTCGGCGGACTCTACAGCGGCATCTTCACCGTCACCGAGGCCGCATCGGTGGCGGCGGTGCTTTCGCTGCTATTCGCGCTGGCGCGCGGCCGGCTCAACTGGCCGCTGCTGTGGCGGGGTTTGCGCGAGTCGGCGGCCGCGACCGGCATGATCTACGTGATGATCATGGGCGCGCTGATCTTCACGTACTTCCTCAATTTGGGGCGCGTGCCGGAAGCGCTGGTTTCGGCCATCGCGGAGATGAATCTCCCGCCGCTCGTCGTCGTCTCCGTGCTGCTCGCCGTCTATCTTGCGCTGGGCGCGATCTTCGACGAGATATCGGCGATGCTGATCACGCTTCCGCTCGTGCTCCCCGTGATCCAGAAGCTCGGCGCCACGATGCTGCCGGGGGTCTCGCCGGAGATGGTGGCGGTGTGGTGGGGCATCATCAACGTCGTCATCATCGAGCTCGGCATGATCGTCCCGCCCATCGGCATCATCGTATTCATCCTGCACGGCCTCGCGCCGCAGATCGCGATGCGCACCATCTATCGCGGCGTCGTACCGTTCATCCTCGCCGATTTGCTGCTGCTCGCGGTGCTGACGCTGTTTCCGGCGATCGCGCTTTGGCTCCCGCGCGTGCTGCCGAATTGAGGGGAGAGGGAGCGATGCTCGAGCTCTATCACAACGACATGTCGGTCTGCTCGGCCAAGGTGCGGCTGGTGCTGGCCGAGAAGAATCTCGACGCCAAGTTCCACCACCTCAATCTCCGCAAGGGCGAACAGCTCGCGCCCGACTACTTGAGGCTCAACCCCAACGGAGTCGTGCCAACGCTGGTCCACGACGGGCGCCCGGTGATCGAGTCGACGCTCATCGCCGAGTACCTCGACGAGGCGTTCCCCGCGCCCGCGCTGCGGCCTGCCGATCTTGCCGACCGCGCGGCGATGCGCATCTTCGCCGGCATCCCGGACCAGGGCCTCCACGCCGCTTGCGGCACGATCTCGACTGCGGTCGCGTTCCGCCACCAGTTCCTGGCGCTCAGCCCCGAAGAGCTGAAACGCAACATCGAGGAGACGCCCGATCCGGCGCGGCGCGAGCGCAAGCGCCTCGGCATCGAGAAGGGCATGGATGCGCCGTTCGTCCCCGATGCGCTCCGCGCCTACGACAGCGCACTCGCACGCATGGAGGCGACGCTCGCGCACGGCAAGCCTTGGCTCATGGGCGCGCAATACACATTGGCCGACGTCGGGCTCACGCCCTACGTCACGCGCCTCGCGCATCTCCATTTCGAGGGCATGTGGGCGAAGCACGCGCGCCTCGCCGCATGGTACGAGCGCGTGCAGGGGCGGCCCAACTACCGCGCGATCCGCGATTTCACCAGCCCCGGCTACATCACGCTGTTCGATCGGCACGGCCCCGACGCCTGGAAGAGAGCGCGGGTGATGCTGGGACTCTGACGTCGCCGACCGCTATCGCGTCCTTAGGAACCCGTGCGCCGCACCAGCGCCATCGGCGGCGGAGCCGCCGGCCTCGGGTCCTTGGGCTGCAGATTGGCCAGCGCCATGTCGACGAATTCGGGGCGGTATTGCGCGGCGATGCCCTCGAATTTGCAGGCCGCGATCACCTGGTCCACGACGAATCTCGGCTGATAGCCGGCCAGCGGAACGTCGCCCAGCTGACGCAGCTTGGCGATCACGTAGTCGATCACGTCGTCGGCGGCTTCGAGGCCCAGCGTGCGCGACGCCGCGCGGAAGATGCGGCGGTACTCGTCGGGGTTGGGCGCCGTGATCTCGAGCTTGTAGGGAATTCGGCGCAGGAACGCCGCATCCATGAGGTCGCGCGGCGCGAGGTTGGTCGAAAAGATGACGAGCTCGTCGAACGGGATCTGGAAGCTCTTGCCGGTGTGCAGCCGCAAAAACTCGAGGCGGTTTTCGAGCGGCACGATCCAGCGGTTGAGCAGCGCCTCCGGCCTTACGAGCTGGCGGCCGAAATCGTCGATCACGAACGTGCCGCCGAGCGCCTTCACGTGCAGGGGCGCCTCGTAGAACTTGGCGAGCGGATTGAAGCTCAGATCGAGCATTTCGAGCGTGAGCTCGCCGCCGGTGACGATGAACGGGCGGCGGCAGGGGACCCAGCGCTGATCGAGATCCTCGCGCCGGAGCCCGAGCGCGCGCGAATGGCCTTCGCCCGCGCTGCGCTCGACGGGCTGATGGATGCCCGGGTCGAACACCTTGATGATCTGGCCCTCGACCTCGAAGCAGTGCGGGATGTAGATCACGTCTCCGAAGATCCCGCCGATCTGCTCGGCGATCGTGGTCTTGCCGTTGCCGGGCTCGCCATAGAGCAGGATCGAGCGTCCGGAGTTGATCGCCGGGCCGATCATGTGAATGAAGGCCTCGGGCACGACGAGGTTCGCGAAGGCGCGCTCGATGGCGGCGCGGTCCACGCGCTCGTTGGTGATGCGCTGATACCTGATGCGCTCGATGTAACTCGAGAGCGAGACCGGGACGGGGCCGATGTATTGGTTCTGCTCGAGCGCGTCCAACGCCCACTGCCGGCCCCGCTCGCCGAGCACGTAGCGCACTTCTGAGTGACCGTCCTGCGCGCCGAGCACGTCGAGCAGCTTCCGCTGCTGCGCTTGCTCGATGAGCTGCTGAATCGGCCGGTGCGGCAGCCTCAGGAACTTCGCGATCGCAGACGGCGTCTCGGCCGCGCCCGAGTACATCGCCTTGATCATCAGATTGAGCAGCGTCTGGAGGCCGAGGCCGGTTTCCTGCAGCGTGCGCGGCCCGATCGGCGCGCCGTGCATGATCGAGTCGAGATCCTCGGGCCGAAGCTTGCCTTGGGCGATGAGGATGTCGCCCAGGCGGCCGCCCTCGCGCTTCTGCCATTCGATCGCGGCCGCGACATCGGCCGGAGTCACCAGCCTGTGGGCGACCAGGATGTCTCCGATGAACATGCGAAAAATCTCCGCATCTGCGCAACGGTGGGGTCGCGCGAGTATTGCTCATGCGCATTAACCGAGGCTTGCCTACCAACCCGTTAACGGGGCGCCCTAAGCATGGCCGGCCGCCAAATATATTATGGCGCGGCCGCGGTCTTTACCGGGCGCAAACGATTGCTTGACGCGTCCGGGCCGCGCCCGCGCCTCGGCGTGCGTAAGCATTCGCGCGCCTCGGCGGATGCGTGATATAAGCGCTCGGATCGGCGAATACCGCCGCGTTCGGGAGTCGGGAGATGCAGGGCGTCAATCTAGACCTGCTGAAGGTCAGCGCGGGAGACGCGACGCGGTTTCTCAAGGCGTTGGCCAACCAGAACCGGCTGCTGATCCTGTGCAATCTGATCGACGGCGAGAAATCGGTGGGCGAGCTCGAGCGCGCAATCGGTCTGCGTCAGCCCACGCTCTCGCAGCAGCTGGCGCGCCTGCGCTCGGGCAACCTCGTTCGCACCCGCCGCGACGCCAAGTCGATCTACTACTCGATCGCCGACGCCGACATCCACGCGGTGATCCAGGTGCTCTACGGCAAGTTCTGCGCCCCCCGCGTCGCCGCCCAGCGCCGCGCGCGCGTCAACGGAAGGAGGGCGGCGCAGCGCTGATTCCCGCTTGTCCTCGCGAGCGGGCGCCGGGGCGAGGGGTTCAATCCACGCGCGGCCGCTTCTTTCCGCGCTCGTCCTCGGGCGTCACGTCGATCTTCCTTGCCTCCGAGTGGATCTCGGCTTTCTCCTTGCAGTCCTTCATGCACAGCGTGCCGTTCACGTCGGGGCGCGGATCGGGGATGAAGCTCGCGGCGTTGGGCAACTTGATCTTGAGCAGCGAATCGCGGTCAAGCACCGCATCGGACTTCAGCACGTCGTTGAGGTGCAGCACATAGGCCGTTATGGCGTAGACCTCGTCGTCGGTCAGAGACTGGGCGTCGCCGAAAGGCATGGCGCGCTTAACGTAGTCGAACAGGGTCGTGGCGTAGGGCCAATAGTTGCCGACGCCGCGCTTTGGATCGTCGTCGGTGAGCTTCCCGATGCCGCCGATGATCGGCGGCCAGCGATCCTTGCCTTCGCCGAACTCGCCATGACACGAGGCACAGCGGTCCTGATAGACCGCCTCGCCCTGCTTGACCGAGCCTTTGCCGGCCGGGAGCCCGTGGCCGTCGGGGCGCACGTCGATGTCCCAGCCCTTGATCTCGTCCCTGGTGGCCAAACGCCCGATTCCGAGCGGCTGCGGCGCCAGGGCGGTGCCGGGCTGATTCGGAAGCGCGGCCTTGTCCTGCGCCCACGCGGCTCCGGCGAGGAACAGCGCGGCGCCCGCGGCGACAACGACCGTGCCGAGCGCGGCTCTACCGGAGCTGGACATTCTCGACCTCGCCGCCGGCTTTCACATGCCAGGTGAGCATGGAATTGTTGTGATAGATCGAATTGGTGCCGCGCACCTTGCGCAGATCCGCGATCGAGGGCTGCACGTAGCCGGTCTCGTCCTGAGCGCGGCTCATGACCAGCAGCGGCTCGCCGTTCCAGCGGAGCGGCATGGTCCAGCGCGTAAGCGCTTTCGGGAAGACAGGCTCGCCGAGGCGCGCGGTCGCCCAGTTGCGCCCGCCGTCGATCGAGACGTCGACGCGGCGCACGCGGCCCAGGCCCGACCAGGCGAAGCCCGTCATCTCGTAGAAGCCCTTGCCATCGAGCGGGCGCTCGGGCGAGGGGAACGTGACCACGGAGTTCGCCTCCATGAACCAGGTGAACTGGCGCGATCGTCCGTCGGGCATGAGGTCCGTATATTTCGACGTCTCTTCGCGCGTATGCCATGGCTGATCGCCGAATTCGAGCCGGCGCAGCCATTTCACGCTCATATTGCCTTCCCAGCCGGGCAGCAGCAGGCGCAACGGATAGCCCTGTTCGGGCCGGATCGCCTCGCCGTTCTGGCCGTAGCAGAGCATCGCGTCGTCGAGGACCTTCTGGATCGGCACGCTGCGCGTCATCGCGGCGCCGTCGGCGCCCTCGGCGAGCATCCACGTCGCCGTGGCCTTGAGGCCGGTCTCGCGCAGCAGCGTGCGCAGCGAGACGCCGGTCCATTCCGAGCACGAAATCATGCCTCGCACATACTGGCAGCGCTCGAGCTGCGCGCCGCGCCATTCCATGCCGCCATTGGCCGGGCACTCGATGAATCGGACGACGCCGATGCTTGGGAAGCGCTTGATGTCTTCGACGGTGAAGATCATCTCGCGCTCGACGAGGCCGTGCACGACGAGGCGATGCGCTTTGGGATCGATCTCGGCGCGGCCCGCGTGGTGCCGCTCGAAGTGGAGGCCCGAGGGCGTGATGATGCCCGTCTGCTCGGCGATGGGCGTGAATGAAACCGACGATTCCCTGGAAGCCGTCAGCCAATCGACGGTGCGGCGGATCACGTCCTTCTCGAACGGCGAGGGCGCGCCGTACGGTTTGTCGCCGACGCCGGGGCCGAGCTGCTTGGTCCAGTCGGGGATGCCGGGCGGGCCGAACTTTTTCTCGGTCGTCGCCTCCGCCACGCTCGCGCCGAGCGCCGCCGCGGCCGCGCCGGCGGCGATCCCGGCGCCCGAGGCAAGGAAGCGGCGCCGGTCGAGGCGCGCGCTCGCCGCGCGCGCGGGCTTCGCATCATCTGCCGGCATGGAACCAGGTCCTTTCGCGTGGGGCGATCTTAGCGCGTGAAGCTTAAGCGATCATATTCGAGAAATGTAGAATATCAAGCGCACGGCCCGGGGACCGCGCGCATCCAGGCGCGCTTTTCCTTCACCGGAACACGAGAAAGGGCGCGCCCGTAGGCGCGCCGTCCCATTTCTACTTCGCCGCGTCCTTCAAGTACGCGATGATGTTCTTCCGGAGGGTTTCGTCCGGAAACTTATTCGGCATCTTGTTCGAGACCGTTTCCTTGCCGAGGTATTTCTTCAGGAACGCACCCGGATCGGCGAGATAGTCCATGACGCTGGCCTCGTCCCATTTCAGCCCCTTCTCACCGGCCAGCTTCATGTCCGCGGAGTAGCTGAATTTCTCGACCGTGCCGGCGGTGCGGCCAAACATACCGTTGAGGCTCGGGCCGACGCCGTTCTTGCCGGCTTCGAGGGAGTGGCAGGCGCGGCACTGGCCGAACTGCGATTTGCCCTTATCGACGTCCTGCGCCAGCGCGGGCGCTGCGGCCATGGCGAGTGCGCTGAGGGTTGCGGCGAGACGAATCATTTTTTCTGCTCCAGTGTTTTCCCTGACACGGTTCGTGCGCGAGGCCCGCCGCTGCGCTAGCGCGCGGGCGAGACGGCGCGGCGCGATTCCTTCATGTGGTCGAGTTTGACGAAGAGGTCGGCGAGGAGCGACCAGAAGATTTCGTCGCCGCCATAACCGACGATACGGCCGATTTCCCGGCCTCCCTCCATGAGGACGAAGGTGGGCGTATAGACGATGTCGGTCACGGAGGCGAGATCGGCGGGGCGCGACGCCGCGATATCGACGCGGCGCAGCGGCGCGCGCTTGCCTTCGTTGGTCTTGGGATAGATGGGCGCGATCTCGCGGTTCCAGCGTGCGCAGTGCGGACAGCCCGCCGCCTCGAACATGACCAGATCGGCGGCCACCGCCGCAGGCGCGACCGCGCCGGCGAGTCCGAGCACGAGGAGCAGAAGCCGGAGCACCAGGGAAACCTCACGCGCGCGTTCACTGCCAACCGGTTAGACCGCCTTCCGGGCCGCGACAAGTGGCAAGCGCACGCCGGGACGGTGCCGGCGCGAACGCTTGATAATTCATAAAATGCGAATATGATCGGTGCAAGGGCCGGGCCGTTCGTGAGTCGCTAACCATTTCGCGACATGATACAAGCCCGTCCCAAGCCGCCGGCTGTCGCCGGAGGCTCCGAGGCCGCGTTCGACAGGAGAGACTCGATGCAGCAAGGTGCGAGACCGGCGGGCGCGACGCGGAGGCGCGTGCTGGCGGTGGGTGCGCTTGGCGGGATTGTCGCTGCGCTGGCGCCGCGCTTGGCCGTGGCCAAGCCGGAGGACGTCGCCGCCGCGATCAAGAAGCTCTACGGCGACAAGAAGATCTCCGACGGCAAGGTCACGCTCGAGATGCCGCAGATCGCCGAGAACGGCAACGTCGTGCCGATGACGGTGAGCGTCGAAAGCCCGATGAGCGACGCCGATCACGTCAAGGCCGTGCACGTCTTCGCCGAAGGCAATCCGCTCCCGACCGTGGCCACGTTCTATTTCACGGCCGCGAGCGGCAAGGCCGTGTGCTCGACGCGCATCCGCATGGCGACGACGCAAAACATCGTCGCGGTGGCCGAGACCAGCAAGGGCGAGCTCTTCACCGGCAAGACCGAAGTGAAGGTCACCATCGGCGGCTGCGGCGGCTGAGCGGCGGCCAGAGGAGAAACGTACCATGGCAACCCCCACCCCGCGCGTCCGCCTTCCGGCCAAGGCCAAAAAGGGCGAAGTGATCGAGATCAAGACGCTGATCTCGCACGACATGGAGATGGGCACCCGCAAGGATGCCGAGGGCAAGACGATCCCGCGCAAGATCATCAAGCAGTTCGCCTGCACCTTCAACGGAAAGGAAGTGTTCAAATCGGATTGGCAGCCCGGCATCTCGGCCAATCCCTACATGGCATTCTTCGCAAAGGTTAACGAGTCGGGCACTTTCGAGTTTTCCTGGGTCGACGACGACGGCTCCGTATACAAGACGACGTCGAAGATCGAAGTGGCGTAAATCCGCTCGGCACCGTGGTTCGGGCGCTATCCGCGCTCCGATCACTCTGAATTGAGACCCCTTCACAGAGGGCCCGTTCTTGGTTAACGGGCCCCATTTGGTCTGCGCGCGCCGCGGCGGCGGCGTCCCCTCAATCATAATACTTCGTCAAATGTCGTGACGGCATGATGGCGGGCGCGGGGCTTCGACACAGCCGAAGCTCCGGGAAGAGGCGAGGGATGCAGGACTGGAGCAACGAGAATCAGAAGCCGGCACGTCCGGCTGCCTCGTTCGGCCGGCGCGCGACGGTGAATGGGCCGCAATCGCCGACGCCGCACGGAACGCCCATGCCAGCGGCGCCACGCGTGCCGCTCGCGACGCTGCCGCACGTCCAGACCCAGCCGCCGCAGGCGCCGCCCCATCAGACGCCCCTGCCGCTGTCGTCGCAGCAGCTTCAGCTCTTCACCGGCCCGATGGGAAAGCGCGCGCCGGCCGCGCCAGAAGCGCCTTATGACCCGCCGCCGCTAGTACCCCCGCCGATGCCGGTTGCGGAATCGCCGGCACCGGCGCGCGGCGGCCGCAACACCAAGATCATCGCGGCGGTTATGGGGGTCGTGTTTGGCCTCGTCGGCGGCAGCGTCGTCGTGGAGGCGGGCCGCATGGTGGGCGCCGCACAGCGTGCCGCGCCAATGGCGCTCGAAGGCCCCGCGTCGACGCGCCCGTGGAAGCGCTATGCCGGCTGGCCCGCCGGCGACAACGTGAAATTCAGCGATGCCTCCGCCGTACGCTCGCCGAAACCGAGCTCGCCGCGCAAAATCGCGAGTCCGCTTCAGGGCGACGCCGCCAAGGGCGCCGAGCTCACCGTGACCGGACGCGGCGCCGCGAATTGCCTCGCTTGCCACGTCGTCGGCGACCGCGGCACCAACCTGCCGGGCAATGTCGGCCCCGATCTCTCGGAAATCGCCAAGCGCGGACATTCCGACGAGTACCTCTTCAACTACATCTACGACGCGCGCGCCTTCAATGCCGACACGGTGATGCCGCCTTGGGGCTCGCACGGCGTGCTCAAGGACGAGGACATCCGCAACATCGTTGCCTACCTCAAGACGCTCGACGCGCCGGCCAAGTTCAAGAACCCGCTCGACGATCCGGCCAAGCGGCCGGTGCCGAAGGAAGACCGCGACAATCTCGATCCCATGGTCAATCCCGGCATGTGGGCGATTGACAAGGCCAAGGAGCTGTGGGCTGCGAAGGGCCCGACGGGCGCCTCCTGCGCCGCCTGCCATCACACGCCCGAGCCGGAAGTGCGCTTCAAGGCCTGGGCCGCGTCGATGCCGCGCTGGGACAAGAAGCTCGAGAAGGTGCTCGGCGTCGAGGAGTTCGTGTTCCGCCATGCGAAAGCGACGACGGGGCAATCGTGGCTGATGGGCAGCGACGACAACACGACGATGGCCACGTATCTGCGCAATCTCGCCAACGGCGCCACCATCGCCGTCGACGTGACGAGCGGGAGCGCCAAGGCCGCGTGGACGCGCGGCAAGGAGATCATGGAGCGCAAGGTTGGGCGGCTGAATTTCTCGTGCACCGATTGCCATTCGGTCCAGAAATCGGCCCTTCGCTGGGTGCGCGGCCAGTGGCTGACCGAGGCCAAGGGCTACACGGTCCATTTCCCCACCTGGCGGACGAGCCGCAGCCAGATTTGGGACATCCGCAGGCGCTTCCAGTGGTGCAACGTCGCGATCGGGGCCAACGACCTCCCGCCCGACGCCAACGAATACGGGGATCTCGAGCTCTATCTCACCTCGCTCAGCAACGGTCTGAAGCTCAGCGTGCCCGGCATCCGCCCGTAGTCCTCGACGACGCTTTCCGGTGTCCATGTTGTCGTCCCCGCGCAGGCGGGGACCCACGCGGCGTGTCCGCCGGTTAGCGCAAAACGTGATCGTACGTCGCTGGAAACGATGGGTCCCCGCTTGCGGGACGACAAGGCGAGCGAATCTCGGATATTCCCATCCGCGCTGCCGACGGACACTTCACAAAATCGGAATATGACTGTATCACAGTGGCGGCGCTGGGATCCGAGCCCGATGCATTGCCTGGACCAGCAGCGGCGAGTCCGTCTACAAGGCTCATCCGGCGGACTGCCTGACGTATGCAGTTCTACGGGGTGAGAAAGAGCGGGGGGCGCGGCATGCACCAGACGACGGAGAAGAGTGACAACGCAATCCTGCGACGGCTCGCGCGAAACGCGGCGCTCATCGCGCTCGGCGCGGCCGCACTCGGCGCGGTGTTCCTCGGCGACGCGCGATCGGTGCTTGGCCAGGCCAAGAAGGAAGCGCCGCTCGCGCTTGAGGGTCCGGCCTCGAACGCCCCCTGGCAGCGCTACCGCGATTGGCCGCGGCCGAGCTGGGACAAGTTCAACACGCTCGCGAAGGCCGACGCGTCGCCCGCGCCGCCCAAACCCGAAGGCGTCAAGAAGATCACCGAGGAGATCAAGGGCGATCCGGCGCAAGGCCAGAAGCTCGCCTTCGACCGCAGCCGCGGCGGCGGCTGCCTCGCCTGCCATGCGATGGGGCCCGCCAGCGCCGGCGCGCAGGTGGGCAACGTGGGCCCGGACCTCTCCGACATCGGCAACGCCGGCCGCACGGACGAATGGTTCTACAACTACATCCACGACGGGCGCGTCTACAACGCCGAAACGGTGATGCCGCCTTGGGGCGCGCACGGCCTCTTCAACGACGAAGAGATCCGCCACATGGTGGCGTTCCTCAAATCCCTGAAAGGGGCGGTGAGATACCGAAGTGTCGTCGACGATCCCGAAAAGCGGCCGGTGCCGAAGGAGGATCGCGACAACCTCGACGCCATGATCAATCCGGGCATGTGGGCCGTGGACAAGGCCAAGGGGCTTTGGGCCGCGAAAGGCCCGAGCGGCGGCGCCTGCGCCGCGTGCCATGCCAATCCCGAAACGCAGTTCAACACGTGGGCCGCGTCGATGCCGAGCTACGAGCCGCGCCTCGGGCAGGCGATCGGAGTCGAGGAATTCGTGTTCCGCCACGCCAAGGCGACAACCGGCCATTCCTGGCCGATGCAGAGCGAGCAGAATCTCGCGATGACCATCTATCTGCGCCACCTCGCCAACGGCGCCGAGATTAAGGTCGATACCACCAGCCCCGGCGCCAAAGAGGCGGCCGAGCGCGGCGAGACGCTGATGGGCACCAAGATCGGCCAGCTCAACTTTGCCTGCTACGACTGCCACATTCCGGCCAAGGGCGCGCTCAAGTGGATTCGCGGCCAGTGGCTCGGCGAGAGCAAGGGCCAAGTGCCGCATTTTCCGACCTGGCGAACGAGCCGGCTCGAGATCTGGGACCTCAGGAAGCGCTTCCAGTGGTGCGGCGTCGCGATCCGCGCCAACGAGCTGCCGCCCGACGCGCCGCAATACAACGATCTCGAGCTCTATCTTACGTCGCTCAACAACGGGCTGAAGCTCAGCGTGCCGGGAATAAGGCATTAAGCGCGCAACGCGATAATCCGTGGGGGCGGGTCCCCGACCCGCCCGCCGCGCCAGAGGCAAGGCGTCGGCAGGGGAGTTGGCGGCCAGCGGGCGGGTCGGGGATCCGCCCCTACGAAGAGACCTAACCAATGCTGACTCGCCGCGACTTCCTGCAACTCGCCGCCGCCACCGCGGCGTTCTCGGCGGGCGCCGGCGCCGGCGGATTCTCGCGCGCGCTCGCGCAGCAGCGGCTTGCGCAGGAGGACCTGCTGCGCTTCGAGCCGCTTGGGCAAGTGACGCTGCTCCATTTCGCCGACATCCACGCGCAGCTGTTGCCGCTTCATTTCCGCGAGCCCGAGACAAACCTCGGCGTCGGCGAGGCGAAGGGGTTGCCGCCGCATCTCACCGGAGCGGATTTCCTCACGAGATTCGGGCTCGAAGCCGGCGGCGCCGAGGCGTTCGCGCTCACCCATCTCGACTTCGCGGCCCTCGCCAAGAGCTACGGCAAGATCGGCGGGCTCGACCGGATGGCGACGCTGGTCAAGGCGATCCGCGCCGCGCGGCCGAACCGCGTGCTGCTGCTCGACGGCGGCGACACCTGGCAAGGGTCCTACACCGCGAACCTCTCCAAGGGCGCCGACATGGCCCGGGCAATGAACGCGCTCGGCGTCGAGGCGATGACCGCTCATTGGGAGTTCACCTACGGCGCCGAGCGGGTGAAGGAGCTCGTCGAGACCCTCAAATTCCCGTTCCTCGCCGGCAACGTGCGCGACACCGAGTGGAACGAGGACGTCTTCAAGGCGGCGCAGGTTTTCGAGCGCGGCGGCTTGAAGATCGCCGTCATCGGCCAGGCCTTTCCCTACACGCCGGTCGCCAATCCGCGCTACCTCATCCCGAAATGGTCGTTCGGAATCCAGGAGGAGCGCATCGCAAAGAACGTGGAGGCGGCGCGGGCAGGGGGGGCCGACCTCGTCGTGCTGCTGAGCCACAATGGCTTCGACGTCGACCGCAAGCTGGCGGCGCGCGTCAAGGGCATCGACGTGATCCTGACCGCGCACACGCACGATGCGCTGCCGGCCGCGACCGCGGTGGGCGCGACGCTGCTGGTTGCTTCGGGCTCGCACGGCAAATTTCTCTCGCGCCTCGACCTCGACGTGAAAGAGAAGCGTGTCGCCGGCTATCGCTATCGCCTGATCCCGCTGTTCGCCGACGCGATCAAGCCCGATCCCGAGATGGCCGCGGTGATCGCGAAAATCCGCGCGCCGCACGAGGGCGCGCTCAGAAAGGTGCTTGGCAAGACCGAATCGCTGCTCTACCGGCGCGGCAATTTCAACGGCACCTTCGACGACCTCATCTGCCAGGCGCTCATGGCCGAGCGCGACGCCGAGATTGCGCTTTCGCCGGGCTTCCGCTGGGGCGCGAGCGTGCTGCCGGGCGCCGAGATCACGGCCGAGGACGTCTACACCCAGACCGCGATCACCTACCCCAACGCATACCGCACCGAGATGACCGGCGCGTTCCTGAAAGAGGTGCTCGAGGACGTCGCCGACAATCTCTTCAACCCCGACCCCTACTATCAGCAGGGCGGCGACATGGTGCGCGCCGGCGGCCTCGCCTACCAGATCGACATCAATCAGGCGATCGGCAAACGCATCTCGAACATGACGCTGCTGCGCACTGGCGAGGCAATCGTACCGGAGAAGCAATACGCGGTCGCCGGCTGGGCCTCGGTCAACGAGGGCACCCAAGGGCCGCCGATCTGGGACGTCGTGATGCACTACATCGAAAAGCAGAAAACGGTGCGCGTCGGGCCCAACCGCAGCATCAAGGTGGTAGGCGCGTAGATGAAGGCGGCGCACCAAAAGCCCCTTCTCCCGGGGGAGAAGGGGTTGGGGATGAGGGGGCCGACGTGGGCTTCCGGCGATCGGAGGCGCCGTTGGCGAAATGCCCGCAGGGACGCACAGCCAATACTGCGCACTGCACGGCCCGCATCCATCGGCTTGCTGCCGGCGCACGTCGGCCCCCTCACCCCCTGCCCCCTCTCCCCTGCGAGAGGGGGAGCGTGATCGACGTCTCCTATCTCGGCGCGTTCTTGGGCGGGATCTTGAGCTTCGTTTCGCCTTGCGTGCTGCCGCTGGTGCCGCCCTATCTCTGCTTCCTCGGCGGGGTTACGTTCGAGCAATTGGAGCAGCCCGGCGCGGCGGTCGCGCGACGCGTGTTCGCAGGAGCGCTTGCCTTCGTGCTGGGGTTTGCCACCGTATTCGTGGCGATGGGGCTCGGCGCGTCGGCGGTCGGCCAGGCGATCGCGAGATATTTCGACATCCTCAGCATCGCCGCCGGCGCGGTCATCATCGTGTTCGGCCTGCATCTGCTCGGCGTCCTCCGGATCGGGCTGCTGTTCCGCGAGGCGCGCTTTCATGTGGGCGGCGCGGGCGCGACGCTCGCGGGCGCCTATCTCGTCGGCCTCGCTTTCGCGTTCGGCTGGTCGCCCTGCGTGGGGCCGATCCTCGCGCCGATCCTGACTTTGGCCGGGGCGAAGGAAAGCGTGGGCGAGGGCGGATTGCTGCTCGGCGTCTACGCGCTCGGCATGGGTGTCCCGTTCCTCGCGGCGGCGGCGGCCGCGCCCTGGTTTCTGCGCCTGATGAAGCGGGCGCGGCCCTATCTCCGCCACGTCGAGCGCGTGCTCGGCGCGCTGCTCGTACTCACCGGCATCCTGTTCGTCACCGGCTCGTTCCGCGACATCGGCATCTGGATGTTCGAGACCTTTCCCTGGCCGGGACTCGGCTGAGAGCCGCGCCAAAGGCGCGATGATCGGTCGTCAGCGCTTCTCCGCTTTCAGCGCGTCGATCTCTCGGCGCAGATCGGCGACCATGTTTTGCAGCCGGTCGCGCTCCGCCGTGAGCGCCTGTTCCCTCTGCCGCGCTTCGGCGAGGGCGGCTTGCAGGCTTTCGCTTCCGGTGTATTCCGAGCTTGTTTGGACGTTTTTCTCCTCGATCTTTCTCGCTTTGGGCACGCCGCCCTCGACCACGCGCGCATGGAGTGCCCGGATATATCGGGCGTCGTCGGCCGAGAGCGTTCCAGCCGCAAGTTCCTGGCGGAACGTGCCGATATCCTCGCGCGTGTTCGGCCGGAGCTCGCGCGCCAGCAACTCTTCGATCAGTCGGTTGAGGTCATCCTGCATCGCTCGAACTTCCGGCGTGACCAAGGGATTTCTTCATTGCGGCGTCGGCGCGGGCGCAAGAGTGCAATCGGACTCGGCCTTGCGCAAGATTCATCGCGCGCCGAGATCGACGGCGTAGGCCGACACCGGCGGCGACCTGTCGATCACTTTGGTCGCGGTGAGAAACTCGGCGAAGCGCTTGTAGCGCCGGGTGTCGAGCGCGGCCGGGCTGGCGGTGAAGCGGGGCAGCGTGTCGCGCCAGGCGCGGCGGTTCAGCTCGTTGTCGAGCTCCTTCTCGCGGCCTTTGATGAACAGCTTCCAGCTCTCCTCGGGGTAGTTGAGGAGATACTGCACGCCCTCTTCGACCGCGCCCAAGAAGGCGAGCAGGCGCTTGTCGCCGAGGCTGTCGCGGTGCGCCACGTAGATCAGCTCGTCGAAGGGCGGCACGCCGTTCTCCTCCGGATAGAAGGCGCGGCCGGGGCGCTTGGCGATGTCCATCTGGTTGAGCTCGAAGTTGCGATAGGCGCCGATCACGGCCTCGACCTGGCCGGCCATCAGCGACGGCGAGAGCGAGAAGTTGACGTTGATGAGCGTCACGTCCTTGAGCGCGAGACCATGCTTGCCGAGCATTGCCGCCAGCAGCGCTTCCTCGAAGCCGCCGACCGAGTAGCCGATGCGCTTCCCCTTCAAGTCGGCGATCGACTTGATCGGGCCGTCGCGCAGCACGACGAGCGTCGTGAGCGGCGTCGCCACCACAGTCCCGATGCGCACCAGCGGCAGGCCCTTGCTCACCTGGATGTGGAGCTGCGGCTGATAGGAGATGGCGATATCGCCCCTCTTCGCCGCCACCAGACGCGGCGGATCGTTCGGGTCCGAGGGGGCGATCAGGTCCACCTCGAGCCCGGCGGCTTTGTAGTAGCCGCGCTCAAGGGCCACGTAGAGCGGCCCGTGGTCAGGGTTCACGTGCCAATCCAGGAGGACGGTGAGTTTCTGTTGGGCGGCGGCCAAAGAAGCCAGTAAAACCGTAGAAATAACGATTATGTACTTGAGTAGACGTTGCATTTTTCTCCTCCTCATGATCTTGATTTAATCATCGGCCGGATTGGATTCGGCGTGCCAGGACACCGCACGGCGCAGCACGCGGTCGGCGGCAAGGTAGAGGACGACGCCGATGACGGCGAGCAGGATGAGCGCCGCGAACATTCGCGGCGTGTCGGTGCGGGCCTTGGCGTGCAGCATGAGGTGGCCGAGACCGGCGCTGGCGCCGATCCATTCGCCGACAACGGCGCCGATCGGCGCGACGGCGACGCCGACACGAAGGCCCGAAGCCAGCGCCGGCAGGGCGGACGGCAGCCGGATGCGGCGGAGAACCGTGCCGCGCCCGGCGCCCATGGTGCGGGCAAGGTCGAGATAGCCGGGATCGGTGCGGCGAAGACCGTCGAAGAACGCGGACGCCACCGGGAAGTAGATGATGAGCGTGGCCATCGCGATCTTGGGCCAGAGATCGAATCCGAGCCAGAGGACGAGAATGGGGGCGAGCGCGAAGACGGGTATCGCCTGGCTCGCGACGATGACCGGCAGGAGCCAGTCGCGCGCCGGGCGCCAAGCCGCCATCGCCAGCGCCGTGGCCACACCCAGCAGCCCGCCACAGGCAAAGCCGATCAGGATTTCGGCGATCGTGATCACGGCATGGCCGGCAAGCAGCGACGCATCGGCGACGAGCGCATGCGCCACGTCGAGCGGCGGCGGCAGGATGAACTCCGGCACGCCTGTAACGCTGACCACCGCCTGCCAGAGCGCGATCAGGCCGATGACCACTGCGATGCCGCGCAGCCACGCCATCACGCCGCCTCGCGCCTTCCGTCCGCGAGCAAGCTGAGCAACTCAGCGTGGCGCGTCGCGAGGCCCGCGCCGCTCACGTCGCGCGGCGGCGCGCCGGGCAGCACGACCGGGTCGCCCAATCGGGCCGGTGCGCCGGCCATCACGTAGAGCCGATCGGCGAGGCGCAGCGCTTCCCAGGGATCGTGCGTTACGTGCAGGACCGTGGCGCCGTGCAAGAGCTCGGCGGCAAGCGCCTGGAGCTGGTGGCGTGTGATCGCGTCGAGCGCCGCGAACGGCTCGTCCATCAGCACCAGCGGACGCGCTTCGAACAGCGTGCGCGCCAGCGCCACGCGCTGGCGTTGCCCGCCGGAAAGCGCCGCCGGCAGGGACGCGAGCTTTTCGGCCAGGCCGACCCGCGCCAGCAGCCAGCGCGCCCGCTCGCCCGCGGCACCGTCGACCGGCTGGCGGCGCAGCCGTGCGCCGAGCAGCACATTGTCAAGGGCGGAGAGCCAGGGCAGCAGCAGATCCTGCTGCGCCATGTAGGCAATGCGGCCGGCGAGAGCGCCGCCGTCGCTGCAGGCGATCGCGCTGCCGGGCCATGGGTCGACGAGGCCGGCGATGAGGCGCAGTAGGGTCGTCTTGCCGACGCCGCTCGGCCCGAGCAGGCACGTCCACGAGCCCGCCGCAAGCTCGAAATCGAGCGCCTCGAACAGCGGCGCGCCGCCGAAATCGAATCCGGCCGCGTGCACCCTTATGCCGAGGGGAGGAACGGTAAACGCTGGAATGGGTGGCGCTGCCGCGCCGTTCTTGACCCGCACTCGCCTGTCCCTCCGCCGGTATCAACCGGATCAGGTTCGAGGGGTCGTCCCGTTTGCGCGTGTGCCGGGACCTCTCAGCCTTGCGGCTCCCCCCAGGGGCGTTACGGAAATATGGAACCGCGCGCGGGCAAAGGCAACGGCGCGGCCGGTGGAGTGATGGAACCGAAAAGCGGCCGCGGGCGTCATTTACGAGGAGGAGAGTGGGAAATGCGGCGCGCTGGCTCCGGTCGTGGAAGAGGGCAATTGGCTCTGTGGCTTGCCGCAATCGCGCTTGGCGTGAGCGCGGCGCACGCCGGCGAGCCGGGCGCGCTGGAGGAGACGGCCAGTGCGCCGCTCTGCTGCGGCGTGCCCCCACGCGCCGAAGTCACCGCCCACGCGGTGTTCGGCCGCTGGGTCGTGAGCGGGGGGATCGTCGGCGCCCCGCTCCGCCGCGGCGAGCGTGTGGAATTCCGCAGGGACGGGACGCTCGCGACGGCGCGCGGTCCCTGCCGGTTCGCGATCCTGCGCGCCGAGCTCACGGTCAGCTGCGCCGACAAGGAACTGAGCGGCGAGGTGCGCTTCGTCGACGACACCAAACTGATCTGGCGCCTCGAAGGCAAGCAGATGATGCTGATCGCCCCCGCCGACTGAGGGCGCATCACTCGCTCAGCAGCGCGGCACGCCCCGATTCCACGAGATCGAGCTGGCCGTTGCTCACGGCGCAGCGCGCCGCTTTGGCGTCGATCTTGTAGACGCTGCTCAAGCTCGTCTCGTCGCCGCGCTTGACCGGGCTCGTCGCGGTCAGGCGCGCCTGCCTGCCGCCCTCGCTCTTGCTGTAGACGACCGCGAGCGCGCGCAAATAGTCCTCGGCCTGCGGCAGCCGCAGATGCAGAGTGACCTGCTGCCTTCCCGCGACGGTGCGCGCCGTGCGCGCCACGACTGACGGCGGAGCGGACGCGTCGCCGGCGCCGTGATGCAGCTTGCCGTCGAAGCCGAGGCCCCATTGGCTCAGCTTGATCCGGTCCTCATCGCACGAAAGGGTCGAGCGGTCCTGGCCGATCCACAGCTCGATGGTCGTCGTGCAGCCAGCTCGCGCCGCCCGCGGCGAAGGCTTGATCGCTGACCGTCACGACGAGGTCGCGATCGGAGATCATCAGCACGCGGAGCTCCGCTCCGCCGGGCCGCGGCCTGCCGAATACGACGAAGCCGCGCTGGCCCGATTCGTCGAAGACCGAGGCGCAGCTGCCGAGATGCGCCGGCGCGCCGCGAGGCATGGCGCCGTCGAGGCGCGGGATGAGCGCGTGACGGTGCGTGGCGCGCGCGGCGTCGCACCAATCCGGCCGCGCCTTCTCCGCGCGCGGGTCGTCGTCCTTGCAGGCTTGCGGAAACCAGCGGCGCTCGCCCGCGAGGCGCTGCCAGTCCCAGCGCGTGACCGCGTAGCCGATGTTCACGTTGTGGAAAGAGCAGGATTCGCCGGAAAGCACGCGCAGCGGCGACAGCTCGATCGTCCGCCCGTTGTTCCAGCGCCAGGCCGAGCCGCCGTGTTGTGTGTGGATCAAGCGGTTGGGTGCGATCTTCACGTTGTCCTCGCCTACGCCCGCGGCGCCGTAGCCGTCGTTGCAGAGCGAGAGGACGCGCTTCGGCTCGGCAACGCCGGCCGTGCGCAGCCAGAATTCGCGCGCATAGGGGCGGCAATCGAAGCGCTCGTCGCCGCTCGTGTTTTCGGGATTTTTCTTTCCGAGATTGAGCTCGATCACCGTGAGCGCGCGCCCCTGCGCGTCCTGCCCCGCTGGCGTCGTCCCGACGAGCGAGCAGGGATTGCCATGCTTGCAGAGGTCTGCGATGTCGGGGCGTGTTTGGGCCGAAGCCGAGGAGCCGAGCGCGAGCGATAGCGAAATGATCGCCGCAACCGAGGCTCCGCGTAGCGCATTTGCTGAGCGCTGCCTCATGCGTCCAGATCCTCGAGTTTGACGGTACGACCGCCCTTGTAGCTCTGGTAGGATTTCTCCATTCGCGCTTGAAACTTGGGATCGTTCAGCAGGCGATACTCCCACCAATCATCCTCCGATTTGAAGCCGATCAAGACTCCCGCAGGCTTGCCGTGCCGCGTGATGACGATGGTTTCCCGCGCAGCCTCGCGCAGGTAGCGCGAAAGGTCGTCCTTGATCTCGGAAAGAGGTACCTGCGTCACTGTTCGTCGATGTCGCGCCGATTTCTTAGCCATTGATCCTGCTCCGATTTGGCGACGATGCCGAGCACGATCACCTCGTCGCCCTCGATCCTGTAGAAGATGCGTATCTCGCCCACGCGCAGCCGGTACTGCGGCGGATAGTCTCCGCGCAGCCGCTTGATCCTGCTTGCGCTCGCCCGCCCGGGCTCGTCGCGCAGGTGTCTTTCCATCGAATCCCTAACCGCCGCGCGGCGAAATGCAGGAAGCCGCTTGAAGTCCTGAACGGCCTCCTCAGTCAACCGGACGGCGTAGGGCATTTCAGCTAAAAGATAGCTAACTTCTAGCCAGAATCAACGTTGACGCCGAAATACTGCGCCATCCGCTCGATCGCGCGATCCAGCGTCTCGTCCTTCTTGCAGAACGAGAAGCGGATGAAGTGGGGCGGCGGGTCGCTCTGGTAGAACGCGCTGACCGGGATCGCGGTGACGCCGGCCTCGACCGTGAGCTTCTTGCAGAGATCGACGTCGCCGCCGTTGAAGCCGCGCAAGGGCCCTTTCGCCAGCAGCGGGCGGAAGTCCGCGCTGATGAAGTAGGTGCCCTGGCAATCGACGGCGCCGAAGCCGATGCGGTCGAGCCCTTGGCGCAGGCGGTCGCGGCTCCGCTGCATGCCGCCGGCGAGTTCACGGAAATAGGCGTCGTCCTTGCCGAGACCGTAGGCGGTGGCGCGCTGGAGATTGGGCGGCGTCGTGAAGGTCACGAACTGGTGGCAGCGCGCGATCGGCTCGATCAGATGACGCGGGCCGGTGAGATAGCCGACCTTCCAGCCCGTGAGCGAGAAGGTCTTGCCCGCGGAGCCGATGCGGATCGTGCGCTCGCGCATGCCGGGCAGCGTCATCAGCGGCACATGCGGGCGGCCGTCGAAGATGATGTGCTCGTAGACCTCGTCGCACACGGCGAAGCAGTCGAATTCGCGGCAGAGCTCGGCGATCAGCGAAAGCTCGGCGCGCGTGAACACCTTGGCCGCCGGGTTCATCGGCGAGTTGAGCAGGATGAACTTGGTCCGGGCAGAAAAGGCCGCGCGCAAGATCTCGCGCGGCAGCTCCCAGTCCGGCGGCGCGATGCGCACCAGCCTCGGCACGGCGCCGGCGCGCTTCAGGGTCGGCAGATAGGAATCATAGAGCGGCTCGATCAGCACCACCTCGTCGCCCGGCTCGACGAGGCCGTTGATGCAGTCGTTGAGCGCCTCGGTGGCGCCCGAGGTGACCAGGATCTCGCTCTGCCAATCCGCCTCGATCCCATAGAAACGCTTGTTGTGCGCGGCCACCGCTTGCCGCAGCTCGGGCACGCCCATCATCGGCGGATATTGGTTCGGCCGGTCGTCGAGCGCCGTGTGGGCGAAGCTGCGCACGTCGTCCGGCCCGTTGCCGTCGGGAAAGCCCTGGCCGAGGTTCACGGACTGGTGCTCGATCGCGAGGCGCGACATTACCTCGAAGATCGAGGTCCCGACATTGGCGAAGATCGAGTTGGCGGGCTTCATAAGCGGACGACAGACGACGGACATCGGACGACTAAGGTCAGCGCGCGTGGCGCTTTCGTAGCAGAGTGGCGATATCTGTCTACTGTCGTCTGCTCTCCGTCGTCCGACTAGCACCCGAGCTTGTCCGCAAGATCGTTCATGTCGGCGCAGTCGAGATCGATGCCGACATCGGCGACGAGATCGTCTTTCTTGACTTTGCCATATTCGAACGGCCGGCGGATGAAGGCGGTGCGGAAGCCGCATTTCGCGGCCGCGTGGAGATCCGCGTTGTGCGCGGCGACCATCAAGCACTGCGCCGGCTCGCAGCTCAGCATCTCGGCGGCGCGAAGATAGGCTTCGGGCTGCGGCTTGAACGCGCGCGCGGTTTCGGAGCCGAGGATCGCGTCCCAGGGAATGCCGGCGCGCTTCGCCATGTCCACCATGAGCGAAACGTTGCCGTTCGAGAGCGAGGCGAGGATGTAGCGGCGCCGGAGCCGCGTCATGCCGGCCACCGAATCGGGCCAGGGATCGAGCCGGTGCCAGACGCGGTTCACGTGATCGACCTCGTTTTCGCTCAAGCCCGCGATCGAGAACTCGGCCAGGTTCTCGCGCAAGTTCTCGAGGTGGAGCACGTCGAGCTTGACGAAGCCGCGGTTGCCGCTCCTGACGCGCTCCATCGCCGGCTGATACTTCTTGCGCCAAGCGTCGGCGAACTTCGCCCACTCGCGCTCGATGCGCGGCGTGCGGCGCGCGAAATAGTCGCCGAGGTCGCGCGCGATGGAGCCGCGCCAATCGACGACGGTGCCGAACACGTCGAAGGTGAGGGCTTTGATTGCGGCGGGTTCGAGCATGGCCTTGCCAGACGCGGGCGATCCGTATAGTCCGCCACGCAACGGAGGAAAAGAAATGCACGGCATCGCCGCGAAGCTTCAGCCGGCCGAGCGGATGGCGCGGCTCGGAACCGAGTCGGCGTTCGAGGTGCTGGCGCGCGCCGAGGCGCTCAAGCGGCGAGGCAAGGACATCATCAACCTCGGCATCGGCCAGCCCGATTTCAAAACGCCGCCGCACATCGTCGAGGCCGCGGCCAAGGCGCTGCGCGACGGGCATCACGGCTACACGCCGGCCGCCGGAATCCCGCAGGTGCGCGAGGCGGTCGCCGCCTATATCAGTCGCCAGCACGGAGTCGAGGTCGCCCCCGAACGCATCCTCATCATGCCGGGCGGCAAGGTGACGATGTTCTTCGCGATCCTGATGTTCGGCGAGCCCGGGGCCGAGATCCTGTATCCCAATCCGGGATTTCCGATCTACGAATCGGTCATCAGGTTCAGCGGCGCCACGCCGGTGCCGATCGCGCTGCTCGAGAAGACCGGCTTCGCGTTCGATGCCGAGGCGGTGCTGGCGCAGATCACGCCGCGGACGCGGCTCATCATCGTCAACAGCCCCGCCAACCCGACCGGCGGCGTCGTGCCTAGAGCAGAGATCGACAAGCTCGCCACCGGCCTCGCGCGCTACCCGCAGGTCGCGATCCTGTCGGACGAGATCTATCATCGCCTGCTGTTCGATGGCCGCGAGCACGCGACGTTCTTCCGCTATCCCGAGCTCGCCGACCGCCTTGTCGTGCTCGACGGCTGGTCCAAGACTTATGCGATGACCGGCTGGCGCCTCGGCTGGAGCGTGTGGCCGAAGTCGCTCGCGGAGCAGGCCGAGCGCCTCTCGATCAATTGCCATTCCTGCGTCAACGCGTCGGCGCAGTGGGCGGGAATCGCGGCGCTCGAGGGGCCGCAGGATTCGGTCGAGGTCATGCGCTCCGCTTTCTCCGAGCGCCGGCGCATCATCGTCGACGGGCTGAACGCGCTGCCGGGCGTCTCCTGTGTCGAGCCGGGTGGCGCCTTCTACGCGTTCCCCAATGTGACCGGCACGGGGAAAGACGCGCGCGCTCTTCAGGACCTATTTCTGAACGGGGCGGGCGTCGCCACCATCGCCGGTACGGCGTTCGGCGCGCATGGGGAGGGGTATCTGCGCTTTTCCTACGCGAACAGCGCTGCGAATATTCAAGAGGCACTGGGGCGGATCGGGCGTGCTCTCAGCTGACCGATTTGTTGGTCGGGAATTGGCTAAATAGAGATCATATTGCCTATCAAGTAGGCATATTTCCGTCTTATTTTCCGGCAGATGCGAGAAACGAGTGTTTCGCTTTCAGCGGAATTCCGCGCCCGTCAACCCGTGGCATGGTCCGTGCATCGACTAGCGCGCCGCCGCCCGGCGTATGCCGGACGGCGCCCACATCCATCAAGGCGATCAATGAAAAAGATCGAAGCGATCATAAAACCGTTCAAGCTCGACGAGGTGAAGGAAGCGCTCAACGATCTCGGCATCAAGGGCCTGACCGTGACCGAAGCCAAGGGATTCGGCCGGCAGAAGGGACACACCGAGCTTTACCGCGGCGCCGAGTACGTCGTCGATTTCCTGCCCAAGGTGAAAATCGAGGTCGTGCTCGAGGACGCGATGGTCGACCGCGCCGTCGAGTCGATCATGCAGGCCGCCAAGACGGGCCGCATCGGCGACGGCAAGATCTTCATCACCACGGTCGAAGACGTCATCCGCATCCGCACCGGCGAGCGCGGCAACGAAGCGGTCTAGGCGCCGCGGCCGCGCCGTTTCGCCTCCTGGCGCCCTCCGCCTGTTTCGGCGAAAACCAACGCGCACTCAAGAAGGGAAGCAAGAATCCATGACGAAGGCCAAAGACGTCATCCAAATGATCAAGGACAAGGACGTCCAGTACGTCGACCTGCGCTTCACCGATCCGCGCGGCAAGATGCAGCACCTGACGCAGCATCCGCGCACCATGGACGAGGCGGCCTTCGCCGACGGCATCATGTTCGACGGCTCGTCGATCGCCGGCTTCAAGGCGATCAACGAATCGGACATGACGCTGATGCCCGATCCGGCCACCGCGGTGCTTGACCCGTTCACGGCTCAGCCGACGCTGGCGATCTTCTGCGACGTGATCGAGCCCTCGACCGGGCAGGGCTTCACGCGCGACCCGCGCTCGATCGCCAAGCGCGCCGAGGCCCATCTCAAGGCCACCGGTATCGCCGACACCGCCTTCTTCGGACCCGAGGCGGAATTCTTCGTCTTCGACGACGTGCGCTTCGACGTCGCGATGAACCACGTCTTCTACAAGATCGATTCGGAGGAGGGCCCCTACAACAGCGGCGCCGAATACGAGGCCGGCAATATGGGCCACCGCCCGGCGGTCAAGGGCGGCTATTTCCCGGTGGCGCCGGTCGACAGCGCCCAGGACATGCGCTCCGAGATGCTCGCGATGATCGAGCAGATGGGCTTCGAGACCGAGAAGCACCATCACGAGGTGGGTGCCGCGCAGCACGAGCTCGGCCTGAAGTTCGGCACGCTCGTCCACTGCGCCGACGCGATGCAGGTCTACAAGTATTGCGTCAGCATGGTCGCGCACAAGTGGGGCAAGACCGCCACCTTCATGCCCAAGCCGGTCTATGGCGACAACGGCTCGGGCATGCACACGCACCAATCGCTGTGGCGGGACGGCAAGCCGCTCTTCGCCGGCAACAGCTACGCCGACCTCTCGGAGACCGCGCTCTATTACATCGGCGGCATCATGCGCCACACGCGGGCGTTCAACGCGTTCACCAACCCCGGCACCAACAGCTACAAGCGGCTGATCCCGGGCTTCGAGGCGCCGGTGCTGCTCGCCTACTCGGCGCGCAACCGCTCGGCCGGATGCCGCATCCCGGTCGTCTCCAATCCCAAGGGCAAGCGCGTCGAGGTGCGCTTCCCCGATCCGACCGCGAACCCCTATCTCGCCTTCGCGGCCATGCTGATGGCCGGCCTCGACGGGATCCAGAACAAGATCCACCCGGGCGATCCGATCGACAAGAACCTCTACGACCTCCCGCCCGAGGAGCTCAGGAGAGTCCCGACCGTGTGCGGCTCGCTGCGCGAGGCGCTGGGCGAGCTCGACAAGGACCGCGCGTTCCTGAAGAAGGGCGACGTGTTCACCGACGACCTGATCGACGCCTACATGGACCTCAAATGGGAAGAGGTCTACGCGTTCGAGCACCAGCCGCACCCGGTCGAGTACAAGATGTACTACAGCGCCTGACGCGGCGCGCCCGATCCCTGCCCGCTTGCTGACCACGCCAACAAAGGCCGGTTCCGCCGATCGGAACCGGCCTTTTTCGCAAGCTGCACTCGCCCCCGTGGCAAGTGACATTTGCCACTCATTATCGGTAACAGATCGCTACCACGCCCCGCCAAACTCTGATATAGACATCGGCAGTTGCCGTCGAACGGCATTGCCCTGGCGAGAAACGCGCGGAATAGGCGCTGCCGGGGCGGGGGAATGGGCACATGGGAAGGCGCCGATCCACGCGCCAGACGGTTCGCGCGCGCGCAGGCTTGACGGGAGCGCTTCTCGTCATTGCGCTGTTGTCTGGCGCCGCAGCGGCGCCGGCGGAAACGGCGACCGAGGGCGGGGTGGGCGCCGAGCGCGACATGCGCGAGGTGTTCGACAAAATCCTGCTCGACCCCAGCAATCCCGCCCTCAATTTCCGCTATGCGCGTCTCGCGATCGAGCGCGGCGAATATCGCAAGGCGCTCGCGGCTTATGAGCGCGTGCTCGCGCGCGATCCGAACAATGCCGAGGCCAAGGCCGGAATCGCGCGCCTGCTGCGCGAATCGCGGCCGAGCTACACCACGCTCACGGTCGCGCTCGGCGCGCAGTACGAGTCCAATCCGCGGCACGATCTCAACACCGGCAAGCGCACCGACGACGTCGGCTTCACCGGCCGCGTCAGCCTGAGCGACGAGCGGCCGCTCGGCGACATCTATTGGCGGACCGAGGCCGACGCCCTTGCGATCTACTTTGCCACGTTCCACGACATCGACTCGGGCACGGTGGGCGCGCGCACGGGACCGCTCATCGAGTTGGCGCAGGGGATCCGCATCAATCCCTTCATCGGCTTCTACTATTCGTGGCTCACGCGGCGCACCTACAACGGCGAGCCAACCGCCGGCATCGTGCTGGAAACCGAGCGCACCGGCCCGCTCAAGAGCGTCGCCGCGCGCTGGGGCTACCAGGCCGTCGGCCGGTCCTTCTCGGAACGCGACGGGACCTTCGCCGAGGTGGTCGCGAACCTCGAATGGCGCAACCTCGTTTTCGATCGCTCGCTGGCCGGCCTTTCGCCCTACTGGCGCTACAGCGGCGTCTTCGGATCGGGCGCGCTCACGGAAAACCCGTTCAATCAGCCGTTCCCGGCGCGCCAGCACCAGATCGGCGGCCGCGGCGACTACTTCGTGGCGGTCCTTCCCTGGCTGATCATCAACGTCAACTTCACCTACGAGTACCGCCACTACTTCGAGCAAATTCCGCTCGAGGACAAGAATCGCCGCGACCACCTCTACGCGCCGGGGACGCAGCTCATCTTCGGTTCCTTCCTCGAAAACCACCTCGACGTGATCGCGAGCTATCTCTTCGAATACCGCCATTCCAACGACGGCAGCCAGCGCTACATGAACCATGTGGCGGGGCTGCGTTTCCTGTGGAGGATGTGATGCGCCACGCGCTCGCTATCGGAACGGTGGCCGCGCTTTTCGCCGGCCCCGTCAACGCCGATACCCGCGATATCGGCATGACCTCGGCCGCGAAGAACGAGGTCTTCGTCGTCCTGGGCGCCGACCGCCGCGGCCTCAGGACCGGGGACCGCGTGTTCCAGGAGCAGCAGATCCGGACCGGCGCCGACAGCGCGGCCCAGCTTCTGTTCCTCGAC